>Ga0307436_1000882_pt1 | contig 13867 bp, 10 predicted proteins | sample SalMarWE160440MG_FD_202513 | JGI IMG/M metagenome (GOLD analysis project Ga0307436, IMG submission 202513) | Salt marsh sediment microbial communities from the Plum Island Ecosystem LTER, Massachusetts, United States - WE1604-40 | ecosystem: Environmental > Aquatic > Marine > Intertidal zone >...
GCGGAGCGGCTGTGGAGAGGCCGGCGAGTTCAGGGCGGAACCGGACGGGAGCCGCAGCTCCACTGAGTCCCAGGCGAGGACGACGCGCGTGCCCTCGCGGAAGTCATAGCGAGCCCGCAGTCCGATCCCCACTCCGCGGTGCTCGCTCTCGGACTGCGTCAGCACGTCGAAGCGCAGCTTCGGACTGGTGGTCAGGCCGAGTCTGAGGCGAGCAACGGACGCGGTGAAGTGGGCCGTGGAGAGCTCGACCCAGTCGGTGAGAACGGCCGGCGCGAAGACGACATACCGGTTGGGGTGCCAGTTCACTTCGAGGTCGACGAAGCGGTGACTCCCGGCGTAGAGGCCGCCCGCGCGGAGCTCGGCGGTTGCGGAGAGGGGCCGCGTGGCATCACTCGCAAAGGAAAGCGTCCCTTCCCACCGTTGGTAGTCGCCGGCATGGATCATGACGTCGCGATAGATGGCGAAGGGGGCGATCCACCGCTCGCGCTGACGAGCCACTTCTCCGGTCAGCGTGAAGTCGTCCTTCCACGCGATCCCGAACGAGAGCGCCTCGCGTTCGTCGAACCCGTCGTCTTGCAGGTCGTCGTAGCGAACGAACGAGATCCCGGGGACGTAGCGTCTCACTCGTGAGCTGTCGGCTGGAAACCAGGGCAGAGTGGTGCTGGCTTCGACACGGCGCGTGCCGGGTCGCGCCAGCAGTCCCAGGGCCGGCGCGAAGCCGGGCTCGAGGTCGAGCGCCGAGAGGGCAAACGCAGCGCGCTCGCCGCCACGAGTCAGAGCGGCGTACCAGGCAATGTTCCGCGAGGCGTCGCTCTCATCGCCGGCGGCGAACCCCTGGAGGCGCACCTCGCCCGGGAAAAAGTGGCTGAAGTCGGCGCCGAAGGTCGTATGGGATTCCGAATCGGCGGAGTCGCGACGGCTCCAGACTCCGCCGATGGTCGATCGCTTGCCGACGCCAACGCGCATCCGGGCGACGTCGAAGCGCTCACCCGGCGATGCCGAAGCGTCGCCCGTAGCGCCTGAGAGCAGACCGATCTCGGCCGAACCCACGCGCCCGGTCGCTTTCGCCCCCCAATCGATCGGGACGGTTTCGGTTTCTCCAGCCGGTCCGGGAACGAGGCCGATGGTTCGCGAGAAGAAGAGCTCGGCCTCACCAGGCACGCCGAACTCGAAGAGCCCCGCTCCTTCCAGGAAGAAATCGCGCTTCTCGGGCAGGAAGAGCGGGAAGGGAGTGAGATTGAGCTGATTCTCGTCGGCCTCCACCTCGGAAAAGTCGGCGTTCAGGGTGCCGAAGAGAGTGATCGCGTCGGTCACTGGTGCGCGGGCGAACAGGCCGGCGGTTTGATCATGCGTTCGCTCCTCAGTGCCGTGTCGCTCGGTGCTGGCCAGGGCGAAGGGCCGCAGGTCGAGTCGGGCGCCGCCGCTGATGTCTCGGAAGCGGTAAGCGCGTGCGGCCGACACGTTGGGCGTGCCGTAGGCATAGACGAGCGGGATCGCCGGCGCGAAGAGCTGTTCGTTGGTGTGCGGGATGCGCCGATACAGGTTGATGCCCATGACGACTGCCGGCCCTTCGCGGAAACGCAGCGTGGACCAGGGAATCTCCAGCTCCGCCGTCCAGCCCGTCGCGTCGATGCGGGCCGCAGCGGACCAGACGCCGTCCCAGGCATCGTCGAAGCGATCCCCTTCATCCGAGAACTGCGCATCGACGCGTGCGCCGAGCGGGTTGGTCGAGAACCAGTACCCGTTGCGACGGTCGCGGAACGAGTCGATCGCGATCACGAATTGGTCGCCGCTGGTGATCGCGAAGTCATCGCGTCGCATCGAAGCGGCGCGGATCTTCCGAGGCTCGGGGTCGTAGGCATGCACGGCGACGTAGAGGGCTCGCCGGGTGTGAGTCAGGCGCACTTCGGTTCGCATCGACGGGGCGGCGCCGTCCACCGGTTGGCGGGCGACGAAATCGTCCACGATCAAGGCGTCGCGCCAGGCGGGATCGTCGAGGACGCCGTCGATGGTGGGCGCAACCGTCGCGGCGGGAACGTCGAGCGGTGGCTGCTCGGCCTTGGCGGCCGCAATGTCCAGAGCCAGTAACGGAAGCAAAGCGACGGCGAAACGGTCGAGGCGCATGGACGCGAATCTAGATTGCCCCGGAGGCCTGTCGCTTGTACGATTTTGTCGTGCCTTTTCAGATGCTCCTGCAGACCGATGGTGTCTCGATAGGGGACTACCGATGCAATGGCCTCGATTCGCGCGGCGACGAGCGGACGTACCAGACGGAGATCGTCTTCGTCCGCTCCGGGGCGTTCAGGATCGAGAGTGAGCGGGGCCGCGAGCTCGCCGACCCGTCACGGGCCATCCTGCTTCGATCGGGCGAAAGCTTTCAGGTGACGCACCCGGGACCCTGCTGCGATCGCTCCCTGGTCATCGGGCTGTCGTCGGACACGGTCGGTGAGCTGCGGTCGACGCTCGAGCCAAGCGGCGGGGAGGACGGGGGCTCACTGCCCGACGCGCTGACGGTTCGTTGCGGCCGATCCGTGTACCTCGAGCAAAGGAAGCTGGCGGCGTCGCTCGAACGCGGTACGGATCCTCTCGGCGCGACGGAGGTCGCCCTCACCCTGGCCGAGAAGGTGCTTGCCCCGGGCGACGTAGGTCACGATCGGCGGGTGGAAGAGGACGATCGTGTCGAGGCGGTGAAGACGATGCTCGCGGAGCACTTTGCGGAACGGCAGTCCCTGGCGGAGATCGGTGCGGCAGTCGAATTGTCGCCATATCGCATCGCGCGCCTGTTTCGCGCCGTGACCGGTTCGACGATTCATGATCACCGCATCGAACTGCGCCTGCGAGCCGCGGTCGAACGTCTCGCCGACGGGGAGGACGACCTCACGGAGCTGGCACTCGACCTCGGCTTCTTCGATCACTCGCACTTCACGCGCAGCTTTTGTCGCCGGTTCGGTCTGCCGCCGTCGCGCTACCGCGCCCAGGCCGTCGCCTCGGCGTGACCTGGCGAGCAGTCCGCCTGGTCGCAGCCGTGGAGTCAGGTTGACAGTATGTAATTCTACCTATACCATACTGGGGTATGGTATCTGAGACGAGTACCGGAATTTCCGAAACAGGTCGGTCCGACAAAGACCGATTGAGTCTGGACGCGGCGGAACGCAAGCGGCTCATCGACCGGCTGCGGCGGGTGGAGGGTCAGGTGCGCGGGCTGCAGCGGATGGTCGATGAGGGGCGGTACTGCGCCGACATCCTGACCCAGATCTCGGCCGTGCAGGCTTCGCTGCGTGGTGCCGCTGAGCAGGTGCTGCAGGGCCACCTACGCCACTGCGTGACCGACGCCATCCGTTCCGGCGACCGGGCCAGCGCGGAGGCGACGTATCAGGAGCTCACCAAGCTGTTCGCCAAGTTCAGTCGCTGAGGGGGCTAGGACGATGGAACACCAGACGCACGTCACGGAAGGCTCAACCGCGGGGACGGCGATCGATCCGGTCTGCGGCATGACCGTGTCCGTCGAGAGTGAACATCATGCCGATGTCGACGGAACCACTTATTACTTCTGCTGCGGAGGATGCAAGGCCAAGTTCCTGCAGGATCCTCAAAAGTACCTGTCGGCAGAGTCCACGCCGATTCCGACGAAACATGGACACCAGGGCGGCCACGCTCATCACGCCAACGAAGAGCATGCCGAGCCCGCGTCGACGACGGCGGCCGCACCAGTGGGCACGACCTACGTTTGCCCGATGGACTCGGAAGTCGAGGAAGACATGCCGGGCAGTTGCCCGAAATGCGGCATGGCGCTGGAGCCCAAGATGCCGAGCGCTCCCCGGAGCAAGACCGAGTGGACCTGCCCGATGCACCCGGAGATCGTGCGCGACGAGCCTGGGAGCTGTCCGAAGTGCGGCATGGCACTGGAGCCGCGGACGGTGAGTGTCGAGGAAGAAGAAAATCCCGAGCTCGCCTCGATGACCCGACGACTCTGGGTCTCGGCACTCCTCTCTGTGCCACTCTTGATCCTGGCGATGGCGCCACACTTCGGGTTGGAGATCGTCGGCGGCCGTCTCCAGGACTGGATCGAACTGGCTCTGGCGACACCGGTCGTGCTGTGGGGCGCCTGGCCTTTCTTCGTTCGATTCGTGCAGTCGATCAAGAACCGCAGCTCCAATATGTGGACCCTGATCGGTCTCGGCGTCGGCGCGGCCTATGGCTTCAGCGTCGTCGCCACGGTGGCGCCGGAGATCTTCCCGGCGGCATTTCGGCAGGAGGACGGCACGGTCGGGGTCTACTTCGAGGCGGCTGCGGTGATCGTCGCCCTGGTGCTAGTTGGACAGGTCATGGAGCTGCGCGCTCGCGGGCGGACGGGCAAGGCGATCCGAGAGCTGCTCGGCATGGCGCCGAAGACCGCCCGGCGCGTTGAAGCGGACGGCAGCGAGCACGACGTGCCCCTCGACCAGGTCCAGGTGGGCGACAGACTTCGAGTCCGCCCGGGGGAGAAGGTCCCGGTCGACGGCGTCATCCTCGAGGGCAAGAGCTCCGTCGACGAGTCGCTGGTCACCGGCGAGCCGATCCCGGTCGAGAAGACCGCAGAGGAGGAGGTGATCGGCGGCACGGTGAACGGCTCGGGTGGATTCGTGATGCAGGCGAAGAAGGTCGGATCGGAGACCCTGCTGTCGCGCATCGTGCAGCTCGTTGCCGAGGCGCAGCGCAGCCGGGCGCCTTTGCAACGGGTCGCGGACAAGGTGGCGGCCTGGTTCGTGCCGGCGGTGATCCTGATCGCCGTGCTCACTTTTGTCATCTGGGCGCTGGTCGGGCCATCACCGCGCCTCGCCTACGCCCTGGTCAACGCAGTGGCCGTCTTGTTGATCGCCTGCCCGTGCGCACTCGGCCTGGCGACACCGATGTCGATCATGGTGGCGTCGGGGAAGGGAGCCCAGGCGGGCGTACTGTTCAAGAACGCCGAAGCGATCGAGAAGCTGCGCGAGGTCGACACCCTGGTGGTCGACAAGACCGGGACATTGACCGAGGGCCGTCCCAGGTTGGTGACGGTGGAGACCGCGGACGACGTGGAAGAAAGCGAGTTGTTGCGGCTTTCGGCGGCGCTGGAGCGGGCCAGCGAGCATCCGCTGGCCGAGGCCATCGTGTCCGGGGTGGAAGAGCGGGGGATCGCGATTCCTTCCGCCGAGTCGTTCGATTCGGTGACCGGCAAGGGTGTGCACGGCGTCATCGAAGATCACCAGGTGGTGCTGGGCAACCGAGCACTGCTCGAGCAGTTCGGCATCGATGCCGAGTCGCTGGTGCAGCGCCGGGAAGAGCTGGCTTCGCAGGGTCAGACCGTGCTCTTCGCCGCAGTGGACGGCGAGCTGGCCGGGCTGCTCGGCGTCGAGGATCCGATCAAGCCGACGACAGCGGGCGCTATCCAGGAGCTGCACGAGCAGGGGCTGCGTATCGTCATGCTGACCGGCGACAGTGAGCCGACGGCCCGCGCCGTGGCCTCGAGGCTGGGCATCGACGAGGTCGTTGCCAGCGTGCTACCCGATCAAAAATCGGAGCATGTACGGCGGCTGCAAGACGAAGGACGCGTCGTGGCAATGGCCGGCGACGGCGTCAACGACGCCCCGGCGCTGGCTGCCGCGGAGGTCGGCATCGCCATGGGTACAGGCTCCGACGTGGCGCTGGAGAGCGCGGCGGTGACCCTGGTAAAGGGTGATCTCCAGGGCATCGTGCGAGCCCGCCGCCTGTCACGCCTGACCGTGCGCAACATCTGGCAGAACCTGTTCTTCTCGATGGTCTATAACTCCGCGGGCGTGCCGATCGCGGCGGGAATCCTCTATCCGTTCTTCGGCATTCTGCTGTCGCCGATCATCGCGGCGGCCGCGATGAGCTTCAGCTCGGTGTCGGTGATCAGCAACGCCCTGCGTTTACGGCGCGTCGAGCTCTGAATCGCGGCCGGCCAAACGCTCGATCCGCTCGGCATAGGCGGCCGCATCGATCTTGCGCTCCAATCCCGCCCGGCTCATGGACCGCACCGTGCCATAGATCGGCCGCTCCGGCCAGGGCCGGTCGTGGAGTCCGAACAGCCAGAACACGTTGGCGAACGAGTTCGCGTCGCGGCCGTCCAGGAAGTAACGATTGTTGAGCCGCAGGGCGGTGGCATGGGCCTGCTCGGGCGAGGCCGACCATTCGAGGATCTTCTTGCCCCAGTACATGCGCAGGCGATTGTGTAGGCGTCCGGTCAGCCGCATCTCGAGCATCGCGGCGTTCCAGTAGCGGTCGGAAGTCTCGGCAGCTTCGAGCTCTTCGGCCGAATAGAGCGGATCTCTCGGATCGTCCGCGTGTGCCTCCAGTGTCCGCCGAGCCCATTCGGGCAGCGCCGCATACCGGTCATAGTTCGGGGTGTAGTGGACGAAGTTGATCGCCAGCTCACGACGCACGACGAGCTCTTCTAGAAATGCCTCGCGCGAGGCGTCCTTCGGAGGCCCTGCCCGGTGCGTGGCGAGGGCGATCTCGAGCGGGGAGATCTGGCCGAAATGGAGGTAGGGAGACAGGCCGGTAGTGCCGTCTTCGTCATCCGGGTCTTCACGGCGTTCGGCATAGTGGGGCAGTGTCTCGGCGACGAACCGGTCGAGTCGCCGGCGGGCTGCCGAGTAGCCGCCGGCCAGGTGAACCATCTTCGAGAGCGGGAGCCCAATCGCCTCTAGGACCGTGCCGGGATCGCTCAGATCGAGGCGATCCACGTCCAGGTCGATGCGGCGCCGGGGCGCCCGCTGGTCGAGTGGCTGCAAGAAGTCTGGCAACGAGCGGTGGATCTTCGGCCGCAGTGTGCGTGCCGCGTACTCCGCCTTGCTCGAAGCGACTTCGACCGGCACCACGACGTCGCCCTCGATCTCGATCACGGAACAGTGGGCATCGGCAGCCACCTTCCGTCGCCAGGCGCGCTGCCAACGCAGATAACCGCAATCGCAGATCAGCAGCGCGGCTCGTCGCGCCAGATCGAGTGCCAAGCGTGGCGGTGACTCGGCCCGCACGATGAGCGGAATGCCGCGCGCCGTGAGGTTCTCTTCGACTTCGCGGAGGCCTTCGAGCATGAAGAGATACGCCCGTGGCGGTGCCTCCGGCACCTCGGCCGTGAGACCGAATCCGACCACAACCGGGAGATTCAGTTCGTCAGCTCGTTCTATCGCGAACTCCAGCGCCGGGTTGAAGACCGCGCGCTGACTCTGCTGCATCCAATAGAGAACGTAGTCGCCCGACCGCGGGGACGCGTCGATGAGGTGCCGAATGCGTTCGGGCGCGATACGTTCGGTTTCAGTCATGCGGGCGCAGGTGTTGGCCGTAGATCGTAGTCATCCGGGACATAAGATGGAGTTGGCGATCATGGCGCGGCGCCCGAAGCCGGGGTAGCTTTCCAGTCGAGACAAAGGAAACACCGATGGACATCCAACACGATCCTGACGGCGGTCAATTTTTCGTCGAGATGGAGCACGGCAAGGCGGAGCTCGACTACGAGTGGCTCGATTCCTCGTCGGTGAACTTCAGTCATGTGTTCGTACCGCCGCAGGACCGGCTCGCCGGCGCCGGGGCGAAAGTCGTCCTGCACGCGCTCGACTGGGCGCGTGAGAACCATCTCTCGGTCGTTCCCGGATGTCCCTTCGCGCGAAGGGTGATGAACGAGCATCCCGAATACGACGATCTCCGAGCCGAGCCGGACTGAGCCGCCGACCCCCCCAAGCCCCAAGCCCCAAGCCCCAAGCCTCAAGCCACCTTCCGAAACGCCAGCACCGCGTTGAATCCGCCGAAGGCGAACGAGTTGGACAGCGCCGCCTCGACATCCTGCTCACGCGCTTCGTTGGGCACGACGTCCAAGTCACACTCCGGGTCCGGTTCGCGGTAGTGGATGGTGGGCGGAAGGAAGCCTTCGCTCAACGCGAGGAGCGTGGCCGCCGCTTCCAAGGCGCCCGCCGCCCCGAGGGCGTGGCCGTGCATCGACTTGGTGGAACTCACGGCAATCCGGTCGGCGTGACTTCCGAAGGTCGTGCGGATGGCGGCGCATTCGGTGCTGTCGTTGGCCGAGGTGCCGGTGCCGTGCGCGTTGATGTAGCCGATCTCTTCTGCTTCGATCGCTCCGTCCACCAGCGCGGCTTGCATGGCGCGAGCGGCGCCTCGCGCGCTGGGCTGGGTGATGTGGTGGGCGTCCGAGGACATGCCGAAGCCGGCGATCTCGCCGTAGATCCGGGCCCCTCGCGCCCGCGCAACCTCTAGCGGCTCCAACACCAGCACCGCGCCACCCTCGCCGAGCGACATGCCGTCGCGATCCCGACTGAACGGCCGGCATGCTTCCGCCGCTACCACACGCATGGCCTCCCATGCCTTCAGGTTGCCGTAGCTGAACGGCGCCTCGCTGCCGCCCGCCAGGGCCACGTCGAGAATGCCCTGGCGCAGCATCCAGGTGGCGTGCCCGATGGCATGGTTGGCCGACGAGCAGGCCGTGCTCAGAGTGTATGAGGGTCCGGTGAGACCGTTTTCGAGGCTGATCGCGCTCGCCGCGGCGTTGGCCATGATGCGGGGAATGGAGAGCGGATGGATGCGCTTGGCGCCGTCTCTGTAGAGTCGTTGGAATCCCGCATCCTCAGTACTCTGGCCGCCGAGACACGAGCCGGTGACCACACCCGCTCGAGCGCGCAAGTCGTCTGTCCAGTCGATGGCCGCGTCCGCCAGCGCTTCGCGGGCGGCGAGCAGGGCGAACTGACTGAACCGGTCATAGAGGTTGGTCTCCCGATTGTCGAAATGAGCCTCGGCACTCCAGTTCGGGAGCATTGCGCCCCATCCCAGGCGCAGATCGGTGTCGCGCCAACCGTCCAGAGGGCGAATGCCGTTGAGGCCTTGTCGCAGAGCGCTCGCGAAGGTCACGCGACCAAGGCCAAGTGCGGAGACGACGCCGAGGCCGGTGACGGCGACCCGCCGCGCAGTCATGCTTCGCCCGGGTCGGCGACCAGTTTGCGCAGCTCGTCGGTCACCTGACGGACGTCGGCGAAGCCGTGAACCGCCTCGTCGGGAATCTCGACGTCGAACGTCTCCTCGAGGGCGAACGCGATGTTGATGCCGTCGAGCGAATCGACGCCGAGCTCCTCGAATGTGCTGTCGGGCTGAATGTCCTCGGCTGGCACGCCGAGGACCTTGGCGATGGCGGTGATGACGCGGTGCGTGAGCTCATCTGAAGGCATGGCGCTCATAGCTGCGCCATTCTGTCAGGTTCTACGCGATGCCGATCACTCGTCGATGCCGGCGAGGCGAATGGCGAAGTCGGGGTCCGTGGCGGTGTGGGTCGCCGCGTCACCGCGAATCTGGACGAGCGCCAGCAACTCCTGGCCGTCGGAGGAGTAGACCTTGCCCTTGCCGTGCGTGACCAGGACGGCGGCGTGCGAGTCGTCTCCGAGCAGTACCGGGCGAAAGAAATAGCGCTGGCCGTTAGGAAGATCCAGGCCGGTGATCCCGGCCTCGACGCTGCTCAGCGTGACCGTTCGATAGCCGACGGGTTGGATCTCCATGCGAATGGAGCGGCTACCGACGCGGAGTGCCTTGCCGGCCAGCCAACCCCGCTCGGCCACCGGCAGATAGAGATCACGAACCAGCCAGCGCGCGTAGCTGGCGAGATCCCCCGGCCAGGTGAAGCGCGACTGCTCGAAGGCGATGCAGCCCGTCTTGCCGTGCGTTTCGACGCCGGGGACGTGCCAACCGAAGATCGTCGTGCCGTTCGGGAGGTTCCCATCTGTCTGCAGATCGGCCCGGCCGCCGATCGGCCGATTCAAGTCGAGCCGTCCGTCCGTGACTCGACCGACCCGTCGCCCGCCCGGGAATTCCATCGCGGAGAGCAAAGTCGCGCCCTGCGCATCGAGAAGCAGCACGAAGTGGCCACTGATCTCCGCACAGCCGAAGGCCGAGCCGAGGCCCTGCAGTCCCAGTGCAGGACGATCGGCGGCGTTCGTCGCGGCAGGGGTCGACAGACAGAGGATGCAGACTGCGTAGACGAGAAGGAGAGAGGTGTCCGGTCTTCGCATGGCGTTCTCCTGGTTGCGATCCTGCGGTCCGGGGACGGGGCGATGCAGGAGTCGTGCCGGGAAACTAGGTCTGTCTTTGCCGATCGCCGCCGCGGGGCCACAGCCGCATGATGAGCATGCCGATGACGAAACCGGCCAACATGATCCACAGGCTGAGCTGGACCTCCAGCGTCGCCGTGAGCGTCGCCATCGCCACCACGAAGACCCACATGAACGCTTCACCGGCGAGAGCTTGACCCCATCGCGGCCTGAGCTCGCCCCTGGGCAGGCGGGCTCGCAATGCGGGGAAGAAGCGTGGCACGGCGGCGCGATAGATTCTGTATGCCTCTCCCTGTTCCTCGTTCAAGCGGGCCTCCTCGAGTCCGATCAGGCGCAGCCCGAAGATCAGCATGCCCGCCGTGAGAATCAGCCATCCCAGCCGGCTGGCCATCAGCCCGATGCCGGCGGCGAAGAGCAGGTTGCCGAAGTAGAGGGGGTTGCGCGTGTACCGATAGGGACCGTCGGCGACCACCCGATCGGTGCGCACCGGTGCGTCGGTCATGACGTCGACCGAGAGGTACGCCGTCCCCCAGCTGCGTATGGCCACGCCGGTCAACGCCACCAGGGTGCCGACGCCGAACACCCAGCGCAGTCGGGCTGCACTGGGGTTCGCGCTCCCCACGTGCCCGAGTGTCGCCAACCAGACCGCCATGTTGAGCGGGTCGATTCGATAGCAGAAGAAGGCCAGTGCGAACAGCACTCCGATCAGCCAAAAGCGGTGGCGGAACTCGAACTCCGAGGCCCGCATCAAGCGCCCTCCGATTGTGCCGAAGGCTGACCGATCCGGATGCGCACGTCGACGGCACGCGCCTGCTCCGCATGCGGGGCGGCCAGGAACGGATTCATGTCCAACTCCAGGATGCGTGGATGGCGCTGCGTCATCTGGGCAAGCCGCAGCAGCGTCTCACGCAGGATGCCGAGATCGGCAGAGGGCTCCCCACGAACCCCTTCGAGGAGCTTGAAGCCGCGAATGCCGTGGATCATCTCATCCGCCTCCGAAGGAGCGAGAGGCGTGACGCCGAAGCGGACGTCGCGAAATACCTCGACGTATTTCCCGCCGAGGCCGAACATCAGCAGCGGACCGAACTTCGGATCGGTAGAGATGCCGAAGATCACCTCGTGTCCCTCCAGCGCCATCTCCTGCAAGAGCCAGCCCTCGAGGGTGTAACCGGCCGTGGCGACGGAGGTCTCGATTTCTCTGGCAGCCGCAACCACTGCATCCGCCGTCTCCAGGCCGACGCGAACCGCCCCGACGTCACTCTTGTGGACCAGATCGGGCGCGATGGCCTTGAGCACCACGGGAAAGCCGATGTCGGTTGCGGCTGCGGCCAGCTCGCCGATACCGGCGACGCGTCGCCAGGCGACGGTGGGGATGCCGTAGAGCGCGAGGACCCGCATGGCGTCCTCGGGCGGCAGGTAGCCGGTCTTCTGCTTGTCGAGGATCGCCTCGACCGCCTCGTCGTCGACCTCGAAGACCGGAATGGACTCCTCGGCCGGACGACGGCGCCATTCGGCATAGCGCTCGATCGAGGCGAGGGCTCGGGCCGCGGACTCGGGGAAGCGATAGACGGGAGGATGCTCGGGCTGGCTCTTGATCGTTTCGTAGAACTCCTCGGTGGCCATCATCACCGCCAGCACCGGCTTGCCGGCGTGCTTGGCGCCCTGCGCCACGGCCTCCAGGACGTCGTAGGGACTGGCCAGCAGCGGCGTCACGTTGATGGCCAACACCGCGTCCACTCCCGAGTCGGCCGCGATGCACTTCAGGGCGCGTTCATACTGCTTGGCGCTCGCCGAGGCGATCATGTCGACGGGGTTGGAGACGCTCGCCTCGGTCGGCAAAAAGGAGCGCAGATCGTCCCGCGTCTGTTGGCTGAGCTCCGCCATTCGCAGGCCGAGATTCACGCAGGCGTCTGTGGCCATGATCGCGGGTCCTCCGGCGTTGGTGAGGATGCCGACCCGGTTGCCCTCGGGCAGCGGACAGCGATCGAGGGCCCGGGCCACGTTGAACAGGTCATCGATGGTGTTGGCGCGCAGCACGCCGCACTTGGAGAGGAACGTGGATACCGTGAGATCGGCGCCGGCGATCGCCCCGGTGTGGCTCGACGCGGCGCGGGCGCCTTCCTCAGTGCGTCCCGACTTCACGACCAGGATCGGCTTGGATCGACTGACTCGCTTGGCGATCTGGGTGAAATTGCGGGGATTGCCGAACGACTCGAGGTACATGCAGATGACGCGGGTCTCCGGGTCGTCCTCCCAGTACTCGAGCAGATCGTTGCCGGAGACGTCGGCCTTGTTGCCCATCGAGACGAACTGGGTCAGTCCGATGCCGAGAGACTGGGCGACGTTGAGAATGGCCACGCCGAGGGCGCCGGACTGGCTGACGAAACCGATCGAACCGGGGCTGGCCGGAACCGGCGCGAACGTGGCGTTGAGGGAGACTGCGGGATCGGCGTTGATGACGCCCATGCAGTTCGGCCCCACCATGCGGACGCCGGCCGCCCGGACGCGATCCCGAATCTGTCGCTCCAGGGCCGCGCCTTCGGCGCCGATCTCCGCGAATCCGGCCGTGATCACGACGATGCCGCGCACGCCCTTCTCGAGGCACTCGTCGACTACCTCCGGGACGTACGTCTTTGGCACCATGATCACCGCCAGATCCACCGGATCGTCGATCGCCTTCACCGACGGGTAGGCCTTCAGCGAGTGCACGACCCCCGCATGCGGGTTCACCGGATAGATGGCGCCCTGGAATTCCTGCAGGATCAAATTGTGGAGCAGCGAGAAGCCGATCGAGTCTCGCTTGCGCGAGGCACCGATCACGGCGACCGAGCGTGGCGAGAAGATGGGATCGAGCGAAGTGTTGGCCATGGGGGCATTGTATGGGGCCGGGAGCCAGGGGTCCGGGGCTAGTCGCCAGTCACCAGTCACCAGTCACCGGTCGCCGGTCAGAGACAATCCGTGAAGCGGCCGCACTCCGTGGCGGCCGGGCTCCAACAAGCGTTGCCGGTGTTCGGTCGGCCGCCAGGTGCCGCCGCTAGCCTCGGGTCTTCGCCGAGGCTCCCGGCAACAGGAGCCATAGCTTCTCGCTGGCGAGGTGCACTGTAACGGGAGGGTTCATGGCGACGGGGTCGCCGTCGAGCTGCAGGGGCAGATCTTCCGGAGCACGGAAGACCACTTCTTCGACCGGCCGCACCTCGACGTCCTTGCGGCGTGCATAGCGTCCCGTCACCAGATCGACTGCGAACGCCAGCGCGGCGCGACGGCCGCGGCCGCGAAGGAGCACCAGATCGAGACGTCCATCGGAAGGCGACGAGTTGCCCAGTCGCAGGGAGCCCGCATAGCGTGAGAGGTTGCACACCGCGGCGAAGTGCGCAGTGAACGCTTCCCCGTCCGCACTGAGATGAAGCTCCGGGTACTCGTAGTTCCACCAGCGCCCGAGGCCGGAGATCACGATCGCCAAGCGGCCGTAGCGCCGCTTGGCGTCGGGCGCGACGTGAGCCAGGATGTCAGCATCCAGGCCGGCCGTCGCCTGCATGAGGAACACAGAGTCTCCGCAAAGGCCAGCGTCGATCTGCATCAGCTGCCCGCGCCCCAAACGCTCGACGACGCGCAGTGGATCGGTGCCGAGGCCCAGCTCGCGTGCCACCACGTTCGCGGTCCCGCCAGGCAGCGGAACCATCGGGACGTCGTGCCCCAGCAAACCAGTCGCCACCTCGCGCAGGTGACCGTCACCGCCCAGCGCGAAGACCGCTTCGGCACCGCTCTGGACTGCGGCACGGGCC
>Ga0307436_1000883_pt1 | contig 13859 bp, 12 predicted proteins | sample SalMarWE160440MG_FD_202513 | JGI IMG/M metagenome (GOLD analysis project Ga0307436, IMG submission 202513) | Salt marsh sediment microbial communities from the Plum Island Ecosystem LTER, Massachusetts, United States - WE1604-40 | ecosystem: Environmental > Aquatic > Marine > Intertidal zone >...
AGATCGACATATCGCACGAGGCCCGAATTGAAGAGCGCCGCCTGATCCGGCGAGGTCTTGCCGCCTCCGATCAACGTGCATCGGCCCACGGCGCGGTATTCCTGAAACTGCTCGCGTAGCGCTGCAAATGGGCGACCCGGCAAGGCCGCGATCGCACAAGCAAGGCTATCCAGGATGTTGCGTTTGAACAGCCGGCGAAGATCCGGCGTCAGATGCTCCGGGCAAGCCGCGTCGGCAAACGCTGCGATGCGCTCGACCGCCGGGCGCGCCTTTAATCCTTGCTGGTTTGACATTTGGATTGGCCCTTTCGCACAGATTTCGTGGAGACGCGAAGAAGCGCTGGAACTGTGCGCACCGGTCATGCACGACCCGCGCGCTTCGCTCGCATGCTCCTGGCCTATGCCCGGTAGCGCCGCAGATCGATTGCACCTTGGTGTCGTCGCTACTTTGGTATTGGCGACACCATCGTCCGATATCGGTGCTTCGTGCCTGGCTTTATCTGTGGCGCTGATCGTCAGTGTTCGGTTGCATACAAGGGTGCGCTTGGCCCGCTACAGCGACACTGATGCCGCATTTCGTCCAATGCCTGAAGAAGGAGTTCAAAGTCATGCCCCATGCGATTCCCCATTTCATTGCCGGCGCGCGCCGTTTCAGTAATGGTGGCAATACCGCGCCGGTTTTCAATCCTGCAACCGGCGAGGAAACCGGTTCGCTGAGCCTGGCGGCCGATGCCGAAGTCGAAGTAGCGGTCGCCGCGGCAATGCAGGCTTTTCCAGCCTGGGCGAACACGACACCCTTGCGGCGGGCGCGTATTCTCAATCGGTTCCTCCGCATAATGGAGGAAAGGATCGAAGAACTCGCGGCGGTCGTCACGTCCGAACATGGCAAGACACTGGCCGATGCCAAAGGCGAAATCGGGCGAGGCATGGAAGTCGTGGAGTTCGCGACCGGCGCTCCCCAGTTGCTGAAGGGCGAGATCACCGAAAACGTCTCCAACCACATCGACAGCTATTCGCTGCGTCAGCCGTTGGGAGTCGTGGCAGGCATCACTCCCTTCAATTTCCCCGCTATGGTGCCGTTGTGGATGTCTCCCGTCGCTTTGGCGTGCGGCAATTGCTTCATCTTGAAGCCGTCCGAGCGTGACCCTTCCGCGTCGCTGCTGCTTGCAGAGTGGCTGAAGGAAGCCGGTCTTCCCGATGGGGTTTTCAACGTGGTGCATGGTGGCAAGGACGCGGTGGACGCCATCCTGAACCACCCCGACATCAAGGCGGTGAGCTTCGTGGGATCGACGCCGGTCGCTCGCTACATCTATGAAACGTCTGCCCGCAACGGGAAACGCTGCCAGGCGTTGGGCGGCGCCAAGAACCACGCCATTATCATGCCTGATGCGGACCTCGATCGGGCGGTCGACGGACTCATCGGCGCGGCTTACGGTTCGGCAGGCGAGCGTTGCATGTCGATTTCCGTCGCTGTCCCGGTTGGAGAAAAGACGGCGGACGCCTTGATGGCCAAGCTCGCGCCGCGGGTTCGCGCGCTCAAGATCGGACCTGGGACTGATCCCGATGCCGATATGGGGCCGCTTGTAACCAAGCAACATCTGGCGAAGGTGCGTGGTTACATTGACGCGGGCGTCGCCGAGGGCGCGACGCTGGTTGTCGACGGACGTGACTTCCGCCGCCAAGGCTACGAGAACGGCTACTTCATCGGCGGCACGTTGTTCGACAACGTCACGACGAGCATGAAGATCTATCAAGAAGAGATTTTTGGGCCGGTGCTCTCGGTCGTTCGCGCAGATTCCTTCGATTCCGCGCTCGCGATCACCAACGAACATCCGCTCGGCAATGGCACCGCGATCTTCACGCGCGACGGAGACGCGGCCCGGGAATTCTCCAGCCGCGTCCAAGTCGGCCTGATAGGCGTCAACGTCGCCATCCCGGTTCCGATGGCGTTCCACTCGTTCGGCGGCTGGAAATCGTCGCTTTTCGGCGACCACCACATGCACGGGCCGGAGGGCGTTCGCTTCTACACCAGGATGAAGACCGTCACGAGCCGTTGGCCGACTGGCATACGCGCCGGTGCAGAGTTCGCCTTTCCGAGCATCGGCTGACGCAAACTCGCGAGCGCCAAAGCACCAAGCCAGGCGAGGGAACTCGATCGATCTGATGGCAGACAAGTGCCGGCGCATGGCGCCATCCTGAAAGAGAGAGACCCTCGCCCATCGAGCTATACGGCGCTCCCGATCAATGCATGTTGCCAACGCCCCGTCGTCCTGTGCCACCGTGGATTGCCGAGCTAGGAGAACCCAATCGCGAGCGCTCCCGGGAAGGGAAACACGGATAAGCCCGCATTTGCTAAACAGGTGCCCCAACCGCCCTTTCGATTGCTGCAGATGTGGCGGGACCACCTGTAGAACCTTCTCCTCATTTGCTTACAGGGTATCAAATGACCGATGCGCTCCCGGACATAATGGCCAGAGGCTTGGCCGTGGCTTTCTGCGGGATCAATCCCGCAATGTCGGCAGCCATGGCAGGGCATCATTTTGTCGGGAGGCGCAATCGCTTCTGGCGCGTCATCTATCTGGCCGGCTTCACACCAAGGCAAATGAGTCCTGAAAACGACCTTGCAATCCTGCAGTTTCGATGCGGTCTGACAACGGTGGTTCAACGGCCGACAGCGCGGGCAGACCAGCTATCGACACGGGAATTCCTGGCCGCCGCCGAACAATTCGAACAGAAGATCACGCATTATGCACCATGCTTCGTCGCCTTTCTCGGCAAGGCGTCCTATTCGGCGCTATCGGGTCGGCGCGAGATCGTCTGGGGAGCCCAGCCGACGACCCTCGGTGGCGCTGCCGTATGGGTGCTGCCCAATCCCAGCGGGCGAAACCGGGCGTTCAGCCTCGATCAGCTGGTCAGCGCCTATCGTCAACTCCATCGAGCGGTGGAGCTGAGCGGACTTACGATATCGAAAGCGGAAGACGCCCCTGCCGTTCGCCCGGCCCGCGGATCGGAGGACTAGCCATGGATGACGTGAAGTTCGGACGGGCCGGCTTGCAATTCTCACAGCTCTGCCTCGGCTGCATGACCTATGGGGTGTCGGGGCTGGGCGCCCAAGCCACACCACCTGACGGATGAGGTCGCGGCACTGTCGATGGGGCCTAACGGCGGAGTAGATCTCCGCCCTCGAGGCGCCGCACGTCGCGCACAATGTCACCCCCATTGTGATCGGTCGGTGAGGTTGAACGGGCACCCGGCGCTGTCCAGCCACGTTGACGAAAACCATCATTGTCCCGAAGCGGGCCATGGCGTAATTCTTGAAATCGCAATAGCGAATAGCACCTTCGTGCAATTATCGGTATCTGGGTAGCGAAATAAGCTTGGCTCATGCCAGGTCAATTTTTCCATCAGTTGTTCGGCGATGCTGCCAGGTCGTTTCAGGCCGGCGCCGGGTCCCGCGCGACCTATGCCCTGCGTGAGGCCGCCGCGGCGGACAGGCCGGATGAGTTGACCGAGCGCGAGCTTTTCTTCGTCGCGGCACGCGACAGTGTCTACCTTGCGACAGTGACTGCGGATGGTTGGCCCTATGTGCAGCATCGCGGCGGCCCGCCGGGCTTCATCAGCCACCTCGGCGGCAATCGGCTGGGCTTCGCCAATTACCCCGGCAGCCGTCAATATATTTCGATGGGCAATCTGCTGTCCAACGGCCGGGTAGCACTGATTTGCGTGGACTATCCTGCCCGGCGCCGGCTCAAGCGCATCGGGCATGGGCAGGTTCTGATGCCCAACCACGATCCGGCATTGGCGATGCAGCTGGGCGTTGCGCGTGAAACCGTGATCGCCGCCACGATCATTGAGGTGATTGGCTTCGACTGGAACTGCGCGCAACACATCACGTCGCGTTTCAACCGCGCCGAGATCGATCGCGAGCTAGGCGCTCTCCGGGAGGAAAACGCCGCCCTGCGCGCCGAACTGGTACATCTGAAGGAAAGACTGTGATGACGGACAAACTCACTTGCGGCGTGCATCACGTCGGCCTCGCGGTGCCCGATCTCGTCAGCGCCCGGCACTTCTTCTGTGACCTGCTCGGCTGGGACGTGGTCGGCGGCAGGCCCGACTATCCGGCCGTCTTCGTCTCGGACGGCCGCACGCTGGTCACCCTGTGGCGAGTCGCGGACCCGGCGAATGCCGTGACCTTCGATCGCCGCACCAACATCGGTCTGCACCACCTGGCACTCGCCGTCACGGATCAAGCCGCACTCACGGCCGCGTTTGAGCGGGTGCAAGGCGATCCCGGCGTGACGATCGAATTCGCGCCAGAGGCCGTGCACCCAGGTTCCAGCACGCGCCATTTCATCTGTGCCATGCCCGGAGGCGTGCGCATCGAATTTGCAACGGCACCGAGCTGAGCGACCAAGATCGATAGTCCCGTGGCGACTACCTTTGTCCCGCGAATGCGGGAGAACCTCGGGCGATGGATGTGGCGGCCCTGCGCGAGATGCTCGAAAAAGCTTCTAGCACCCAGTTCGAGGATCGCGAACTTCCTCCGGCGTGCCGGTGATCGGTGCGAGCGCCCGGCTACGACTTGAAGACGATCATCTTTTCTTCGCTCATCTCTCGCATCGTGTAGGGAATGCCGCCGACGCCGTAGCCAGACTGACGTCGACCGGCAAACGGCATCCAGTCGGCCCGGAAGGCCGTGTGGTCGTTGACCATCACCGCCGACGCCGCCAGCCGCTCGGCGACATCGAAGGCGCTCCGCAGATCCTCGGTGAAGATGCTGGCCTGGAACGCAAACGGCAGCGCGTTGGCGATCGCGATCGCGTCATCGAGCCGGGTGTACGGGTAGACGCAGGTGAGCGGGCCAAAGACTTCGAGGGTCGAAACCTTGGCATCGTCCGGTGGTCGCACCAGGATCGACGGCTTCAAGGTTGTGTTGCTGAGGCGGCCGCCGCCGATCACACGGGCGCCGCCTGCCTCGGCCTCGCCGATCCACGCCGCCACCCGATCAGCTTCACGCGGCGCGATCAGCGGGCCGACCTCGGTTTCGGCCAGCATCGGATCTCCGACCTTGAGCGCCGTGACCCGCGCGGCGAAGCGCTCGAGAAACTCGTGCTCGAGATCGGCATGGACGAAGATTCGCTGGACTGACACGCAGACCTGGCCGGCATGATAGTAGCCACCCTTGGTCAGCGGTTCGATGAGGCGGTCGAGGTTGGCGCTGCGGTCGATGATCGCCGGTGCGGCGCCGCCATGCTCCAGCGCGCAGCGGGTTCCCGGCGGCAGCTTGGCGCGCAGGTGCCAACCAACCTGACCCGAGCCGATGAAGCTCAAAAAGGCGATCCGGGAATCGGTCGCGAGGCGCTCGGCGAGTTCGGTGGTCTCGGGCAGAAAGGTTTGGCACCAGGCATCAGGCAACCCGGCCTCGTGGGCCAGGCGGACCAGTTCGATGCAGGACAGTGGCGTCGCCGTCGCCGGCTTGACGATCACCGGGCAGCCGACCGCAATTGCGGGCACGATTTGATGGACAATCAGGTTCAACGGATGATTGAAAGCCGAGATGGCGGCAACAACGCCGATTGGCTCGATGATCGTGAAGGCGCGGCGATCGCCGCTCGGCGGCGTGAGGCCCATCGGGATCTCCCGACCGCCGCTGACGCGCAGCGCGTCGACAGCATTCAGCACGCCGTCGATCGCGCGATCGGTTTCGATCAAGGCGTCGGTCAGCGGCTTGCCGCCCTCGCGGGCGATCTGGCGGCCGAGATGTTCGCGCTGACCAGCCATCAGCTCTGCCAGCCGCCGGAGGATCTCGATCCTCTGATGGACCTTCAGCCAGGCGCCCCGGTCAGCGAAGGCTTTTGTGGCGGCCTCGATCTTACGCTCGAGCGCTGCCGCGTCGTCGCTGTCGAGCTGTGCGATCGGCGTCCTATCGAATGCTTGAACAACTTGAATCATAACGATCTCCGTTCCTCTAGTTTGGGTTGCGCAATTCGTCGACCAGAACCCGTAAGTTCTCCGAATAGTCCACCGGCACGGACACGAGTTGTACCCCACCGCCAGCGAATGCCGCCTCGAGCGCCGGCGCCAGCCCGTCGGCACGCGCTACCCGGCTGCCCCTGGCGCCGTAGGCCCGCGCGTAGGCAACGAAGTCCGGATTGCTGAACGTCATGCCGAAATCCTCATGTCCATCGACAGCCTGCTTCCAGCGGACCATCCCGTAGGCATTGTCTTGCAGGACCAGCACTACGAGATTGAGCCCGAGACGCGTTGCGGTCTCGAGTTCTTGTGAATTCATCATCAAGCCGCCGTCACCGCACACCGCGAGGATGCGTCGGTTCGGATGCAGCAGTGCAGCCATGATGGCGGAGGGCAGCCCGGCTCCCATCGTCGCAAGCGCGTTGTCCAGCAGCAGCGTATTTGCGACGTGAGTGCGGTAATTGCGCGCGAACCAGATCTTGTACATGCCATTGTCGAGGCAGACGATACCGTCCTCTGGCATCACCTGACGGACATCGTGCACGATGCGCTGCGGTGTTAGTGGATAGCGGTCTTCGTTCGCGCGATCCGCGATCCGTGCCAGGATTTCCTCGCGTAGTCCCAGCAGCGCCCCGGCATTCGGTAGCTTGCCCTCGAGACGGTCGGCAAGCAGCGCCAGGCTCGGGCCGACATCACCGACAAGTTCGGCATGCGGGCAGAATACCTCCTCGACCGTCGCGGGCAGATATCCCACGTGCAGTACCGTCGGGCCGCCCCGCCCCATGAGGAAGGGCGGCTTCTCCACCGTGTCGTGGCCGATCGAAATGATGAGGTCGGCGCGGTCGATGGCACGATGAACATGGTCTCGCTCGGATAACGCGGCGGTTCCCATGTAGAGCCCCGACCCGCCAGCGACCGCCCCTTTGCCCATCTGCGTATTGAAGAAGGGGATTTGGACGCGCCTCACGAAATCTGACAAAGCCTCGGCCAGGTGCGGGCGGCTCGCGGCCGCGCCCAGCATCACCAGCGGTCGCTCGGCCTTGAGAACCAGCTCGGCTGCCCGCTCCAATGCCGCCTGCTGGGCAACGGGCAAATCGATCCGATGCAATGTCACCGGTGAAATCTCGGGCGCCATCTCCGCGGAGATGTCCTCGGGCAATTCGAGATGAACCGGGCCTGGTCGTTCTTGCTGCGCGACCCGAAACGCGTTCCGCACGATTGCCGGAATCGTCGCTGGACTGACAATCTGCTGCGCCAGCTTGGTCAGTGGCGCCATCGTGGCGACGATGTCGACAACCTGAAAGCGCGCCTGCTTGCGCCTCAGAATGCCTTTCTGACCGGTTATCATCACCATGGGCATCGCCCCGAGCAGGGCGTGAGCGGCGCCCGTGGCCAGATTGAGCGCACCCGGGCCAAGCGTCGCGAGACACACCCCGGCCCGGCCGGTCAGCCTTCCATGAGTAGCCGCCATGAAGGCGGCCGCCTGCTCATGACGGGTCACCACAAGCTTGATCGTGGAGCGGTGCAGCGCTTCCACGACGTCGAGATTTTCTTCCCCGGGAACGCCGAAGATTTGTTGCACGCCTTCGTTTTCGAGGGCGGATACAAGCAGGTCAGCACCCTTCATCGGATGCACTCCTCATGGCGGAAGGTATCCCAGCATATGACGCGCTCCTCATTCGCCTGGAACGCTGATGTTGGATCAAACGGAGTGGCGGTTGGATTGCACGATCGTATCGTCGATACCTTGGTGGCGGTCGGCACAACCGGCGAGGTTCAGACCTCGGGCGATTCAAGTTGCGCAGTGGCTACGCGTCGCCTCCAGCTCATTCTTGAGCGCGCCAACCAATTCTGCGGCGGGCAGGATGCGAGCCAGAGGCGCCCCTTGACCGGCCCATTGGGCACCGAAGCCCCCCTCGCCCTTCGCCTTCGCCGCTGCGGCAAGGGCCTTTCCAGCGTCGTAAGCGATCGGGTAATCCGGGATTTTCAGGCCGCTCAGCTCTGTGTCTTTCAACATTGTGAACTTGTTTGGCAAGCAACGCGCCGGTCGGCCGGAGATCACGGTCGTCATCTCGGTCATACCCGCGCCGGGCCCAAACAACGCACCGCGGTGGTATTGATCGGCACTTGATTCCGGGCAGGCGATGAAGGCCGTACCCAATTGCGCGGCTTCGGCGCCGAGGTCGAGAACTGCGGCGATGCCAGCTCCATCCATAATGCCGCCAGCCGAGATCACCGGCAGCGATATCTTGCTGACCAGAAGCCGGGTGAGCGCCAGGACACCAATCTTTTGATCGGCGGCGGCGGGATCGAATACACCGCGATGACCGCCAGCCTCATAGCCCTGCGCCACAATAGCATCAACGCCCGCCGCAACGGCTTGCTCGGCCTCATGAAGATTGGTGGCCGACGACAACAGCATAATTCCCGCCCCTCTCAGTTGAGCAATAAACTCAGCAGTGGGCAGACCAAAGTGGAAGCTGACGACGGCGGGTCTGATTTCCAGAATCAGCTTTAACATCGCTGCATCGGCAACGAAGCTGGTGTAAATCTCCTTGAGTGCCATCGGTGGCAGGGCGCCGTAACGCTCGAAAATGGGCCTTAAGCCCATCTGCCAGGCGCGTTCACACTCGGGGTGTGCGGTGGCAGGTTTGTGGCAAAATACATTGACGTTGAAGGGCCCGGACGTCGCTGCTCTGAGCGTCTCGATCATGGTGCGCGCGCCGGCGGCATCGACCGCCCCGACGGCAATGGAGCCGAGTGCTCCGGCATCTGTGACGGCTGCAGCCATGGCTGGGGTAGAGGTGCCAGCCATCGGGGCCTGAATGATTGGCAACGCGATTCCAATTCGCTTAAGCAGGCTTGCCATTGACGTACCTCAGCGCCTTTGCGTGAAAGAGAAGCGGCCGGTCCCGGGGGCTGGGAGGGGGCGAGGACCGACCGCTGGTTCTGACCGGCCCGGGGGAAAAGCCGATCAGCATGAACCCGTCCCAGGGAGGATGAAGCGGGTTCGATTACGCAGTCATCACTTCATCACAAGTGCGGCGACGAGCCTATTGCACAATAGTATCGGCAATACTTTGAGATCACTCCCGCATTACTGAGAAGTTCGGTCATATCTCAATCTCCTTCAGGCCAGGTCAGTTCATGGCTTCCAAAGCGAGCGCAATGCCCTGGCCGCCACCGATGCACAGCGTGACGATCCCCCCGCTTGAAGTTGTCACGCTTCATTGATTGGAGCACGCGGGTGGTCACGATCCTGCACACCGCCTGCCCTGGCTCGCGACCTCTAGCGATATGAAAACCGCTCGTGTTCTTCTGGATAGCGGGCCCCTTGCACCGTGATCCGGGACATAGCGTCTTCGATCTCGCAAAGGTCTTCGGAGGTCAACCCGAGAGATGTCGCGCCGATATTTTCATCCACTCGCTTAAGCTTCGTTGTGCCAGGGATTGGCACAATCCATGGCTTTTGAGCGAGCAGCCAAGCCAGCGCGATCTGGGCCACTGTCGCCCGCTTTTTCCTGGCGATGCGCTCGAGCAGGTCAACCAGCGTCCGATTGCTCTTCATGGCCTCCGGCGCAAAGCGGGGAATACGACGCCTTGGATCCTTCCCGGTGAAGGCCTTGTCCGCATCGATTTTCCCGGTGAGAAATCCCCTGCCGAGGGGGCTGAATGGCACAAAGCCAATGCCAAGCTCCTCAAGCAATGGGAGCACGTCTTCTTCGGGGCGCCGCCACCATAGTGAATATTCGCTCTGGACGGCGGTAACGGGCTGCACAGTATGTGCGCGGCGAATGGTCTGCGCCGCTGGTTCCGAAAGGCCGAAATGTTTGACCTTGCCTTCTTCGATGAGGTTTTTCACGGCGCCTGCGACATCTTCAATGGGCACTTCCAAGTCCACGCGATGCTGATACAAAAGGTCGATCGTGTCGGACTTGAGCCTCTTGAGCATTCCTTCTGTCGCCCGCCTGATATGCTCCGGACGGCTGTTGAGACCCGGCCGGCGCTCTGCGGTCTCAGGGTCGATATTCCAACCGAACTTGGTTGCGATCACGACCTGGTTCCTGAATGGCGCAAGCGCCTCGCCAACGATTTCCTCATTGATGAATGGGCCATAGGTCTCGGCGGTATCGAAGAAGGTAACACCGCGCTCGACCGCGCCCCGGATGACGTTGATCATTTCCTGCCGATCCACGACCGCTCCGTAGGCGCCGGTCATGCCCATGCAGCCAAGGCCAATGGTCGAGACCTCGAGGTCGCTTCTCCCAAGTTTGCGCTTTTGCATCTTATGATGACCTCCTAACTGGCTTGCCGTCTGGAGCGGCATGGGGCGTCACCGGCCTTTTCCAATCGATCGAGGTTTGCACCATCGTGGATTGCTGGTGCGATCTGATATGCAACTCGCTTCGGAAAAGCGCCAGTAGACGAAGGTGTCGGCGATAATGTCGTACGTCAGGATTTGGGCATGGCGCATGCAGCTCCGGTCAGGCACTTGGTCCCCGACCTTGCGCCACGGCGCAGCGTTGCACTGGCCGTGAGGCATTTCTTTTCGTGTTGTGTTGCTTCTTGTTATGGGATTTTGTCGAATTGCAGTGTTGTTTGCGACGTGAGCGAAAGACAAATGACCGGGCACTTCAATTCGCTTGGCCAACCCATTGGCGCGCCGCTGGCTGCAACATCAGCACGTCCGCGCCCACCCCGGACGCCGATGGCGGGGCGCTTCTGCAGCGTCGTCCCGGTCGATCTGACTGCCCACGCGCCTGCATTGTTCGATGCCTTCGGTGGCAATCAGGATATCAGCAACTGGACCTATCTGCCCTACGGGCCTTTCGATGACCTGGCTGCCTTCCGCAGCTGGATGGACCGATTCTGCACAGGCGATGATCCATTGTTTTACACCATCCTTGATCGTGAAGCGCGGCCGGTGGGCCTTGCCAGTTATCTGCGCATCGATACCGAGGGAGCAGCTATCGAAATCGGCCACATCAACTTCGCGCCCAGGCTGCAACGCACCGCGGCTGCCACAGAAGCCATGTTCTTGATGATGCGCCGCGTCTTCGATGAGCTGGCCTACCGGCGCTACGAATGGAAATGCGATTCGCTCAATGCGCCATCCTGGCGTGCCGCCGAACGGCTTGGCTTCATCCACGAGGGAACTTTCCGCCAGGCCACTCACTACAAGGGCCGCAACCGCGACACCGCCTGGTTTGCCATCGTGGATGACGATTGGCCGGGCATCCGTGCTGCCTTTGAGGATTGGCTTGGCGAAGACAACTTCGATTCCGATGGCCGCCAGAGGCGACCGCTCAGGACACATGGCGAGTGACGATGAGCCAGGATAATTCCACCTGACTGGTCGGCGGACGCTCTAACGATTCAGCGCGCTCGGACCGCTGACGAAGGGACTGCCGCGTACATGGAAACGCAGCAAGAGCTCGGCTCCATGAGAAATGCCGATTCTTGGGGTTGTGCCAACGCCGGCTGGCCATTGGTCGTCATCGGCGAGCCATAGTGATCTGCCCTGACAGAGATCCATGCCGTCCACGCGGCGATCGATCTGGAGCGCCTGGGCGAGGCGGCCCGGACCTCGCGCCAGCCGGTACAGGTTCCGGGTGCGGCGATTACGCACCATGATCGCAATCCCCTCGACAGGTTCGAGCGCCCTGATCAGAACGCCCGCTCCGATACCGGCGATTTCGCTCGCCACGTTGAGCATGTATGACCTGCCGTAGACGAGGTAGACGTAAGCATGCCCGTGGGAGAGATAAAGCGAGCGATTGCGCGCCGTCATCCCGCGGTATGTGTGACCAGCAGGATCACCGACAGGATAGGCTTCCGTCTCGACGATGCGTCCGCTGACCAGACCCTCGCCCGTCTCGCGCACCAGGATCTTGCCGATCAAACTGCGTGCCAACGAAACCGTGTTGAGCGTTAGCTCCGCCCGGTCTAGGCGTCTGTGGGCGCTGGACGGGCCGGCTCGCGCCGGCGCGGCGTCATGGTCAGTCGTTTCTCGGATCATCGGCAGGGTCGACATAGTCCAGTCCCAAGGGACCAATGGCCATGACCTGGCTGATGTAGTCGGACGACTTCGCCCAATGAAAATGCGACTGGCCTCCCGGCAGCACGACCAGACTGCCCGGCGGATACCCGACCAGCTTGGTTGCATCGAAGGTGTCTCCGAGCCCGATGTAGAAGACCCCCGACATCACCGTGTAGATGCGGTCTTCGGGATGGCGATGCGGCATCATCTTGACGCCATACGGCACCCATACCCGGATCACATAGGGCCCGGCCTGGGTCGGATTGCCCAGCATGACCGCAAGCCGCACGCCCGACGGAAAGGCCTCGAACGATTGCCATTCGATGTCCTCGGGAAGTATGGCGTGGAAACGGTCCTGGTCGGGGAAGTGGCCGTTGGCACGGGTTCCCATGGCGCGCGGCTCCTCAATGTCGGACATATCGGCACTCCTTTGTGCAACTGATAGCCTGCTGCATCGCTTGTTGCGGTGTCGACTGTCCGGATTTGGCGCCCGAACTGCCATTGCACCTTGGTATCGAGCGGCAGACCCGGTGAAGACGAGGGGCGACACCCCTCTGTTCAGTTCAACTGACCCGGGGAATAAATCCCGGCACCCCGGTCTCCACAACGGCGTTGAACCGGACGCTGGTTGCGATGCCATCGCGTATCTCTTGCACGGCGTCGGCGGGCAGGGGTGAAATCTCGAAATTCTCCCTGATATGGGCAGGTGAGGTTGAGGTGGTCAGGAACGCGGTGCCGCGTTGCACGGCCCAGGCCAGTGCAACCTGAGCAGGGGTCTTGTGGACACGCTGCGCGATGGCCCTGATTACCGGATCGTCCGTTATCCTGGGATCCATTCCATGCCCCAGGGGCGCGAATGCGAGCACCACGATCCCATGTTGCCGGCAGAAGTCGAGAAGCTCCCATTCGGGGAGATAGGGATGCGACTCGACCTGCACCACGGCAGGTTTGATCCGGGCGGCCGCAACAATCTCTTTCAGCTTGTCCAAGCTGATGTCCGACAGGCCGATGGCCCTGCACGGGCCCTCGTCCACGAGCCGCTCCATCGCCTGCCACGTCTCTACCAGCGTTACCCCGGAATCATAGATCACCTGACCGGCCGCGTCCCTGGGGTCCTGTTCGTCGCCGGGTTGAAAGGCAAAGGGGGTATGGATTAGGTAGCCGTCAGCATAGTCGATCTGCAGACGACGAAGGCTCGCCTCGAAGGCGGGCTTGACCCGCTCGGGACGGTGATTGCTGTTCCACAATTTGGTGGTGACGAAGATGTCCGCGCGGCGAACCCTTCCGGCCTTGAATGCTTCCCCCATCGCATTGCCGACCACGTCTTCATTGCGGTAGCGCTCTGAACAATCAAAGTGCCTAAATCCCACTTTCAACGCGACTTTGATAGCCTGGTTGGCCACGACAGGGTCCGGAATCAGGGTGCCGAACCCGACGGCCGGGATCGCCCCGCTGCCGTGGGCAAGGGGTATCCTGGTATAACGAAGCGTGTCAGCGGCGGGCATGCTCATACTCCTTTGTCCGCATTCGACGGCACAACACCAGCCTGTCCGATCGGACGATCCGGACCTTCGATCTTGCGCCGGGAGGCAAGCTTTGTCGCGCAAGCCACGGCAATTGATCAGGCCTTCTGGCGTCACAAATCAATCACGATGTCCCCCTTTGGTTGCGAACAGCACATCAGCATATTGCCCTCGGCTGGTGCATCGATCGGCTCCGGCCGGTAGCAGATCCTCCCGGCCACAAGTGCCGTCTCGCAGGTATGGCACACCCCGGTTCGACACGACCATCTGACCGGAACGTCGCAAGCTTCGGCCAGATCGAGCAAGCTGTGGTAGGTGGGTTCC
>Ga0307436_1000884_pt1 | contig 13834 bp, 13 predicted proteins | sample SalMarWE160440MG_FD_202513 | JGI IMG/M metagenome (GOLD analysis project Ga0307436, IMG submission 202513) | Salt marsh sediment microbial communities from the Plum Island Ecosystem LTER, Massachusetts, United States - WE1604-40 | ecosystem: Environmental > Aquatic > Marine > Intertidal zone >...
CGCCGCCGGGGCCGAATTGCAGGACATCATGACCGAGGTGGCGGTCTCCACCATGATGGGCGAGAAGACCCTGTTCGAGGCGCTGTCGGACGCCATGGGCACGCGCGACACCGGCAAGCCCGCCGTGCTCGACCCGCTGGGGGTGCAGCTCAGCTACCGCAGGCTCATTGCCGGCGCCCAGGTGCTGGGCGCCAAGATCATGCGCTTCACCAGGACGGGCGAGGCGGTGGGCGTGATGCTGCCCAATTCGGCCGGCGTGGCCGTCACCTTCTTTGCCTTGCAGTCGATCGGCCGGGTGCCGGCCATGCTCAATTTCTCCGCCGGCAGCGCCAGCGTGCTTTCCGCCACGACCGCGGCCGAGGTGAGGACGGTGCTGACGTCGCGCGCCTTCATCGACAAGGCAAAGCTTGAGCCGCTCATCGACGCCATCGCCGCAGAGGCGGCCGTCGTCTACCTGGAGGACGTGCGCTCCTCGATAACCTTCTTCGACCGCGTCATCGGCCTCATGCGCGGCTCGGAGCCGATGGTGGCGCGCAAGGCCGACGACCCGGCCGTCATCCTCTTCACCTCGGGTTCGGAAGGAACGCCCAAGGGCGTCGTCCTTTCCCACCGCAACATCATCGCCAACGCCGCCCAGTCGCTCGCCCGCGTCGACGTCAACGGCGAGGACAAGGTTTTCAACGTGCTGCCGGTGTTCCATTCCTTCGGCCTCACCGGCGGCCTCATCCTGCCGCTGATGGCGGGCGTCGAGGTCTATCTCTATCCTTCCCCGCTGCACTACCGCATCATCCCCGAGCTCATCTACCAGACCAACGCCACCATCCTCTTCGGCACCGATACCTTCCTTGCCGGCTATGCCCGCGTCGCCCACCCTTACGATTTCCGCTCCCTGCGCCTGGTGCTGGCCGGGGCCGAACCGGTCAAGCCCGCGACCCGTGCCGCTTACATGGATCGTTTCGGCCTGCGCATTCTCGAGGGCTACGGCGTCACCGAGACCTCGCCGGTGCTTGCCATGAACACCCCCATCTTCAACCGCCCCGGCACCGTCGGGCGCCTGTCACCGCTGATGGAAGCGAAACTCGAGCCGGTGCCGGGCGTCGAGGAGGGCGGCCGGCTGGTGGTGCGCGGTCCCAACGTGATGCTCGGTTATTTGCGGGCGGAAAACCCCGGCGTGCTGGAGCCGCCGCCCGACGGCTGGCACGACACCGGCGACATCGTGGTGATCGACGAAGACGGCTTCATCACCATCAAGGGCCGGGCCAAGCGCTTTGCCAAGATCGCCGGCGAAATGGTCTCGCTCGCCGGCGTCGAGACGCTGGCGCAAGGCGTCTGGCCCGGGGCCGAAAGCGCCGTGGTGGCCATCCCCGACCGGCGCAAGGGTGAAAAGCTGGTGCTGGTGACGACCGAGACGGATGCCGCGCGCGACCCGCTCCTCAAGGCCGCCAAGACGCAAGGCCTGCCCGAGCTGGCGGTGCCGACGAAGATCATGACCATGGCCAAGCTCCCGCTCCTGGGCTCCGGCAAGACCGATTACGTGAAGCTCAAGGCGCTGGTGACCGAGGAGACGAAGGAGCCGGCAACAGCCGGCGCCTGAGCGCCCGGCAAGTCAGCGGCGCATGTCGGGTCTTCCGGTTGCGATGACGGCTTATTTAGCCTTTCCGGTTCACGGATTCTTCTGGGGCCTTTTTCCGCGCGACTTTCAGGTGAACAACCAGGCGATCGGGTGAAGCACGGCTTCGGTCCAGCGACCTTGGTTCATCATCAAGTCAAAGGCAATAAGCGCTGCAAGGCCCATAATGACCATCGGGTAGCGCATGGGCGAAATATAGCAGCAAAGGTTGACAAAAGATTAAAGCCGGCCGGCGGGGTTTGATTCAAACTGATCGCACAACAAGCGTAGCCCGGATGGAGCGCCGTCGCCGACCCGACGCCCCCGCCGCGGCCTATCTGCGCGCCATCCAGCGCCGCTGCAAGGAGATCATGGAGGCCGTCGGCGAACAGGATTGCGCAACGCATGCACTGCGATATGAATGAGATGGTGCCCCTGGCCGGACTCGAACCAGCACGCCCTTGCAGGCAACAGATTTTGAGTCTGCCGCGTCTACCAATTCCGCCACAGGGGCAACGGCGCGCGACTATAGTTGGGCCCGCGCCGGCGTCAACCGCAATTGGCGAATCGCGTTTGGCGCTGTAACGGATTCAGGATGCTGCGCCGCCTTTACGTCTGGACGCTGTCTCTCGCCGCCCGGCCCATGGCCGAGGCGTGGCTGGCCTTCATCGCCTTCATCGAAAGCTCGGTGTTCCTGGTGCCGGCCGATGTGCTGTTCCTGCCCATGGCGCTGGCCAAGCCGCACAAGGCCTGGCGCTATGCCCTCATCGCCACCCTCGCCTCGACGGCAGGCGGCATCGCCGGCTATTTCCTCGGCTACCTCGCCTATGAGGCGGTGGCAAAACCCGTCCTCGCCTTCTACGGCAAGCTCGCCACCTTCGAGTCTCTGCGAGCCTGCACCGGCGAGGACACCATCATGCTGCTCCTGGTCACCTCCGGGCTTGCCCATCTGCCGCCCATCAAGGTGGTGACCATCCTGGCCGGGGTGGTGAAGATCTCCTTCACCTTCTTCGTTGTCTCCTGCCTGGTGGCGCGCGGGGCGCGCTTCTTCGCGCTTGCCTGGGCCTTGCGCAACTGGGGCGATCCCATCCGCGATTTCATCGAGCGCCGCCTGGGCCTCATTGCCGCCACCGTTGCCGGGCTATTGATCCTGCTCTATATCGCCGCCAAATATTTTGGCGGCATGACCCCGGCCTGCTAGGGCTTTTGCGCATGAAAGACAATCACACCCGACAGGCGGTGATCCTGCTCTTCCTGCTGACTGCTGCGACCATCGTCGGGGCGTGGGGCTTCCAGATCCTCGGCGGCTACATCCCCTGCCACTTGTGCCACATCCAACGCATGATCTACTACGCCGTGGTGCCGGTTCTGGCGGTGCTCATGTGGCTCATCCTCGCCGATCCCGGCAAGGCGCACATCGTCAGGCGTGGGCTCCTTCTGGTGGCGCTGCTCATGCTCGCCTCGGCCTTTCTCGGCGGCTACCACGCGGGCGTGGAGTGGAAGTGGTGGCCGGGCCCGGCGGCCTGCACCACCGGCGCCGGGCTGTCGGGCGGCCTGCCTGACCTGTCCAAGGCCAGGGTGGTGAACTGCGACGAGGCGCAGTGGCGCTTCCTGTGGCTGTCGTTCGCCGGCTGGAACGTGGTGATCTCGCTGATCGCGGTGGGGCTGGCGCTGTGGGGCGCGCGGCGCCCCCCTCAGGGTTCGAGCTCGGTATCCCAGTAGAGATAGTCCTGCCAGCTCTCGTGCAGGTAGTTGGGCGGGAAGTGGCGCCCGTTGGCGTGCAGTTCGTGCACTGTCGGGCGATCGGGCGCGCGCACGGGGACCATGCCGGCCGTGCGCGGCAGCTTGCCGCCCTTTTTCAGGTTGCACGGGGCGCAGGCGGTGACGACGTTCTCCCAGGTGGTCTGGCCGCCCTTGGAGCGCGGGATGAGATGATCGAAGGTCAGATCCTCGCGCGCCCCGCAATACTGGCAGGCGAAGCGGTCGCGCAGGAAAACGTTGAAGCGGGTGAAGGCGGGAAACCGCGCCGGCTTCACGTAATTCTTCAGCGACACCACGCTGGGGAGGCGGAACTGCGAGCGCGGGCTCCTGACGATGCGGTCATATTCGGAGACGATGTTGACGCGCTCGAGGAACACCGCCTTCACCGCGTCCTGCCAGCACCACAGCGACAGGGGGTAATAGCTCAACGGCCGGTAATCGGCATTGAGCACCAGCGCGGGGCACGCTTCCGGCGGTGGCGCCGTGTGGTACACGCTTGATTCTCCCAACTGGGCAACGATTTCCCGTGCACTATATCTTGTGTGACAGAGGCGTGAATAGGGCCTCGTCAGGCCATTTCCGGCACGATGCGAAACTTCACCCTTCGGTAATGCGCCCACAAGAGGCGTGCCGCCACCGCCCGCCACGGCCGCCACGGCTCGGCCAGCGACAACATGGCGCGGGGGTGCGGACGCTCCTGCAACTCCAGCACCATTGCCGCTGCCGTCTGCAGCGCCACATCGCCCGCCGGCCACACATCGGGCCGCCCGAGACAGGTGAGGAGATAGATGTCGGCCGTCCACGGCCCGATCCCCCTGACGGCGCACAGCGCCGCTGCCGCCCCTGCGTCATCCAGTCGCTCAAGGCCGTCGAGATCGAGGCGGTCCGCGACCACCGCCTCGGCCAGCGCCGTCAGGCTGGCGATCTTGGCGCGCGACAGCCCGGCGGCTGTCATGACCTCAGGCCCGGCCGCGATCAGCCCTTGCGGCGTCAGGGGCGAAACGGCCCGTTTGAGCCGCTTGAGAATGGCGGCAGCAGCGTGCAGCGAGATCTGCTGCTCGACGATGATCGCGGCGAGCCCGGCAAAGCCGGCCGGTGCCCGCCGCAAGGGCGGCAGGCCCGCTTCCGCCACCAGCGCGGCAAAGCGCGGCTCCACCCGCCCGAGCGCATCGGCGGCGGCGGCGATGTCGTCCATGCTCTCGATCAGGCGCGTCATCGGCGTTTCCTTCGCACGCGAATTTGCCCTATAGCGCGGCCCATGACGAGGCCCGCCTTGCGCTTTGCCCCCAGCCCCAATGGCCGCCTGCACCTCGGCCATGCCTTCAGCGCGCTCTATGCCTACGACACGGCACAAGCGATGGATGCCCGTTTCCTGGTGCGCATCGAGGACATCGACACCGCGCGCTGCCCGCAAGTCTATGTCGATGGCGCACTGGAGGATCTCGCCTGGCTCGGCCTCGAATGGGAAGAACCGGTCAGGCGCCAGTCGGAGCACATGGACGATTATGCCCGCGCTCTCGACGGCTTGCGCGCGATGGACCTCGTCTACCCCTGCTTCTGCTCGCGTCTCGACATCGAGCGCGCAAGGCCCGAACGGCGCGATCCGGACGGCGCACCCGTCTATCCCGGCACCTGCCGCCGGCTTCCAGCGGACGAGCGCACCCGCCGTCTGGACGCGAGAGAACCGCACAGCCTGCGCCTCGATCTGCGAAAGGCACTGGCGTTCGACGCGACCGCCGGCCTTACCTTTCACGAGGAAGCCACCGGGCCGAAGGGCGAGACAGGCACGCTCGCCGTGCATCCCGAATTGTGGGGCGATGTCATCCTCGCGCGCAAGGACATCGCAACCAGCTATCACATGGCGGTGGTCAGCGACGATGCGGGGCAGGGCATCACCCATGTGACCCGCGGCCACGACCTCTTTTATGCCACCCATATCCACCGCCTGCTGCAGGCCCTGCTCGGCCTGCCCGAGCCCTGCTACCGCCATCACCGCCTCATCGGCGACGAGACCGGCCGCAAGCTCGCCAAGTCGGCCGGCGATTCAAGCCTTGCCGCTTTGAGACGAGCAGGCATCACGCCCGCCGACATCCGCCGGCAACTGGGCTTTGTTTCCTGAATTGCGCCTCTGGCACCCGTCGTCCCTTTGCTCATATAAAAGGGCATGAAGGATGCTGTCGCCCAAGACCTCGGCCTGCCGTTCCGCAAGATGAACGGGCTGGGCAACGATTTCGTGGTGCTCGATGCCCGTGCAAGGCCGCTTGCGGTGAGCGAGGAGGCCGCCCGCGCCATCGCCGACCGCAACACCGGCATTGGCTGCGACCAGCTCATCGTCATCGAACCCTCGCAACGGGCCGATGTGCGCATGCGTATCTGGAACAACGAGGGCGGCGAGGTCGAATCCTGCGGCAATGCCTCGCGCTGCATCGCCGACCTCCTGTTCAAGGAAACCGGGCGGCAACATGTCAGCATCGATACCACCGGCGGCTTCCTACAGTGCACACCTGCCGGCGACGGCCTGGTCACCGTCGACATGGGGGTGCCGCGCTTCGGCTGGGAGGATATCCCCCTGTCGGAACCCTTCCACGACACTCGCGGCATCGAATTGCAGGTGGGGCCCATCGATCAGCCGCTCATCCACACCCCCTCGGTGGTCAATGTCGGCAACCCGCACTGCATCTTCTGGGTGAGTGACCTCGACGTCATCGACCTCGCCAGGGTGGGGCCGATGCTGGAGCATCACCCCCTCTTCCCCGAGCGCGCCAACATCTCGCTCGCCTGCGTCGATGCTCGCGACCACATCACGCTGAAAGTATGGGAGCGCGGCGCCGGGCTGACGCGCGCCTGCGGCACCGCCGCCTGCGCCGCGGCGGTGGCCGGCGCAAGGCGGCGCCTCACCGGCCGCACGGTGACCGTCACGCTGCCCGGCGGCGATCTCCGCATCGAATGGCGCGAGAGCGACGACCACATCCTGATGACGGGCCCGGTCGCTTGCGATTTCGAGGGCACGCTGCCCGAGGCGCTGACGGCGATGATCTTGGGACCCGCGGGAGGCTGATCCCATGGCCATTCTCACCAAGCTCGGCTTCACCGGCACGGTGGCGGCGGTGCTCGCCAATCCCGATCGCGCGACCGGCCTGGAAAAATCGCGCCGTGATCGCCTCACCCTCACCTTCGACGGCATCGCGGGTGACTGCCACGGCGGGCGCACGCGGGCCTCCGACAGCCGCATGGTGACGCAATACCGGCGCGGCACCGAGGTCGCCAACACCCGGCAGGTCTCCATCCTGTCTGAGGAGGAGCTGGCCGAAATTGCAGCGAAAATGGGAATCGGCGAACTGTCGCCCGAATGGGTGGGCGCCAACCTCGTCACCCGCGGCATCCCCGACCTCACCCTGTTGCCGCCCTCGACCCGCTTGATGTTCTCCTCCGGTGCCACCCTCATCGTCGATCTGGAGAACGGCCCCTGTCGCTATGTGGGCGAGGTGATTGAAAAGCACCATCCGGGCAAGGGTTCTGGTTTTGTCGCCGCCACCCAGCACAAGCGCGGCGTGGTGGCGTGGGTGGAAAAGCCGGGCGATATCGCGATGGACGACGAGATCGTGCTGCACATACCGCCGCAGCGCACCCACGGGGGCTGAACGTAATGGACACCCCCGCCAGCAAGGAATTCATCGTCGCGCCGGAGCCTGAGTCGTCGGATCTGGCGCACGCGGTCGAGGGCATCGACCAGGAGGGCAAGCGCATCGCCCAGCACGTGGTGCACGAACGCCCGCTCACCATCTTTCTCAACGGCCAGGAGATCGTCACCGCCATGACCATCGGCGACCATCCCGACTGGCTGGCTGTGGGTTATCTGCTCAACCAGGGCATGCTGAAGCGCGACGACGAGATCACCGCCATCGAGCATGACGCCGACCTCGACGTGGTGGTGGTGAGGACGGCGCGCCGCACCAATTTCGAGCAGAAACTGAAGAAGAAGGTGCGCACCTCCGGCTGCGCGCAAGGCACCGTCTTCGGCGACCTGATGGAGACGATCGGGCAGATCGAGCTTTCAAGAGATGCGGTGATCCGCACTTCCTGGCTCTATGCCCTGACCAAGAAGATCAACACACAGCCCTCGCTCTATCTCAAGGCAGGCGCCATCCACGGCTGCGTGCTATGCGAGGCCGACCGGCCTCTGGTCTATCTGGAAGACGTCGGGCGCCACAACGCCGTCGACAAGATCGCCGGCTGGATGTTTCTCAACAAGGTCGCCCCCGACGACAAGATCTTTTACACCACCGGCCGCCTCACCTCGGAGATGATTCTCAAATGCGTCGCCATGCGCATTCCCATCCTCGCCTCGCGTTCGGGCTTCACCGCCTGGGGGGTGGAACTGGCGCGCCAGACCGGCCTCACCCTCATCGGCCGCGCCCGCGGCAAGCGCTTCGTCGCCCTCTCGGGCCTTGAGCGCATCGTCTTTGATGCCGACACCTCAGGCATCGATGAGGAAGACCGCCGCCACAACCGCAAAGGCGCCGGAGGCGACGATTGAAGCCCCACACGCTCCCCCGTCATTCCCGCGGAAGCGGGAATCCAATGGCTTATCCGCTTGTTGAAGCGCCAATGGATTCCCGCCTTCGCGCGAATGACGGCAAAGTGCGCAAGTGGGAGGGAACCCCATGACGGCGCCCGGAATCATCGGCTGCATCCTGGCCGGCGGGCTTGCACGGCGCATGGGCGGGGGCGACAAGGGCCGCATCCGCCTTAACGGCCGGCCCATCCTCGATCATGTCATCGAGCGCCTGAAACCCCAGGTCGAGCGCATCGTCCTCAACGCCAACGGCGACCCCGACCGTTTCGCGCCCTACAAACTGCCCGTTGTGGCCGACCCGGTGGAAGGCTTTGCGGGGCCGCTGGCCGGCGTCCTGGCCGGCCTGCGCTGGGCCCAAGCCGAGGCGCCGCGAGCGAGCCATGTGGTGACGGTGGCGACCGACACGCCGTTCCTGCCGCGCGATCTGGTGGTGCGTCTCATCGAGGCTGCCGAAGCGGCCGGCGCCGAGCTTGCCACTGCCGCATCCGATAAGCGCCATCACCCGGTCTTCGGCCTGTGGCCCGTCGCCATCGCCGATGATCTCGAACGGGCCATGGTGGATGAGGGGGTGCGCAAGGTGGATCGCTTCACCGCCCGCTACCGGCTCGCCGTTGCGCAGTTCGCAAGCCACCCCTACGATCCCTTCTTCAACGCCAACGCCCCGGACGATCTCGCCGAGGCGGAGCGGATCGCAAGGGACTTCTTCGCGTGAACCGCAAGGTCATCGGCATCACCGGCTACAAGAACACCGGCAAGACCACGCTGGTCGAGGGCCTGGTGCGCCTGCTGACGGCGCGCGGTTACCGCATCGCCACCGTCAAGCATGCTCATCATGCCTTCGACATCGACCATGCCGGCCGCGACAGTTTTCGCCATCGCCAGGCCGGCGCGCAGGAAGTGGCGGTGGTGTCGCGGCGCATGTGGACCATCGTCCATTCGCTCGCGAGCGAAACCGAGCCCACTCTTGATGAGGTGCTGGCCAAGGTCGGCCCCGCCGATCTCATTATCGTCGAGGGCTACAAGCGCGACAGCATCCCCAAGATCGAGGTGCGCGATCCCGCCCTCCCTCACCCGCCACTCGACAATGGCGACGGCTCGTTCATCGCGATTGCCAGCGCGGGACCGCTGGAGGGCGAAACCCTGCCGGTCTTTGCCCGCGAGGACATCAAGGCGATCGCCGATTTCGTGGTGGCGAAGATGGGGCTCGAAACGCCATGAGCGCAAAGCGCCGCTTGCTCGATGACTGCTTTCTCAATGACCGCGACCGGCTCAGGCACGAGGAGGCGGTCGCCCTCATCCTCGAACGCCTCACGCCGGTGATGGAGCCCGAGGAGGTCGCGGTCGACTTGGCACTCGGTCGCATTCTGACCGAGACCGTGATCGCGCCGCACAATGTCCCCGCCTTCACCAACGCCGCCGTCGACGGCTACGCGGTGGCGCATGCAAGCCTCAAAGATGGTGAAAGCCGGTTGCCGGTGAGCATGCGCATTGCCGCCGGTCATACCCCTGAGGCGCCGCTCAAGCCCGGCACCGCAGCGCGCATCTTTACCGGCGCCGCCATGCCCGACGGCGCCGATACATGCATCATGCAGGAGGACGTGACGGTCTCGGGCGACGACATCGTCATCCCTGCGGGCGTGAAGAAGGGCGCCAACACGCGGGCCGCCGGCGAGGATGTGAAGGCGGGCGATGCGGTGGTCGCCGCCGGCACCCGGCTCAGGCCGCAGGAGCTGGCCGCCATCGCCTCGACCGGCAAGGCGCGCATCGCCTGCGCCCGCCGCCTCAGGGTGGCGCTGGTCTCCAGCGGCGATGAAGTGGTGCGGCCGGGCACGCCGCTCAAAGCCGGTCAGGTCTATGACTCCAACCATGCCCTCCTGTCGGGCCTGATGGCGGCAATGGGTGCTGAGGTCATTGATATTGGCATCCTGCCGGATGAGCGCGAGGCGGTGCGCACCGCCATCGTCGATGCCGCTGCGCGCGTCGACGTCATCCTCTCGACCGGGGGGGCGAGCCGGGGCGAGGCCGACTACATGGTCGAGACCATCCAGGAGATGGGGTCCCTCCATGCCTGGCAGATCGCCGTCAAGCCCGGACGGCCGCTCGCCATGGGACAGCTCGGAAACACCGTGTTCTTCGCTCTTCCGGGCAATCCCGTGGCCGCGTTCGTCACTGTTCTGCTCTATGTTCAGCCCATGTTCTCGCGTCTTCAGGGCGCTAACTGGCACCCGCCGCGACGCTTTCTCGTGCCCGCCGGCTTCGCCATCCCGAAGAAGAAGGCCGACCGGCGCGAGTTCTGGCGCGGCTGGCTGGAAGTAAAGGACGGGCGCCAGGTGGCGATGAAATTCCCCCGCGACGGCTCCGGCCTCATCTCGGGGCTCACCCGCGCCGAAGGCCTCATCGAGGTCACCGAGGAGGTGACGCAGGTGGCCGAGGGCGATCCCGTTTCCTTCATTCCCTTCGGTGAATTCGGCCTTTAGACTCAAAGGATTAGCATGACGGGCCCGCGCCACATCGTCGATTTCTGGACCGCCGCCGGTCCCCAGCGCTGGTTCACCAAGGATCCCGCCTTCGATGGCGAGCTCTCGGTGCGCTTCAAGGACCTCCTGGCCGAGGGCCGCGCTGGCCACCTCGATCACTGGGCCGCAACAGCCGAGGGCGCGCTCGGCCTCGTCATCCTGCTCGACCAGTTCTCGCGCAACATCCATCGCGGCAGCCCCTTGATGTTCGCCGCTGACCACCGCGCCCTCAGCCTCGCCAAGACCTCGATAAACCGCGGTGATCATTACGCTTTTCCGGCCCCGGTGGCGAAATGGCTGTACCTGCCGTTCGAGCATGCCGAAGACATCGATGCACAGGAGCGCTGTGTCGGGCTGTTCGCTGCGCGCGGGCTTGCGGAAAACCTGCCCTGGGCCAGGGAGCATCGCGACATCATCGCACGTTTCGGCCGCTTTCCCCATCGCAACGCCATCCTCGGGCGGCGCTCGAGCGCTGAAGAGCTGGCTTTTCTTACCGATGGCGGCTTTGCCGGGTAATGATGTCGGAATTGGCCTTGCGAAAGTCGTTCCGTTTCACGCCGGTTGAATTCCGCTCACTATGGTGGCGCCAGCGAACGAGGCCAGCGCCCTTGGGCGGCCGGGAGGAAAATCATGAAGACACATGCGCGCGTGGTGGTGATCGGCGGCGGCGTGGTGGGCGTCGCCACGCTTCATGCCCTTGTCAAGAAGGGCTGGTCGGACGTGGTCCTGGTGGAGCGCAACGAGCTCACATCGGGCTCGACCTGGCATGCGGCGGGCCTGTTGCCGCTGTTCAACGTGTCCTACTCGGTGGGCCAGATCCACAAGTATTCGGTCAAGCTCTATGACAAGCTGGAGGCCGAGACCGGCCAGCCGGTGGGTTTCAAGAAGGTCTCCAACATCCGCCTCGCCCGCACGCCGGTGCGCATGGACGAATACCATTATTACGCCGGCGTGGCCGAGACCATCGGCGTGAACGTCAAATTCCTTACAGCCGCCCAAGTGAAGGAGATCTGGCCGCTGTACGAGGAAGAGGGCATCCTCGGCGCCATCCAGCATCCAGACGACGGCTATATCCAGCCTGCCGACCTGACGCAGGCGCTGGCCAAGGGCGCCCGCAATGGCGGCGCCGAGATCTACCGCAAGACCCGCGTCACCGGCATCGAGGAAAAGCCGAACGGCGAATGGCTGGTGAAGACCGACAAGGGCGACATCACCTGCGAGCACCTGGTGACGGCGACGGGCAACTTCGTGCGTCAGACGGGCCAGATGGTGGGCCTCGATATCCCCGTCATCCCGGTTCAGCACCAATACATCGTCACCGAGCCGCATCCGGCCATCATCGAGCGCCAAAAGCAGGGCCTGCCGGAGATGGGGGTTTTGCGCGAATCCGACTCGTCCTGGTACATGCGCGAGGAAGCCGGCGGCCTGCTGCTCGGGCCCTACGAGCATGGCGCGCCGTGCTGCTATGTCGACGGGCCGGACGAGAAGGCCGAATATGAGCTGTTCCAGGAAGACCTCGACCGGCTGGCCCCGCACATCGAGACGGCGATAGCGCGCGTGCCTGCCTTTGGCGAGGTGGGCATCAAGAAGGTCTACAACGGTGCCATCTGCTACACCCCCGACGGCTCGCCCATCGTCGGCCCGGCCTGGGGCAAGCGCAACCTGTGGCTCAACGAGGGCCACTCCTTCGGCATCACCGCCGCCGGCGGTGCCGGCTGGCAGCTCGCCGAATGGATCGTGGAGGGCGAGCCCTCCATCGACATGATGGGCGTCGACCCGCGCCGCTTCGGCCCTTACGCCTCGCGCGGCTACCTCAAGGAAAAGAACGAGGAGGCCTATCGCATGGTCTTCATGTTGCACTATCCGGATGAGGAACGCCCGGCCAGCCGGCCGCTCAAGCGCGCGCCCTGCTACGATCGCATGAAGGCGCTGGGTGCCGTGTTCGGCGCGATCTACGGCTGGGAGCGACCCAATTGGTTCGCACCTCCCGGCTATGGCTTCGATCCGGAAGAGATCGAAAAACCGGACGTCCTCACCAAGGAGAACCACGCCCCCGTCGCGCCGGGCGAGAAGGTGAAGGAGCTGTGGTCCTTCCGCCGCTCCAACTATTTCGAGCACGTGGGCAACGAATGTCGGCACGTGCACGAGAAGGTGGGGCTCCTCGACATGACCGCCTTCGCCAAATACGAGTGCTCCGGTCCCAGGGCCGAGGCCTGGCTCGATTCCATACTTGCCAACCGCATCCCCAAGAAGGTGGGACGCACGGGCCTGTGCCATCTCCTGTCGCAGGAAGGCGGGGTAAGATGCGAGTTCACCGTCTCGCGCACCGGCCCCGACAGTTTTTACATGGTCGGCCCCGGCGCCTTCGAGCGCCATGACTGGGACACGCTGACGAAACTGTTGCCCGACGATCCCGGCATCCGGTTGCAGAAGGTGACCGGCCAGTACGGTGTGCTGGTGCTGGCGGGGCCGTCGGCGCGCGATGTGCTGCAAAAAATCACCGACACCGATCTGTCGAACGCCAGCTTCCCCTGGCTCACCGGCAAGATGATCAATGTCGGCATCGCCGAGGCGCGGGCCATGCGCGTCAACTTCGTGGGCGAACTGGGCTGGGAGCTGCATCACCCCATGGAGATGCAGAACACCATTTTCGATCTGGTGATGCAGGCCGGTGCCGAATTCGACATCAAGCCCTTCGGCATCCGCGCCATGACGTCGCTTGCCATCGAGAAATCCTACCGTCTCATCCCGCGCGAATTGTCGATCGAGTACTCGGCCTATGAATCGGGGCTCGACCGCTTCGTGCATCCCAACAAGGGCGAGTTCCGCGGGCGCGATGGGCTGGTTGCGCGCCATGCCGAAGGTGACAAGTGGAAATACGTCACCATGGAGGTGCACGGGGTGACGGACGCCGATGCGCGCGGCTCCGAGCCGATCTATCGGGGCGGCGAACTGGTCGGCCGCGCCACTTCCGGCGGCTTCGGCTGGCGGGTCGGCAAGTCGCTGGCGCTCGCCATGGTGAAACCCGAGCACGGGGCCGAAGGCAGCGAGCTTGAAATCAAGATCCTTGGCGAGATGCACAAGGCGACCGTCATTCCCGAAAGCCCGTTCGATCCCGACAACGAGCGCCTGAGGGCCTGAGGGCGCAATCGGACCGGGAAACAGTCGCGATCACCGCTCAGGCATAGACGAGGGTCTGGCCGAGCCCCATGCGGCTAGCCCGTCTTCGACGGCAGCGAGGACCTCCTCGTCGCTCAGGCTGAGTCGTTCGATGTCGGGCCCGTTGAGCCATTGAAGCGTGGTGGAGTGTGCCTTGGCCATGGACTTTTTTCTCGCGATTTCGCCGAAGCGACTGTGATATGGCATATTCTC
>Ga0307436_1000885_pt1 | contig 13825 bp, 7 predicted proteins | sample SalMarWE160440MG_FD_202513 | JGI IMG/M metagenome (GOLD analysis project Ga0307436, IMG submission 202513) | Salt marsh sediment microbial communities from the Plum Island Ecosystem LTER, Massachusetts, United States - WE1604-40 | ecosystem: Environmental > Aquatic > Marine > Intertidal zone >...
GGTTCTTTTGATCCATTAGTTTTCTCATCCGGAATAATCTTTTCATCTTTTAAATGATTTCGTCCAAGCGGGAAGTTTAATATAAATTCAGTCCAGCCTGCCTTGCCGGCAGGCAGGCTTGTCTCGCCTTTTGCGGAATTTCCTTTTTCACTTCGAACATTGATATTCCCGTGATGCAGTTCTACTAATTCTTTTGTTAATGCCAGACCAATACCTGTACCCTCGTGTTCTTTTGTAAACGAAGAATCTACCTGGTAAAATCTGTCAAATAGTTTCGGTATCTCTTCCTGAGGGATTCCTATTCCTGTGTCTCTTATTTTTATTTCAACAAAGCTCTTCAATTTGTCGCCATGTTTTTCAGTTATTGAAATTATAATCTTTCCATCTCTTGGAGTAAACTTGAATGCATTTGATAAAATATTTGACAATATCTTTATCATTTTTTCTTTATCAAAATAAACTTCTATAAACTCTTTCTCAGAAAATATTTTTAGAACAATGTCTTTTTCTTCAGATAATGATTCGAACGATAAGACTATTCCTTTAACAAAGGATACAATATTGCCTTTAACAGCTTCCAGTTTTAATTTTCCGGCTTCTAGTTTTGATAGATCAAGCAACTGATTAACTAACTGCAAAAGGCGTTTTGAGTTTCTTTTAATAATACCTGAATCTTTAATAACATCATCTGAAGTCTGAGAATTAATTTTTTCGGCAGGACCCTGGATAAGAGTTAGGGGTGTTCTAAATTCGTGAGAAATATTTGCAAAGAACCTCGATTTTATTTTATCCGTCTCTTCTCTTTCTTTCAGAACCGCAGCATCCAATTTAACTTTATCTTTCAGCTTAATCCTGTTCAGCTCATAACGCCTTATGCCGTATAAAGTAAGCACAAAAATGAATCCATAAAAGATGTATGCCCAGGTTGTTTTCCACCAGGGAGGTGAAATTATAATCGATAGCTGTTTCCCTTTTTCATTCCACACACCATCACTGTTCGAGGCTTTAGCGTAAAATATATATTCCCCGGCACTTAAGTTTGTGTAATGTGCATTCCTGATATTTCCAACATATTTCCATTCTTTTTCGTAAGGTTCAAGCTTATAAGCATATTTATTTTTTTTAGGATTTTTATAATGCAAACCAACATACTCTATTGTTATATCATTTTGATTATAAGCTAATTCGATTTGATTTGTTAAAATTATTGATTTATTCAAAATCCCATCCTTCGTAATAGGAACAGATTTCCCGAAAATCTTAATTCCTGTAATCAGAACATCAGGTTTTACGGTATTTGCTTTAATTCTTTGGGGATCTATAATAGTTAATCCGTTAAATCCGCCAAAATACATAAGTCCGCTTTTGGATTTATAGGCTACTTTAGAGTATTGAAACAGGTTATTTGTTAAACCGTCCTCTTTTCCAAAATTAATAAAACTGTCATCATCGGGATTTAATTTTAACAGTCCCGCAGAATTGGCAATCCATAAATACCCGTCATCATCCTCCAGAATTCCTCCTATTGTATTAACCGGAAGCCCGTCTTTTGTTGTAAACCGTTTATATTTATGATTGATTGGATTATACTTAAAAAGTTCTTTTGAAGTACTAAACCAGACCTTACCATTTTTATCCTCAATAGTTGAATTGATAATTTGTGGAATACGTGGAATATACTGACGAATGGTTTTTATAGTTATCTCTTTTACTTTTCCGCCATTATTTTTTAGAATAATTTGGGGTTCATAATCGGGATTATATGTGAATGTCCTTTTGCCGGTAATTTCATCTATGTTGAAAGAATAATAAATGGTATAGCCTTCAGGGTCTTTCCAAATCCCAAAAGTTAGTCTTCCGGTACCGTCTTCATACGAAGAAACAAAAAAGTTAAATACATAATGTATCGTATCAACATAATAAGTTGCAAAAGAATCAGACTCGGGATTATATAGACTTAATCCTGCATTTGTACCCACCCAAATTCTGCTTTTGCTATCCATAAAAATAAAAGTTGTTAGGTCACTTCCCAGACCTTTGGCATTACCTGTTTTGTAACTATACTGCTTCAGTTCTTTTGATTCAAAATTATATTTGTATAAACCTTCTCCAGCCGTGCCAAGCCATAAATTTCCGGTATTATCTTCCATCACACCTAAAATATGATACCCGGAGAGATTGTTTAATTTATTCATCCCATACCCCTGCGGCTTAAAATTACTACCGGATGAATTTGCTTTATAAAGTCCATTTGAGTAAGTACCAAGCCATAAAACGCCGCTTCTATCTTCAAAAATACTATGTGAAAAATCCTTTTTATAATCCTTAATTAAGTTACCGGACGAATCAAACCTGTTCACTTTGCCATATTCAGTCGCTATCCAATATTCCTTAGAAGTTGGTGATTGGAAGATGTATCCGCCATAATAATCAGATTTTATTTCGGGAGTAAAGATCGATAAAGAGTTATTCTTAAGATTTCGCAGACTCTCTAATGATTCTCTTTTTCTGTCAAAATAATACAAACTGTTTTTTCCACCAATCAGTAGGTTCCCTGAAAGATCTTCCGTAATAACAGCAACTCTTTTATCTGAATTATTATAAAATCTGGCATTAGCTAAATCAAAAAGTTTTAATTCGGATGTTTGAGGATTATATTTGATTAATCCGTTTCCAGCCCCAAGCCATAAAATATTATTTTTGTCCAGATAGGCAGTAAAAATGTAGTTATTTGCCAAGGTAACAATTTTATTTATATCATTTTGATTATAGGATTTAATAATTCCTGTTTCAGGATCCAATTTTTGTAAAGCTCTACTAAAAACAAGCAATAAATTCTTATTATTGTCTTCATAAATTAAGTTAATCGGACCCAGGCTATCCGCGAAAAAATACCGTATAAAAGATTCTGTCTCCGGTTTCCATCTGTTTAAGCCGGAATTAGTCGCAATCCACAATCTTCCCTTACTATCCTTATGTATATCGTTAATTGAATTATTAGAAATCGAAGTGCTGTCATTTTCATTGTGGGTAAAAACAGTAAAATTATACCCATCATATTTATGCAATCCATGATCACTCCCCACCCAGATAAAGCCCTGGGCATCCTGCTCTATGGGACAAAAGGTCATCCAGTTTGTTGCCAGACCATCAGCGGTTGTAAAGTGTTCAAACTCCAAATCGGTACTCTGCGCATAAACAATTGTTAGTTGAGTTAATAAAAAAATTACAAGAGTGTATTTTAGTAATCGCATAATTATTTACTTTACATAGAAATTGTGGGCAGGATTATATCCATAAAATCTGAATTCATATCTGACTTTATTCTCATATTAATAATTAAACAGCTTTGATTAGTATGAAATGTAAAAGATTCGTAAAAAGGTAGGAAGAAAAAAGGTTATTAGCAAAGGAGGGGAAATTATATTTCCTAATTATCAAGTATATGAATTTTTCACATACTTAATTGGTTATTCCAGATCAAAGGATAGGTTCGGTTCTGAACGGTACAAACTAAATGTTTAAATACATTGACTTAAATGATTTAAACAAAAGACCTACAATAAATCAGTCTTTAGAAGAATATTATTTAACTATATTTGAAGGTATCTTCCAATAGAGATCACTATAAAAAATGCCCTTACTATTCTAAGCATAGCAAGGACATAAATTTATTCGGTTTAGTATGAATTTACTTATAGTTAGTATCATATGATACTATTTTAATAACAACATTTTCTTAATCTGTACAAACTCTTCTGACTTTAATTGATAGAAATAAACACCACTTGGTAAACCCGAAGCATTTATCTCAACATTGTAAGATCCGGGTTCGTATTTTCCTTCAGCCGCAGTTAAAACCTTCTCGCCTAAGATTGTATAAACATTTATTTTTAGTTCTGTTGTTTTCGGGACTGTGAACTGTATATTCGTAGCTGGATTAAATGGATTTGGATAGTTTTGTAATAATTCAAAAGACCCGGGAGTTATTGATACTTCAATTGAATCTGAGTATTTATATTGTCCGTTGTTATCTATTTGTTTCAACCTGTACTCAAAATTACTTCCTCCGTTTATGATTGTGTCAATGTACCTATAGCTTCTAGGTGAATTGCTATTGCCGTAACCCTCGACAAATGCTATTCTTTTCCAGTTTTGACTTCCGGAGGCTTTTCGTTCTATTTCAAATCCGTAATTGTTGACCTCAGTGGCTGTCTCCCAGTTAAGAAATACCTTATTCATACTTACTGAAGCCGTAAATGAAATTAATTCAACTGGAAACGGAGGTGTATATTTAGAGATTAGTTCTATTCCTTCACCAGTACCCAAATTTCTCGAATATAATTTATCTACAGGATTATTCCAATGTTCATGTGTACCCAGGCTTCCTATAACTGTGCCATCATTTTCCGGATCATATTGAATTTCAGTTGGCCAATTGCTGCTACTGGCAGCCTGATGAAGATAATCGTCTACTCCATCCATTTGAACATAAGTTCCGGATCCATCTCCGGACGGACGGCTTGATGTAAATTCACTCCTTAAAAAATCATAACCAACCGATTCTATCGCTACGGGATCAAGTGATAGAAAAATTGAAGACATCCAGTCATTATTAAATGGTTCCATGAAAAACTTTTTAGGATAACTATTTGCCTGATCGGAGCTCCACAAAGCATCCATCAGGTAAAGAAGGTTCTTCTCTCCAGTTAATTCATGTCCCATTAAATCAACTGTTACCCTGTATTTACCATAACCTGGCTCAGTAACTCCGTTTTCCATTTGATTTGGTGCTGGTAATCCACAGTGTAAATGTACTGCACTGCTTCGTGTATTTGAACCAAAATGATTTTTTGCAAACATAGTAACACCAGCCCGTCTATGTCCTTTTAACATAGGTATATTTAGAATATACTCTGCTTCTTCAAAAATAGTATAAAGATAATCCTGAGTTACCGGAGAACCTGCATAGGCATCAGAAAAATTTCCTGTTCTAAGTTTAGCCCCACGGTCTGAATAATAAATTTTTGCAGTAGCACTTGCTGTAAATTTTTCTCTGCCTAAGGTGCTATAATTATAATCCATATAATGAACATTTGGAAACTCACTGTGCCACATATCATAACAATGTTTGTAGATATGTTTCATCGGATCCCCAATATATATTTTGTCTTGGGGTACTTCAACCACATTAACCAATTGTCGTAATACTGCCAGTACTATTTGTGGAGAAGTTTCAGACATCCCGTAATTAGAATTATTCACTACTGTAAGATCAGAAGGATTAAAATTACCAGACCAGGAGCTCGTTGCATTTATCTTAATGAAGATTTTTTCAGTGTTACTATAACCAACGGCGCCCTTACCTTTATTATTATTATAGAATGAAAAAATAGCTTGCCATGCAGCCAAGTCTGTTGTTTGATCCGTTAATCTTTGTAATCCGTTAGATAACATAATGTCTATAACAGATTGGTTGTTATTTTCAGATAGGAACCATCCATTGCCATATTGATTCGGGATGCAATTTTCATTTGTTGCATCTGGTTCATGTTCCCAAACAACTCTGCCAGGAAAAACTCCTCTAGCAGTACCAATTGGTTGGTTTGGATCTTCAAGTACTGATTGATTGTATGCAAATACATCGTGATCCGTATGTAAAAATGTTGAAAAGCTAACTAAAATTCCTAAGAACAAAAATATCGTGTAAAGAAGAGTTCTTGATTCAACAAAATATTTTTTTGCTTTTTTGAATAACAGAAAAGATGAAATTAATCCTAGTATATAAATCACAAATGAGGATGCTATTGGTGCGGCTGCCCGCATACAAGGATAGTTAGCTCTGCTTGGTTTTGGAATAACACGAATCAGGAACCATATTAATGCTCCAAAGCCAACAATTGGAAAAATTAGCTTTGATATTAATCGCTTCATGTGTCTCCTCCACGAAAAAACTCGAGTATAATATAATATTAATTATTAAATATTATACTACCTGATACTATTTTATCAAAACCATCTTTTTAGTCTTAATATAATTTCCATTTTTCAACTTATAGAAATATATGCCACTGGCTAATTTTGATCTGTTAAATTCAACTTCATAACTGCCTGTCGATTTTTCATCATTAACAATTGTTGCCAATTCATTTCCGAGAATGTCATAAATCTTTAAGGTTATCAAATACCCCCTGGGAGAGATTTTGGGGGGCTGTTACTGTTTATTTTTGTATTTAGATTAAACGGATTGGGTTAGTTTTGTAATAGATTGTATTCTGTTGGAACTTGTGTTAATATATCATCTGCTCTTCTTGTATAATGAGTTGTATCCAATGCTGAACTGACGTAACGAATTGCTATGAGACCACTAAATTCATCTTAACCTCCTTAAAAATATTATTGAATTAATTTATAATATTAAATTCCTGGCAGCTATTATAGATTTAAGAAAGGAGTATATCTCACTTATTTAATTCAATTAATAGAACATTTAATTCATTCTATTTTAAGATTGGAAATAGTTAGGGCAGGGAAAAGGGGGACAAAAAAGAATTACGCTATTAAGTTAGCGTATTCCGAAGGAAGTAACCCAAATCTTCTTTGGAAACATTTTGAAAAATAAGATGGATTATTAAATCCGGTTTCATACGCAATTTCAGATATATTGCCTTTCTGTGTTTCAATTAATTTTACTGCATTTTTTAATCTGACCTCTCTTATAAAATTATTAGGTGAGTATCCGGTTAATTCTGTTATTTTTCTATACAGTTGTGCTCTGCTCATACCGAATTGCTTAACCAGACTCTCTATATTGAATTCTTCTTTATTCCAATCTTTTTCAAGAGAATCAAAAAGCTTAATTAAGAAATTTTCATGTCGTGAACTTAAGACTGTTATTAAACCGATTTTCATTCCAGATTTAAATTTGAGCTCGTTATATGCTTTCCCCAATGATGACGATATAAAAATTTGATTTTCTCCGGCAATATATCCTAATTTTTTTGCCAGATTAATAACATCTCCAAATAGATTGCCACTTTTTGTAACGGGGGCACCAAAGTTCAATCCTACCGAAACACTAAATTTTATGTCATCTTCGTTTAATAGTCCGGTAAATTTATTTTGTATGTCCACCGCACAATTTATTCCATTTTCTTCCGATAGAAAAGATGTTAAGATGTTATCGTTTTCCCAGGAAACCACGTTTCCTTCAAATTTCAAAAAAGAATCTTTAATTAATTGTTTTTGCCGATTTAATAAATCTGAAAATTTATTTTTATTGATTTGGAGTTTGAATAATAACGGATTTACAATTTCCAGATACATAATTGTCCGGTGGGCTGTTTCATTGATATATCCTTCAAATGGAGAATTTTTTTTTGACCATGCTATATCAGCAATTTTACCCAGGAAAAATTCTACTTCGTTAAGTTCAACCTCTATTATTTGGTTAGGTGTATTTCCATGAGATTTGTTATGCAAATTAATTACAGATTCTTTATCCCGGGCTTCAAACACGCAAAATCCTGTGTTATTCGGAATGTCGTGCCAGAAGTAAACAAATTTACAATTAAATTCATCCTGTAGAGTTAAATCCTTTTGATGATCGGCAGCAACATCTTCTACGGTCGCTCCGGTTGTATCATGTATATCCATAAAGATCGGCATTAGTCGTTCCTTATAAATAGTTTGAAGATTGAATTTATTTCACTCTGATTAAACAGAACAGGATTCAAAAATATTTATGTAAATTTAATATAGTCTAATATTGGTTGAGGAAGCTTAAGAATAAAATTAAGTTATGTATTTGCTATTCTATTGTCAATAAATTGTTATTTAGTATTAAAAATATAAGATACCAAATGTTGTTATTTAGATTGTACAATTTATTTTGAATAATTCCCCAATAACCATATCAATCAATTCTTTATCATAATATAAAATTGAAAGCATTATCCCTGCTACATTTGATTCAAATGATAGAACAATTCGTTCATTTGATAAAGACAGGGTCTTAGTTAAATAAAAAAGCCCTCTATAAAGAGGGCTTAACAGCTATTTGAATCACTTATAAAAATAAGGATCAAGTACACTCACCTCCGTAATCTTATCAACCGGCAGCCCGTTTTTCTCTGCTGATTTTCGTATTGCTTCCGGTGATGGTGCGTCATAAATGCAGAACGTTTTTTTCTTATCCTTAGTTACATACGAATGTACCCAGGTTACATTCTCCTCGACATTGTTTGAGACTACGTTCAGGCACATTTTGCTTCCTTCCATATTAACAGGAATTTCAAGACCATCAGGAAAACTGCGTTCAACCAGGTATCTGTGAATGACAATTTTCTTATGGCTGTTATCCTGTGCAGAGTTGTTGGTTGTGAAGACTACAACCATTAAGAAGGAAACAAGTATTAAAAGGAAATTTTTCATTTAATCCTCCGATTGATTGTTAATGAATTATTGTTTTAAATAGAAATAAGGATCTAAAACGCTTACTTCAGTTATTTTGTCTATTGGCAGATTGTTTCTTCTTGCTGCTCTCCTCACAGCTTCGGGTGATGGTGCGTCGTAGATGCAATAGGTTTTTTGCTTATCTTCAGTTACATAGGAGTGCACCCAGGTAACTTCATCATCAAGGTTGTTATTGATAATGAGTAAACAATCTTCAACACCTTTAAGGTCAGAAGATAGTTTAAGACCTTCAGCGAATGTTCTTTCAATTATGTAGCGGGGCATATCGCAACCTTTGTTTGATTGAGAAATAATCGCTTTCTTAACGCGAGATTAACTCTAGTCGTGTCAAACCACAACGATACAGATTCCCGGGTTATAATAATACTTAAGGATTGACCTGGACATTGCCCTTCTCAATGTCAAACATTTCAACAGGAAGGGATACAGTACAAGGATAACCTTCGGGTACTCCGTAAACGTCACTAAATTGATCTGCGGGACTATTATTACCTTCTCCATTATCAACTACCCTAAACCAAAAAAAGCTGCCCGGTGGATAACCCGGTATGTTGGAGTGAGTAGCTACACCGCTCATAGTTGCTTGATTTCCTTCTATTGTCATACAATCTATTCTGCCATGTACTCTCCCGGACCACGGCTGACGGCATTTGAATTCAATACTTCCTGTAATGCTGCCATCCTGGTTTTCCCGTGCATGGAAAGAAAAGTTCTGAAAATATCCATATAAGACTTCTTTAGGTAAAATAGCTTGGCCGTTTGCAGAAGGACCATTAACTTTATTTAAAGCATCACTTATGATATCTCCAGCCATTTGCTCTGAAGATGAAGAATTCTCAGTCGGGCCTGTTTCATCATTACAGCCATTTACATTCATGGCTAATATTATGAGTATACTCAAAACAGACAGGTGCCTCATGATACTAATTGTTGTTGCTATCATGATTAGTTCCTTTCATAATTAGGTTATAAAAGTAGTTATTTAAGTCGATAGCAATATGGGAAATGGATTAGAGAAGGAAATCGGGGTTGTTCCCTATTTTATAAGGTGTGGTTCCCTATTTTTCTATGATACCATTCGTTCTGGCAAAATTTGCAGCTTCAGCTCTTGAATGAAGGTTTAATTTTGAAAGTATGGCTGAGATATGATGATCAATAGTTTTAGGTGATACAAATAATTTTGATGCAATTTCTGAATTTGATAATCCCTCCGGTAATAATCTTAGAACCTCAAGTTGTCTCTTGGTCAGTCCGGCAGGATTTTTTTTGGTTGATTCCCTTGGTCCCTGGGGGATATTTTTAATTCCTTCTTTTCGCATCTCTTGTTTTATAAGATTGATAGTTCCTGTGGCGCCAAGCGATTCCAGTATAGATAGTGCTTCTCTTTTACTGTCCTCATCACCGTCAGCTAATGCCAGTGCTTCCTGATAAGGGCAGTTAAGTTTTTTCCATTCTTCAACGGCTCCTCTCCAATCACCCTTTATCTGCAATAAATATGGTTTTGCAATATTCTTTGGAATTTCAGATAATCTTCCTGCTTTCCAAAGCCAGAAAGACAGTTCACCTATTTTCCAGGGATTGTTACTTTCCATAATGTGCAAATTATTGGTTTCAATCTCTTCGATTACCTGATCTAATTTATTCGATAACCAGTAAGCTTCTGCTTTAGCCATTTTAGCTATGAACGCACATTCTCCTTTTTTATCCGGTGTAGGTATGGATTTATCGAAATTAATCAGAGCTTCAGGATCATTTCGACGGGCTCTGATTATTCCAATTACGGCAAATGCAATTCTTTGATCGAGAGGATCTACGATCTCTTGTCGTAAGACATATTCCGCCTTTTCACTTGCTTTATTCCAATCACCGTGATCTAAAATTATTTTACTTAATCCACCGATCATATTAAGCCGGAACATATCCAGATCATTCTCGTGACAGTAGGAAATTCCTTCGGTAAAATATTTTTGAGCATTTTCAAAATTCTTTCTTGCAAGATTGCAAAGACCCAAATTCACAAAAGCTCTTAAAACTCCTGTATAGAATTCTTGTGACTGTGCCAGGGATAGACTCTTTATTAAATCCCTTTCACCCATTTCATCGTTAATATACATTTTGGCTATACCAATGTTAATTAAAGCATGAATTTCAGTGCGTGGTTCATTAAGTGTTCTGGCTAGTTTCAGTGCTTTCTCACCGTATTCTTTTGCTAAATACGGTTTTTCATTACCCATGTAAATCGAGGAACGGGTACTATATGTCATTGCAAGCTGAGGACTTGGTGGAAGATTTTTCAGTATCTTAATTGCTTTTTCGATATACTCTTCATATTTGGAGGATTCAGTTAGCGATTCAAATGATACGGATAACTTCCTATAATTTTCCCCCAACTGTAACGGTTCATTCAAATCTTGTAATATTGCCTGTATTGATTCACAGGCTTTTATTGCTTCCTTGTGTTGCGCTGTTAAGAAGCACTCATTGTATCTTCCCTCAAATAATTTTAATTTTTCTTCTATCGGAAGATCTTTAGAATTTTCAATTGCTGTCTGGTAGTGTAAAGCTGCTTCGCGGTGAGAGTGCAGTATAGAAGCCTGCTTTGCTGCCAGTGGTGCATATTTTACAATTGCATTTTTATCCCTTGCCTGGACGGCATGATGTACGATTTGTGCAAGCAGAGTATGCTTGTTATCGTCTTGTAAAAGGGTATCTAAAACTTTTTGATGAAGTTGTATCCTTTTCATCTCAGAGACGGAATCCAGGATTGCCAGCCGGGCTAACTCGTGTCTGAATGATATTAGTTCATTCTCCGTAATTAGTAATGCCTTATTTATACATAAATCTATATGTTCTTCAGCATTATTGATTAGTTTTTTAAGAAAGTCAAACTCTACTTTTGTTGGGATCACTGAAATAATTTCGAGGAGTTTCTTTGTATCTGTAGGTAATTTTGATGTATGTGCTATAACTGCGTCTTTAACGCTTGAAGGAAGTTCTTCATTTTTGCTTGCTATTACTTCTGTTACATAAAAAGGATTGCCGCTAGTTTTTTCATATAATTTTTCATTTTTAATCCCGGCATTTTTCATTAGAGCATTTACAGCTGTTTCTGATAATGGATAGAGACGTATCCTTATGGTTTCAGAATTTGGTAAATTACCAAAAATTGAACGAAGTGGATGACCAGTATCTATTTCCTCATCCCTGTAACTTAAAATTAGAATCGAATGCGTTCTGTTTATCCTTCTTGCTAAAAATTTTATCAGGTCCAGTGTCGATTCATCTGCCCAATGGATATCCTCAACTACTACTATTTTTAAATTTGATGTGCTTTCTAGATGATTTATGAATGCAGAAAATATGTATACCCGCTTTTCTTCATTTTCAAGCATCTTAATTAAGTTCGATTTCATTTGATGAGCTATATCGTAAAGCGGACCTAACGGTCTTGGTGTGAACAGTGCATCGCAATTTCCCCAAAGAATTTCAGTATCTGAGTTAAAACCATCCGTAAAATATTTTATAAGCGAAGTCTTCCCGATACCTGCTTCTCCTGAAAGCAGAACTGTACGTCCTTCTCCATAGGATGCATCTTTCACTAACAGTGAAAGTTTATTTAATGAATCCTTTCTTTCTAATAATTCCATTATTACTTAATATTATGCAATAAAAATCTTAAAAAATAGAATGAAGGAGTAGAGTAATTCTTAATAAGATAATAGGGATATTTATTAAATATTTCAAAAAATATTCTGTTTTTTGGTTAAAAGAATCAATTCGTCCCCATCTCAATTGTTTGAGAACATAAAAAAGCCCTCTATTAAGAGGGCTTAAGATTTTCTGTAGGCTATTTTTTAATGTAGGTTAGGTCGGGTCTTGGTTTGCCGTATACTTCTTTTATATCCAGAATATTAACCGACATTCTTTGCCAGAGTTTAGCCTCTTCTTCTTTTAGTTTTTCGCTGTTTTCTTTCATTGCAGCGTAATAGCTGCCTGCATCCTTTGCTACTTCAGAAAGGGCAATCATATTATTATCCAGGCCAAGTTCAACTAACCAAATGCCCCAACCATCAGGTATGTTATTTTTTTCATACAGCGCTTTCCAATCAGCCAGTACATCCAGTACATCCTGCTTTTTTTCTAGTTTATAATGGAAAAATAGCCAATGGATAAATCCCGCTTCTCCGGGTTTTGTTCTTGGCTCTTTAGGTACATAGGAATATTTAGCCGACCATTTAGCTATAAAATCCTTATGGCTTTCCATGCTGCTGTTAGCTTCTTCCATGTACTTCCCCCACTTTTCTTTTCCTATTTTATCAATAGCTGATCCGAATATTTCCGGAAATTTGTCGATCTCAGCATAGTTTGAGAGAGGGATAAGATAGTAGTAATGACCATCGTTTCTTTGAGAAGCCCGGACAACAGGCAGATCGAGCCCGCCTTCGGTCATCAAATCGACCCATTCTTTTGATGTTTTTTCATACTGTCCCCACTTATCTATTTTAGCAACTTCCTCGCGGACCCAGAAAAGCTGATCTTTCATTTCTTCCTGGGCAAGCATAACGCCTGAAGTGAAAAGATATAATCCGATAAATAATATCGGAAAAGATTTTAATTTGAACATAGAGTGCCTCCTGTTGATAATAGTGAATTAAAACTTCGCCCTGGGGTTTTAAAAACTTAGTAATAGTGTTGATATGAATCGGAAACTAAGTAACTAACAGAAAAGTAACAAGGGTTTGATAAAGAAAATATTAGCGTTATCTCAATTAATTCTCCGTTTATCAATAATTAGTTGAAGATTTGTCTAAAAGGAACAATTTTAACTTTTAATCTCAATTTGCTGCTTAGAATTTCAACTATTTTCAAACATAACAGGAGTAAATCATTTAATGAAATGGATTAATCTTTTTATTGTTTTTTTAGCGATTTCTTTATTGTTTTTTATTAGCTGTAATAAATCGGGAGACTTATCCGATAGAGAGAAAGAAAATGAAGATGATTTTCAGCTCGGGAAATTAAATCCAGAAGCACCACCTGAAACAAAGTTAATGGGACAACTGGCGGGTTCGTGGGATGCTGAGCAAACCATTATAGGAAAAGATGGAACCTGGAATGGCAGGAAATCAGAAGCAATCTGGAGGTGGTATTACATTCTTGACGGACATGCAATACAGGATGACTGGATATCAATTGATTCTTTGAATCGGAAGAAGGCTGTTGGTACAAATATTCGTATTTATAATCCTGACGATAAGCTTTGGTATATGGCGTGGATCGACAAAACCCACAGACGACTTGCTACATTTACTGCTACGAACGAAATCGGAAACATTGTTATGGACGGAAC
>Ga0307436_1000886_pt1 | contig 13823 bp, 14 predicted proteins | sample SalMarWE160440MG_FD_202513 | JGI IMG/M metagenome (GOLD analysis project Ga0307436, IMG submission 202513) | Salt marsh sediment microbial communities from the Plum Island Ecosystem LTER, Massachusetts, United States - WE1604-40 | ecosystem: Environmental > Aquatic > Marine > Intertidal zone >...
GGCGCTAGAAGCGCAGGTGCGGCAGGATCAGGCCCAGGATGATGCCCAGCAGCACCACCCCCGCGCCGATCAGGAACCAACGCTGGGTGGAGTCGTTGCCGAGATCCCGGTTCTGTTGCTTGAGGCTCTCCACCTCGCGGGTCAGGTCGGCCACGCTCTGGCGCAGCTCGTTGCGCTCATTGGCGATGCGCACGGCGTTGGCGGAGGTGCGCTTGATGGCGTCGAGCTCCCGCTCGAGATCGTTCTTGACCCCCTGCAGCTGCTGGTTGGCCTCGGTGAGCTGGCGGTTCTGGTCCTCGAGCGTGGAGAGGTTGGCGCCGGGCTGGCCCGGCTCCCCGTGCCGCCCCTTGAGCTGCTGCTCCAGGGAGGCGAGGCGGTCGCGCGCGCTGGGTGTGTCCATGAGCTGACGGCTGAGCACATAGCCGGTCTTTCCGTCGGCAGTGCGTACCTCGGAGTAGCCGGTTTGGGGGTTGGCTCTCAGCACCTCGACGGGGGTGCCGCTCGGCAGCATCTTCAAGATCTTGTGCGAGGTCGACTCGCCGATGCGCATGGTGACCTGAAACTGGTCGGTGACATAGCGCGTGGTGGCGCCCTGGGCGCCGCAGGAGAGCAGGAGCAGGACGGCGACAATCAATGGTTTTCTCATGCAAGGACCTCCGATCCTGGCTGCATCCGGGTTGCGCATTCTTCCAGATCTCCGGCGCCCTGTCCAAGAGGCACCGCGCGGATCCCGGGACCGCCGCGCCGGAGGGGGCTCAGAGGTTGTGAAAGATTCGCCGGCCGTAGCGAGGGCGAGCCTGGGCGTGTCCGGCAAGGCGCAGGAAGCCCAAGATCGGCGAGCCTGGTGGGGCTAGGTGACCCGATCTTTGGGTTTCTGCAACGCTGTCGGGCAGGTTCAGGGACGTCCGCAGTAGGTCGGGGATCTTGTCACAACCTCTCAGGTGAGCAGCAGCTCCAGGAGGGCCTTCTGGGAGTGCAGCCGGTTCTCGGCCTCGTCCCAGACGATGCTGTGGGGCCCGTCGATGACCGAGGCGCTGACCTCCTCGTCCCGGTGGGCGGGCAGGCAGTGCATGAACAGGGCATCCGGGGCGGCCTCGCTCATGAGCCGATCGTCGACCCGGTAGCGGGCGAATGCCCTGGCGCGCTGGCGCTGCTCGTCCTCCTGCCCCATGCTCGCCCAGACATCGGTGACCACCAGATCGGCCCCGCGCGCAGCCTGCATCGGGTCGCGCATCAGCGCCACATCCTTCCCGGCGGCGAGGATCTGCGGATCCGGGTCGTAGCTCTCGGGGCAGGCGAGGCGTAGCTCGAATTCCAGCAGTCGTGCCGCCTCGATGTACGAGTTGCACATGTTGTTGCCGTCGCCGACCCAGGCGACGGTGCGTCCTGCGATGTCGCCGCGATGCTCGACCCAGGTCTGCATATCCGCGAGCAGCTGGCAGGGGTGCAGCAGGTCGGTCAGGGCGTTGATCACGGGCACCCGGGAGCAGGCGGAGAAGCGCTCCACGACGCCCTGCTCGAAGGTTCTGATCATGATGCAGTCGACCATGCGCGAGAGCACCCGTGCACTGTCCTCCACCGGCTCGCCGCGCCCGAGCTGGGTATCGCGGGGTGAGAGAAAGATGGCGTGTCCGCCGAGCTGGGTCATGCCCGCCTCGAAGGAGACCCTCGTACGGGTCGAGGATTTCTCGAACACCATGCCCAGGGTGCGGTTCTTGAGAGGCTCATGGATCTCGCCCGCCTGGCGCATCCGTTTGAGCTCGATGGCCCGCGCAATCAGCCCGCGCAGCTCCTGGGGGGAGAGGTCGAGCAGTGAGAGAAAATGCCGCGGTCCGGTCGGGCGCGGTTGACTTTGGCTCACCCTCGGGCCTCCGATCTCGGATGCACCGCGATGCTCATGCAGCGAGGAAGGTCTTGACCAGACCGCTGAGCTGCGCCACCAGGGCCTCGGCCTGCTGGTCGCTGAGCACCAGCGGGGGCAGCAGCCGGACCACGCGCCCGGCCGTGACATTGATCAACAGTCCCTCCTCGAGGGCGCGTCCCACCAGCTCGGCACAGTCGCGCTTCAGCTCCACGCCGATCATCAGCCCACGGCCGCGCACGTCCATGACCCCGGGCACGCCCCCCAGCGCGTCGCGCAATCCGGCAAGGATGCGGGCGCCGAGCAGCCCCGCCCGTTCCGGCAGGCGCTGGCTGCCGAGCACCTCCAGCACCGCCTCGGCCGCGGCGCAGGCGAGAGGATTACCGCCGAAGGTAGAGCCGTGGGTACCCGGGCCCAGCACTTCGGCGGCGGGGCCGCGCGCAAGGCAGGCCCCGATCGGCACCCCGTTGCCGAGGCTCTTGGCCAGGGTCATCACGTCGGGCACTATGCCGGCGTGCTGGTGGGCGAACATGCGTCCCGTACGACCCATGCCGGTCTGGATCTCGTCGAGCATCATCAGCCAGCCGTGGCGGTCGCACAGGGCCCGCACCTCGGCGAGGTAGCCCTCGGGGGGCAGGTTGACGCCGCCCTCACCCTGGACCGGCTCGAGCAGAACCGCCACCAGCTCCCGGGTGGTCTCGGCGGCCCTGAGGATACTCTCGACATCACCGTAGGGGACCCGCACGAAGCCCCGAACCAGCGGCTCGAACCCGGCCTGCACCTTGCGGTTGCCGGTGGCCGTGAGCGTGGCCAGGGTGCGCCCGTGGAAGCTGTTCTCCGCCACCAGAATGGTCGGCACCTCCATCCCCTGGCGGTGGCCGTGGAGGCGGGCGATCTTGATGGCCGCCTCGTTGGCCTCGGCCCCGGAGTTGCCGAAGAAGACGCGGTCCATGTCGGCGGCGGCCGTGAGCTTTGCGCCGAGCCTCTCCTGGGCGGCGATGCGGTAGAGGTTGGAGGTGTGGATGAGCTGGCGACTCTGCCGGCAGATCGCATCGGCGACTGCCGGATGGGCATGACCGAGCCCGCATACGGCGACCCCGCTCACCGCATCCAGGTAGCGGTTGCCGTCGGTGTCCCAGAGCCAGGCGCCCTCACCCTGGGTGAAGCTGACCGGCAACCGGTTGTACGTGGCCATGAGAGAGTCAGCCATCGATGGTCTTCGGGAGGGGTCGGAAAAAACAAAAAGCAGCCCCGAGTGCCCAGGGGCCACCCATCCCAAGTCGCCTTGCATCGGCGAAGAACGCCCGATCTTAAGCACCGGCCGGGCTTGACGCAACACCGGCCGCTCGGGGAGCTCAGCGTTTCACCAGGACCAGTAGCTGGTTACCCCGCCGGATCTTCAGCATATAAATCCCCCGGCCGCGCCCGAGCGCCGCCCGGATGTCATCGGGTTTGCGCACCGGCCGCTCGTTCATCTCGATGATCAGGTCGGCAGGGCGCAGCCCCAGCTGCCAGGCCGGGCTGTTGCGCTCGACGGCACCCACCCGCACGGCTTGGTAGCGCCCGGTGCCCTTGCCCTCGGTGACGCCCGCCAGCCAGGCGCCGTCGACGGCCGGGTGGATCCGCGCCCCGGCGGTATAGCCCTCCAGGGGATCGGCGATCTGCCCCCTCAGGGTCAGGCTGTGTCCGCCTCGGATCACCTCCATCTGCAGCTTGGTGCCGATCTCCATCACTCCGACCCGGTTGCGCAGCACCGCAGCATTTGCCACCGGGCGGTGGTTCAAGGCGACGATCACGTCGCCGACCCGCAGCCCGGACCGGGCGGCGGCCGAGTCTGACTCCACCTCACCCACCACGGCCCCCTTGGGCGACGCCAGTCCCATGGCTCGGGCCAGATCTGGGGTGAGATCCTGGACTGCCACCCCGAAAGCGCCCCGGCGCACCTCGCCGTGGCGAATGAGCTGCCTCATCACCGCCTTGACCATGTTGGCCGGGATTGCGAAGCCTATGCCTATGCTGCTCCCCTGGGGGGCCAGGATGGCCGTGTTGACCCCGATCAGCTCGCCGCGCAGATTGACCAGCGGTCCGCCCGAGTTGCCCGGATTGATGGATGCGTCGGTCTGGATGAAGTTCTCGTAGCCCTCGATGCCGAGTCCGGTACGCCCGAGTGCGCTGACGATGCCGGAGGTGACCGTCTGGCTCAGGCCGAAGGGACTGCCAATGGCCACGACGAAGTCGCCCACCCGCAGTCGGTCGGAGTCCCCCAGGGGGACCGCGCTCAGGCCCTGAGCCTTGATCTGCACCAGTGCGACGTCGGTCTGCTCATCGGCTCCGACCAATTTGGCGGACAAACGGCGACCGTCCTGGAGCGTGACCGTGATCTCCTGGGCCTTGTCGATCACATGGTTATTGGTGAGCACGTAGCCGCGCGCCGCGTCGACGATCACCCCCGAGCCCAGGCTCTCGCGCTCCTGCTGCTGCTCGGGCATACCGAAGAAATGGCGAAAGAACGGGTCGCTCAGCAGCGGGTTGTCGGAGGTGCCGATGACCGTGGTGGTAGAGATGTTGACCACCGCGGGGATCACCTTCTCCAGCATCGGGGCCAGGCTGGGCAGCGCCTGACCGTCCACCGCAGCCGGCAGCACGCCGGCGGGGACGCTCAGGGGCAGCAGGGCGAGGCCCAGCAGGGCGATGCGGAACAGGCGGCGCATAGCGGCTCTGGTCATGGCTGGGGAATCTGCACCGTTTGAGCCCAACAGGCGCGCGTTCGTTCCCGGGGGCGGTCAGGCGGGGAGGCCGTGGGCGCCGGCGGTCATGCCCAGCAGCATGGGGACCAAGAGCGCGGTGTTGATGCGCGCGGCCACGAAGGCCATCCCCTTGGCGGCGGCCGGGGCGCTACCCGGCCGCTGCCGGCTCAGCTGGCCAGCTGGCTGGCGACGAAATCCCAGTTGATCAGCTGCCAGATCGCCTCCAGGTACTTGGGCCTGGCATTGCGGTAATCGATGTAATAGGCGTGCTCCCAGACGTCCACCGTGAGCAGGGCGGTCTTGCCGGAGGTCATCGGGGTGCCGGCGTTGGAGGTGTTGAATATCTCCAGGCTCCCGTCGGCGTTCTGCACCAGCCAGGTCCAGCCCGACCCGAAGTTGCCCACCGCCGCCTTGGAGAACTGCTCCTTGAAGGCATCGAAGGAGCCGAACGCGGCCTTGATCGCATCCCCCAGCCGGCCCTCGGGGGCGTTGGCCTCGGACGGAGCGCGCAGGCAGTTCCAGTAAAATGTGTGGTTCCAGACCTGGGCGGCATTGTTGAACACCCCTCCCTGGGCCTTCTTGATCGTCTCCTCCAGGGACAGATTCTCGAATTCGGTTCCGGGGATCAGGTTGTTCAGGTTGGTGACATAGGCCTGGTGATGCTTGCCGTAATGGTAATCCAGGGTCTCGGCGGAGATGACCGGCTCCAGGGCGTTCTTGGCGAAGGGCAGGGCGGGCAGTTCGTGTGGCATGGTTTGTTCTCCGTGTTGCTCCGTGGCGGCGGGGCCCGACAAAGGGCCTTTTCGGTGACGGCGACATCCACCGCCGAAGCGCGGCCTGGCCGTCGACGGCGGCGATTATCGGGCGTACCCATTACAAACTGGCGATGACCTGCGTGGAATCAAGGGGTCCGGCGTGGATGCGATAGAGCTGAGCGTGTTCGCCAGCCGCCTGGAGGCGGTCTGCGACGAGATGGGGGCGGTGCTGCGCAACGCCGCCTTTTCTCCCAATATCCGGGACCGCCTGGATTTCTCCTGCGCCGTGTTCGACAGCACCGGCGAGCTGTGTGCCCAGGCGGCGCACATCCCGGTACATCTGGGCAGCATGGCCTATGCGATGCGGGACATCGTCGCCCGGCTGGAGTGGCGCGAGGGAGACCTGGTGATCCTGAACGATCCCTTCCTCGGGGGGACTCATCTGCCGGACGTCACCCTGATCTCGCCGGTCCTGGTGGCGGGCGTGCGGGTGGGCTTCGTGGTCAACCGGGCCCATCATGCCGACATCGGAGCCCAGGCACCGGGCTCCATGCCGGTCTCGGCCAGCCTGTACGAAGAGGGGCGAGTCATCGAGCCTGTCCATCTGGTCCGGAGCGGGCTGCTTGATCGCGCCCTGCTCGAGGAGATCGCCGGCGGCACACGCAACCCGGAGGAGTCGTTCGGAGATTTCTACGCCCAGCGAAGTGCCAACCGCGCCGGGGTGCAGCGCCTGGGGGCGATGGTCGAGACCTGGGGACGGGAGGCCTTCGCTCACGGGCTGGACGCCCTCAACGACTATGCAGAGCGGCTTGCCCTAGACGCCCTCTCGGGAATCCCCGAGGGTGCCTACCGGTTCTGCGACCTGATGGACGACGACGGACAGGGCACCCGGGACGTGCCGATCTGCGCGACTGTGAGGGTCCATGGCGGGCGCATCCACGTGGATTTCTCAGGCACCGCCCCCCAGGTGAAGGGGAACATCAACTGCCCCATGTCGGTCGCCGCAGCGGCGGTCTATTACGTGCTGCGCTGCCTGATGCCGCCCCAGACGCCGGCCTGCGCCGGGGCCTTTCGGCCGATCAGCCTGTTCGCCCCCAGGGGCTGTCTGGTCAACGCGCGCCGGCCTGCGGCGGTGGCTGCCGGCAACGTGGAGACCAGCACGCGTATCGTCGACGTGGTCATGGGGGCGCTGGCCCGGGCGCTGCCCGAGCGCATCCCCGCGGCCAGCCAGGGCAGCATGAACAATCTCGCCCTGGGCAGCGATGCACCGGGTGCGCCTTGGGACTACTACGAGACCATCGGGGGTGGCATGGGCGCGGGCGCGAGGGGCGGTGGCCTGTCCGGAGTCCACACGCACATGACTAATACGCGCAACACACCCATCGAGGTACTGGAGAGCCGTTTCCCTCTGAGGGTGCTGAGCTATGCCTTGCGCCGGGGCTCCGGCGGTGAGGGTCGACGCCGCGGGGGCGACGGGCTGGTGCGAGAGCTCGAGCTGCTCGCGCCGGCCCGTGCCTCTTTGCTCACCGAGCGCCGCGGCCACGCCCCCTGGGGGGCCGCGGGAGGGGCTCCGGGCCTGCCGGGGCTCAACCTGTGCAATGGGCAGGCGGTGCCCGCCAAGGTGGAGATCGCGCTCGCGGCCGGGGCGCGCCTGAGGATAGAGACGCCGGGCGGCGGAGGCTGGGGAGGGCCGGCGGGAAGCGCGCTGGACGAGACCGGCGCCCCCGCGGACGGGGGCGCGCGGTGCTGATCTCAGGCTGCGGCGGGCTCAGTGCCGAGCACGGTGACTGCGCTGGCCTGGGGACCTTCGTCGCCCAGGGTCTCCACATAGCGCACGGCCATACCGACCTCGAGCTTGTCGAAGTCCTGATTCAGCAGGGCATGACGGTGGAAGTAGATGTCGCGGCCATCGGGGGTGCTGATCCGGCCGTAATTCTCAGCGGGAAACAGGGCGAGGACCCGACCTCGCGGTGCCTCCTCATGGAACTTCACGTCGCCCCGGCGCACCCGGCTGTAGTTCTCGACCTGGCGCTGGATTGCCCTGAAGGCATCCCGCAGCGCCACGTAGACGTCTTCGCTCTCGTGGTGGTCCTGCTTGCTGCGGTCGGCCACGAGCTCGCCGTTGGGCACAGTCACCAGCACGCGGACCCGGTATAGATTGCCCTTTTGATGATGCTTATGAGGTAGCTCGACAACGACCCGACAACCCACAATGTCGTCACTTAAGCGGTCCAGCTTGGCCGCCTTCTCGCGGATCTTGGCCTCCAGGGCCCGGGAAGGCGGCATATCGCGAAACGTCACTTCCAAGGGTAACCGCATGGAGATTTCCCTCCGTTCTCTATAGGCGCCTCGGCGCCGATCGGTGTGGCCGCTTATCCGGCGGCCGCCTGCTCTGCCCGCCCGCCCGTGGGGCGGCGGGTCTGAAACGGACTACCCGGGGTGAGTGAAATGCCCGATTCGGGCGCCCCGGATGAGCCCCCGGAATTGCTCCCCACTCAGGTGGATCAAGTGGCGGTGATCGCCGGACTCCAAGTAGACGTCGGCCAGGCTGGTCAGCGCCTCATCCACCGCGGACCCCAGGCCGAAGGCGGCCGCGACGGGTGGAACGGCGCCCGCGTCGCAGCCCTCGAAAACCCCCAGCATCTCCAGCTCCGGCGCCAGTGAGAGGCTTCGCCCCATGAGCTCGCCGAGCGCTCCGAGGCGCAGCCAGCGGTCTGCGGGGATGACTGCGAGTAGATAGTCCGCCCCGTCCTTGAGCAGGACCCCCTTTGCGATGTGGTCTGCGCGCACCTGGGCGGTGCTGGCGCTCTCCCGGCTGGTGTAGGTTCTCGGGTGGGCGACGGTCCTCAGCGGGAGCGCGTGCTCGTCGAAGAATGCCTGAAGCCGTGTCGGCAGGGTCATGGGTGGATTGTTACAAGATCGTGTCTCGGGGCTCGCCTATTTCTCAGAATAGTCGAGGTGCCAGGGCACGTCCTTGAGCTGAAGCAGGATCCTGGCGGCCCGCGCGTGGGTGCAATTCGCACAGGGCTGGATTAGGCTGCGTCGAGCGGCAGCGCAGCCGAATGGGAGGGGCGGCCGAAGCATGTGCGGTATCTGCGGGGAGCTGAGGTTCGACGCAGGCGCACCCGATCTGGGCGCGCTCGAGCGCATGATCGAGCGGCTGCAGCGCCGGGGACCGGACCGGGGCGGCAGCTACAGCGACGGACCCCTGGGCCTCGGCCATCGGCGCCTGGCCATCATCGATTTGTCCGAGCGCTCCAGCCAGCCCATGGTGGACCAAGAGCTGGGTCTCGCCCTGGTGTTCAACGGCACCATCTATAACTACCGCGCCCTGCGCGAGGAGCTGCGCGCCAAGGGCTATCATTTCTTCTCCGACGGCGACAGCGAGGTCATCCTCAAGGCCTGGCACGCCTGGGGCGTCGGCTGCGTCGAGCACTATCACGGCATGTTCGCCTTCGGGCTTTGGGACATGCGCCGGCAATGCCTATTCCTGGCCCGGGACCGCCTGGGCATAAAACCGCTGTATTTCAGCGCCGACGCCCGGCGGCTGCGCTTCGCCTCCAGCCCCCAGGCCCTGCTGGCCGGCGGCGGCGTGGACACTGCCCTCGATCCAGTGGCTCTGCACCACCAGCTCACCCTGCACGGGGTGGTCCCGGCCCCCCGTACCGTCCTCAAGGGGGTGCGCAAGCTGCCGCCCGCCAGCTGGATGCTGGTCGATGCCAAGGGCTCGCAGCAGAGCCAGGCCTACTGGCGGCTGGAGGCCCGGCGGCCAGAGGAGCCGATGACCGAGCAGGACTGGCTGGCGGCCCTGCACGAGGCCCTGCGTGCCGCGGTGCGCATGCGCAACCAGGTGGCCGACGTTCCGGTGGGCGTGCTGCTCTCCGGGGGGCTGGACTCCAGCCTGCTGGTTGCACTGCTGGCCGAGAGCGGGGTGAACCGCCTGACGACCTTCTCGGTAGGGTTCGAGGACCAGCCCGAAGAGAAGGGCAGCGAGTTCGAATACTCGGACCAGGTGGTGGACTGGTACGCCAGCGATCACCGCAAGATCCAGGTGCCCAACGCGGATGTGCTGCGGCGCCTGCCCGAGGCGGTGGACGCCATGGCCGAGCCCATGTTCGGCCAGGATGCGGTGGCTTTCTACCTGCTCTCCGAGCAGGTATCGCGCGAGGTCAAAGTGGTGCAGTCGGGGCAGGGCGCCGATGAGGTATTCGGCGGCTACTTCTGGTACCCACAGATGATGGCGGATACCAGGGGCAGCCCGCTGGCGCGGTTCGCGCGCTACTATTTCGACCGCGACCACGAGGAGCTCCTGGGGATGCTCTCCGCCCCCTTCCGGGGGTCGGATCATACCGGCGAGCTGGTCGCGGCCTTGCTCGCCGAGTCCGGCGCCGATAGCTTCATGGACGCGGTGCTGCGCATGGACGTGACCACCCTGATCGTGGACGATCCGGTCAAACGGGTGGACAACATGACCATGGCCTGGGGCCTGGAGGCGCGCGTGCCCTTCCTGGACCAGTGTCTGGTGGAGCTGGCGGCGCGCTGTCCGCCGGAGCTCAAGCTGCGTGAGGGCGGCAAGTATCCGCTGAAGGCCATGGCCCGAGGCCTGCTGCCCGATGCGGTGATCGACCGGCCCAAGGGCTATTTTCCCATGCCGGCGCTCAAGTACGTGCGCGGGGAGTTCTTGGCGTTCATGCGCGACATCCTGGATTCCAAGGCCTGCCGCGAGCGCGGGCTGTACTCGCGCGCTTATCTGAATCTGCTGCTCGCCGCTCCGGAGATGCACCATACCCGCATCCGCGGTAGCAAGCTCTGGCACTGCGCCCTGCTTGAGTACTGGCTGCAGCGGCAGGTGGACGGGCTGCGCTGAGCGGGGAGCTTCTTATTGGACAATCCGGTACTAAATTTAAGGTTAGAGAGGCGATCCGGCGCGGTCATCCGGCGGGCCGGAGCCGATGACAATGAGGTGGCATATGACCAAGAAACAGGCTGAGAAGGAGACCGAGGGCACCGGCAGGGAGATTCAGGTGACCCGCGGTGCTGAGCCCGTCCAGGGGACCTGGCTGAGCCCCTTTGAAGAGATGGAGCACATGTTCGACGAATTCTTCCCGCGGGGGTGGATGCGTCCGCTGCGCTGGGGCTGGCCGCGGGGGGATCTGCGCGCCCCGTTCGAGGGCAAGACACCCCGGGTCGACGTGGTCGATCGGGAAGATGAGATCCTGGTGCGGGCCGAGCTGCCCGGGGTGAGCAAGGACGACATCGAGGTCACCCTGACGGAGAGCACCCTGAGGATCCGGGCCGCGACCAAGCGGGAGGTCGAGGAAGAGAAGGGCGATTTCCACCGGCGAGAGATTAGCCGCGGGGAGCTCCTGAGAACGCTGCCGCTGGCCGGCGCAGTGGATGCCGACAAGGCCCGAGCCAAGTTCGAGAATGGCCTGCTCGAGCTGACCCTCCCCAAGACCGAGAAGGCGAAGCGCCGCTCGATCAAGGTCGAGTGATCTGGCAACCGCGCGCACGCGGGCCGGGTTGGTCGCCGCGTGCGCGTACGGCGCAGTGCCGGTGGTCTTGAATTCCGCTGGAAGCGGCCGCATAGACTGGCGAAGCCCATTCCAATGAGAGGTCAGTCGATGGACGCGTTGGATCGTATCCGGGAGCAGGTCGAAGGCAATCCGATCGTGCTCTATATGAAGGGCACGCCCCAGTTTCCCATGTGCGGCTTCTCCGCTCGCACCGCCGAGGCACTCAAATCCTGCGGCGTCAAGTTCGCTTACGTGAACGTGCTTGCCGACGCTGAGATCATGCAGAATCTGCCCCGCTACGCGGATTGGCCGACCTTTCCGCAGCTCTACATCAACGGCGAGCTGGTCGGCGGCTGCGACATCACCCTCGAGCTCAAGGCCAGCGGCGAGCTGCAGCAGATGGTGCAGGAAGCGGGGCAGGGGTAGACGAAGGCCCGGCAGGTCGACTCCTGAGCGCCCGACCGACCGAGGACTCAGGATTCCCAGGCGGCCTGGGGGCAGAGCGCCGCCCAGTGGTTGACGATCTGGCAGAACAGCTCCGCGGTACGCTCGGCGTCATAGACCGCGGAATGGGCGGCACCCGGGTCCCAGCGCAGGCCGGCGGCCTCCATGGCCTTGGCGAGGACGGTCTGTCCATACGCCAGCCCCGCCAGGGTCACTGTATCGAAGGTGCTGAACGGGTGGAAGGGATTGCGCTTGCTAGCGGTGCGCTCGACCGCCGCGTTGACGAACCCTAGATCGAAGAAGGCGTTGTGACCCACCAGGATGGCCCGTCTGCAGCCGCTATCCTTGACCGCCCGGCGTACCACCGCAAACACCTTCTTCAATGCCTCGGTCTCCGGCAGCGCCATGCGAAACGGGTGCCCCGGGTCGATGCCGTTGAACGCCAGGGCCTTGGGGTCCATCCGGGCGCCGCGGAACGGCTCGACGTGACAGGCGACCGCCTCTGCCGGATGCAGCCGCCCGGCGTCGTCCATGCGAGTCGTCACCGCTGCGATCTCCAGCAGCGCGTCGGTGCGCGGATCGAACCCGCCGGTCTCGACATCCACGACGACGGGGAGATAGCCGCGAAAGCGAGCGGCTATCCGGGCGTTGTGCTCGATCTCGCTCATGGCCTGCCAGCATAAGAGAGAATCGATGGGTGGGAAAGGACAGGCCGCGGGTAGCGCCTGCCGCGCTTTTCCCACAAGCTTCGGCTGGGTTGCCCGACCTGCCCGCATCCAAGCTGTCGCCCTCGGCCGGGGTGCACCCTGCTGTCAAGTACCCCTGGGGCCCGGATTGTCGTGCGTCTTGTATGCACGCGCGTCTTCGGACGCTTCGCAACCCATGCCGGTGAGAGATACGCGCGATCGGCGTGCGCTTGCTCCGGTCGGGACCCGTGCTTATGCTTATCCATAGTCATTCGGCGACCCGAGCGGGCTCGTACGAGCGGCGTTGACCGGCAGCCCGGACCAGAAGGAACCATGCATGTTCAAGACGAGCTATAGCGTTAATGGTCTTGCGCTGGCGATCGCTTGCGCTGTGATGACCAGCGGCTGCGCGACGACGCCCGCGGACGACCGAGATCCGAGGGACCCGCTGGAGCCCGTCAACCGGGCCGTGTATCGCTTCAACGACGCCTTAGACAAAGCGGTGATAAAGCCCCTTGCCAAGGGTTATCGCGCGGTGACATCGGCGCCGGTGAATCGTGGCGTAACCAACTTCTTCTCGAATCTTCAGGACGTCGACTCGGCACTCAACAATGTCCTGCAGCTCAAGATGGAGCGCGCCGGCTCCGACGTGGGCCGGGTATTGGTCAACTCGACCGTGGGGGTGCTAGGATTTGTCGACGTCGCGACCAATCTGGATATGCCCAAATACGGGGAGGACTTCGGCCAGACGTTCGGCGTCTGGGGGCTGCACCCGGGTCCGTACATCGTACTGCCGGTGCTCGGGCCGAGCTCGGCCCGCGACGCCGTGGGTCTGGTCGGCGACTGGTACGCCGATCCGGTCTTCTACGTGACGCCCTGGGAGGCCCAGGTGGGGCTGCGGGTAGTCAGGGGCATCGATCAGCGCGCCGATCTGCTCCCGGCCTCCAAGCTGATCGAGGAATCCCTCGACCCCTATGCGTTCACCAAAGACAGCTACCTGCAGAAGCGTCGCAACGACGTCTTTGACGGGAATCCCCCGCCCGAGCCCCTGGAGCCCCTCCGTCCCTGAGGCTGGTGCCCTAACGCCCTTTGGGCGGGAGCTGTTGCATTACATAGAAATATTTTATCATCCACCAAGGGAAATTTTGTTTGCAATTTAAGAATTTTCTAATATTATTGTTCTCAAGAAAGCAACGCCGGATCTGCTTTCTACCGATAAAGCTCGAACAACGCCGATTTCCTTCAAGGAGACTGAGATGAACAACTTGATCAAGGCTGCTTCCGTTGCCGCGCTTCTCGCCGTTTCCGCTTCCGCCAGCGCCTGGTGGGGCGGTGGTCCCTGGAGCAATGGCTGGGGCGACGACTGGATGGGTGACGGCTGGGGCTCAGGTGACTTCAACATGTCCATGAGCGGTGGCGGCCACGGCTACGGTCGTGGCTACGGCCGTGGCTATGGCTACGGCTATGGGTATCCTTACGGCTACGGCTGGGGCGGCGGCCCGTACGGCTGGGGCGGCGGCTACCCCGGCTATGGCTACGGCTACCCCGGCTATGGCTACGGCGCTCCCTACGCGCCGGTCGCTCCGGCGGCCCCCGCTGCTCCGGCGACTGCTCCCGAGAGCAAGTAAGCCGGGCGCATCGGTCGGATCTCCGGGCGCACAAGGACGTGCGCGAGGCCGCAAGCTCGTCGCGGCCTTTTTCATGAGCAGAAGCCAATGAGCGGATCGAGGAGCAACGCCAGGCGGCCAGCACGGCGGCCGTCTGAGCGGGTCCGTTTGGCGGACCCCGACGCGTCCATTGGCTGGCGGCGGAAG
>Ga0307436_1000887_pt1 | contig 13803 bp, 14 predicted proteins | sample SalMarWE160440MG_FD_202513 | JGI IMG/M metagenome (GOLD analysis project Ga0307436, IMG submission 202513) | Salt marsh sediment microbial communities from the Plum Island Ecosystem LTER, Massachusetts, United States - WE1604-40 | ecosystem: Environmental > Aquatic > Marine > Intertidal zone >...
GAAGCCCTGCGGGAGATTCGCGGGAGGGGAATAACATGCAGTATATCGTCGGTCATCATGCGCCAGACCATCGACCGGTTGTCGGAGGTCGTGGATCTGGCAGCCGAGCTGGCCATCCCGGTTATCTCGATGCAACCTTACCAGCGAGAACCCGCCGGCATTGATAATGACCATTCTATGTTCGAATTCAGACCCGAAGAAGAAGACGTTCTTGGCAAAAAATTGAGACGCCTCATAACGTATGCCGAACAGAAAAAAGTGATTGTACATACGGCCGGCATGATGAAATACGTACCGGCTTATCTCGCCAGAGGAATTAGACAGATACCTCCCACAGGCTGCCATGTGCCGTCGAGGCTACTGATTGTAGATAGTGCCGGTGAATGCTATTCATGCTTTCAGAGGGTAGATTCCATGAAAAACGAAAGCATGGGAAACGCACATCACCAGAGTCTTGGTGAGGTATGGCATAGTGATGTCCATTCGGAACAGGTTATGTCGGCGCTGAACAGAAAATGTCCTGGATGCCTCTCGAGTTGCAGTGACGTTGAAAGCTTCGATGTCCTCCGTCGAAGGGGTTGGTTGTACACGCAGCCCGGCAGTATAGTAAGACGTATCGTCAGCGACCTTATACCCTGATGATGTCGGCACCCTTTTCACCGCAGCTGATTCCTCTCTCAGGACCACAAGGGAGGAAACAGCTTGTGATCGTGTCAAAACGATTGTTTATGACAGTGAGAATATCGGTCTGCCGCACATCTAGCCCGATCACTCCCTCTAGGGGGAAAGCAAGAAATTTCCGGCAATTATACCAAGCATTGTGACTCACAATTGGCATTGAAAAAGGATTTGCGGTTGCCTGTGCGGGAATACAAATCTATCCAGAAAATGAGGCCTGAAGGGAAGTTCGCTTGTATTCCTGCTACCAGCATAGAAAGACAGACTGCCAGATACCGAGGCGTTTGTTATATAGAAGGACCTTGTTTTGGTAAAAGGCTTTCGCTCACCTTTGATGATGGACCTTCCGGCTTTACGGAAATATTGCTGGATCTTCTTGGAGAACTTGGCATAAAAGCCACTTTTTTTTGGCTTGGGCGAAACATTGAAGAATTCGGTGCATTAGCCGGAAGAGCCCTTGCGGAAGGACACACATTCGGAAACCACTCCTTTGATCATGCCGATTTCACAAAAATCAGTATTAATGAGGTTCTCTGTGAACAGATAAGAAGAACACAACTTATTTATCGTGAAACTCTTGGCATTGAGCCGACTGTCGTGCGGCCACCCTTCGGCAAGATCACAGATGAGTTAGTCGAAACCCTGAAAGGCATGGGAATGAAGATCGTTTTTTGGTCAGTTGACGCCGGAGACTTGATTGCGGGTAACAAGAGTGCTGATCGTATCGCAAACAGAGTTATGAATAATATTCATGAAGAAGCGATAGTGCTGATACACGATGGAGTGTATGACAGTAGAGATACAATAAAGGCAGTGAGATCTATAATTACAAACTGTCGGGACCGGGGTTACCAGTTTGTTACTGTCCATGATCTCATCGGAGCAAAAGAAAGTCTATTGCAAGGTTAACTCCTGCAACCTTGATCCATGCCGTGCTCTGTAATCTTGATATGACATGAAAAAACCATTTGTGAGCGTCATAATCCCCGTTTATAACGGCGCAAAGCACATCGCACAGGCTATAGAAAGTGTCTGCGTGCAGAATTATGATCCGATCGAGATTATAATCGTTGATGACGGGTCAACCGATGACACCCCGATGATTGTAAGCTCTTTTAAGGCTATCCGCTATATCCGTCAGGAAAACAATGGCTGCGCTGCAGCCAGGAATGTCGGGATTTCCAAAAGCGGGGGTGACTTGATCGCCTTTCTAGACGCCGACGATTACTGGTCAGCCAATAAATTGAATATTCAGGTCGACTGCCTGTTAAACGACCCCCACATCGGCTACACCCTGGGAAAACAGCGAAACTTTCTGGAATCAGGGACAGACAGGCCTTCATGGCTGAGAGAAGAACTGTTGTTGAAGGATCACACGGGCTTTTTACCGACTCTGGTTATACGCAGGCAGGTATTCGAGACGGTAGGTCCCTTCAATACTGATTATAGGATCAGTTCGGACGTGGAGTGGTTTTGCCGCCTTGAAGATGCCGGCGTTCCCGGGATGGTCGTGCCCGAGATCGTTTTATACAGACGAATCCATGGTTCAAATCTCAGTTACGAAAATCTCAGCCACAAGACGAATGTTGGAAATCCGTTGCTGCTGAGAGCGTTGAGAGATTCCATCCATCGTAAGCGCATTAAGACAACTGACACACAAGATCAGTGATGCCCGGAAATCATGAAGAAGACTTCTCTAATTAGTGTAATCATACCTGTCTACAATAGAGAGCAGTACCTTGCAGAAACTATAGAGTCGGTCCTGTCCCAGACCTATCGCCCGCTAGACATCATTATCGTAGATGATGGATCTACAGACGGAACGGCTGATATCGCCGAGAGGTTCTCCGGAAGTGTACGATATTTTTTTCAGCCGAACAGCGGCTGCGGGGCGGCCCTGAATACCGGAGTGGAAAGGGCGGAAGGCGATTACCTGTCGTTCCTCGGTTCCGATGATCTATGGACGGAAGAAAAGTTAACTCTTCAGATGAAAGTACTCGACTCTGCCGCTGAAATTGACTTGGTGTTTGCTCATGTAACCCACTTTTACAGCCCTGAGCTGGGTCAGCATGAAAGAGAAAAATTCCGGTGTCCGACAGGGAAAATGCCGGGCTATCACGCCGGCACTATGCTCATCAGAAAAGAAGCATACTTCCACGTCGGACTGTTCAATGCCAGTTTTCAGGCAGGCGAGTTTGTCGACTGGTACTTCAGATCAAGAGATAAGGGGCTAAGAGAGGTGATGTTGCCGAATGTCCTTATGAAGAGACGAATTCACTCCAGTAATTTGGGAATACTCAAGCGGAACACGCAGACGGACAATACCGACATGGATTATATCAGAGTTCTCAAGGCGGCATTGGACCGGAGAAGAAATAAGAACCATCAGATTGGCGGCCTGCCGGACGATTCTGCACGCGACACTGAAACGACTTGAACATGATCAATATTGGAGTCATCGGGTACGGTTATTGGGGGCCTAACATCGTAAGGAATTTCAATGCAACCGAGGGTGCCAAGATCCTCTCTGTTTGCGACAGAAACCGGCAAGCCCTGGCGCGGGCATGCAAGACCCACCCACATATCAGAGGCACGTCTGACTGCAATGATATCTTCAACTCCTCCGAAGTGGACGCTGTGGCGGTGATTACGCCTGCGTCGACACATTATGAATTGGCCAAGAGGGCACTGCAAAACGGCAAACATGTCTTTGTGGAAAAACCTTTCACGACTTCAGCACCTCAGGCCGAGGAGCTCATCGAATTAGCGGCAAAGAAGAACCTCAACATCATGGTGGACCATACATTCATATTTACCGGCGCAGTCAGAAAGATCAAGCAGTGCGTTGACAATGGAATGCTGGGTGATATCTATTACTACGATTCAACGCGAGTGAACTTGGGACTTTTTCATGATGACGTAAATGTGGTCTGGGATCTCGCGTCGCACGATTTTTCCATAATGGATTATCTCATCAATGAGGAACCCGGCGCATTGGCCGCATGCGGGAAAGCACATATAAACGGCATGGAAGATACCGCATACATAACGTTTTACTTTTCCAGTAATATGATCGCCCATTTCAATGTCAACTGGCTTTCACCGGTTAAAGTGAGGACGACTTTCATAGGGGGCGAAAACAAAATGCTTGTGTGGGACGATACGAACGCTGATGAAAAACTTAAAATATACGACAAAGGGGTGGCTGTGACGAATAAAGAGGGCCTATATGACCTGCTCATCAGTTACCGCTCGGGTGATATGTGGGCTCCGAGGGTGGAACAAACCGAAGCGTTGAGACTCGAAAGTGAGTACTTTGTCGACTGTCTCCGGGACGGTAAGACACCTGTAAATGACGGATGCGCGGGATTGCGGATCGTGAAACTTCTGGAAGCTTGTGATGAATCTATAAGAAGCAATGGGCATATGGTGACATTGTGAAATACCTCTCCATAGCTGATAATGTAAAAGTGGGGAGCAACGTGAAACTTGCTGATTTTATCAACCTCTATGGATGCTCTATCGGTGATAATTCAAGAATCGGAGCTTTTGTCGAGATTCAGAAGAACGCCCATATTGGGAAAAATTGCAAGATCCAGAGTCATACTTTTATCTGCGAAGGTGTTACTCTGGAGGACGATGTTTTCGTCGGCCACAGTGTTACGTTCATCAACGACCGTTATCCGCGAGCGACCAATCTTGCCGGCGCCCCCCAGAATGAAGAAGACTGGCAAGTAGCACCAACGCTTGTGAAAAAGGGGGCGTCTATCGGATCCGGGTCAACGATACTCGGCAATGTGACCATCGGGGAAAACGCGATAATCGGCGCGGGAAGCGTTGTGACAAGAGATGTGATGCCGGATACCATCGTTGCCGGCAATCCGGCCAAAATCCTGAGAAGGATCACGGGGAGTGAACCTAGAAAATGAGACGTCTCACAATTTTAATTACGGGTTCAAACGGGTTAATAGGCAAAATATTAAGGGAGAATCTGTCGGATGAGTTTGATATTGTCGGCTTGGATAAGAAAGACGGTGGTGATGAGTATGCCAAGATTGACATATCCAATTATGCGGATCTGGATTCCGCCTTTCGTGAGATGGTATCCATCGATTGCATTGTTCATCTTGCCGCTGATCCCAGAAAAGACGCGGACTGGGATTCTGTATTAATAAACAACATCATAGGAACAAGGAACGTGTTTGAATGCGCAAAAGAACATGGCATAGGGAAGGTGGTTTTTGCCAGTTCGGGCCATGTTACGGGTTCATACGGCATTTCACATCTCGTTACCACCCATGACCCTGTCAGACCTGATGGTGATTACGGCTCAAGCAAGGCTTTTGGTGAAATTATCGCGAGACAGTATGCTGATCTTTACGGTATCAAATCAATTTGTTTAAGAATCGGGTGGGTAATGAGTGATGATAATCCTACTGTGAACGAGCGGGCAATGAAAATGTGGCTGAGCCACAGAGATTTGGTTGAGCTGGTGAGAAAAGGTATCCTGTCTAATATCGCTTTTGGAGTGTACTACGGGGTTTCGAATAACAGATCGAGATTCTGGAGTATTTCTAACGTAGAGAAAGAACTTGGATACAGTCCTAAAGATGACTCATGGTCTCGGACAGGCAAATCCTTTTCTTTTTTGAGGACGGCCCACAAGCTTCAAAAACAGATGCGCAAGCTGCTGAGTTCCAGATAATCGTAGTGTGCAATAATGACCCATGTTCATAAGAACCTGACCTTTGACGAAATCGAGGCATTCCGGAGTCCAGCGCCAAGGTCAGGGCACGCCGGCCTCCCAGAATGATGGACAAACGAACGTTACAAAGAAGGGCATTCGATCGTCCTCCTGAAAACATTGCCATAGCCTTGGCGACACGCTGTAACCTCGCCTGTAAAATGTGCAGCGAATGGAGACAGGGCGGAGCGGGGCTTGCCCATGAAAAGGTACTCTCTCTTATGGAGGATGCACGCGCTATGGGCGCTACAAGTTTTTCCAGCTGCGGGCCCGAGCCATTCATGCGCGAAGACACTCCCGAAATTCTGACTTATGCTGAACGCATTGGATTTCAGGGAACTCGTGCAATTACCAACGGTGTTCTATTGAATAAAGGGTGCACGCTTGAGGCATTGGAAAAGCTGAGGAGGCTAAATATCGTCATTTCTCTGGACGGCCCCCGTGAGGTACACGATGATCTCCGCGGTAAGGGAGTCTACGACAAAGCGGTTGAAGCCTTGCGGGAGATTCGCGGGAGGGGAATAACGTGCAGTATATCGTCGGTCATCATGCGTCAGACCATTGACCGGTTGTCGGAGGTCGTAGACCTTGCAGCTGACCTGGCCATCCCTGTTATCTCAATGCAGCCCTACCAGCGAGAACTCGCCGGCATTGACAACAACCATGTTAAGTTTGAGTTCAGGCGGGAAGAAGAAAGGACTGTCGAGAAAAAACTGAAGCAGCTTATGAGGTATTCCGAACAAAAAAAAGTCAAAATATATACAGCTGATATGATGAAGTTCGTACCGGCCTACCTCACCAGAGGAACCATGTTTATACCTCCCAACGGTTGCCATGTGCCGTCGAGGCTACTGATTGTAGATAGCGCCGGTGAATGCTATCCATGCTTTCAGATGAGAAATTCCATGAGACACAAAAGCATGGGGAATGTGTACCGGACGACTCTCGATAAAATATGGCATAACGATGTCCACCGAGAACTGGTCACTCTGGGACTCAACGGGAAATGTCCGGGATGCTTGGCTGCCTGCAGTGACATGAAGAGCTTCAACGCTCTTCGTCAAAAGGGCCGGCTGTTCGGAAGACCGGCACGTATCTTCAGGCGGCTAAGTCGAGGGTTGATATCGTGATGGTGCTGGCAGCACTTTCATTAACCTCCGGGATATATCCAATACCGAGGATCGGCTGGGATTTCGTCCCTAAATAACCTAGTAAAGTACTGCTTGCATAATAAAGGGTAAAGGAGAGTAGGAATGTCATGTGAAGGGGATACTTCCCGGGGGCGCCCGCTGGTGAGCATCATTGTCCCCGTGTACAATGGCGAGAGATATCTTGCTGAGGCCATAGAGAGCGCTCTCGCCCAGACCTACCGGCCGATCGAAATAATTGTAGTTGATGATGGATCAACTGACCGAACCGCCGACGTTGCGAGGACTTTTTCGGAAACAGTGCGCTACTACTATCAACCTAACAGCGGCTCTGGTGCGGCCAGAAATACCGGCATACAGAAGGCACGGGGAAGTTTCCTCGCTTTTATCGATGCAGATGATCTGTGGGTAAAAGAAAAATTATCCCTCCAGATGCCAGCGCTGGAATCGGAGACCGCGCTGGATATGGTATTCGGATATGTGAGCCACTTTTACAGTCCCGACATGGACGAAGGCATGAGAAAAAAAGTGGTATGTCCAACTGAAACGTTACGTGGCTACCATGCGGGCACCCTGCTCATCAGACGTGATACTTTTCTCCGTGTCGGACTGTTTGATCCGGTTTTGCAATGCGGAGAATTTCTCGACTGGTCCTTCAGGGCGAAGGAAAAAGGTCTGAAAGAGTTAATGCTGCCCGACGTCGTGATGAAGCGGCGCATTCATTCCTCCAATATGGGAGTCCTCAAGCGCAATACGAGGACAGGGAATACCCACGCAGACTATGTGCGAGTTCTAAGATCTTCTCTCGACAGGAAACGGAACAAGGACGTAGGACTCACCATGCCAGAAGCGACCGGATAAAGAAAGCTGAGCTTCCACAGTAAATATACATGGATCGATTCCTCTCGAACAAAAAGAGGGTGCATCGACCCGAGCTACGACATTCATACCCATTTCACATCATCTATTTCAACTTATCAATATATCCGACAACGTTCTTCCATAAAATCAGGACATTCCTCCAATCCGATCTCCTGACAAGATCTGTGCTGGCGCATAAAGAGTTTATCCGGGCAAAGGAGATCCTGCGGCGCATGCTCCTTGAAAACATTCTTCCCTTTTGGTACCCTCGCGTCATCGATTCCGAATATGGAGGGCATTGCCTGAATCACGAGGTTCAGGGCGTGTGGAAAGGAACGACGAGAGAAGTTTTGGTGACACAGTCCCGCACCCTGTGGTTCTTTTCAAGAATATACCGGTCAAAATATGGTGAGTGGACTTTGCCCCGCTTTCGCTCGTGACCTATTTATGATCCATGTGACAAGTTGGTTGAGGAGAAAGATAGCCGGCGGAGCGCGGGCGTGCACTCCGGACTCACAATCCTCTCAATTCTATGATCTCATTTCATGCACTGCAAGGGTCCAACAGGTTGCCACAGGTTTTCAGTTCACTGAAGGCCCGCTCTGGTTTGTTGAAGAGAAGGTTCTTCTTTTTAGTGACATACCGGCGAGTAAAATTCTGAAACTGACCCCCGACAACAGGGTAACTGTCTTCAGGCAACCAAGCAATAACTCCAACGGACTGACCCGCGACAAACAGGGACGCCTTGTGGCATGTGAACATGGCAGCCGGAGAGTAACAAGAACTGAACTCGACGGGTCCGTTACAGTTCTGGCTGAGAAATACCGTGAGAGCAGCCTCAACAGTCCGAACGACGTTGTTGTAAAGAGTGACGGCGCAGTCTATTTTACGGATCCTCCTTATGGAATTCAGCCGGAGCAGCAGGAACAGCCCGTTCGGGGTGTCTACAGGCTGTCTCCGGATCAGAATGAACTGACACTCGTCGCTGACGACTTTACGGCACCGAATGGATTGGCATTTTCCCCTGACGAAAGCAGACTCTACATTGACGACTCAGAACGCCGCCACATCCGAGTATTTGATGTTCAACTCGATGGAAGTCTTTCAAACGGGCGCATCTTTCACGACATGAACGTTGACGGACCAGGATGCCCAGACGGAATGAAAGTAGACTGCAAGGGAAATGTTTACTGTACGGGGCCGGGTGGGGTATGGGTACTGAATCAGGAGGGTGTGCGTTTGGGAACTATCATGGTGCCCGAACAGCCTGCCAACTGTGCATGGGGAGGCGAAGACATGCAAAGTCTATACATCACTGCACAAACTTCCGTTTATGTAATTCACAGCAACATCCCCGGCATGCATTTACAATGATTTTACCGAACTCTCAGGGAACAGAGATGAACGTTTGCGGACCTTAATGGAGAATGAAGAGAAGAGAAAGATGAAGGGCGCATTATCTAAGCCGGGACTCAACAACAGATCAATGCTGCTGGCAGCTATCCTAGTGGTCGGTCTGGTTTTCAGGCTGTATAATTTAGGTGGAGAGAGTCTGTGGCTTGATGAAGCATTGTCAATTAAATTTGCCAATTTACATCTGTTCCAAATCTTCTTCCTGGACGATTTCACCCCGCCTCTCTACTATATCATTTTGCACTGGTGGGTCCATTTATTTGGCATTTCCGAATTCTCTCTGAGGTTTCCATCAGCCATGTTCGGCTGCCTTTCCGTATTCATGATATACAAGACAGGCCAAGAACTGTTTGATAGTAACACGGGAAGAGTAGGCGCTCTGCTGATCGCACTCTCCGTATTTCACATACAATATTCCCAGGAAGCGAGGACCTATAGTTTGTCGGTTCTTCTAACCCTCTGTTCCATGTATTTCTTTATGAAACTCCTCAATAAGAGGAGTTATAGAATATTGTTTGGGTACATGCTATCCAGCGTCCTATTAATTTATTCTCATGTATATGGGTTATTTATCATAATTGCACAAAATATGTACTTTGTGGCGTTATTTCTCTTAACGAAGGAAAGAAGAAAACAGGATGTTAAAGAATGGTTTGCAATACAGTCTTTATTAATTCTCCTCTTTTCTCCCTGGATCTACATTTTTTTGATTAAGGTATATGCAATTCAGAAGTATGGTTATTGGATAGAGACTCCTCACATATCCACAATAATGTCTTCATTCAGAACATATTCTTCCGGATCAATATTATTGCTGTGGCTCTTTCTCATTTTGTCGATATTTGCGTCGCTGTCACGTCAGAATCCCGGGGGCAGCGCGGATAGCAGAGGTTCCCTGCCCTCCTTGAAAAGCTATCAATGGAGACTTCGTTTAACGAACGCGGACAAGGTTTATTTCCTGCTGATTTGGCTGATGATCCCCATCGTTCTCCCGTTTATAATTTCCCGGTTTTCTCAGCCGATATATCAGGACAAATACACCATAGTGGCTTCGTCGGCTCTCTTCCTGCTGGTGGCCAGAGGGATAAGCAATGTTCGGACTAAACATGTTAGGTCAGCCATAATTGCCATTGTAATTATAATTTCGCTAATGCAGATTAAGGCATATTATTCCAAGATCAGCAAGGAACAATGGAGAGAGGTGGCTGAATATGTTGATGCAAATGCCCGCAAAGGGGATGTTGCACTGTTCAATGCACCTAATTGTGTGGAACCCTTCGATTATTATTCGCGTAGCGGCCTGATAGTGAAAGAAGGATTTCCAGAGGACGGCAGGCAAGTTGACGGAAAAAATATAAATGAATTATCGGAAACTATAGGACGTCACGACAGAATTTGGGTAATATTATCTCATAGTGGAGACAAAGAAGGACTGATAACAAAGACTCTTCTTATGTCTTACAATCTATCGCAGCGTAGAACATATAAAGATATAACTTTATATCTTTTTGAAAAAGGGAAAAAAGCCGCGGGGATAGCCCCACGAAGTCAAAAAAGAAATAGGTCTTCTGTCAGTCTATCATAGCCTAACCCGATCTGACCCAACATGAGACCGGCTGCCTTCACTGGAGAGATGGTTAATAATAAAAAAATAGTGCGTATTGACGACTGGTTATCTGGTCGCGCAAATCAGGTGGCATTCTGCGTTGCGGTCTTTGGCTTCTTCATCTATCTCTATTATGCAACCGGATATTATCTGAACCCTGATGAAGCCTCCCATTTCGTCTTCGCCGACAGAGGGACGTTACACGAGGCATATTGGGCATCACACAGCCTCGCCCATCCCCCCCTTATGATAATGGTTCTGCATTTATGGCTGAAACTCGGGGAATCGGTCTTTACCCTGCGCCTCCTCAGTGCTTTATTGTGCACGGGTGCATCGTGGTTAGCCTTCAAATGGATCCAGCATGCCTTTGGCCCGGTCGAGGCAATTGTGGGGGCTTTACTGTTGACATTTTCTCCCGCCATGATTGTCGCCGCCTCTGAAGTGCGGCAGTACGCTCTCTTGCTTTTTTTTATATGCGGAGCGCTATATTTCCTGCAAAGATTCCTGATGAGCGATTCATTATGGGCAGGTGTCTTATATTCTGTTTTCCTGTATGGTGCAATACTCACACACTATAGCGCCATTTGGGTTGTCCTGGCCTTTGGTATTTACGCTTCAATCCTCATTTTACGAAAGAAAGACAATGCAAAGGTCAAAGTATTATGGGGAATATCGCAAGTCGGCGTCATAGGTCTTTACATTTTGCTGTATATCACTCACATAGGGTGGATGATTGATAGCGGGTTTGCAGAGCAGCAGTTACAAGGCTATTTGAAGAGGGGATATTTTTTCCCCGGCAGAGAGACGCTCACCTCATTTATCGCAGGAAACAGTCTGGACTTTTTTAAGTATATTGCAGGCGGGCGGTTGGCCGGGATTGTCGCAGTCATCTGTTTCCTGCTGGGTGTTACAAGCGTTATGTTGAAGCGTCACCTCGATCCGCCGCCGGCAAATGAAAGCCTCCGTTCCTTCTTATTGTTACTGCCTTTCATTGTCGGATGCTCCGGAGCGATCGTGGGAATTTACCCCTTTGAAGGAAGCAGGCATCTGAGTTATCTCTTGCCATTTGCTGCTGCCGGAATTGCGCTCTGTTTTGTGCGCCTTTTCTTGATAAAAAGGTTGTCGCTCGCACTGGCAGCTGGAATCATCCTGGTCCCGGTATGGCTGCTGGCCGCTAAACCACCCCCGAACGTCAGGCTCCGGATGTCAGACGCACATATGCAGGCAGCTTTGGCACAACTCAACAGGAAAGTGCGGGCCGGCAAACTTCTTGTTGTTGACGACATGACCCATTTCGTACTGGCCTATTACCTGGGAGGTGATCATTTCCAAAGCCACGGGTTTGAGGGCCAGATGGGGAAATATCGGGTAGCGTGGTCAAAATCCTTTGCTTTTTCCCGGGATAATTTTGAGCGCGAACTCACTGCAATCTCTACATCGCATTACATTAAAGCCGGAGATTTTGTGTGGGTTATGACAGTCGGCTGGGGTAATGCGGAACAATTTAAAGCCTTTCTCGCGGCGTATCCACGGAAGCGCGTTAGGGAACTATGGAATTTCGGCCCTATCACGATATTTCAAATCAAGGTTCTATAGCGGCGGGATCAGGCTGATGACGGTCATGCACTGGTTGCGTGGGGACTGCCTGATGTTCCGGGAGGTGCTGGTCCATGAAGAATAGAAGCGAACCTATAAGCGTTATAATTCCGGTCTATAACTGTGAGCGCTATCTGGCAGAAGCGATCGAGAGTGTACTGGAACAGACCTATCCGCCGTCCGAGCTTATCGTGGTTGACGACGGGTCGACCGATGGGACTGCCGCGGTGGCGGCACGTTACACCCGCTTCGTAAGATATTCTTATCAGCCTAATGCAGGTGTCGCCGAGGCTTTGAACAAAGGCATAACAATGTCAAGCGGGAGCTTTCTGTCATTTCTGGATGCAGACGATATCTGGATGCAGGATAAACTGAAACACCAGATGAGCGCTATGGACGCCCCCGTGTTAGACATGGTGTTTGGTCAAATTGAGCAGTTCTACAGCCCGGAGCTGAATAAGCAAGGGGGGCCTGCGGGAGTCATGCCGGGTTATTCCAAAGGGACTCTTTTAATAAGAAGGAGATCCTTTTCCCTGGTGGGCACATTCAGCAAGGGATTTCAGCTCGGTGATTTTATCGAATGGTATTTGCGGGCGACAGAGCTTGGGTTGAAAAGTCTTATGCTGCCGGAGGTCGTGATGCGGAGAAGAATTCACGCAGACAACATGGGGATCAGGCAGCGAGGGCAAAGGGCGGACTACCTGCGTATCCTCAAGGCATCACTTGACCGCAGAAGAACCTTACGCGGACCGGCAGATCCTCCACAGACTGACTAGACAGGAGTGCGTCCCAGTATTGGAACGGGAAAGGAGATTCAAATGGTTATCCAGGATATCATGGAGCATGCCCAAAGAGGCATCGGATGGCTGGTAGAGAAGCAAAATCCCGATGGGAGTTGGTCTGGACTTCCAGATGCCAAAGTAAACGGCTTTTACAAGGTCCCGTGGGCATTCATGGAAATGGGTCAGCCCGCTGCCGCCAATCGCACCCTGAACTATATTGATAAACGTTTTCTCACGGAGGGAGGAGACTTTCTCCCTCGAAATCCCTCGTTTCATTATCTCTATTGTAATGCTTACGTTATAAAAGGGGCTTTACTGGCAGGCCGGTACCATGTTTCCATCCCCGCATGTCGATTTCTGCTGGGCCAGCAGAATGAGAACCATGGAGGATTCAATTCGCAGTTATGTGGGCCCGGAGAGGAAGGCCAGTCAGACACCATCTCAGCCGGCGCGGCCGGCATAGCATGCCTGGCTGCCGGACAAACAGGCCCGGCCCGATTAGCCGGTGATTACCTGGCTAGTATCACTGCAATGCAGCCGGCACCGAAGGATCGTTTTTTTTCAACTATCACGGCTGATGGCCGGTTGTATACGGACATAAAAGATAATGATGACGCTTTCTTCCGGGTTGTCGAAACCAACAAGGCTGACCAATGCTGGTATGCAGTAGGGCTTCCGTTCGCCTTCCTGGTTCAGCTCGCCGAGGCCACGAATGAAAGCAGATATAGTGACCTTGCCAGATGGTATTTCGATTTTCAAAGTCGTTGCGTCGATCCATGGGAAGGCTATTCGAGCGGAAAGGCCGGCTGGGGCTGTGCCATGCTCTACCGCATCACGGGCGAGAAGATTTATCGGGAAATCGCTCTTCGCGTAGCCGAAAAGATCATTTCCCGCCAGAAGGCCGATGGAAGCTGGTCTGCCTCGGACAGACCGACTGAGGCAGAAATGGATCTGACGTCAGAGTTCACATTATGG
>Ga0307436_1000888_pt1 | contig 13794 bp, 11 predicted proteins | sample SalMarWE160440MG_FD_202513 | JGI IMG/M metagenome (GOLD analysis project Ga0307436, IMG submission 202513) | Salt marsh sediment microbial communities from the Plum Island Ecosystem LTER, Massachusetts, United States - WE1604-40 | ecosystem: Environmental > Aquatic > Marine > Intertidal zone >...
ACCAGGTGGCCCCCGGTGTCGCTACCGGAGTTGCTCTCGCCGGCGCTCGAGTCCTTCCAGCTCAAGAAGGTCGGTCCCAATCCGGCGTACCAGCTCACCGAGTTCTCCGGATTGAAGATCCAGGCAGCCGAGAGATGAATCGGAGTCAGGGTGAGCTTCTCCGAGACCCCGGTCCGGATCGGCGGATTGGCCGGCAGGACACGCTGACCGGTCTTGCTGCCGGTTTCAACGGCGAGCGACAGCATCAGATGGGTCGTCGGGCGCAGCTCCACCTCGGCGCCATAGCGCAGCATGGTGCCGCCGAAGACGGCGTCGTAGCTGTCCTTGGAGTTGATCGAGACGAGAGAGCTCAGGCGTAGCCCGAGGTCCCAGCGCATCGCACTGCTGCCGCCGGAGGTCGAAGCGGTGGCACCCTGGGCGTGCAGCGCGGGGCTCAGCAACAGAGTGGAGAGGAGAACGGAGAGAAGAGTCTTTTGCATCGTATTCCTCAGTTGAAGCTGAATCCGACGCCCTGGTGGGCCTTGTAGAGGTCGAGCAGGCCGTTACCGGTGTCGGTGTCGAAGCCGGCGGCACCGAGATCGTGCGCATTCCGGTCGATCAGCAGCCGGATCAGGTCAGGATCCTTGACTCCCAGAGATGCGAGGAGTGCGGCGGCAGCCGTGACCTGGGGCGCGGCGAACGAAGTGCCGTCGGCCCAGAAGAAGGCGCACGAAGTGTCCCCGGTCGTCGGGTCGTGCAGAAAGCTGCCGGAAAGCGCAGCGTCTCGGAGGTCGTTGGGGCCGACGACCTTGAACGGGCTCTCTCCCGCCGGAGCCATCAGATCGAGATTGGCGCCCCCGTTCGAATATGAGGCACGGCTGTCGTTGTAGGCCGTGGCGCCCACCGCGATGACCTCCGGATAGTTGGCCGGGTAGTCGATGCTGTTGTCATTCGCCTCGTTGCCGGAGGCCGCCACCATGACCACGCCGGCGGCGTGTGCCGCCTGCACCGCGTTGCGCAGGGCGCTGCTGCCGCTGGAGCCGCCCAGGCTCATGTTGATGACGTCGGCGCCGTGGGCGACGGCGAAATCGATCGCCTCCGCCACCGCCGAGAACGTTCCGCTGCCGTCCAGTCCGAGGACCCGCAGCGGCATGATGGACACGTTGGGTGCGATCCCGGCGATTCCGAATGCGTTGTTCGTGGTCGCCGCGATCATTCCCGCCACGAAGGTGCCGTGCCCGAATCGGGAGCCCGTTGGGGTGTCGCTTACTCCCTCATCGTAGGGTTGATTGTCGTCGTCGACGAAGTCGTGGCCGGCGACGAATTTCGTGCTGTTCATGTCGATCCCGCGACCGGCCGGGAAGCTGGTATCGCAATCGACACCGTTGCCGTAGAGCACGCCGGTGTCGATGATCGCCACGACGGCGCCGGCGCCGCCTCCCGGATTGATCTGTTGCATCGCCTCGAGCTTGATGCGTTGCAGGAACCACTGCAGGCTGTATAGCGAATCATTCGGCGCGGCGGCCGCCTGCACGCCGCCGACCGCGGCGTAGGCCAGTGGATCCCGTTCGGCGTAGATCACGTCGGGGTTCTCCCGGAATCGTTTCACCAGCGCCCTGGCATCATCCGTCTTGGTAATAGTTACGCGACCGAAGTCGCCCCACTGGGCGGGACGGTATTCGCGACCACCCAATGAAAGTGTGATGTCACGCCGCACCGCGCTGCTGGTCGCCGCGGCGAACTGCACGACGATGTGATCGTCGGCATAGACACGACGATCCTGCGCACTGAGATGCGGAAACGCGATGATCGAGCCTTGCTTCGCTCCCGTACTTCCTTGTTGCGGCGATTTGCCCGGCAGGCTGCGGCTTCCCGACCCTCCGGACAGCGCTGCGGAGGCGGGGGCGGAGAGGCTCAAACTGAGCGCGACGAGCGAGACGAAGGTGGCGGCGCGGTACATCCCTGGTGCTCCTCGATGTGGTTTCGATCGGTGCGACTTTCGATGTTCAGAAGATGAAAAAGCATTGTGGCATACTCGCGCGCCGATGGACAACCGTAGAAACGACCCCTCGCACCGGCGGCATGCGGCGAGGCGGATGGGCCGGTGAGCACGATCCAGCTCGGACTTCTGCTGCTCGCCGGCGTCGTGACCGTGGCGCTCGATTGGCTCGCCCTGCGGCGAGGTTTGGTGCCGCCGGAGTTCGTTCTGCGGGCCGATGAGCCCCTGGCAACCCAGCTCGGGCCAGTCGTGCGGCGCGGCATCGCCTTGACGGTGGTCGCACTGGTGCTCTGGATCGGCGTGCTGGGCCCCATCGCGACGATCGGGCAGTCGATGCCGGAGAACTTCGGCCAGGTACCGATCCCTCAGCTCTTCCTGTTGCATGTTCTCTTCTTGTTCACCTTGCTCGTCTGGTTCTTCGCCGGTTTCGTGCCGGCCATCGGAACGGCGCCGCGAAGCTTGTGGCGCGGCTGGCTCAGGCAGCTCGGGTGGAGGAGCGGACGGCCTTGGCGAGAGCTCGGATTGGGGCTTGGAGCGGGTGTCTTGTCGTGGCTCGCCGTCATCGTGGTCGTGATGCTCATCGGGATGATCGTCTACGCCCTCGGCGGGGAAGACCTGCTGCCTCAGGGCCCTCCCCCGATCATGGGTTGGATCGTCGGGCTGCCGTTCGCCGTCCGTCTGGGACTGGCGCTCTCCGCCGGTCTGGTGGAAGAGACTTTCTTTCGCGGATTTCTGCAGCCGCGTGCCGGAATTCTCTTTTCCAGCGCGCTCTTCGTCTTGGCTCATCTCAGCTATGGTCAGCCGTTCATGCTGGTCGGCGTCACTCTTCTCTCGTTCATATTTGCCGGATTGGTGCGCTGGCGCCAGAGCATCTGGGCCGCCGTGGCGGCGCACGCCACGTTCGACGGATTGCAACTCCTGGTCATCCTTCCAACACTGGCGGAGTGGCATGTCTGGCAGGGCTTCGGCGCCGCCTTGACGGCCGGGCAGGCGAACCTCTGTCTTTGGCTCCGGGCATTCGAGAGGTTCTGCTAGACTGCCGCACGGATTGCCCTGGATCTCCCTGTAATGGCGGTCGATACACCCTCTGTTCATCTGGCCATCGAGAGCCGGATCGAGAACATCGATTTGGTCCAGGTCGTGGTCGAGGAGTCATTGAAGCGACTCAGCCTGGACGATGACAGCTCCCAGCGAGTGGGCATTGCCGTCCGAGAGGCGGTCGCCAATGCCATCCGCCATGGCAATCTCGAGGATCCCGAGAAGCGAGTGGACGTGGACTTCGCGGTGGAGAATGACGAGGTGGTCATCACGGTCCAGGACCAGGGTGAGGGTTTCGATCCGACCAAGGTGCGGGATCCGATCGCTGAGGAGAATCTGCTGCGACCGCACGGACGCGGTATTCTGTTCATGCGCAGCTTCATGGATTCGATCGAGTACAGCTTTCAGCCGGGCGAGGGGACGCGTGTCACTTTGCGCAAGCGGCTGAACCAAACCGAAGCAGACACAGCGGAGTCACAGGAGGAGACAAGATGAAGATCACGACGCGGATGCGTCAAGGCGTGACGGTGTTGGAGCCAAAGGGAAAGATCACCATCGGAGAGGGAGATGTTGCCCTGCGCGAGGCCGTTCACGAAGCGATGAATGCGGGTGCCAAGCACATGCTGATCAACCTGCAGGACACGACGACGATCGATTCCTCCGGGATCGGCGAGCTGGTGGCCGCCTACACCACGGTGACAAACCGGGGTGGCGATCTCAAGTTGCTGAACCTGCCCCCGAAAGTCCACGACATCCTCCAGATCACCCAGTTGGTCACTGTCTTCGAGGTCTTCGAGAACGAAGACGAGGCGATCGACTCGTTCGGGCTCTGAGGCGTCGCCGGCCTCGGAGCTCAGTCGGCTCGAGCTCGAGACTCTCTGGGATCATGGCGGACTCCAGCTAGGCCGGTGTGGGCCGGGTCGCGACCGCTGGAGACCGATCCGGGGACCGCAAAGCGTTTGGTAGGATTTATTTTCACCTTCAAATAATTCGGTGGGTGACGCGGCTCGCAGCACGTAGCGAGATCGCGTCATCCGTTCCGACGTGTCTCGGATCTACTCGCACTCGCTTCATGGTCGTCGGTTCGCGACCTGTGGCCTCATGCTCCTCATACTGGCGGCGGGAACGGCGTCGCGAGGGCAGGAACCCGAACGTGAGCGCCTTGCCGAGCTGGAGTCGATTCGGGCCCAGATCGCTCGCCTCCAGGCGCGTCTCGAGACGGTGCGGTCGAAACGCGCCGGGCTCGCCGGCGAACTCGACCAGTTGAACATCCGCCTGCAGCTGCAGCAACAGCGCATCTCCGAGGCGGTGACCGCGCGTCAGCTCTTGCAGGATCGATGGGAAGCGACGCAGAAGAAGGTTCGGGAGCTGGCGGCGGCAGAGCAGGAGGCTCGGGAGGCACTCAGGTCGAGCCTGGTGGGGCTCTATCGCCTCGGGCAGGGGGGCTATCTTCGCCTTGGGCTGTCGATCTCGTCCGGCACCGATCTATTGCAGGGAATCCGCCAGCTACGTTACTTCGCCCGCCGCGATTCGACCGCCTTCCAACGCTATCTCGACACCCGTGCGCGGTTGTCGGTGGAGCGCGACGAGCTGGCGGCGCAGCGCACGCGGCTGGATGATTGGCTGAGCGCCGAGAAGCGTCGTCGCTCGGAGATGGAGTCGCTGCGCACCAGACAGCGGGGACTGCTCGCCCGGACGGAGCGCGAGCAAGCCGACCTCGTGGATCAAACCCGCGCCCTGCGAGAGAAGGCGCGCAAGCTGGCCGAGTTGCTCGACGCACTCTACGGACGGAACACGACAGACCTCGGAGGCCGCCCGATTCAAGACTTTCGGGGCGCACTGGATTGGCCGGCCCGGGGGTCGGTCGCGGCCGGATTCGGACCCCAGAAGGACCCGCGATACAACACCCTGATTCCGCACAACGGCATCGATATCACGACCTCAACGGGAGAAGCCGTACGCGCCGTGTACCCGGGCAAGGTGGTCTTCGCGGCCAACTTCCAGGGCTACGGCCCCACCGTCGTGATCATGCATGCCGACCGGGTGTTCACGCTCTATGCGGGGCTTTCCAGCCTCGAAGTCCGGCGTGGGGCCGTGGTATCGTTGGATCAGCAGTTGGGGCGGGCGGGTGACCTGCTCTATTTCGAGATTCGAGTTCGCAATCACCCCGAAGACCCGCGCCGCTGGCTGCGATGACCCTGACGACCACATCGTGAATCGCACCCGCACCGTCTTTCTCGCCATCTCTCTGGCCGTGGTGGTGCCGATCGCCGCCACCACGCTGCTCGGCCAGGAAGGACAGGAGCAGCCCGCCGAGGGAGACTCCCTGTACCGTTATCTGGCTGTCTTCACCGAGGTCTTAGGCCTGGTCAGGCATGCGTACGTCGATCCGGTCGACACCGACAACCTGATGGCCGGTGCGTTGGACGGGGCCCCCGACGCGCTCGATCCTTTCTCGACGTTCATTCCAGCCAAGGCGGTCGACGACTTCGAAGCCGTGAAGTCGATCGGGCCACGCCGAAGTGGCCTCATCCTGGCGCGGGAAAGTGGTGCGCTATTCGCCCTCTCGGTACTCGAGGGCTCGCCCGCCGTGGCCGCCGGATTGCAGACCGGCGATCTGCTGGCCAAGGTGAACGGCCGCTCGACGCGGCAAATGCCGCTGTGGCGAGCCGAGGAGTTCTTCGCGGGAGATCCCGGGACGCAGGTCCAAGTGGAGTATTTCCGGCGCGGCGAGCGCGCCACGGCATCCGTGGAGCTGACCGCCTTCAGCCTGCCGGAACCCACTCTCAAAGAGCGCGACGGCGTGCACCTTCTCCGCATTCCGATGATGACGACCGAGGACGCTCAGCGCACTGCCACGCTCCTGCGTTCCATTCCGGACACGGAGTCGTCAGGGCTCGTCGTCGACCTTCGTGGCGTCTCCGGAGGCGACCCCGAGGCGGGATACGCAATCGGTCGTCTCTTTGCCGCGGGCGATCTGGGGAGCGTGCAGGGGCGCGATGGGGCCGGGCCGTCTTTCCAGGGCGCCACGCCGATATGGCACGGATCGCTGGTCGTGTTGGTCGATCGCTATACCGAGGGCGGGGCGGAGATTCTGGCGGAGATCCTGCGGCAGAAGGTAGACGCGGATCTGGTCGGGCAGCCCACTTTCGGGCATGCCGGCAGGCTGTCGGAGATCCCGCTCAGCGATGGGTCGAAATTGCTCTTGACGACCGACCGCTATACCGGTCCAGATGGGAAGCCGCTCGTCGACGGGCTGGAGCCGGACGAGACGGTGGACAGCTCGACCCGGACCTTCGCGGAGAAGGACCTCTCGCTGGAAGAGCTGACGTTGCAGCGCGGGCTGAAGCGACTGCACGACAAGATCCAGAACGTCTCGCGTAAGGCGGCGTGAAGCCGTCGGCGAGCCTCGTGCCGACGCCCTTGATTCAGACTTGAGCCGCAGATGTCGCGTCGGCGCCGCCTTTCCCCTCCCACCTGGCTCTGGGTCCTGACCGCCGGCGCCATCGTAGGCGCATTCTGTGCCGGATGGTGGATCGGGTTGCGCTCGGATCGCGTGGCGACGCCGCGCGCCGCGAAGGCCGCTGCGGCCCCTCGGGCGGCACCCCGGTCGACGACCGGGTCCAAGCCTCCCGAGCGACCGGCCGCCCAGGCCAAGGAAGCTGAGGAGGTGGCGCCAGGCCAGGCGAAACGCCGGCTTCGATTCGCCCTGGTGATCGACGACCTCGGCTACGACCCCGGGGAAATCGATCGTCTGGAGGCGCTCGGTGCCCCGCTGACCTACGCGGTGCTTCCGTTCACGCCTTACGCTTCGGCCATCGGGCGCCAATTGGCCAGACAGGGCGAGGAGGTCTTGTGTCACCTGCCGATGCAGCCAGATGGCGGGGAGAATCCAGGTCCGGGTGCCCTGCTGCAGTCGATGTCTCGGGACCAGCTGGAAGCCGCCACGCGGGCCGCTCTTGATGCGGTGCCGGAGGCGATCGGCGCAAACAATCACATGGGCTCGGAGCTCACCTCCGATCCACAGGCGATGGCGGCGGTAATGAACGTGCTGAAGGCCCGGCATCTCTTCTTTCTGGACTCTCGGACGTCCCCTGCCAGCGTCGGCTATCAGGTGGCTCGACGGCTCGGCGTTCCAGCGCTGACGCGACAGGTGTTTCTCGATGACGATGCCGATGCGCCGGCGATTAGCCGGCAATTTCAGCGCGCTCTCGCCATCGCTCGGGACCAGGGTTATGTCGTTGCCATCGGACACCCCCGGCCGGAGACGTTGAAGGTGTTGAGAGCAGAGATCGAGGCGGCGTCGCGGGACGGTGTCGAGTTCGTGCGGGTCAGTCAGTTGCTGGGTGAGAATTCGGGCCCGCCCGCAGGCGGCGAGGGCTCGGGCCCGCGGCAGCGGAGATAGACGGTCATGGCGCCGGCCAGACCTGGCACTGGGCCGGTCACCCCTTGTCGGACTCCGTCGCCCGCTTCGCCTCCTGCCACAGGCTCTCGAGCCGCTCGGGATCGCAGTCGGTGAGTGAGAGCTTACGCCGGTGACAGCTGGATTCCATGGTCGCGAAGCGCCGTCGGAACTTTCGGTTGGCGCCTGCCAGCGCCGCTTCCGGGTCGATGCCGAGATGGCGGGCGACGCTGGCGATGGTGAAGAGGATGTCTCCCAGCTCTGCTGCGAGCTCGTCCGCATTCTCGGATATTCCTTCTTCCAAGGCGTCGCCCAACTCGCGGCGCTCTTCATCGAGCTTGTCGACGACGTCCTCCACTCGGGCCCAGTCGAAGCCGACCCCGGATGCCTTCTGGCCCAGACGATAAGCCGCGGTCAGCGCGGGGAGCGTCTCGGCCACGCCGTCCAGCAGCGATTCGCCGCGATCCGATCGTGCCTCCTGTTTGCGCGCTTCCCATGCTCGATGCACGTCCGCGGCGTCGGTGCGCTGTTCCTCGCCATAGACGTGGGGGTGTCGGGCGACCAGCTTCTCGATGGCTCGTCGCACGATCTGTGGCAAGGAAGGGCCGCCCCGCTGGCGCGCGATCTCGGCCGTCAGGGTGGCCATGAAGAGCAGGTCGCCAAGCTCGTCGGCCAGGTTCTCGATGTCTTCGCGGTCGATTGCGGCTGCGGCTTCGTGCGCCTCCTCGATCAAGAACGCTCGGACAGAGGCGAGATCCTGCTCCCGATCCCACGGGCAGCCGTCGGGAGCGCGAAGCTGACGCACCAGCTCGATGAGGTCGGCCAGCTCGGAGCCGGCGGGGGGCTCCGATTTCGTCCGTGAGTTGCTCATGAGGGTGACGTCGCGGCTCGGCCAGGCGGCCGGCGATAGGGTGCACCGCTGAGACTGGCCCACTCGATGCCGAAAATGGCGTTTGTCGGAGGGCCGTGTAGTCTGCCAGCGTGGCCACTGGTACTATATATTGTCAATTCTCGATGCGAAGCCGATTGATTGTGCAAAACCACGAGGGGAATACTCGTGAGTCAGCGTGACGACGAACAAAAGAGTGACATCCGAGTCACTGACAAGCGCATGTTTACCCCGACCGGGGAGCTTCGCGAGGACTTTCGTGAGCTCGAAGATCGGGAGCGTTCGCCGGAGCCCACCGCGGCGGCCGCGCCGGACGTCGCCGAGGCGCAGGCCACGGCGGAGACGAGCGGTTCTTCCGACGGTAGTCCGGAAGCGGACCGTTCGGCGCAGCAGATCTCGGAGGCGACCGGCGGCGGCACGCCCCTCGAGTTGCCCGAGACGCCGGATTCCATCGGTCAGCCGTCGTTTCTGGATCTGCTCGCGACGTTGGCTGAACCGGTGACGATCTATTTGGGCGACGTCGAGCTGCCCGACGGGAAGTCCGCCCAGGACCTGCGTCTGGCGAGGTTCTACATCGACCTGCTGGTGGTCCTGCGCGACAAGACCAAGGGCAACCTGTCCGCCCAGGAGAGCGCCGTGCTGGAGGACCTGGTCTATCGGTTGCAGATGCGTTATGTGCAGAAGCGAGGCTGATTCTTTCCGCCTGGCCGGCGGGCGGGTCCGGCGGGGTGTTTCCTTCCTCGTCGCCGCCTGTGTCTGGGTCGGATCGGTCGCTCCGATCCGGGCCGCCGAGAGCCCCGCCAAACCGAACCTGCCACCGGCTGTCGAACGGGTGGGGCAGGAGATTCAGTCGCAATGGCTCCTATGGCTCAAGGCGTACTACCAGAGGGATCCACAAGAAGCGGCGGTGGCGCTCGATGGGCTGGTGACGCAGAGCCGCCAGTTGGGCATGCATCGACTGCCGGATCTCAGCATGGCCGCTGCGGTGAGCGCGGTTCGTGCCGCGCGGGATGGCGACCCGGTGCGCGCCACCTGGGCTCTCGAAGCGGCCGAGGTGCTCGACCCGGGGCGGCCTGAATCGGCGTTTGCGGGGGCCCACGTGGCCTGGCTGCAGCATGACTGGGGCAAGGCGGCGGCCCGATTCCTTTCCGGCTACGAGCGCGCCCTGGGACTCGATCGGACGCGCGCCGCGCTCCTCTCTTCCTCTCTGGTCTTCCTCGTACTCGTGCCTCTGATCGCCGGCGCCCTCTTTGTCTTGCTCGAGCTCATGCTGCGAGCCTCACAGCTCAGTGCGGCGTTGATGGCGTTGGTGCCGGGGGGGTGGTCGGGCTGGCCGCGGGGCTTCGTTCTCCTGATCGCCATGGTGTGGCCGGTTCTGATTCACTTCGGTATGTTCTGGATGCTGTTCTACTGGTCGATGCTGCTGTGGGGGTTCATCGGGTGGCGAGAGCGCGGTGTGTTCTTGGCACTATGGGCGTGGCTGCTGCTCAGTCCCGTGGCGTTGCAGCTCTTACAATCGCGGGTCGAGTTCATGTGGACCCCGGGCTCGCGTGCCCTGGCGGACGTTGGCTCGCAGCGCCTCTCCGGCTCCCTGTTCACGAATCTGGACGCGTTGCACGAGGAGTCGCCGCGGCAACCGGAGTTGACCGAGATGAGCGCCGATATCGAGCGGCGGATGGGGGAGTGGGATTCGGCACGCCGTCTCTATCATCTAGTCCTGGACAGCGACCCGAACAACTATGGTGCGCTCAACAACCTGGGTGTCTATCACTATCGGGTCAGCGAGACCGGCGCGGCGCGGGAGTTCTTCCAACGCGCGGTCAAGGCGGATGAGAAACGTGCCTCGGCGCATTTCAATGAGAGCCAGGTCTATAGCGACGCGTATCTGTTCAACGACTCCGAGCGCGAGCTGGCGCGCGCTCGCCAGCTGGACGCGGATCTCGTCTCCCAGTGGATCAGCCAGTCGGGTTGGGACCGCGTGGTCGCGGTGGACGACGGACTGAAGAAGGTCGACAAGCTGCGGTCGCTGCGCTGGCGGCGATGGCGCCTGTCCCACCCCGGTCTTCTCGCAGGACTGTCGACGGCGATTCCAGGTTGGTCACTGGCGCTCGGCTGCTGGCTGCTCCTGGCGTACGGCTTCGATGTCGCGCTGCGGCGCAGCGGCTTGGGAAGGAAGGGGTCAGGCAAGGGCGGTTCTCTGGGGGCCACCACGCCCACCTGGGTTCGTCGTCTGCCGGCTGCCGACCACCTGCTGGCGGGCGCGGGTGGGGCCGGATTCTTCGTTCTCATGCTGCCTGCCGCCCTGATTGCTCTCCTCATGATGCGCCCGTTGTCTCTGGCCGTTCCGATGGGATTCCAGCCCGGCCTGGCCTGGCCGCTCTGGCTGTCGCTGATCGGATGGCTGTTCTACGGATTGGCGATATGGCGAAGACGGGCCCGCTGAGCATGGCGAGTCACAGCCTCTCCTCCGAACACTCGGAACCGGCATCGAAGCGGGGCGTTGTGGAATCCGGAAAGCGGGTCATCGAGACGGCGCTCCGGCGGGCGGCCAGCGGCTCCCTGTCGATCGTCTCCCGAGAAGGCGTGCTGACCGTGTCTCTGCGTCGCGGATGGGTCGTCGGCCTGTCGCCGAGCCAGGGACCGGGCGATGGGGGCCTGGGAGACCTGTTGGTGGAACAGGGCCATATCGGCCGGATCGAGCTCGATTCGTTACAGGAGGCCGCACACAGCGGCGGTCGTACGCTACGGGAGCTGATTCTCGAGCGCGGCATCATCCCGAGTGAGGCCCTGGCGGCGACGCTGCAGGAATGGGTCGAGGGACTCCTGCTCACCGCCTTCTGTTGGGAGGATGCCAGCTTCCAGTTGCACACGGGTACGACGCCGACTCCGGCAGCGGGACTGACCCCGTTTCCGCTGCTGGACTTCCTGTTGAGTCGAAAGGAGCGACTCGGAGCGCGTTCGCCCCTGCCCGCCAGCTTGCCCGAAGCAACGGCCCGATTCCGCCGGCTCGACGAGTCGGACACCGAGCAGCCGGCTGGCACGGAGGAACTCTCGGAGGCGGACGAGCAGCTTCTCTCCGTTCTCGCCGAAGGCGAGGCACTCGATGCCATCGCCCCGAGGCTCGGCATGTCTACGGACAGCGCCCGCGTTCTCGCCGCATGGCTCGAGCGGGAGGGCAGGATCGCCCGAAAGGTGCAAGAGGCGAATTGGAAGCCGGCCTTGGAGCCGGTCGTCGTCGAGCCCGTGGCCGAGCCGGCTCCACCCAGTGTGCCGAGAGTGGCACCAAGCGCCAAGGGACGGCCGGAAGCGCGGCGGGAGATCTCCGGTGCCGCATCGGGAATGATCTTGTACACCGGGTTGGCCTGCCTGGCCTTGGTGGGACTGGTCCTCGGACTGTGGCTCCAACCGATGGACGGACTGATGCCGTTGCCCTGGTCGAAGGAGCCCAAGCTGAACTGGGTGGAAGCGCAGCGGGTTACCTCTTCGCAGGCGGTCAAGGTCGCGGCGGTCACGTATGCTCTGCTCGAGGGTCGGTGGCCCGAAGGCGCAGCGCCACTGGTGCGCGAGGGCCTGGCCCGGGCTCAGGACGTCCAGCATCTCGATATCGGCCTGGATGCGACGCACGGTGGGGAGCCGCATCCGGCGGGCGATGAAGCGGACAGCGAGGACCTGGGGTTCCGTCGCCTCCAGTTCAGTCCGAGCGACAACTTCTTCTTGCAGCCCCACGCCACGCAGCCTGAGAGCCGCTCCAGCCAGCCGCCGCTGAAACTGCTGGATTAGCCGACCCGGGGCGACTCGGCGCTCGTCGTGGGTCGTCACCGCCTAGAAATCTTAGCGCCTGGCTATCATATTCTTGCACCGCATCCTTGACATAGCCGTACTCAGGTTTTATAATGTTGTTCGGCTCGAGCCGCGGAACTGCGGATCGCGAGCCTGAATTCCGTCAACAAGGAGGATACCCAGTGAGCAAGATCATAGGAATCGATCTCGGCACCACCAACAGCGTGGTGGCGCTGATGGAGGGATCCGAAGCGAAAGTCATCCCCAATTCGGAAGGCAACCGGACGACGCCCTCGGTGGTGGCGTTCACGAAGAGCGGAGAGCGCCTGGTCGGCCAGGTCGCAAAGCGCCAGGCTGTGACCAATCCCGAGAAGACCATCTTCTCGATCAAGCGGTTCATGGGGCGCCGCTACGACGAAGTCAGCGAAGAGATGAAGATGGTGCCATACAAGGTACTTCGCGAGGAGAATGGGGACGTCCGGATCTCGGTGGATGACAAGAAGTACTCGCCGCCCGAGATCTCGGCGATGATTCTGCAGAAACTGAAGGCGGCGGCGGAAGACTACCTGGGCGAAAAGGTCGAGCGCGCGGTGATCACCGTCCCGGCTTACTTCAACGACTCGCAGCGCCAGGCGACGAAGGACGCCGGCAAGATCGCCGGCCTGCAGGTGGAGCGGCTGGTAAACGAGCCCACCGCGGCCGCCCTGGCGTACGGCCTGGACAAGAAGTCCGACGAGGTGATTGCTGTCTACGATTTCGGTGGCGGTACCTTCGACATCTCGATCCTGGAGGTCGGAGAGGGCGTCGTCGAAGTGAAGGCCACCAACGGCGACACGCACCTGGGTGGCGACAACGTTGACCAGCGGGTCATCGACTGGCTGCTGGACGAGTTCAAGAAGGATCAGGGAATCGATCTGTCCAAGGACCCGATGGCGATCCAACGGCTCAAGGAGGCTGCGGAGAAGGCCAAGATCGAACTCTCCAGCGCCTCCGAGACCGAGATCAACCTGCCCTTCATCACGGCGGATCAATCCGGTCCGAAGCACCTCAATTTGAAGCTGTCGCGAGCCAAGCTCGAGCAGATGGTGGAGGACCTCCTGAAGCGCTCCATCGGTCCCTGTGAAAAGGCGCTGAAGGATGCCGGCGTCAAGGCGTCGGACATCGACGAAGTCGTACTGGTCGGTGGCCAGACGCGCATGCCGGCGATTCAGAAGATGGTCACCGACTTCTTCGGCAAGGAGCCTCACAAGGGCGTCAATCCGGACGAGGTCGTGGCGATCGGCGCCGCGATCCAGGGTGGCGTCTTGGGTGGCGAGGTCAAGGACGTGCTGCTGCTCGACGTCACTCCGCTCTCACTCGGCATCGAGACCCTGGGCGGCGTGATGACCGAGCTGATCGATCGCAACACCACGATTCCAACGCGAAAAAGCGAGATCTTCTCGACCGCGGCGGACAACCAGACCTCGGTGGAAGTCCACGTGCTGCAGGGCGAGCGCGAGATGGCGAAGGACAATCGCACTCTCGGCCGCTTTCACCTGGTCGGAATTCCCGCCGCGCCACGTGGCGTGCCACAGATCGAAGTCAGCTTCGACATCGACGCCAACGGCATCGTGAACGTGTCGGCTAAGGACCTGGGTACCGGCAAGGAGCAAAACATCACCATCACCGCGTCGAGCGGACTGAGCGAAAACGAGCACCGTTATGGTT
>Ga0307436_1000889_pt1 | contig 13783 bp, 7 predicted proteins | sample SalMarWE160440MG_FD_202513 | JGI IMG/M metagenome (GOLD analysis project Ga0307436, IMG submission 202513) | Salt marsh sediment microbial communities from the Plum Island Ecosystem LTER, Massachusetts, United States - WE1604-40 | ecosystem: Environmental > Aquatic > Marine > Intertidal zone >...
CACGGCGTCGTACATGAGTCCGGAGCAGGCGGCGGGCAAGCCGGTGGACAAACGCAGCGACATTTGGTCGTTCGGAGTGGTCCTCTACGAGATGCTTAGTGGCGATCGCCTCTTCGAAGGAGAGACCGTGGCGGAGACGATGGCCGACGTGCTGCGTCGGGAGATCGATCTCGCCAGGCTTCCCGCCGGCACGCCGGCGTCCATCCGTCAGCTCCTGCGTCGCTGTCTCGTGCGCAATCCGAAGAACCGACTGCACGACATCGCGGATGCGCGCATCGTGCTGGAGGATGTCGCATCGGGCCGAACGGAGCAGGAATCGCCCCCGGTCGTTTCGGCATTTCCAAGGTCGCGCCGGCAGTGGCTTCCTTGGAGCCTGACGGGAATCCTCGCGTTGGTCATGGTCGGACTTCTGATCTGGACTCCCCGGTCGGGCAAGAGCGGGTCGAGCCAGCCGGTCATTCGCTCGGTGCTGCCCCTCCCGGCGAATGTGGCGATCGAATTGGATCCCGGCTTCGCGGGCATGCCGGCAATCTCCCCCGACGGACGACTCGTCGCGTTCGGTGCGCACAAGGCGTCCGGTCCGCTGCAGATCTGGGTTCAGCACCTGGCGACCGCCGAAGCCCGGCCGCTGCCGGGCACGGAAGGGGGAAGTCGGCCGTTCTGGTCGCCGGACAGCCGAAAGGTCGGATTCTTCACTTCCGTGCACCTCGCAGTCACGCCCGCGGACGGAGGAGCCGTCACCGTGCTCGCCCCCGCGTCGAGTGGACGCGGCGCTTCGTGGAGTCCAAGCGGCACGATTCTCTTCGCGCCGTCCGTCCTCGGCCCTCTCCGGACGGTGAGCGAACGTGGAGGCGAGGAGCACACCGTGACCGGGACCGTTGAGCAGGTGGGGCTCACGACGCATCGTTTCCCGCAGTTTCTGCCCGACGGCGAGCACTTCATCTATCTCGTTCGGGCGTTTGGAGTGAGAAACGAAGCAAACGGATCTGACGGCCTCTACGTGGGTCGACTCGGCTCGGACAAGCCCGCCAAACGGATTTTGCAGCGGCTCACGAATGCGGTGTACGCCAGCGACTATCTCCTCTATGTGCGCGACGGGACGTTGATTGCCCAGCCGTTTGACCCGAACAGTCTGACCCTGAGCGGCGATCCGACAGTTCTCATCAACGATCTATTGGTCAATCAACGCTACACGTACGGTGTCTTTTCGACCAGTCGGGCAGGGATTCTCGCGTTTCAGAGCGGCAAACAGAAAGGCTTGTCGCAGCTCGTGTGGCGAGATCCGTCCGGCCGCCGTCTGGGAGAGCTCGGAACTCCCGGCGACCTCACTGGTAGCGGCAGCTCGATTGCGCTATCCCCTGATGGCCATTGGGCCGCGGCGTCGCGCGTCGACTCGAGCACGGGCGATGGAGACATCTGGCTCTACGATCTCGAACGTGGCACTGAAAGTCGCCTGTCGCGCCCGACGACAGACGACTACAACCCGGTCTTCGGCCCGGACGGCAAGACTGTTTACTTCTGCGCATCCGCGCGGGACGGCGGGCTAGCGGTGATTCGTCGGGATCTCGCGAACGGACGTGAGGAGAAGTTGTTGTCGAAGAATGACCCGCAGATCATGAGGTTCGGTCTGAGCTCGGTCTCGCCAGATGGAGAATGGTTGGTCACGGATCAAACGCCGACGACCCTGGCGAGCGATGTGATCGCCCTCTCGCTCGTCGACTCCGAGCCGGCCAGGACCGTGGTTGCGAGCTCGGCCGATGATCACGAGGGGCAGGTCTCTCCCGACGGCCGCTGGCTGCTCTGGTCCTCATCCGAGACCGGCCGCTACGAGGTCTACGTGATGCCCTTTCCGAAAGGCGGCGCCAAGATCCAGGTCTCCAGGGCCGGAGGCACGGAGCCACGCTGGAATCCGGCGGGAGGTGAGATCTTCTACAAGACCCCGGACGGGATGTTGACTGCCGTGCCAGTCGACAGCGCCTCCGGTACCTTCACGGTCGGCGCGCCGACCCCACTCTTCCCGGTCCGAGAGAGCTTTGGCTTGAACTACGCCGTCTCCTCGGATGGCGAGCGCTTTCTGATCGCGGAGCCACTCCCCGAAAGCGACGCCTCTCCGGTGACACTGCTGACGGGGTGGACGTCGCTGGCGAATCAACCATGACTCTCGCGGCCGCCACTCGCCTCGGTCCCTACGAGACCACTTTCAGCGACTCGGCGCTCCCCGTACAATTCAGCGCGAGATAGGATCGGTTTTTGCGTCATGAAGGAATCACAGGCTGATCTCTCGGAACTCGTCGATCGTCTGGCGACGCACCGGACCCTTGGATCCGTGCCTCGCGACGAGCTCGAATGGCTGGCGTCGCATGGGACGTTGAAGGAGTTCGATGCCGGCTCGGTGGTGAGTTCAAAGGACAAGAGCCTCGATGCGCTGTACGTCATGCTGTCAGGACACATCAGCATCTCCGTCGATCGGGGTGCGGGTCTCCACAAGGTCATGGAGTGGAGAACGGGCGACGTGACCGGCCTGCTGCCGTACTCGCGCATGGACAAGCCGCCGGGCGACTCGATTGCGCAGGAACGGACCGTTGCCCTCAGCGTGGGCAGCGAGCATTTCGACGGGCTGATTCGAGAATGCCATCAGATCACGTCGATTCTGGTCCACGTGATGCTGGATCGGGCCCGCCAATTCACGTCGCATGATCTGCACGACGAGAAGATGGTCTCGCTCGGCAGGTTGTCGGCGGGGCTGGCGCACGAGCTGAACAATCCGGCCGCTGCGATCGAACGCAGCGCTCTGACGCTCAGGGACCGCCTGGAGGACGCGGAGCGCGCGGCGCGAGTGCTGTGCGCCTCCGACATTACTGCTGAACAGGTGGAGGCGATCGATGCCGCACGCGAGTCTTGCCTGGCGACGCCGGTCCACGGCGTGAGGTCACCCATCGAGGAGGCCGAGCGAGAGGAAGCGATTGCCAAGTGGCTACACGACCATGGGTTGGACGCGTCGACTGCGGAGCCCCTCGCCGAGACCGAAGTCAACTTCGAAGTGCTCGAGCGGCTTGCTTCTGAAGTTGAGGGGCCGGAGCTCAATGCCGTCTTGCGCTGGACAGCCGCTGGTTGCGCGGTGCGGAGTCTTGCGACGGAGATCCAGGATGCCGCGTTGCGTATCTCGGGCCTCGTCATGGCGATCAAGGGATTCACACACATGGACCAGGCCACCGTTGCCCAGCCGGTCGACCTGGCGCGTGGGCTGGACAACACGATCGCCGTGCTCAGATCGAAGGCACGGTCGAAATCGGTTTCGGTCGCCGTCGAGCTGGAGGCCGAATTGCCGCCGGTGCTCGGTTTTGCAGGCGAGCTCAATCAGATCTGGGGCAATCTGATCGACAACGCTCTGGATGCCGTGCCCGACTCGGGTCGGGTCGAAGTGCGGGCGCAGCGGGACCTGGACAACGTCGTCGTGCGCATCATCGACAACGGGGAGGGCATTCCTGAAGGCATCAAGAGCCGCATCTTCGATCCGTTCTTCACCACCAAGCCGGTCGGTCACGGCACTGGACTGGGCCTGGATATCGTCCGGCGTCTCGTCCAGCACAACGACGGGGAGATCACCGTCGAGTCGGAGCCGGGCCGGACGGAGTTTCAGGTGATCCTGCCGGTCGCCGATGAGGAAGCCCAGGCCGTTTCCTGAGGCCGAAGCGGCGACACGAGCCGTCCTCCCGGCGAGGTCGTTATAGCATCTGGCCCCGGACGATGATGAACTCGATGACGGCAACCACGGATCTCGTTGACCGCCTGGTTGAGCACAGAACCCTCGGCGCGGCGCCTCGCACGGAGCTAGAGTGGTTGGCTGCGCACGGGAGGCTGGAAGAGTTGGAGACGGGCGACGTGTTGCGCTCGTCGGGTGAGAGCGTGGACGCGCTCTACGTCATCCTGACAGGGCACCTGGCCGTGTTCGTGAATAGGGGCGCCGGCCGGCAGAGGTTGTTGAGTCGGGGTGCGGGTGACGTGACCGGGGCCCTCCCGTACTCGCGCCTGACGACCGCCCCGGTGGAGGTGGTCGCTGAGGAGCCGACCGCACTTTTGCGAGTCGAGCAAGAGCATTTCCGGTCGCTGATTCGCGAGTGCGAGGACGTCACGACTCGGCTCGTCCATGCGATGCTGGATCGCGCCCGCGACTACAACTCGAGCGAGTTGCACGACGAGAAGATGGTCTCTCTCGGCAGGCTCGCAGCGGGTCTCGCGCACGAGCTCAACAATCCGGCCGCGGCGATCGAACGGAGCGCCTTGCTGTTGCGAGAACGTCTGCAGGACGCGAACCGGGCAGCTCGGGTGCTGGCCGGCTCCAACCTGATCCAGGCCCAACTCGCTGCACTCGACGGTGCCTTCGAGTCCTGTCTGCTGACGCCTGTGCAGGGCGTCCGATCGCCGCTCGAAGAGGTCGAGCGCGAGGAGGAGATCGCCGCTTGGCTGGCAAACCACGAGCTCGATACGGCGCTGGCGGAACCCCTGAGCGAGACGGCGATCACGATGGAATCGCTCGAGCAGCTCGCTTCGTCGGTGCATGGACCTGCTCTCGAGGCGGCGCTGCGGTGGTCCGCGGCCGGCTGTGTCGTCGAAGGTCTCGCCGAAGAGGTGCAAGATGCCGCGTTGCGCATCTCGGGTCTGGTGATGGCGGTCAAGGGATTCACACACATGGATCAGGCCGCCGTCGCCCAGCCGGTGCATCTGGCGCGTGGACTGGACGACACGGTCGCCGTGCTCCGGTCGAAGGCGCGATCGAAATCCGTTTCGGTGATTGTCGAAGTGGAACCGGAGTTGCCGCCGGTGCGCGGCTTCGCGGGTGAGCTCAATCAGATCTGGGGCAATCTGATCGACAATGCTCTCGATGCGGTAACCGACTCGGGCCGCGTCGAAGTGCGGGCGCAGCGTGATGGAGACCGTGTGATCGTGCGGGTCATCGACAACGGCGAGGGGATTCCCGAGGACGCCAAGAGCCGCATCTTCGATCCGTTCTTCACCACCAAGTCGGTCGGTCAGGGCACGGGCCTCGGCCTGGATATCGTCCGGCGCCTCGTCCTGCACAACGAGGGGGAGATCGCGGTCGATTCGGTGCCGGGCGCGACGGAGTTTCGCGTCGCCCTGCCGATCGCCCGGGACGGGGACGGCGGAGTCCCATCATGAGCAAGCCGGTCCTCCTCGTCGTCGACGACGACCCGCAGGTTTTGGCGGCGGTCCGCCGTGACCTTCGCTCAAAATACCGGGAGGGGTACACGGTCGTCGGTGCCTCGTCCGGCCAGGAAGCACTCACGACGATCCGCGAGCTGAAGAGCCGCGGCAACTCGCTGGCCATGGTGATCAGCGATCAGCGTATGCCGGGGATGCTGGGCACGGAGCTCCTGACGGAGAGCCGAGATGTCTACCCACTGGCCCGGCGGGTTCTGCTCACGGCGTACTCGGACATCGACGCGGCGGTGCGCGCCATCAACGAGGCGCATCTCGACCACTATCTCTCGAAGCCCTGGGACCCGCCGGAGGAGCGTCTGTTCCCGGTCGTGGACGACCTGCTCGACGACTGGCAGGCCGAGTACCTCCCTGAAGCGAAGGGGCTGAGGCTGGTCGGGCACCAGTGGTCGCCGCGGTCACACGCCGTCAAGGACTTCCTGGCGGGCAATGTGATTCCCTATCACTGGCTCGATATCGAGCGCGACCCCAAGGCGGCCGCGTTGCTGGAATCGGCCGGAGTCGACGTCGCGGAGCTGCCGGCGTTGTTCTTCGAAGACGGTTCTGTGCTGCGCGACCCGGAGCCGCGGGAAGTCGCGGAGCGCCTGGGTCGGTCACTGTCGGCCGCCCTCGAGGTGTATGACATGGTGATCGTCGGCGCCGGCCCGGCCGGGCTGGCGGCGGCGGTATATGGAGGCTCCGAGGGATTGAGGACACTGCTCCTCGATCAGCACGGCCCCGGCGGCCAGGCGGGCACCAGCTCGCGCATCGAGAACTACCTCGGATTCCCGGCGGGCGTGAGTGGCAGTGAACTGACGCGGCGCGCACTGACGCAGGCGCAGCGGCTGGGCGCGGAGTTCCTCGCCCCGCTCAAGGTGACCGGGGTCTCGATCGACGCGGGTTACAAGCGGCTGGCGCTTGCCGATGGCCGTGAGATCGTCACTCGAGCGCTGCTCGCGGCTACCGGGATGGCCTATCGCGAGCATCCCGCCTCCGGTGTTGCCGAGCACGCCGGCGCCGGCGTCTACTATGGCTCCGCCATGACGGAAGCCCCGGCGTTTCGTGGCCGGCGCGTGCTCATCATCGGGGGTGGAAACTCGGCTGGGCAGGGCGCGATGTATCTCGCGCGCTACGCGGACGAAGTGCAGATCGTGGTGCGCCGCGGCGGCCTCCAGGAGACCATGTCGCAGTACCTGATCGATCAAATCGACAAGACCGAAAACATCCGGCTGCGAACTCTGACCGAGCTGGAGGGTGTGCTTGGAGAAGAGCGCGTGGAACGGGTGATTCTGAAGTCGGTCGACGACGGCTCCTGTTGGGAGGAGGAGGCCGACGCCATTTTCATCTTCATTGGCACGCGGCCCTGGGGCGGCTGGCTGCCGCCGGCCGTCTTACGCGATGAGAAGGGCTTCGTTCTCACCGGTCGCGATCTGATGGCCGCGGAAGGCTACGCGCGCGTGTGGAAGGAATCGCGCGAGCCTCTGCCGCTCGAAACCGGAATCCCCGGGATCTTCGCGGCCGGAGACGTCCGCGCAGGCGCCATGAACCGGGTAGCTTCCGCAGTCGGCGAGGGGTCGATGGTGGTGCGCCTGGTGCACGAGTACCTGGCGCTGACCTGAGCCAGCCCCCTCGCCCCGAGCCTTAGGCGACTTCGTCCGCGGTCGCCGGCGACGTCACATCAAGCGGCAGTTTCACCGCGAAGCAGGTCTTGCCGGGGCTGGAACGCACCTCGATTCTGCCGTGGTGTTTCTGCACGACGATGTTGTGGGTGATGTTGAGGCCGAGTCCGGTGCCTTGCCCGGGTGGTTTCGTGGTGAAGAACGGGTCGAAGATCTTGGACTGAATCTCGTCGGGGATCCCCGAGCCCGTATCCTGGATTTCGACCACGATCCAAGGGTCCTCATGGTAGGTCCGCAAGACGAGCTCGCCCTCTCCGTCCATCGCGCCGATGGCATTGTCGATGATGTTCGTCCAGACTTGATTGAGCTCGGTGCCGAAGGCCTCAATCTGTGGCAGCGTCGGGTCGAAATCACGCTGCACGGTGATGCCGTCGGTGAGTTTGCCGCGCAGGATGATCAGGGTGCTGTTCAGGCCCTCATGCACGTCAACTCGTTGAACCGGCGCCTGGTCGAGATAGGTGTAGGACTTCAGGGCGTTGACGATCTCGGAGATCCGCCCGGTCGCCACTTGAATCTCCTCGACCAGGGTCGAAGCCGACTGCTCGCAGTTGAGGGAGGTCAGGATCACCGGCAGCTGCTCCAGGGAGAACGGCGCGACGATCTCGGCGAGCCTCGGCGGATCCCACCCCAGAGACGCGAGCGCCGGCGCGAGCTCCCAGGCCTCTTCCACGCCTCGTTGCTCCAGCCAATGTTCGAGCTCGTCTTCCAGATCGGCTCGGGCGATGGGATCGAGCTCGGGCGTCGATCTCGTCGCCTCCTTGAGGGACGCGACGACATCAGCCAGCGTGCTCATCTGCCCGGCGTCGAGAGCTGCGGCGCCGAGGTCCCGCTGCGCCGCGTCCAGTTGGTCGATGGCGGTCCGCAGCTGACCGGCGGACCGCTGGGCCGCCGCAGCTGGATTGTTCAGCTCGTGTGCCATGCCGGCGCTCAGCTTGCCCAACGTGGCCAGCTTCTCGCTCTGGCGCAGCATGATCTCTTGCTGTAGGTAGGCCTTTTCGAGGTCGCGCAGCTTCTCCTGTTGCCACAACAGATAGACCTTGTCATGGAAGATCTGTGACCCCAGAGTCAGGAACTTGGTCTCCAGCTCGTTGAACGGAGCTCGCCGCTTGCTGAATAGAAGGATGCTCTGCAGCTTGCCCGCGCCGAATTTCGGGCAGACGAAGAGCTGGACGATGTCATTCTTCTTGAACTGCTCTGGCAGCACGAGTTTCGCCGCGTCCAGCTCCTCGTCTTCGAGAAACGAGGGTCGCTCGCGGCGCCAGAGATCGAGTTCGACGCTGCACAGCTGATCCCACGGTATGTGTTCGACAGTGACGGCGCCGCGATCCGTGTCGATCACCATGGCCTGGCGACCCATCGACGATGCCTCGTCCTCGAGTTCGAGACAGAAATAGCGCCACGAGTAGACATCCGCGACGTATTTCAGACGGCGAGCCAACACCGCGCCGGCTCCGAGAATCTCCGTTGCGACATTGATTTCGGACGCGAGCTCGAAGAGCGCCTCGTAGCGCGGTAGCGTGGAGAGCGCGCCTTCAGTCGTCATGGGGACCTATCTGCCTACTGATCGTCGTTGGGAGGAAAGGGCTGGTCGGGCGGGACTTCGTAGGCGTCGGTCAGCATGTTCATCATGACGCCGAAATAGGCCTGCGCGAGCAGCTCGTCGATCTCGGCTTCGGAGAACCCCTCGTCGCGCAGCTCCTCCTCGAAGTCGAAGTCCTCGTCGGCAACGCTCTTGGACTGGAGCGCCGCGCGGGACACGATGTCGATGGCGGACTGAAACGAGGCGGGCAGTTTGTCCCGCGCCTTGCCCTCCGACAGGGCGACCAGGTCGTCGTAGCTCAGCGAAGGATCGAGATCGAGGGCGGCGTGTCCGTGCAGGGATTCGCAGTAGCGGTTTCCGGTCTCCACGGAGATGCGGAAGAGAATGAGCTCCTTGAGCAGAGCCGGCACCTCGCCCTGGACATGAGCGAGTTTGACCATCGACCACACCGCCTGAAGGATCTTCTCGTTGTTTCCAAGCGCCTTGATGACGTTCAGTACGGCGGGGCTGCCGGTCGTTTGCATGACGTCGTCGTAGATCGCGCGCACTCCCGGGGTCGCGTCTTTATACTCGACAAGCGTTTTGCGCTTCATGATCGTCACCTCGGAGGGTGAAGGGCTGGGCGGATTGTGATTGGCCAAGTATATAGCCGCCACGGGTGATCGGCCTCTCGCCGCGGACCCATCCGCAGTAGAATGGGACGGAAGAGCAAGAGCCATTCTCGACGCGTGGAGGAGTGCTTATGAGACCACGTGCCATCGCCTGGATCGTGGCCGTCGGCTTTGCGATCGGCGCGAGTGCTGCGTCCGCTTACGATTGCAGCGGTCTACCCAAGTGGGGGCGCCAGCACTACTACCTGCTTGGTGATCAGGTCCAGTACAAAGGATCCGCCTACGAGAACACGGCCGACTCCTCCAAGCGGGATTTCCCGGATGCGGGCTACCCGTGGGTGCTCCTCGGCATCTGTGATGCGTCAGGCGGAGATGGTGGAGGCGGCGGTGGTGGTGGTGGCGGCCAGGATCCGCAGCCGATGTCGATCTACGGCGTGTGGCATTGCGGCAACAGCTTCTGCGACTGGAGCCAGGTGCGCGACCCGCAAGAATTCGACGCCGCCAATCATTGGATCATCGATCGCAACGACGGCACCGATCATCGCCCATCGGTCAATCTCGTCGTCTTGAGCTTTCTCGAGCCGAAGCAACTGTTGCTCGGGACCACGAACGGCGCCTTCGTCAACGGCATCCCGGCGGGCATGACGCCGGCGATCGTCGACTACTTCAAGAGCCACGGCATCCGCGTGCTGCTGTCGATGGGCGGAGTGACGTACACCGACTCCTGGAACGAGGCCCTGGTCACGGATCCGGCGGGGCTCGCCGCCAATGCCGTGGCCGCCGTCCAATGGCTCGGCGCCGACGGCTTGGAGATCGACTGGGAGAACGGCAAGCCGAACGACATGGAATTGGCCGGTATCGAAACGTTTATCGACACCTACAACGGACTGACCAACGCGGTGTTGACCTTGGACCTCGCGGTCGGCGACCGGTACCTCCAGGAGCTCAGTCGCCGGGCGGCGGCGGACTGGTTGCCGAACGGCAAGATCGACTACATCAACGCGATGGTGCCGCGCGGCGAGCCGGACACGTCGCAGTGGCAGGAGCACGTGGATGGAAAGCTGAACTACGATCCACCGATCCTGCCCAAAGCTCCGGCCAAGATCGCCGTCAGCCTGTGGCTCACCAACGGCCGCAAGCCATACCCCAACTGCGTCGATCTGGACAGCTCCACGCAGCTGGAGAAGGCCGGCTACGTGCAGACGGTGCAGCCCAACGGTGCCGGCGTCACACAAGGCCTCCTCGGCTATATGTTCTGGGCCGCCGAGTGCCCCTCCACGCGCAGCGTCTGCACGACGCCGCCGAATAGTTGCGAAGGCGGTATGGGCGCTGGCGCGTCTCACTTCGACATCCCGATTCCTCTCGACTTCTCCACCTTGCGGCAGCAGTGAGAGAAGAGTCTCGGAGCAAAGTCTCCGACACCGGAGTCGGTCGCCGGGTGCGGGTTGGGATCGGCGAGTGGATGCGGAACCGATGATCGGCACTCGCCTCGGCCCTTACGAGATCACCGCCAAGCTGGGCGAGGGCGGAATGGGTGAAGTCTATCGGGCGACCGACTCCCGACTGGGCCGCGAGGTGGCGATCAAAGTGCTGCCGCCAGAGCTCGCGGAGGACGAGCAGGCGCTGCTGCGATTCGAGCGCGAGGCCCGGGCGGTGGCGGCGCTGTCCCACCCGAACATCCTTGGGCTGCACGACTTTGCGAAGGAGGACGGCACCGTCTACGCGGTGATGGAGCTGCTCGACGGCGAGACCCTGCGATCGGCGCTGGCATCCGGCGCCGTCGCGACGCGCAAAGCCGTGGAGTACGCGACTCAGATCGCGCGTGGGCTGGCGGCGGCCCACGAGCGCGGCGTGGTGCATCGCGATCTCAAGCCGGAGAACGTCTTCATCACCCGCGACGACCAGGTCAAGATTCTCGACTTCGGGCTCGCCAAGCAGGTACAGGCCCCGGATGACCGCACCATGACGCTCGGAGGGGGAGCCGGGCAGGCGGTCACGGAGCGCGGCACGGTGCTCGGCACGGTGGGCTACATGGCGCCCGAGCAGGTGCGGGGCGAGGAGGCCGACGCGCGCTCCGACATCTTCGCTTTCGGGGCGATCCTGTACGAGATGCTCTCCGGCCGGCGAGCGTTTCGTGGCGACTCGGCGGTGGAGACGATGTCGGCGATCCTGAAGGAGGAGCCGCCGGAGCTGAACGTGACGGGGCACGATCTGCCGCCGGGCCTCGAGCGGATCGTTCGCCACTGCCTGGAGAAGAAGCCGGAGACACGGTTTCAATCTGCACGGGACATCGCCTTCGCGTTGGAATCCGTTGGCAGCCTGTCCAGTACCAGCGCCGGGGTCATGGCCTTGGCGGCCGAAACAGGGCACCGGCGGGCGCGATGGGGATGGATCGGCGGGCTCGTTGTCGTAGCAGCGATTCTCGTCGCGGCCGGCTACTTCATCGGCCAGGCTCACGTTCGTGGCAAGGCATCTTCGCAGTTCGCCTTCATACAAGAGACCTTCCGGCGCCAGGCCATCTTCAACGCCCGCTTCGCGCCGGACGGCAAGACGTTGGTCTACAGTGCCGCCGAGCAGGGAAGCCGACCGCAGCTGTTCATCGTCCGCCCGGAGTACCCAGAGCCGCAACCGCTGGGTCTCGAAGACACAGACCTCCTTTCGATCTCATCGAAGGGAGAGATGGCGGTGCTTTCGGACGCTCGATGGGTGGGTCACCGACTGTTCTCCGGCACGCTCGGACGGATCACCATGGGTGGAGGAGCGCCACGCGACCTCATGGACAACGTGCGTCAGGCCGATTGGTCTCCCGATGGTTCGGAGCTCGCCATCGTCCACAACGTTGCGGGGAAGGATCGGCTCGAATATCCGATTGGCACGGTTCTCTATGAAGCCACTGGATATTTGAGCGATCTTCGGGTTTCCCCGGACGGAAGCCGGGTGGCTTTCTTTCAGCACCCGACGCCTGGGGATGATCGAGGTTTGGTGGCAGTCGTGGATCGCACTGGAAAGCGGACCGTTCTCGCGTCGGGCTACTGGGGCGAGGAGGGTCTTGCCTGGCTGCCGAGCGGGGAGGCGATCATCTTCTCCGCGGCGGACCAGGGCGGCAACTACCAGATGAGGCGGGTCGATCTGAATGGGCGCGCCCGAATCGTCCTGCCCACTCCGGGAAGTGTCACGGTGCAAGACGTGTCGCGAGACGGGAGATGGCTCTTTACTCGCGAGGAGAATCCGACGCAAGTCCTGGTGCGCGCACCCGGAGCGGCAGAACCACATGACTTCTCGTGGTTGGATGTCTCGCTTCAGCCACACCTTTCCTCCGACGGAAGTTTGGTTGCTCTCTCCGACCAGGGATCGACTGGAGGTCCGAACTACACCGTATTGCTGCGCAAGACGGACGGCTCCGACTTCATCAGATTGGGCGAGGGTTATGCGACCGGGATCTCTCCGGATCGCCGTTGGGTGTCGGCCATCGTACCTTCGACGCCCCAAAAGATCATGCTGTATCCGACGGGTACTGGCGAGCCGCGCCGCGTCGATCACGGCCAGATCGAAGCCTACGACGATGTGCAGTGGTTTCCCGACGGCAAGAGCCTCCTCGTCTGCGGCAACGAGCCTGGGCATGTGTCGCGTTGCTATCAGATGCCGCTCGACGGCGGTGAACTGCGGCCGGTCACGCCAGAAGGGACGATTGGCGGTCGAACCTCGCCGGATGGACGGCAGGTCTGTGCGCTGACGGTCGGCGGTGATTACAGGATCTATCCGCTCGATGGAGGCAAACCGCGAATTGTCCCGTCGATGACGACAGACGACCAGGTGATCCGCTGGAGCCCGGATGGCAAGGCGCTGTGGGTCTATTCGCGCGGGAATCTGCCGGCGAGGATCGACCAAATCGATCTCGCCACTGGCGGGCGCTCGCGGCTCGAAACGATCGAAATTAGTGACCAGACGGGTGTCTTGAGCGTCATCTCCGCGTCTCTTGCCGACAACCCTGAGACATACGCCTATGGCATCTGGCGCTACGTCTCGCACCTCTTCGTCGCCGAAAAGACGGAGTAGTTGCGGCTTCTCGGGGTGAGGGAATCCGGCCGGCTCAGCCGGTCGTAGAATGGGCGTCATGGCTACGAACTCTGAAGTCTACGCAGGTCATCTTCGGGTTCCTCCCGACCAGGTTCCGGATCCCGAGCTCGATGTAGAGGCCAGAGGCGGCGAGCAAATCGCGGTTCTGGCCGGTGGCTGTTTCTGGTGCACCGAGGCCGTGTTCGGACCACTCGACGGCGTGCTGTCGGTGAAGCCGGGCTATGCCGGTGACTCCGAGGAGACGGCCGACTACCGGACGGTTTGTGCCGGCGGCACCAACCACGCGGAGGTGATCGAGGTCCGCTTCGACTCCGCAAAGACAAGTTACGGGCAGCTCTTGAAGCTCTTCTTCGCCGTGGCTCACGATCCAACGCAGCTCGACCGCCAGGGCGCCGACATGGGACGGCAATACCGCTCGGCGATCTTCTACGCCGACGAAGAGCAGCGAAAGGTCGCCGAGGCCTACATCGCGCAGCTCGACGGGGCCAACGTCTTCACCGGCCCCATCGTCACGACGCTCGAACCACTCGAGGGCTTCTACGAGGCCGAGGCGTACCACCACGACTACGCGAAGCGCAACCCGAATCAGCCCTATATCGCGCACACGGCTACGCCGAAGGTGGAGAAGCTGAAGAAGTATTTCGGGGAGCGGGTTAAAG
>Ga0307436_1000890_pt1 | contig 13782 bp, 16 predicted proteins | sample SalMarWE160440MG_FD_202513 | JGI IMG/M metagenome (GOLD analysis project Ga0307436, IMG submission 202513) | Salt marsh sediment microbial communities from the Plum Island Ecosystem LTER, Massachusetts, United States - WE1604-40 | ecosystem: Environmental > Aquatic > Marine > Intertidal zone >...
CGCGCATCCGGTCACCTCAAGCGGACCTGGCCGGCGCTATCGGCCGCCCCACCGCGCCGGCTCGCCTATATCGCGCCAGTCGCGATCGCCGGGATGATGGGACTTGCCGCTTTCGTCCTGGCGACAACGGCGACGCTCTATGCCGTCGAGATCATGCTGGCGGCGATGTTCCTGGCATGGCTTGCGCTGCGGTTGGCGGGCGCCTTCATCGGATACGGCTGGCGCGACCGCAGCGGCAATCTGCCGGACGCTTCCCTGCCGGTCTACACCGTGATCGCCGCGCTCTACCGCGAAGCGGCTTCGGTCGACGGACTGCTGTCGGCGATCGAGCGGCTCGATTATCCGCCCGAGAAGCTCGACGTGATCATCGCGGTCGAGGCCGACGACGGCGAGACCCGCACGGCCATCGCCGCGCGCAAATGCCGCATCCCGGTCACCGTGATCCCGGTCCCGGCGTCGGGCCCGCGTACCAAGCCGAAAGCTCTCAACGTGGCACTGCCGTTCGCGCGCGGGGCCTTCACGGTGATCTACGACGCCGAGGATCGGCCGGAAGCGGACCAACTGCGCGGCGCCTTGCGGGCCTTCCGCGCCGGCGGCAAGCGCCTGGCCTGCGTGCAGGCGCGGCTGTGCGTCGACAACACTGTCGACAGCTGGCTAGCGCGGCTTTTTACCGCCGAATATGCCGGCCAGTTCGATGTGTTCCTGCCGGGCATCGCCGCGCTGCGTCTGCCGCTGCCGCTCGGCGGCTCGTCCAATCATTTCCACACGGCGAGCCTGCGCGAAATCGGCGGCTGGGACGCCTACAACGTCACCGAGGACGCCGATCTCGGCATGCGGCTGGCGCGCCTAGGCTACCTGGCCGGCATGATTTCATCCACCACCTACGAGGAAGCGCCGGCGCGCATCGGCCCCTGGCTGCGCCAGCGCACCCGCTGGTTCAAGGGCTGGATGCAGACCTGGCTGGTGCATATGCGCCAGCCGCGCCGGCTGTTGCACGACCTTGGGCTGCCGGGCTTTTTCGCCTTCCAGCTCATCGTCGGCGGCAATGTGCTGGCCGCGCTGGTGCACCCGCTGTTCATGGTTGGATTGATCTATTCGCTGGCGAGCGGCGCGCCGATGTGGCGTGCCGACAGCACGGCGGCAACGATCTTGGCGGCGCTCTACGGCGCCACGATCGTCATCGGCTATCTGACCTCGGCCTTCCTCGGCTGGCTGGGATTATCGCGCCGCGGCCTGCTGGCGAGCGCCTGGGTGCTGGTACTGACGCCGCTGCATTGGCTGCTGCTCTCGCTCGCGGCCTGGCGCGGCCTCTGCCAACTCGTTGTTTCACCCTACGCCTGGGAGAAGACCGAGCACGGTCTGGCAAAGAGCTCGCGGCTCGCCGCCAATATAACGCGCTCGCTGCTGGAGCTGGAACGCCATCTCACTGACCTGGCGCAAAGCGGCCGCCTGCCGGCGCTCGTGGACGGCGCTACCGATGCTTCCGCCGAGCGGCCGCGCGCCGCCGCCTGAACCCGGACGGCGGTGCAAAGCCGGCCCGCCGCGTTAGCCAGAGCATCAGCAATATTTTTGCGCGAGATGCGGCAGCGGCTCGTACGGCAGATTCATGTCCTCGTTGATCGCGGCAATCGACATTTCCAGGAGATGTGAACCCGTGGGACTGAGCGCACGCACATCCTCCACCACGTATGCGAGATAGGCAACCATCTGCCGTGCCTTGGCCCGACGTTTCGAGGCGCTTTCCGTTTCACTGACAGTCATTCTGCTTATCCCCTCTGCTTATCGCGGACCTATCGTTTCTTATCCCTCGCATTGGCGGTTTGATCGTCGCGGTCGCGCTGGGTGTCGATCTCGACGGCCTTCGCCATGAATTCATTTCCCATGGATTGCAGTGCCGCCGCTAATTCCCGGTTGGCGCCGGCCATTTCACTGAGCCTGAAGCACTCGTCGGCTTTCTCCAGAAAGTAATTCGCGTCTTGCATGGCGGGCGCCTCACATCGGACAAGAGCACCCATGGTCGTCAGGCTGCAGATGCCGCTGCGGCCAGCGTTTCGTCGGGTTCGGAATGCCGGCTTGCGGGTCGGATCGAGATTTGAATCGGTGGAGGAAGCAGCGTGACGGAGGCTTTCGGCCAGGGAGCCGGCACGGGGTCCACGCGCTCGAACACGTAGGATGAGGCGAATTCCAGCGCCATCAACTGCAATTCGAGCATGGCGACACCCATCCCGACGCAGGCGCGCGGCCCGCCGCCGAATGGGATATACGCATTGCTGGTGTAGCTGCGATCGAGCCTGAACTCGTTCGGAGCATCCCAATAGCGCGGATCGTGGTGGAAGTGCCAAGGGCTGACGATCAGCGAGGTGCCCTTTTTCAGTTTCCTGCCGCCGAACTCCATCGGCCGCACCGTCTCGCGCGAGAACCACCAGCCGGCCGGATAGAGCCGCAAGACCTCGTGCATCAGGGTCTGGCTGTAGTGCAGGTCCTTGAGCTTGCTGGCGACGATCTCGCCTTCGGCATTCGTCGCTTGTACGGCCTCTTCAGCGATCTTTTCGATGAGGCCCGGCTCGATGGCGAGATGATAAAGCAACCAGGCGGCGGTCGATCCGGTGGTATGGTGGCCCGCGATTAGCAAGGTAAGGATTTCATCGCGCAGGTCCACTTCCGACAGATTCAGCTCCTCGAGCGATCGCAACGCGGCTGTTGCGGCGCCCCTGTGCCGAACTTGGTCCACGACACGCAACATCTCGGCTTTGGCGCGTTGCCGCCTCCGCCGTCTCCTATACCGTTCCCAGGGCATGACCGGCATGACGCGGAACATCTGGTCGGCGATATCGTCTTCGACCGTGTTGATGGCATCGACCAGCGCCACCTCGTCGCCGCGGCTGAGTACCTGCTGACCAAAGACGGCGACGGTCATCATGCGGATCGCGAGCGGAGCAGTGACGCGATGCGGATTGAAATCGCGTTCCCGCGCAAGCCGTGCGGCCACCGCGCGAATCTGCGCCGACATTTGCGGAACGAGACGTTCGGCCGCCCCGCGCGCAAGATGCTTATGGACCGCGCCACGTCGTCGGCGATGCTCGTCGCCGTTCAGGATCAGCATGCTCCAGCCGACGATCGGTTGAAGGGTATGAAGAAGCCGCCCCTTCTCGACAAAATCCTCGGTGAGCTTGAGCATCGGGCGGACAAGATCCGCGTCGGTGACAAGGAACGTCGGCCGCGGACCCAGCGCCAGCGGGACGAGCTGGTCGTTGCCGGGATTCGATCCTTGTGTGACCAGAAACTTGAGGGGGTCACGCCGAAAGGCGGAGACGTCCGCGAACCAGTGTTTCATCGTTGATCTCCAGTGTGCGAGCTATGCGCTGAAGCGCCTCGAAATTCGGGCCGCCCTGTGCAGCGAGGGTGATTTCGCCGGCCACCGCCTGGATTGGCCGGCCGTCCAAGTCTTGGCCGATAACGCTCGGCGTGCCGTAGCGGCGCGTCGCGATCCCGATGCGGCGGAGAAAGCGCTCGTAGGTGAGGTCAACGAGCGCCACAAGCGCCCGCGCTCCCCGCGCGCGCGCAAAACTGAACATGACCGAATAGTTGGCGCGTGCCGTGTGAATGCCGGCGCTGGGAAGCACGCCGAAGCGGCTGATCTCCCAGACGTCGGGAGACCGCGGATAGCGCTCTAAGGTGGCGAGGTCGGGGAACAGCGTCTGCGTGAGGTAAGGTCGGTCGGCACGGATAGCGCGAAAACACCCGACCAGCGAGTCGCCGCGGCTTAGCGCCACATAAACGGTGTCGTCGCGATCGAACTGATCGCGCTCTTCGAGATTGGAGGCGCTCGGCAAATTCCAGCGAAAGATGTCGACGAACAGCTGCTTCCTGAAGCGATCAACCGCGTGAATCAACTCAGGATTGTCTTCGCGCGTAGTTATCGTTGCGGTTAGGTCAAACGACATCTTTCCTCTCCCACTGAAGTGGCTCAGACTGGCGGGAAAAGACCTGGTTTGGGATCACGGAAAATCGGGAATTTGGATGGATGTATCCGCGATCATTGCCGACATTGAAACCTGCGGTAGCATCGACGCGCTCCGCGTGACGTTGCATCGGGTCGTGCAGGATATGGGTTTTGCCGCTTTCGGCTTCGTCGATGCCGGTCGCGTCGGTCGCGGAGAAAAACCTTTCTATATCGGAACAGGCGGCGCCCGATGGGAGCAGGAATACGTGCGAAACGGCTTTGCGGCGGTGGACCCCTGTTTGCAGCGGGCGCGCCGCACCAATACGCCGTTCACCTGGCGAAGTACGCCGCTGCCGCCGCTGATCGGGCGGCGGGCGCCCGGAGCGGTGAAGACCATGTGGGCGGCGTGGGATCACGGCTTTCGCGACGGCTTGGTGATGCCGTTTCACTTCCGCGACGCCGATGGCCTCTTCCATTCGTCATCGGCCGTCTTCTTTTGGAAGGATCCGCTTGACCGGTTTGACTTGCTGCTTCGTGAAAGCAAGCACGAGCTGCACTTCATCATGCTCTACTGGATACAGCGCGCGCTCGATATCATTGCCCGCGACCATCGCATGGCGCAGTCTCCTTTCAAATCCGTCCAGGCGACCGATGGCGTCCGGCTTACAGATCGAGAACGAGACGTATTGGGCTGGGCCGCTGAAGGGCTAACGGCGGCGGCGACGGCGGAAAAGCTCAACCTGTCCGAGGACACGATCGAAACGCATATGCGCCATGCGATCAGAAAGCTCAGGGCGAATAACAAGACCCACGCCGCAGCGCTTGCCGTTCACCTCGGACTGATCGACGTTTAGCCGGCCGCCGCTACAAATACTTCCGCAGCGCGTCGGCCGCTTCCGCGGGCCGCCGCTTGAGGTTGAACGGCGCGACGAAGCGGCCTTCCTTGTCCATCAGGTAGACCACGGCGCTGTGGTCCATGCTGTAGTCGCCGTTCTTGGTCGGCACCTTCTTGGCATAGACGCGGTAGGCCTTCTCGACCTGCGCGACCGCCTGCTCATCGCCGGTCGCGCCATGCAAATGCGGATCGAAGCTGGACAGGTAATCCTTCATCACCGCCGCCGTGTCGCGGTCGGGATCCACCGTGATGAACAGCGCATTGATGCGGTCGGCATCCTTGCCCATGGCGTGCAGAACCTCCGAGAGCTCGAACAACGTGGTCGGGCAAATGTCCGGACAATGCGTATAGCCGAAGAACACCAGGAACGGCTTGCCCTTCATGTCCTGGTCGGTGATCGGCTTGCCGTCCTGGTCGATCAGCTTGAACGGTCCGCCGATCGCCGACGGCCCGGGACCGCCGCCGAACTGGCCGGTGGCGTAGAGAAATACGCCGAGAAAAATAACCAGCCCGCCCACGAAGGCGGACAGCACGAGAACGATATGGGAGGGACGGGCCATCATAGGGCCTCACAGGGCTTGGGCGATCAGAAGCACGCAATCCAGCCGGTGCGTACGATTTCAAAGAACACTGCGGTGCCGTAGTAGGCCCAAAGGCCCAACGTCCCCGCCATGATCGCCCCGCCGAGAACCGCAAGCAGCAGCAGCAGCGGCCGCGCGCGGCTTACCGTGGTGAAGGCCATAGGCGGCATCGAAATCCTCCAGCCAGCGCTGCCGAATGCCCTCATCACTTACGGCGTAACGCCATAAGGGGCAATATTGACGATGTCGCGGCAACGGGCACGCTGGAACCCCGCCGCAAAGGCGCACCCGTTCGCCGCGCGGCACGCCGGCCGGCGGAGGAGGCCAAACCCGAAAGATAGTGGATATTAACCATGTTTATTGGTCGGCCGTTCCGCCTTCCTCACGCCCGACCGCATAAAGCATTGATCTGTCGTATTTTTTCTGCAGCCTTTTACCACAACCGGTACTGCGCTCCGCCGTCGCGTTGACTCAAAAGGTTAAACTCGTGCTGAATAGCCCAACGTTTCCCAACTGAGGCGCTTCTGCCTCCAAAAATGAAGGCGATGGAGAATCCGATGCGTACCGCTCTGACGTTAGCTCTGGCGATCTCAATGTCGGCGGCGGCCGCGTCCGCCTGGGCCGAAGATGCGAAGGCCCCTACCCCGGTAGGGACGACGCAAGACTGCAAAAATCCCGATGCCCTCGGTGTCGAGCGCGTGGTGCAGATCGACACCACCGGCGCGCCTGGTTTCGGCTTCCAGAACTTCAAGGCCTACGACTTCCTGAAGGACCACGAAGTCGTGCTGACCTTCGACGACGGCCCGTGGCCCGGCAACACCGAGCGCGTACTCAAGGCGCTGGCCGACCAGTGCACCAAGGCCATGTTCTTCCCGATCGGCAAGCATGCCGGCTGGCATCCCGAGATCCTGAAAAAGGACATCGCGGCCGGCATGACCGTCGGCTCGCACACCTGGTCGCACAAAGATCTGACCAAGATGACTTTTGACGAAGCCAAGACTGAGGTCGAGATGGGCATCGCGGCGGTGAGCATTGCGTCCGGCAACAGGCCGGTCGCTCCGTTCTTCCGTTTCCCGGCGCTGCGCATGCCGCCGGAAATCCTGAAATATCTCGCCTCCCGCAACATCGCCATCTTCTCGACCGACTGGGACACGTTCGACTTCAAATTACGCCGGCCTGAGCAGGTCCTTCGTTCGGTGCAGAAACGGCTCACCAAGCACGGCAAGGGCATCATCCTGATGCACGACTTCCAGCACGCCACTTCCGAGGCTGTTCCTGAGATCTTGAAGTGGCTCAAGCAGAATAAATTCAAGATCGTGCAGGTCGTCGGCAAGACCCCGGTGGAGCCGCTGCCGGAATACAAGAAGATGGTGATCAAGGAGATTGGCGGCGGCCTCGCTAGCGCGCGTCCGATGTCGAGCGTGGTCAAGACCATCAGCGGCCCCAGCGCCAACTGAGCTGAGCCGTTGCGAATCGAGCCGGCCGCGCCGACGTCAGCGCGGCCGGTTTTTCGACGGCGCCCGGCCCCGACAGCAGGCTTCGCGATTGAAACGCTGCGGTGTCGACGAATCGCTGCGCGGATGCCGGGGCAGAGAGGAGAAATCGTGCGCTACCTGTTTCCCGCGCTCGTGGCCGCATCATTCGCCGCGGCTGCTCCGGCCTGGGCGCAGGACCCGACCGGCGAATGGCTCGTCAAAGACGGCACCGCCCAGATCCGTATCGTCAAATGCGGCAGTTCTTTCTGGGGCGTCGTGTCCTGGGAGAAGACGCCCGGCGGACGTGACACCCAGAATCCCGACGCCTCGAAACGCAGCCGTCCCACCCTTGGCATGCCCACCCTGCTCGACATGCAGGCGAGCGACCCGGGCGAATGGAAGGGCGAAGTCTATAACGCCGAGAACGGCCGCACCTATGACGCATCGATGGCCCTGCGCAATGCCGGCACCTTGCACATCAAAGGCTGCGTGCTCGGCTTCCTTTGCGGCGGCGAGGATTGGATGCGAACGCAAGCCAAACAGGCGCAATCACAAAAGAGCGCCACCGCGCGCGACCCGGCGACGGCGACGGCCGCCGCAATTTGTTCGAGCGTTGGCGCCGGGCCGTCCCATTAGCCCTGCTTTGGAATTAACACAGCCGCGGCGGCCGATGTCCTTCGCATGACGCGCCCGGCCGGCCGCGTCAGCGCTTGCGCTTGGCCCTTTTGCCCCGTTTCAGGCGCGTGACGCCGGGCGAGGCGCCGGCGCTCTTGCGCAGCGCCTCTTTCAGGCCGGTCGGCCGCTTGTATTTCCGCAAGAGATCGCGGAAGGCTTCGTCGGCCAATTCCTGGAAGGTCATCATCCGGTCACGGGCCAGCAGATCGAGCGCGGCAAAGCTCTCGTCGTCGAATTGTATGCGCTTGCCCGGCATCGCCGGCCTCCCCCTGCGATAGGAACCATTAGACGGCCGATTTGTTCGCAAAGCCAGCACACGCCGGATCTTAGTGCGCCGATTGCGCAATTTTTCCGCAAATTGCGGGTTTCACCACGGGGAAAAAGGACTTATTTCTACGACAGCTTGATTACGGCAGTATGTCGCCGCGTCGCCGGGCCGCTTCACACGGATGCCACACCGATGCCGGACATTGCCACCATCACGATCAACCCCGCCATCGATATTTTCGTCAACGTGTCGCGGGTCGAGCCGACCAGGAAGCTGCGCTGCTCGGCGCCCAAGCGCGACCCCGGCGGCGGCGGCATCAACGTGGCGCGCGTGGCGCACCGGCTGGGCAGCTCCGTGGCGGCGATCTATCCGACCGGTGGCGCCATCGGCAAATTGCTGCAGCGGCTGGTCGAGCGCGAAGGCATCGCCAGCGTGGTGACGCCGTCGCACGTCGAGACGCGGGAGAATTTCACCGCTTTCGAGAACGAGACCGGCGCGCAATACCGCTTTGTGCTGCCGGGCTCGGCGCTGCACCGCGCCGAATGGGAAGCCTGCCTCGACAAGCTGGCGACGCTACCCGAGAAACCGAAGATCGTGGTCGCCAGCGGCAGCATTCCGCCCGGCGTGCCCGACGACTTCTTCGCCGCGGTGGTGCGCCATGCCAAGAAGCTCGGCGCCATAATGGTGCTCGACACCTCGGGCGCGGCCCTCAAAGCCGCGCTCGCCGAAGGCGTTACGCTGATCAAACCGAACCAGGTCGAGCTCAGCGACTTCGTCGGCCACCCGCTCGTCACCGACAACGACCGCATTGCCGCCGCCCGCAAGCTGATCGCCGATAAGCAGGTGGAAGCGGTGGCGCTCACGCTGGGAGAAGATGGCGCGCTGCTCATCACCGCCGATGGCGCCTGGCGTTCCGAGCCGATGCATATCGAGGTGGTGAGCGCGGTCGGCGCCGGCGACAGTTTCCTCGGCGGCATGGTGGCGGCGATCGCCGCCGGTGAACCGCTCGATGAAGCCTTCCGCATGGGCGTGGCCGCCGGATCGGCCGCGGTGATGAGCCCCGGCACCGAACTATGCCACGCGGAAGACGTGAAGCGGCTGCTGGAAGAAGTGAAGATCCGCGACGTCGCGCCGGCGGTTTCCTAGCGCTCGGTGAGCCGCTGCTCGCGGCAATAGGCTTGCGCATATTTGTCGGCGAGGCGCTTCATGTCGCGAGCATAGCCGCTCTGGTCGACGCCGGTCCACTCGCGCGCGAGGTCGCCGAAGGTCACCGGCCGGTGCAGCCGGCGCATGATGTCCTGTACGTCGCTCTGCACCCGGCGCGTGCGCTTGGCGACCGGATGGGGGATAGGCGTGGTCGAATACATCAGCACGTGTTGCAGATGCGCGAGCACGCCGGTTTTCACGTCGTCGAAATGCTCGCCCGGGCGGCCGGAAATCGTGGCGCCGAGGCCGGCAAAATTGTTGTCGCTCGCCGGCACGCTGGCGGGCGCGCCGTCCGGCCGGCGGAAGGTCAGGAAATTGGTCTCGATCAGCATCTGGAAGAAGGCGTAGTCCCAGCGCACGGGAACGCATTGCTCGGGCGGGCGCGAAACGCACTGGCCGATGCGCTGGTAGAGCGAAGCGATGTGGGTAAAGCGCGGCGCGATTTCGCGCGGCGTGCGGCGGTGCAGGTTGGTCGCTTGCACGAAATCCATCAGCGCGTCGGGCTTGATGCATTTCGGCACTTCGTTACCGGCGCTGGCGATGATCGGCGGCAAGGAGCCAGCCAGCGCCCCGGCCGGCAGCAGGAGAAAAATCAGCAAAATCAGCCGTGCCAGCATGGAGCCCTACCCGGACGGACCAGGCGGGCAGCTAAACTGATTCGGGTTAATTTTACTGAATTTCTCGGCGACGCTGGTCCTGATCGGCGCGCAGGCCCGACAGAAAGGCCGGTCCGCGGCGCGCGGACCGGCCCCGATGGCTTGCGAGAGGATGCGCCCGCAGCGGGGCGGCCGCGGTCGCGTGCAAGCTACTTCTTGACCTGACCGATCTCCTCGAGCCGGCTCATCACCTTGTCGCCCACGAGATCGTTGCCGAGCTTCTTCCAAACGGGCTTGGACGCCGCTTCCCCCCGCGACGCGTCCCGGCGACGCCTCATCCGGCGAGCGCCGCGCATAGGCTTTCGGTGACTTGGGCAGTGCGCGCCGTGCCGCCCAGATCGGGCGTGTGCAACGCTGAATCGGTGACGACGGCGGCCACGGCCTGTTCGATCGCGGCGGCGGCGGCGGCGCAACCTGCATGGCCTTGCCGGTCGCTGAGCCAGCCGAGCAGCATCGCGGCCGAGAGCACGAGCGACAGCGGATTGGCGATGCCTTGACCGGCGATGTCGGGCGCGGAGCCGTGCTGGGCCTGCGCCATGGCATGCGCGTCGCCGGCATTGAGCGAGCCGGCAAGGCCGAGGCTTCCGGCGAGCTCGGAGGCCTCGTCCGACAGGATATCGCCGAACATGTTGGTGGTGACGATGACGTCGAAGCGGGACGGCTTGCGCACCAGCCAGGCGGCAGCCGCGTCGACCAGCATCTCGTCATAGGTCACGTCGGGAAACTCGGCCGCCACGCGCCGCGTCTGCTCGAGAAACATCCCGTCGGTCATGCGCATCACGTTGGATTTGTGCACGGCGGTCACGTGGCGCCGCCGCCGCATGGCTTCGCGGAAGCCGGCCAGCGCGATACGCCGGCAGCCGGCCGCGGTGATCTTGCGCATGGCCAGGCCGACGCCCGGCACCGGCATGAATTCGCCGGAGCCGGCGAACATGTTGCGGTCGGCATAGAAGCCTTCGGTGTTCTCGCGCGCGATCAGCAGGTCCATGCCTTGGATGACGGAAGGAATGCCGGCATAGCACTTCGCCGGCCGCATATTGGCGAACAGGTCGAGCCCGACCCGGAAGCGCGCCGACGGGTTGACGCCGCCTTGCGCGACCGGCGGATACTCGTTGTGACTGATGGGGCCGAGGATGATGCCGTCGGCGGCCTTCGCTTTCTCGAACAGCGCGTCGGGGCAGGTCGAGCCGTAGGCCTTGAGCGCCTCGAAGCCGACCTTGTCGCGTTCGAGCGCGAGGCCGAGGCCAAAGCGCTTATCCGCCGCCGAGAGAACGGCGACGGTCGCTTCGGTGATTTCGCTTCCAATGCCGTCCCCCGGCAGGACGAGAATTTTCATGAACGGCCTCGCTTGGCCAAGCCGTCCATGGGCATGGACAACTTGGTAAGGTGGGACCGGCATGGTAGTGGAGCGCGAGCGATCTCAGCAAGCCACTCGTCCCTTTTGCGCGCGTGACGTCTTTTCCCATCCGCAAAAAGGTTGCAGCGCATATGAGCGCACATTTCCGCGCCACGGCGCCGAGCTTTACACCGCCGGTTGGGACAACCGACTGCCACATCCATATCGTCGGCCGCCCGGAGCAATATCCCTTTGCCGCCGGCCGCAGCTATACGACGATTCCCGCCACGGTGGACGACTACCGCGCCGTGATGGCGAGCCTCGGCGTTTCCCGCACGGTTGTCGTGCAGCCGAGCTTCTACGGCACCGACAACCGCTGCACGGTGGACGCCATCCGCGCTCTAGGCGAGGCGGCGCGCGGCGTGGCTGTCATCGACCCGGACATATCCGACCGCGACTTGGAAGCGCTGCACCAAGCCGGCTGCCGCGGCGCCCGCCTCAATGTCGGCACAAGCCCGCCGGGCGCCGACATTGCGGTCGAGGCCATGGTGGAGCGGATCGACGCGCGCGTGCGCGGCTTGAACTGGCATATCCAGATTTTCACGATGCCGGCTTTGCTGCCGAAATTCGCGGCCGTGCAGCGCCGGTTGGCGAGCCCGCTGGTGATCGATCATTTCGGCATGCTGCGGCCGGAGCTCATCGCGGTCGAGCCGATGCGCAGCCAGTTGCAGGCGCTGCTGGCGATCCTCGATGGCGGCGGCTGGGTCAAGCTGTCGGGCCTCTACCGGGTGGCGGACGATTTTTTGGCGCCCTCGCTCACTGCGCTTGCCCGCCGGCTCACCGAGCGCGCACCGGAGCGAACGGTCTGGGGCAGCGACTGGCCGCACACCCCGCCGCATACGCGCATGGCTAATGACGAGCAGCCGTTGCTGCCCTTTCGCGACATCGACACCGGTCGGCTGTTGAGCCCGGTCGCTATCTGGTTTCCCGACGAGGCGACGCGCCGGCGCGTGCTGGTCGACAACGCGGCGCGGCTTTATGGATTTCCCGCAATCATTGCCGCGCAATAGCTCATTTCAAAAGCGTCAACCCAAATTCCGCTCATTCCCGCGCACGCGGAAATCCAGGGCGGCGGTCGCAGATCGCGAGATTGTGGCCCAGGGTCCCCGCTTTCGCGGGGACGAACGGTTGGATGTTCGCGACGTGAAGGCTGGTTTGCCAACCGAAGCGCCGGAGGCGCGGAGATTGGAGCGGGCGAAGGGAATCGAACCCTCGTATGCAGCTTGGGAAGCAGAGTGCTTTTCAATTCCATCAACGGCTTGGCTGTAAAACTGCGCCATCTCGGCTCTAAATGATTCAATTGATTCCGTCCCGATTGCAAAAATTTTCCGTGTGTCGTGAGCATTTTTTTGCCGCACAGGTCAATGTCCGCTTTACCGTGCATAGCGGATGTTCTTCGTACTTTTTACCAGCGATAATACGTCCACAATGATGAGACATCCGCAAATCAGGAATTAGATGTTTCCAGTCAAATGAAGAATGGCTCCAATAACTGCGCCCGTTGCGATCGAGATAAAATGTGACACAAAGCCAAGATCCAGCCCCAACCGCGAACCCAGCAGGGGGAGTACAATCAGCAATCCAATAAGGATCATCATCCCGTAAGGTTCTATCCGTGCAAACCAATTGGCCAACGTCTTGGGAAGCAATCCCGCTACAATACGCCCACCATCGAGGGGCGGCAGCGGAAACAGGTTGAACACCGCTAGGACAACATTGATGACTAAGGCGTTCTTTAGATTCAGCGCGACCCACTGAGCCGCAATGGGCGGCAGGTAGACCGTGAGGTGAAAACTCAAGCTGGCAACGATTGCCAGGCCAATGTTCATTGCAGGTCCCGCCGCCGCGACAAGAACCATGCCGATACGAGGATGGCGAAGTGCTCGGAAGTCGACTGGCACTGGTTTAGCGTACCCGAACAAGAATGGTGACCGCGCCAGAAGCAAGAGTCCGGGCAGGAGTACTGTGCCAATTGGGTCTATATGCCGAAGCGGATTGAGGCTGACACGTCCAAGTCGTGACGCCGTTTCATCACCGAGAAAACGAGCAACATAGCCATGAGCCGCTTCGTGAAAAGTAATGGCAACAAGCACCGGTATTAGCCAAATTGAAATAATATAAATCAGGTTCATATGACGATACTCGCAGATCGCTCCCCAAACGTCACATTGTAACCGCCGCGGTCAAGGATACCTTGTCCAATCGCGCCAATGCGTGGGATGTATATCAATCTGCCTCATTGTCCGGGCTTTCACCCAACCACCAAGAATGCGACGGCAAGGGAAAGTAAACGCATGTACTCCGTCTTCGTCGATAACCGCTAGTTCCAGTTCACGGTCAAATGGAGAAGTCGATATAGCGTGCCACATAAGGAAACCACAACCTTTATCCTAATTGCGGCCTCGCCTACATTCGTAGAGAGCCGTCGATAAATTGCGAGTAATCAAATGGTGGTGCTGAGTTACGAACACATTTCGATGAAATTAATCTTTGGCAATCCTATCGGCATTAAAAAATTTAAATTGCGGCGAAAGGCTGTTGTAATGTGGAAGCAGTAATGTGCAGCACTATTCCGCTGACTGAAGGCCGCGCTGCGAGCAAGAACAATATTCTGATGCGGCTTCGCGAAAGACTGGAGCGGGCGAAGGGAATCGAACCCTCGTATGCAGCTTGGGAAGCTGCCGTTC
>Ga0307436_1000892_pt1 | contig 13773 bp, 13 predicted proteins | sample SalMarWE160440MG_FD_202513 | JGI IMG/M metagenome (GOLD analysis project Ga0307436, IMG submission 202513) | Salt marsh sediment microbial communities from the Plum Island Ecosystem LTER, Massachusetts, United States - WE1604-40 | ecosystem: Environmental > Aquatic > Marine > Intertidal zone >...
GCCTTGGCGGGTCGCAGCATCGAGCGGCACAAGCGGCGGCAAGCCGAGCAGCGTCTTGCCGGTATTCGGATCAGCGACCACCAACCCGGCGATCAATGCGAGGCTGACAAGCCCGCCGACATAGCCCACGGCCCAGCCGATGCCCGACAAGGTGCCGAGCCGCTTGCCGGACACGAGCCCCGGCATCATGGCATTGGTGAACACGGTGCCGAGCTCGGCGCCGATGGTGGCGATGCCGAAGGAGAGGAGCACCAGGGGCACGAGCCACAGCTCACCGGGGACCGCAAACCACAGACCGCTCAGGCCGGCGATGAGCAGGACCGAGAATCCGGCGATCCAGGGTTTGCGCGGCAGGCCGGCGTCGGCGATGGCGCCGAGCACCGGCGCGAGAATTGCGGCGATCAATTGCGCGGCGCCGGTGGCGTAAGCCCACACCGTCTGGCCATGGGCCGGGTCGGCGACGAAGCCGTTCACGAAGTAAGGCGCGAACAGGAAGGTGACGACGAGAGTGTAGAAAGGCTGGGTCGCCCAGTCGAACAGCACCCAGCCGACGAGGCCGCGCGTGGTCGTGCGCTCTTTCACTTTAGGCGGGCTCGGTGGCATCGAGCACGATCAGATGGTTGGGGAGTTCGTTGCGGTCGGCGGCTTCCGGCGGGAAATGTTCGGCCAGGATCGCACCGCAGGTCTCGATCGCAGCGACGAAACCTTCGGTGCGCGTGCCTCGGCCGATATGTGCCGTGAGCACGGCGATTAGCGCGTCCCATACTTCCGGGGTGACTTTTTTGTAGATGCCGTCATCGGCGATCACCTCGGCATAGCGCTCGGCGTCGGATACATAGATGAGCACGCCCGTGCGGCCCGTGGTGGTGTGGAGGTTCTGCACTAGGAACTGCTCGACGGCGCGCTGGTGGGCGCGGGCGCGCTTAAGCGATGCAGGCGTGATGGCGATGCGCAACGGCTCCCACTGCACGAGGAGCGCACCGGCGGCGAAGACGAAGAGCTGGATGAGATAGACGTACTCGATCGGCCATTTGGTGAAGTGGATGAAGGGCAGCGGCACGGCAAGCGCGAGGAGCGCCACGCACAGCAAGGTGAAATAGCGGTAGCTGGACGATGCGCGCGCCACCACGACGACGATCTCTCCGCTCGTGGTCTTCTCCGCGCGCGTGATAGCGCCGGCGATCGATGCGTGTTCTTCTGGAGTGAAGGGCTGCATGGGTCCGCTCCTACCAGCTGCCCGAGGAGCCGCCGCCGCCGAAGCTGCCGCCGCCACCGGAGAAGCCGCCGCCACCACCGCCGCTGCTCCAGCCGCCGCCCGAGCTGCCCCAGCTAGACCGGCCGCTGCGCCGCCCGGTGCCGCCGACATAGTGTGTGCTGCGATAGAAGCTGTAGCTGATCCACAGGATCACTAGGACCCAGAACAGCACCGTGAACCAGTCGATGGCCGGCTCGTCGGCGTCGTGACGCGCTTTGGCGCGCTGCTCGACCTCGGCGGCATCGCCAGTCAGCACGCTCGTAATGTCGCGCACGCCGTTCTTGATGCCGCCCGGAAAGTCGCCGACGCGAAAGCGTGGCAGGATGCCATTCTCGATGATGATCTTGGTGAGTGCGTCGGTGAGAATGGGCTCGAGCCCATAGCCCACCTCGATGCGTACCTTGCGCTCGTTCGGGGCGACGATGAGCAGCGCGCCGTTATTCAGCTTCGCCGTGCCGATGCCCCAATGACGGCCGAGCTGATAGCCGAAATCCTCGATGGTGTAGCCTTGCAAGGACGGAAGCGTCACCACCACGAGTTGGTCGGAGCTTTTGTCCTCGAGCGCCTTCAGCTCCGCCGTGAGCGCTGCTTCGTCGTCCGGGCTCAACAGATTAGCATCGTCCACGACGCGGCCGGTGAGCGCGGGAAAATTCGGTGCGGCGGCCGCCGGCAAGCACGCAAGGCCGACCGCCACAAAGACGGCTGCCAAGGGAATGCGCAAATACATGACGCGCGAGAACATAAAGGCCATCGGGTTCTCGATTGGCCGGCCGGCGCTAGAACTTCACCTCCGGCACCTTGGTGGTCTCTTCCGAGACGGTGAAGTTCTGCATCGGCTCGGCGTCAGGATAGAGCAGCGCGCGCCACCAGCGGCCCGGGATGGTCCTCAGCTCCGTGTTGTAGTCCTTCACCGCCGTGATGTAGTCGCGGCGCGCGATGGCGATGCGGTTCTCGGTGCCTTCGAGCTGCGACTGAAGCGCCAGAAAGTTCTGGTTCGACTTGAGCTCGGGATAGCGCTCGACAACGACAAGCAGGCGTCCCAGCGCGCCCGAGAGATTGCTCTGCGCGCTCTGGAATTTGTCGAACGCCTCTTTGTTGGTGAGGATGTCCGGCGGAATCTGCACTTGCGTCGCCTTGGCGCGCGCCTCGACGACCTCGGTGAGCACCTTGCTTTCCTGCGCGGCAAAGCCCTTCACGGTCTCGACGAGATTGGGAATGAGGTCGGCGCGGCGCTGATACTGGTTCAGCACCTCGCTCCACGCGGCCTTGGCCCGCTCATCGAGCGTAGGGATCGTGTTGATGCCGCAGCCAGCAAGAGCAAGCCCGACAAGCATGAGGCAGGTTGCACGAAATAATCCGCCCGGCCGGACGAGTGTCAATGCCAGCATGACTTCCTCCCTTTGAGCTCGGGCCCTTGGGCCGCAAACTTCGTGTATTGAGCGCGTGCCATGGTGGCAAGCGCTTTCCTCTGACCGGTTCGCGGCCTAGCTTTCCGATGGGCGGGGCTGATTTTCCGGCGCCCGCGCCATGGTCTTGAAGGCCCCCTTCAACTCCGGAACGTAGAGTGTCTGCGAGGGGAAGGCGAACTCGACACCCTCGTTCTGGAGGGCGCGGAAGATTGCGAAATTGATGGCCTGTTGCATGTCCATGAAGACGGTGTAGTCGGCGCTCAGCACCCAGTAGATCACCTCGAACTCAAGAGCAGAGTTGCCGAAGCTGCGAAAATGGGCGCGCTCGAAACGAACCTGCTCTTGCTTCTCGATGATCTCCGTCACCATCGACGGAATGCGCTCCAACTTGTCTGCCGGCGTATCGTAGGTGACCCCGAGCACCAGAACGACACGGCGCTCTTTCATGCGCTTGAAGTTGTGCACGCGCGTCTTGACGAGGTCGCTGTTCGAAACTGCGATCTGTTCCCCCGAGAGGGCGCGGATGCGCGTCGTCTTGATGCCGATCTTCTCGACCGTGCCGCTCTGCTCGCCGAACACGATGAAGTCGCCGACCTCGAAGGGCCGATCGAGAATGATGGCGAGCGACGAGAAGAGATCGCCGAGCACGCTCTGGGCGGCCAGCGCGACGGCGATACCACCGACGCCGAGACCGGCAATGAGCGCCGTGATGTCAAAGCCAAGATTCTGGAAGATGAGGAGGAGCGCGATCGACCATACGCCCACGCGCACGATGAACTGGATCAGCGACAGCGCGTTGCGCATCGCCGACTTGCGCTTACCTTTGAGGGGCGCAAGCCTCCAGGCGAGGACGGCGGCAGCGATGCGGTCGACCCAGAGCGCGACCTGGACGAACAGCGCGACGATGAAGACCGACGTGACCAGCCGGTGAACCGAGTCCGGCAGGGTGAGCAGCGTCGTCCCGGCGTAGATGGCGGCGATGATGAGGAAGAGCGTCCAGGTCCTCGCGACGACTTCGTGCAGGATCGTCGGCCAGTGCATCTCCTCGCCCGGCTCGGCCGCTGGGAGACGCCGGACCAAGATGAACCGCACGAGAAGGGCGACGATCAGGACGCCAATGCTGAGGGCGGCCGCGATGGCCCATTGGGCCAAGCCGTTGCCGAAGACATCGCTCTTCAGCAGGTTCACCACACTGTCGACGCTGATACTGCTCATACTGCCTTCGGTTCTGTCTTCCCGCGCTGGTCCGCGCCTAACCTAGTGGCTCACGCGCGCTTGACCACCCCCAAGCGACCCATCCAAAGCAAAGCGCCATGATTCGAACCTGGCCAAGATCGGCAGCCGCTTGCCTAGCGATTGCGCAAAGTCCACTTGCGGGGTGTTGCGAGAATGGAACAACAGCAAAGATTTTTTGAAGACTGTTGGCGGCCGGGGCGCGCGGCTGACGTTCATTCGGAGGTCAACCATCCCGACTAAGCTCTGGCAGTTACGAGATTTTTTCTATGACGGTCGTTCGTCCACCTGAATCCCACAGTTTTGGCAGGGTGTTAGGCAAACAGAAGGCTTTACTGGTCAAAGTGAGGGGCCTCTCTTAGTGTGATTCGCGAGTCGTTTGGGGACTCGCGGAGGCTCGCTATGGGACCGGTTTCTGACGGGGAGCGAGTGCGTTGCGTATGCGTATGACAGGGGACGAGGCGACCGAGGTCGCCAAGAGGGCTCTTTCACTCCTTTCGATCTGCCTTGGCGCCGTGGCTCTCACGGCGGTCGTCGCGGTTGCGCCGGCCGACGCGAAGAAGTCCAAGAGCGCCGGGATCGAGGATGCGGTCCCCGCCGCCGATGCCAACCAGCCGATGACGCTGATCGTCTCTCTGAGGAAGCAGAAGGTCGACGTCTACCGAGGCATGACCCTTATCACGAGTTCGCGGGTCTCCACCGGCAAGCCCGGCCATGCGACCAAGGCCGGCGTGTTCAGCATCCTCGAGAAGCAGAGGCACCACTACTCCAACATGTATGGCGGCGCGCCGATGCCCTGGATGAACCGGATTACCTGGTCGGGCACCGCGCTCCATGCCGGCGTCGTCCCCAACTATCCGGCCTCCCACGGCTGCATCCGCCTGCCCTACTCCTTTGCCCCCAAGCTGTTCAAGATCACCGAGGTGGGTGTGCACGTGATCGTGGCCCGTGACAGGGTCACTCCCACTCTGGTTGATCATCCGGCTTTGTTTCAGCCGCTTCCTCTGCCATCGCCGCCGACTTTGGTGAAGCAGGACGGGCAGAAGCAGACGCCGGTGATGCGCCGGTCGAGCAACGAGACCGCGCCCGTCTTCGGCTCTCGCCTTCCTGTGGTATTGGCCAAGGCCGAAACCGTCGTTCCCGATACGCCGCCGGTCGCCGAGGCTGACGCCGAGCCTGCCGCACCCGCTCCGGTCATGGTCCATGCGACCCTCGAAGCCCGGGCTTCGGCCGAGCGCCCTGTTACCGTGGCGATGCTTGAGGACACGCGGGTCCATGCCATCGATCCCAATGCTGGCCCATTCGGTGGGAGCGCTCATGCCGTTGCGTCAAAGCCCGCAGACGCCACAGCGCACGAACCGGCCGTGGCAGACTCTTCGGACGAGCCTGTCAAAGATCAGGATCGCCTAGCAGCTCCAGCCGAAGCAGCGGATGCGCCGGCGAGCCCCGTCATTTCGGGTTCGGCAGCGTCGCTCGAACAGCCTTCGACGCCTGTTCCCGCCAATACCGCGATCGCCATGAAGGTGCCTGAGCCTAAGGTCACTGAGCCGCAGGCCGGGCCGATCTTCTCCGTCTCGGCGACGGCCCTGGTGCAGCCAGTCCCTGCCCCGGTTTCCGGGGTCATCGCCATGACGTCGCCCGACGGGCATCCGCCTCTGCCACCTGCCAAGCCTTCGGTCATCGCCGCCAAGTTCGTCGCCGGCGCCGCTGCCGCCGCGGTCGAGGCCGCCGAGCCCCGGTCCACCGCGCCCTTGCGCATTCTCGTGACTCGGGCCACCAGGCGCGACCGCATTCGCGATGCGCAATACGTCTTGTCGTCCATGGGCTATCTCGAGCCCCAGGACTTCGACGGCACGTTCGGCCGGCAGACGATCGACGCCATCAAGGCCTTCCAGAAGGCCAACGACATGCCCGAATCGGGCGCCTTCACCGACGACGTCGCGGAGAAGATCTACGAAGTCGCCGGCAAGACGGAGCCGCCTGACGCTCATCTGTTTGTGCGTCAGAAATTCGCCAGCGTATTCGATGCGCCGGTCAGCATCCGCAACCCGGACGAGCCGCTCGGCACGCAAGTCTTCACGGTGATGAATTTCAAGCCCGGCGACACCAAGGCGCAGTGGATGGCCATCGGCCTACGCGACGGTGAGGACACTACGGCCGTTCTCGACCGGCTCGAAATCCCCGACGATGTCCGCCAGAAAATCTCCGAGCGGCTGACGCCCGGCTCGTCGCTAATCGTCGCTGACACCGCCATCAACTCGGCGACACTGCCGAAAGGCGCGGACTTCCTGGTTTGGGATACGAGCAAGCCGGCGAAGGTCCAGCGGGCGAGCGTCTCGAGTGGCGATGTGGCGCCCCGGCCACGCAAGAGGCGCCGGGTGTACTCGCAGCCGCGCCGTCCTACCTTCTCGCGCCGCTATCAGGGCTGGCCCTTCTAGGCCACGCCGGGCGGAAGCGCGTCTAGTTCTTCTTTTTGAAGGAAATTGGAGCGGGCGATGGGATTCGAACCCACGACCCCAACCTTGGCAAGGTTGTGCTCTACCCCTGAGCTACACCCGCACTCCAAACCACCGGCAGCCCTTGTTTTTCAAGTTTTGGGGTGGTCATTTGCCTTGTAGTGGATCGCCTCGGCGCTGTCTACAGACGCCACGCGTTCCTTAGTTAGGACCGTCACCGGGTCCCATCAAGGGGCCCCAATAGCCGAAGCACACGCCATAAGCAATGCAATCAGACCGCGCCAAGCTGTTCGCCCGGCTGGAGGAACTCGGCATTGCCGCGACCACGGTCGAGCACGCTCCTGTCTTCACCGTCGATGAGTCTCAGGACTTACGAGGCACAATTCCCGGGGCGCACACCAAGAACCTATTCCTCAAGGACAAAGATGGCCGCATGGTGCTGGTGGTCGCCAAGGAGGACACAAGAGTGGACCTCAAGGCGCTGGCGAAACGCCTCGGCTTCGGTCGTTTCAGTTTCGGCAAGCCCGACCTCCTCATGGAGGTGCTCGGTATCGAGCCCGGCTCGGTCACAGCCTTCGCGTTGATCAATGAGACCTCAATCAGGGTGGCCGCGGTGGTTGTGGACGAGGCCCTGATGAGCTTCGACGAGGTCAATTGCCATCCCCTCGTCAACAACGCAACGACGCGGATCGCCACCACGGACCTCATCCGCTTCATGGAGGCCTGCGGCCATATGCCGAGGATCCTACCGCTTGGCTGACGCCTCCCTTTGACGCGGTAGGCGCAGGTTGCCAAATGGCTCGGCCCGGCCCATCTTCTAAGGCGAGCAGCGGACCGGTGCAGGGTCCCTCTTAACCCTTTAGTCCGCCCCGGATAGCGAGCATGAGCGTAGATACTCCGATCCTCAATGAGGGTGGCGCAAACAACGCCGCCGACCTCATCAAGAACACCACCACACAGGACTTCATGCGCGACGTGGTCGACGCTTCGCGCGAAGTCCCGGTGCTGGTCGACTTCTGGGCACCGTGGTGCGGCCCGTGCCGGCAGCTCACGCCGGTTCTGGAGAAGGCCGTGCGCGCGGCCAAAGGCGCGGTCCGCTTGGTGAAGCTCAATATCGATGAGCATCCGCAGATCCCCGGCCAGATGGGCGTGCAGTCGATCCCGGCCGTGTTCGCCTTTCAGGACGGTAAGCCCGTGGATGGCTTCATGGGGGCGTTGCCTGAATCGCAGGTCAACAACTTCATCGCCCGGCTGATTGGCGAGACGGCCGATAGCGGCGCCGACATCGAGGCCGCAGAGGCCGCACTTGCGGCCGGCGACGTCAATACGGCGGCACAGGCGTTCGGCGAAATTCTGCAAAACGATGCGGAGAACGCGGAAGCCGCCGCTGGGCTCGCCAAGTGCTACATCAAGACAGGCGACCTCGCCCGCGCCGAGCAAACCTTGGCTCTGGTGCCGCCGGCCAAGGCGGAGAGCGCGCCAGTAACAAGCGCACGGGCGGCGCTCGAGCTTGCCCGTAAGGCCAGCGAGGCGGGCGACGTGGAGAGCTTGCGCGCCAAGGTCGCGGCCAACCCGAGCGATCCGCAAGTGCGGTTCGATCTGGCGCTCGCGCTCAATGCCAAAGGCGACCGCGAAGGCGCGCTCAACGAGCTGCTGACTCTCGTTGTGAAGAATCGCACATGGAACGACGACGCGGCGCGAAAGCAGCTCGTGCAGTTGTTCGATGCCTGGGGGCCGACCGACCCGGCGACCACCACCGGGCGTCAAAAGCTTTCATCGTTGCTGTTTGCGTAACGCCAAGGAGCTGGGGTGTCTGACCGCTATAGCAGTGCCGCCGACTTACCGGGCATGCTGCCGGTGTTCCCCTTGCGCGGCGCCATCCTCCTGCCGCGCGCAACGCTGACCCTCAACGTGTTCGAGCCGCGCTATCTCGCGCTGATCGACCATGCGCTCGCCAATGACCGCCTGATGGGTGTGGTGCAGCCCGGCCCGGACACAGGCACCGCCGAGTCTCCCGAAGGCAAGAGCGTTCCCTTGCGCCGCGTGGGCTGTGCTGGACGGATTACCGCATTCAACGAAGGCGATGACGGGCATCTCGTCATTTCGCTCTCGGGCGTGGCCCGCTTCCAACTCGGCGCGGAGGTTTCGTCAGATACGCCGTTTCGGATGTGGGAGGTGGATTTCTCGCCCTACCCGACCGACTTCGTCAGCGGTCACGGCGAGGACGATGTCGACCGCGCGCAACTGATCGCCACGCTGCGCTGCTATCTCGAAGCCAACAATCTCAACGCCGATTGGGACCGCATCAACAGTGCCGCCACAGAGCGGCTGGTGAACACGCTAGCGATCCTCAGCCCCTACGGTCCGGAAGAGAAGCAGGCGTTGCTGGAAGCAAACGATCTGCGCGCGCGGGCCGAGGCGCTGGTGGCGCTTGCCGAGATGGAACTCGCCGCGCGCGACGACGGTTCGGGGACATCACTGCAATGACAAGCGATAGCATCGAGACGGGCGGAACGGGACGCAGCGAACGGCGCGTCGATCCGAAGTTGCTCGAGATTCTTGTCTGCCCGCTGACCAAGACCTCGCTCGACTACGATGCCGAGGGGCAAGAGTTGGTCAGCCGCGCGGCCGGTCTCGCCTTTCCGATTCGCGACGGCATTCCGATCATGCTGCCCGAGGAGGCGCGCAAGCTCGATGAGAGCTAGCCGCCACCTTAAGCGCCTCGCCTTTCATCAAACGTGCTGTGCAGCCGCCATCCGCCGCACATCCTCCGGTGTGTGCCCCGCTTCGCGATAGGTCCGGATCGCGCAGGCGTCGTTGCGCTTGGCAAGCCGTTTGCCCGCCTCGTCGCGAATGAGAGGGTGATGATGCCAAACAGGCACGGGCAGTTCGAGCAGCGCCTGCAAGAGCCTGTGGATCGGCGTCGCCTCCAATAGGTCCTCGCCCCGGATGACATGGGTGACGCCTTGCGCCGCGTCGTCCACCACCACCGACAGGTGATAGGCCGCCGCGCCGATATCCTTGCGCCCCAGAACCACGTCGCCGACCTGCCGCCGCATGGCCTCCGGGTCCAGCGCATGCGTTCCGGCGTGAGGCGCCCCGGTCTCACGCCAGGTCAGCGCCTGACCGCTTAGGAGCGCCAGCGCCCGGTCGAGATCGAGCCGGATCGCATCGCCTGGCCCGCACTCCGCCATGCTGCGGCTGCGGCAGGTGCCGGGATAGACTCCGCCGCGCGGCGAAAGATGCGTCGCCCCCTCCTGTGGCGCGATGAGCGCAGCGCGGATATCGGTGCGCGTGCAGCGGCAGGGATACGTCACGCCGAGTTCGCCAAGCCGCTCCAGCGCGACTGCGTAGACATCGAGCCGTTCCGATTGCCGCAAGACCGGCTCGGGCCATGTCATGCCCAACCAGGTCAAATCCTCGTAGATCGCCGCCTCGTATTCGGGCCCCACTCGTGTCCGGTCGGTATCCTCGATCCGTAAGAGGAATTCCCCGCCCGCCGCCTTCGCCGCCTCCCAAGCGGTCAGGGCGGAGAAGGCATGGCCAAGATGGAGAAGCCCCGTCGGTGACGGGGCGAAACGGGTGATGAAGTTCCCCGACATCGTGCGGTCGCGCACCACGCGGCTACAGCCCCTCGCCTTTCAACAGGCGCGGCACGTCGCCGGTGGCGCCTGCCGCTTCACGCACGAGGAAGCGCTTCAGCCCCGGCGCGCGGTCGACGAGGCCGAGCCCCAAATCGCGGATCGCCCGCAGGGGCACGCTGTCGTTGGAGAACAGGCGGTTCAGCCCATCCATAACCGTGGCGGAGAAGGCACTGTCGAAGCGCCGCCAGCGTTGATAGCGCTCGAGCGTGACGCCAGAGCCGATATCGAGCCCGAGGCGGAGCGTCTCGACAATCGTCTCGGTGAGTGCCGCCACGTCGCGCATGCCGATATTGAGACCTTGCCCGGCGAGCGGATGCACGGCGTGGGCCGCATCGCCGATCAGCGCGAGCCGGTCGCCAATGAATGATCGCGCTATCTGAAACTCCAAGGGAAACGACTGGCGCGGGCCTTCGAGCGCGATCGCCCCGAGGCGATGGCCGAAGCGGCGCGTGAGTGCGCTCGCGAAGGCCTCTTCGCTGCCAGTCATGAGCGCCTGACCACGCGCCTTCTCCTCGGTCCACACGATGGACGACCGGTTGCCTGTGAGCGGCAGGATGGCGAAGGGGCCGGCAGGCAGAAAGTGCTGCACCGCCATACCGTGGTGCGGGCGCTCATGGGCCACGGTAGCGACGATGCCGAGTTGCGGATAAGACCAGGCGATGCATTTGATGCCCGCCTGCTCTCTAAGCCGCGAGCGCTTGCCGTCCGCGGCGACGAGGAGCGGCGCCTGAAGCGTCTTGCCACTCGCAAGCTTGGCGCACACACCAAAGGCATCCGTCTCGTAAGCCTCGACGCTGTCCGGCGCGAACAGCGCGATCGCCGTCTCCTTGGCGATCGCCGCATCGATGGCATGAAGAAGGTGGCCGGCCTCGACCAGATAAGCCTCCGGTGCGCCTGCCTTCATCTCCTCATCGAAGCCTAAGAAATGCGGACGCAGGCTTGCGTTCAACGGACTGTCGGTGATCTCGATGGAGCAGATCGGTTGCGCCTTTGCGGCAAGCACCGACCACAACCCAATCGCCTCGAGCAGGCTCTTGGTGGCCGCCGACAGGGCGAGACCACGCGCATCCGGAGGACGGTCGGCGCCAGCCTCCCGCGGGGCGGCATCGACCAACGCAACGCTGAAGCCCTTGGGCGCGAGCTTGGCCAGCGCCAGTGCCAGGGTGCCACCGGCAAAGCCGCCGCCGGCGACGATCACATCGTATTGGGCGGTGCCGTCGCCGCCGGTCTTCGATTTCAGCGTCGCTGCCATGCTTCCCCTATAAGCGAGGGCGGCGCGGTATGCCACTTGCGCGCATCGGCGACGTTCCGCGAGGCCTTCGAACCTGCTAAACGGCCTCTGATCCGGAAAACCCATGGAAAGGCCGCCCATGAGCCGCGCCCTCGACATGCTGCTGTCGATCCTCGATCTCGAACCCCTTGAACAGAACCTCTATCGCGGCTTGAGCCCGCAAGTGGGCTGGCAACGGGTGTTTGGCGGTCAGGTGATCGGCCAGGCGCTGGTCGCGGCCAACCGAACGGTGGAAGGCCGGATGGCCCATTCGCTTCATGCCTATTTTTTACGCGCCGGCGATCCGACCGTGCCGATCATCTATGAAGTGGACCGAATCCGCGACGGCGGCAGCTTTTCTACCCGCCGCGTGGTGGCGATCCAGCACGGGCATGCGATCTTTTCCATGGCCGCCTCCTTCCACAAGGAGGAGGCTGGCCTCCAGCACCAGATGAAGATGCCGGACGTCCCGCCGCCTGAAGATTTGCCGAGCGAAGCCGAGCTGAAAGAGCGGCTCATCGATCGTGTGCCTGAGCCGGTCAAAGCTTATTGGCAGCACGAGCGGCCGATCGAGATCCGGCCGGTGGACCTCTCGCGCTACTTCTCGCCGGAAAATCGCGCCGCGAGCCAGCTCGTGTGGATCAAAGCTACCGGTGATCTCGGCGCCGACCTCGCGCTCCACCAATGCGTTCTGGCCTACGCCTCGGATTTCACTCTGCTCGACACGGCGTTGATCGCTCATGGCCGGTTCGTCTTCGACCCCAACCTGATGCTGGCGAGCCTCGACCACGCCATCTGGTTCCACGAGCCGTTCAGAGCCGACGATTGGCTGCTTTACGCCCAGGACAGCCCGAGTTCGGGGGCCGGACGGGCGTTTTGCCGCGGCACGCTTTTCACGCGCGAAGGCCGGCTGGTGGCTTCCACCGCCCAAGAGGGCCTCGTTCGCGAGCGGAGGCCCAAATAGGCGCCTAAATCGCGTGCAATCGGCCTGTTTTGCCTAATTACTGTGCTGACTGCTTTGCGTCAGCCCTGAGGCAGCACCGGCTCGAATCGTAAAAGAATCCCTAACCCCAAGGACTTGCCAGCCCTCCTACAGAGTTGGCACGCAGCTTGACTCTGCTTTCGGGTTCGCACGGCTGGAACTGAGAGGCAACGACCATCCAGCTGTCAAAATCATGGAGGGCTTAAACAGATGAAGCTGGTGATGGCAATCATCAAGCCATTCAAGCTCGACGAGGTGCGTCAAGCCCTCACCGAGCTTGGGCTACAAGGCATGACCGTTACTGAGGTCAAAGGGTACGGGAGGCAGAAGGGCCACACTGAGATCTATCGCGGCGCCGAATACGCCGTGAACTTCTTGCCGAAGATCAAGATCGAAGTCGTGGTGCCAGCCAAAATGGTCGACAAAGCTGTGGACGCCATCGTCGCCGCGGCCAAGACCGGGCAAATTGGCGACGGCAAGATCTTCGTCGTCCCCGTCGAACAGACAGTGCGCATCCGCACTGGCGAAACCAACGAATCAGCACTGTAAGAGGGGGAGAATTGAAGATGACGACCCTTGCCAAATATCTATTCGGCGTGGTCGCGGCACTCGTAGTGCTCGCGCTTTACCACGTCCATCCGGCGCTCGCGCAAGAGGCGCCGGAAGCCACGGCTCAGGCAGCCGAAGAAGCTGCGAAACTCGACACCGGCGACACGGCCTGGATGCTGACATCCACGGCCCTCGTCCTGATGATGACCATTCCCGGCCTCGCCCTGTTCTATGGCGGCATGGTGCGCAAGAAGAACGTGCTCGCCACCGTCATGCAGAGCTTCGCCACCACGTGCATCGTCACGATCGTATGGATGGTGATCTCTTACTCGCTCGCCTTTAAGGACGGCGGCGCGATGAACGCCTATATCGGCGGCATGGGGGCGTTTCTGCTCCACGGTATGGGTTCCGACACATTGTCAGGAACAATTCCTGAGTCGGTGTTCATGACCTTCCAGATGACGTTCGCCATCATTACTCCGGCACTCATCTGCGGCGCGTTCGCCGACCGCATGAAGTTCTCGGCGCTGGTGATCTTCATGGTCCTGTGGTCGATCTTCGTCTATGCGCCGATCGCCCACTGGGTCTGGGGCGGTGGCTTCCTAGGTGATTTGGGCGTGCTCGACTTCGCTGGCGGTACCGTGGTCCATATCAATGCCGGTATTGCGGGCCTCGTCTGTGCCATCTTCCTCGGCAAGCGAGTCGGCTACGGCACTGAGAACATGGCGCCGTACAACCTGGTCTATGCCGTGATCGGCGCCTCGCTTCTGTGGGTGGGCTGGTTCGGCTTCAACGCCGGTTCGGCAGTGGCATCGAACGGCGCGGCCGGTATGGCCATGGCCGTCACTCAGATCGCTACGGCGATGGCGGCGTTGGCCTGGATGTTCATCGAGTGGATCGTGCACAAGAAGCCGAGCGTGCTGGGCATCATCTCCGGCGCGGTCGCGGGTCTCGTCGCCATTACGCCGGCGTCGG
>Ga0307436_1000894_pt1 | contig 13753 bp, 16 predicted proteins | sample SalMarWE160440MG_FD_202513 | JGI IMG/M metagenome (GOLD analysis project Ga0307436, IMG submission 202513) | Salt marsh sediment microbial communities from the Plum Island Ecosystem LTER, Massachusetts, United States - WE1604-40 | ecosystem: Environmental > Aquatic > Marine > Intertidal zone >...
GTGACGCAGTGGGTGCTGAAGACGGTCTTTGCAGAGCTCTACGATGCGCGCATCATTCTCGAAGGCATGGTGCTCAAGCCCAACATGGTGATCGCCGGCAAGAACGCCGCGAAACAGGCCGAACCGGCCGAGGTGGCGGAAATGACGGTGAAATGCCTCAAGGCCTCGGTGCCTTCGGCCGTTCCCGGCATCGCCTTTTTGTCGGGCGGTCAGTCGGATGTCGAGGCAACCGAACATCTCTCGCTCATAAACCAGATGGGGCCGCATCCCTGGAAGCTCACCTTCTCCTACGGCCGCGCCTTGCAGGCGGCGGCGCTGAAGGCTTGGGGCGGCAAGGCCGACAACGTGGTGAAGGCGCAGGCCGCCTTCGCCCACCGCGCCCGCATGAACGGCCTGGCCACGACGGGCAAATGGGCCAAGGCGCTGGAAAAGGCGGCCTGAGGGGGCAAGACTGCGATCGCCGGTCGGCTCCGATCCCGCGAAGTTCAGCGGGAAATTGTCATTGCCGGACTCGTTCCAGCAATCCATAACCACCTCCAGTGCCGTCGTCGCGAGGGCGGTGATTATGGATGCCCGCGACAAGTGCGGGCATGAAATCTATTTGTATGCCAGGAGCAGAAGGGCTTAACCGGACACCTATGCCAAAGTGCCGCCTTTTTCTGGTCGTTCCCTCCGGGCTCGATGCCGGGACGGCCCGCGCCTGCCTCGATGCGGCGCTGGCGGCCGGGGATGTGGCGGCGCTCAAGGTGACGGGAAACAGATCGCAACAGTCAAGCCTGCTCGGTGCCGTTCAGGCCGCAGCGCAAGCGGCCGGTGTGGCGGTTCTGTGCGAGGACGATGAAGAGCTTGCCTTTGAGCGCAAGACGGACGGGGTGGAAATCGCCGCCGATGCGGCGCACTTTACCGCCGCCCGCCGTCGTCTCGGCGCTGAGGCGATCGTGGGCGCGCGTTGCGGCACCTCGCGCCATCAGGCCATGGAGATGGCCGAAGCCGGCGCCGATTATGTGCAACTCGATGCCGGCGATGGCGATGAGAGCCTCGTGGGCTGGTGGGCGGAGCTGTTCGAGGTTCCTTGCGTGGCGGAAGCGGCCGCGGGGGCGATCGAGGACGGGGCCGACTTCGCCGTCGTGCCGGCCGCCATGTGGGCCTCGCCCGATGCGGCCAGCACAGAGGTGGAAAAGCTGATGCAGGCGATCGCGGAGACTGAATGATGACGAGGGCGAAGCGCGCCGCGCTGGCGGCCGGCCTGCTGCTTGTCTCAGCCCTGACGGCGATGGCGGGGCCGAGCTTCGAGGAGGCCGCCGCCCTTTACCAGGACAAGAACTACAAGGCGGCCTACGATATCGCCTCCTCGCTCGCCAATGCGGGCGATGCCCGCGCTGAGGAGATGCTCGGCGCCATGTTCCAGTTGGGCCATGGCGTCGTCGCTGACATCGGCCAGGCCATCGACTGGTATGGCGCCGCCGCCAAGGAGGGCCGCGTCCGCTCCATGTTCGCCCTGTCCAACATCTATCTCGACGGCTCGACCGGCCATTTCGACCGCGACAAGGCGGTCATGTGGCTCAACAAGGCCGCCGATGCCGGCTATGTGCCGGCCATGCACAATCTCGGTCTCGTCTATGTCGGCAGTGCCGGCGGCACGCCGGACTGGAAACAGGCGGCCTACTGGTTCGGGAAAGCGGCAGACAAGGGCTTTGCCCAGTCGCAATACAATCTCGGCATCCTCTATGCCGAGGGCAAGGGGGTGGAAAAGGACCAGGTCAAGGCCGCGGAGCTTTACTTGCGCGCCGCCTTGCAAGGGCTCGCCGATGCCGCCCTCGACTACGGCGTCATGGTGTTTCGCGGCGAAGGCGTGCAGAAGGACGAACGCATCGGCGCCGAATGGCTGCTGGTAGCGGCCCGGCGCGGCAATCCCGTGGCCCAGAACCGGGTGGCGCGCCTCCTGGCCATGGGTCGCGGCTTGAGAGCCGATCCGGTCGAGGCGATGAAATGGAACATCCTCGCCAGCCGCGCCGGGCGCAAGGATGCCGAGCTCGACAAGCTGCTGGCCCCGCTCACCCCCGCCCAGCACGCCGAGGCGCAAGCCCGCGCCGCTGCCTTCAAGCCGGTCGAGACATCGAAGAACTGAAATGCGCTCCGCCGCCCGCGGCCCCGCGGCAGATTTTGGGTGCACGGCTACGTGAGGCTTGCTAATAACGCCGCCACGAACGCACGGCGAGGCATGGCGCGAATGCCGGCCCCGGATGGCGCGAACAATCTGACCAAGGTTTTTCAATGAAGATCAACGGCAACGAGATCAAGCCGGGCAACGTGATCCTGCACAACGGGCTGCTGCTGCTGGCGGTCAAATGCGACCACGTCAAGCCCGGCAAGGGCGGCGCCTTCGCCCAGGTGGAGCTGCGCGACGTCGTCAGCGGCACCAAGTACAACGAGCGCTTTCGCGCCTCGGAATCGGTGGAGCGCGTCAGGCTCGAACAGAAGGATTACCAGTACCTCTACGAGCAGGGCGACATGCTGGTGTTCATGGACACCGAGACCTATGAGCAGATCGAGCTGCCGCACGATTTTGTCGGCGAACGCGCCGCCTTCCTGCAGGACGGCATGCAGGTGACGGTGGAAAGTTATGAGGGCAAGCCGCTCGGCATCTCCCTGCCCGGCCAGGTGACACTTGCGATCGTCGAGGCCGATCCGGTGGTCAAGGGCCAAACGGCGTCGTCCTCGTACAAGCCCGCCAAGCTGGAGAACGGCCTCAGGATCATGGTTCCGCCCTTCATCGGCGCCGGCGAGCGGGTGGTGGTCGACACCAACGAAGTGACCTATATCCGGCGGGCCGACTAGCTTCATGGCAGCTTCTCCCACTCTCACCGTCATGGCCAATGCGGCGCGCCGAGCGAGCCGCGCCATCCGGCGTGACTTCGGCGAGGTGGAGAACCTGCAGGTCTCGCTCAAAGGGCCCGCCAACTTCGTCACCCGCACCGACAGGCGGGTGGAGGAGATACTGGCCGAGGACTTGCGCAAGGCGCGGCCCGGCTTCGGCTTCCTCATGGAGGAATCGGGCGCAAAGAGCGGCAGCGACAAAGAGCACCGCTGGATCGTGGATCCCATCGACGGCACCACCAATTTCATTCACGGCATTGCCCATTTCGCCATCTCGATTGCGCTGGAGCGGGCGGGCGAGATCGTCGCCGGGCTTGTCTACAATCCGATCGCGGACGAGATGTTCACCGCCGAGCGCGGGCGCGGCGCTTTCCTCAACGACCGCCGCCGCCTGCGCGTGGCAGTCCGCCGCTCGCTCAGCGAGGCGGTTGTCGCCTGCGGCATCCCGCATCACGGCCGTGGCGACCACGAGCGCTTTGGCGCCGAGATGGCGCGCGTGCAGGCCGCCGTCGCCGGATTGCGCCGGTTCGGCGCGGCAAGCCTCGATCTGTGCTGGGTTGCGGCCGGCCGCGTCGATGCCTATTGGGAACGCGGACTTGCCCCCTGGGATATTGCTGCCGGCCTCATAATCGTGCGCGAGGCGGGCGGCAGCGTCGGCGATGTCGACGGAGCGGCGGACGTGCTCAGGAGCGGCAATGTGCTGGCCGGCAATGACGAGCTTTATCGCCTGCTGCAGACGGAGTTGGCCGCTGCCACGACGGAATCGCCGGCAGCGCCCGTCAAGACGGCCTGATTAGCCGACTGCGGCCCGAAGACGCGCGTGCTACTGGTGACAGCGTGCCCGGATCGGGTATCTTTGATACAGAGGCAACCTCTGAAGGCGAAAGAAGGACCATGGCCGAAGGCAAGGACAACAATGTGCTCTCCCTGCCGCGCGTCTATCTGGTGCGCATGGTGGTGTTCATCCTCCTCGTTGCCATCCTGGCGGCGGTGCTCTATCCGCAGTTCCGCCATGCCTTCATGAACAATCCCGGCCTCAACGGCCTGATCATCCTCACCCTCGTGCTCGGCATCGTCTATGCCTTCCGCATGGTCTGGCGGCTGTTTCCCGAGGCGAACTTCATCAACCACTTCCGCATCGCCGATCCGGGGCTGGAGATCCCCTACAGGCCGCGCTTGCTCGCCCCCATGGCGACGCTTCTGCGCGACCGCCAGGGAGCGACCATCCTGTCGCCATTGTCCATGCGCTCGCTGCTCGATTCGCTCGCCTCGCGCCTGGATGAGTCGCGCGACATCTCGCGCTACCTTATCGGCCTGCTCATCTTCCTGGGGCTTCTCGGCACATTCTGGGGCCTGTTGCAGACCATCACCTCGGTGGGCGATGCGATCAAGGCGCTGGACGTGACCACGGCCGAATCAAGCACCATCTTCGAGCAGCTCAAATCGGGCCTGCAGGCACCGCTGGCGGGCATGGGCACCTCGTTCTCGTCATCGCTGTTCGGCCTTGCCGGCTCGCTGGTGCTGGGCTTTCTCGATCTGCAGGCGAGCCAGGCGCAGAACCGCTTCTACAACGAGCTGGAAGACTGGCTGTCCTCCATCACCGACATCGCCGCCAGCGACAGCGGCCAGCTTGCCGTGCCGCAATATCTGCGTCTGGATATGTCGAACATGCAGCGCGGCATCGAGCGCATCAACCAGACGCTGGAATCCGCGCTTGCCGAACCGGCGAACTTCGAGCCGAGCGAGGAGAACTCGGCTGCCCTCGACAAGCTCGCCGGGGCGGTGGAAGACCTCGTGCATCAGATGCGCGAAGAGCACCGCATGGTGCGCCAGCTTGCCCAGTCGCAAGCGGATCAGAATGCCGAACTGAAGCGGGCACTCACCGGCCAGGCAAAGCCGGTCGCGCCCACCGCGGCCAGCGGACGGCTGCGCGCGGCCGTACGCGCGCCGCGCCGCAACGAGGACTGAGCGTCCACCATCACACAAGGATGCATCATGAGATCGAATTTTCGGCCGGATATGGCAGGCGCCGCGCGCAGCGCGATGCGGTGCATCGGGCAAGTACGGCAACGCACCAGATACGAGGCGAAAATCGACCTGAAGGGCGGCCAGACGATGCCCGTGGCTAGGCGCGCCGCCGCAGGCGATGTGGCCCATCGGCAAGGTAGCGCGACGATGTCCACGGGTTTCGTCTGGCCGTTTCATGATGCATCCTTGTGTGATGGTGGGTGCTAAATGGCGCTTGCCAGCCACCGCTACGGGCGCTCGCGCGACACCGCCTATTACTGGCCGGGCTTCGTCGATGCGATGGCGCAGCTTCTGCTGGTCATCACCTTCCTGTTGTCGGTGTTCATGATCGCCCAGTTCCTGCTGGCGCGCCAGCTCACCGGCCAGGACACGGCGCTGTCGCGGCTGCGCGCCCAGATCGCCGAGCTTTCCAACCAGCTCGCCCTGGAAAAGGCCAGCAAGAAACAGCTGGAGATCACGCTTTCGGCCATCACCACCGATCTCAAGGCGGCACGGGCACAGACCGCGCGCCTGCAAGGCCTGTTCGACGAGCAGCAGAGCCAGAAAGGTTCGGCCAGCGCCCGCATCACAGCGCTGCAGGGCGAGATTGCCCACCAGAAGTCGCTGGCTTCCGATGCCCTCGCCCAGGTGGAGCTGCTCAACCAGCAGATCGCCGCCCTGCGGCGCCAGATCGCCACGCTCAACGAGGCTTTGCAGGCGGCCGAGGCGCGCGATGAGAACTCCAAGACGGTGATCGCCGATCTCGGCCGCCGCCTCAACGCCGCGCTGGCCCAGCGCGTGCAGGAGCTGACGCGCTATCGTTCGGAATTTTTCGGACGGCTGCGCCGCATTCTCGCCAAGCGCTCCGACATTCGCGTGGTCGGCGACCGCTTCGTATTCCAGTCGGAAGTGCTGTTTCCCAAGGCCTCCGCCGAGATCAGCCCGGCCGGGCAGGAGGAGCTCGCCAAGCTGGCCGGCGCCGTCAAGCAGCTTGAAGGCGAGATCCCCGCCGACATCGGCTGGGTGCTGAGGGTTGATGGCCACACCGACAGCGACCCTATCCACACCCCGCAGTTCCCCTCCAACTGGGAACTGTCTGCGGCCCGTGCTATCGCCGTGGTGCGCTTTCTGATCAGCCAGGGTGTCTCGCCCAACCATCTGATGGCCGCCGGGTTCGGCCAGTATCAGCCTCTCGACACCGGCGACACCCCCGAGGCCAAGGCGCGCAACCGCCGCATCGAGCTCGAGCTGACCAATCGGTGAGGCTGGGACGAAAGGCCAAGAGTGTCATTGCCGGACTTGTTCCGGCGATCCATAACCACCGGCGGTGCGCTACAAACGATGGCCGTGGTTATGGACGCCCGTGGGCAAGTGCGGGCATGACAAACCCAGAGCAAATGGCCACTATTCCGCCGCCGCAGAGAATTGCAGCTTGGCCAGGCGCGCATAAAGGCCGCCGGTCTTCATGAGCTGGCCGTGCGAGCCTTGCGCTACGATCTTGCCAGCTTTCATCACCACGATGCGGTCGGCATTGCGCACGGTGGCCAAGCGATGCGCGATGATCAGGGTGGTGCGCCCCTTTTTCAGCCGCTCGAGCGCGGCCTGCACATAGCCTTCGCTTTCGGCATCGAGCGCGCTCGTCGCCTCATCCAGGAGCAGGACCGGCGCATCGCGCAGGATGGCGCGTGCCATCGCGAGGCGCTGCTTCTGGCCACCTGAGAGGGTGACGCCGCGCTCGCCCACCCTGGCGTCGTAGCCGTCGGGAAACCGGTGCACAAATTCGTCCACGCGAGCCGCGCGGGCAGCTTGCTCCACCTCCTCGTCAGAGGCATCGGGTCGACTGAAGCGGATGTTCTCGCGGATCGAGGCGGAAAAGATCGCCGGCTCCTGCGGCACCAGAGCCAGCCGGCTCCTCAACGCCTTGAGGTCGGCCTGGCGCACGTTGACGCCATCCAGCCGCACCGCGCCCGCGTCCGGATCGTAGAAGCGCAGGAGCAGGTTGAAGATGGTGCTCTTGCCCGCGCCTGACGGGCCGACGATGGCGACTGTCTCGCCCGGCTTGACCGAAAAATCGACGCCGTCAAGGGCGGAGATGTTGGCGCGGGTCGGATAAGAAAAGCTGACGTCTTCAAAAGTCACCTCGCCACGCACTGGTTCAGGCAGCTCGACTGGCTCATCCGGCGAGGAGACGAGGCGCTGGGTGGCGAGGATTTCCGACAAGCGCTCGGCAGCACCGGCGGCAAGCTGGATCTCGCCCCAGACCTCCGACAGTGAGCCCATGGCGCCGGCGGCAAGGGCGGCATAGAGCACGAACTGCCCCAGCGCCCCGCCCGTCATCTGCCCGGTTAGCACATCGTTGGCGCCATACCACAACACCGCCACGATGGCACCGAAAGCGAGAAAGATGATGGCGCCGGTAAGGAGCGCGCGCGCGCCGGTGCGCCGGCGGGCGGCATCGAAGGCGGTGGCGGTGGCGGCGGAGAAGGTGTCATCGAGCCGCCTTTCCTGGGTGTTGGCATGCACTGCCGGCATCGCCTGCAGCGTCTCCTGGGCCATGGCGGCCGATGTGGCGAGGGTGTCCTGGGCCGAGCGCGACAGGCGCCGCACCATGCGCCCGAACAGCACCAGCGGCAGTACGATCAGCGGAATAGCGATGAGCACCAGCAGAGACAACTTCGGGCTCGTCCACACCATCATGGCGATCGCACCCACCATCATCACCGAATTGCGCAGTGCGACCGAGGCCGAAGATCCGAAGACGGTCTTGATCTGGGTGGTATCGGCGGTGAGCCGCGACATCACTTCGCCCGAGTCGTTGGCGTCCCAGAAGGCCGAACTCAGCGACAGGAGATGACGAAACACCATGTCGCGCAGATCGGCGGCCACCTTCTCGCCTATCCAGGTGACGAAGTAATAGCGGCAGGCGCTGGCGAGCGCGAGGATCACCACCACCAGCATCATCATGGCAAAGTACTGATTGACGAACTGGGCGTTGGCGACGGAGAAGCCGTGATCGATCACCCTTCTTACCGCCAGCGGCACCGCCAGCGTGGCAGCGGCCGCGGCCACCAGCGCCGTGAGCGCGGCGGCGACCTTGCCGCGATGGCGCATGACCAGAGGCATGACCGTGACGAGCGGCTTGATGCTGCGCGACTTCTCCTGCCGCTGAGCGAGCTTCATCGCGGGCTCGCTGCCCGCCTCGATGGTCATCGTCTCCGCCATGCGTCCTCCAGCTTTTGCCCGATACGTCCGCTGTGAAAGGCCATACCTGTGCACGGCCCTTCTTGCGCCCCCCAAGGGGCTCCTGTATAGAACCGCCCCGAAACTTTCCTACATGAAGACCGGCCTGCGCCCAACCCCGGCGCGCGCGACAATGAGGATCACCGAGATGAAGAGCGACATCCACCCCGACTATCATACCATCAACGTGGTCATGACCGACGGCACCAGCTTCCAGACCCGCTCGACCTGGGGCAAACAAGGCGACACGCTGCAACTCGACATCGACCCCAAGTCTCACCCGGCCTGGACCGGCGGCGGCCAGCAGCTCGTCGACCGCGGCGGCCGCGTCAGCCGCTTCAATCAGAAATTCGGCTTTTTGAAGAAGTAGGCGACGGCGCGGTCTCGCGCCACCTGATCGCCATCAAAAGCAATCTGCCTTCGCCAGGTTGGCCTCACCGCGATCCGCGCTTGATGGCGGAAAAGGCCTCGGCGAGCTGGTCGACCTGGTCCGCCACCGGATTGGCCGGCGGCGCATCGTCCTTCAGCGACTCGTGAATCATGGCATCGAGCTTGAGCACCCGGTTGTGCAGCTTGAGGCTGCGCTCGATCAGATCCTTCAGGCCGTCGGGCAAGTGGGTGTCGCCGGTGAGCCGGTGGCCGGGGCCGATCTCGTTGAGGTTGATGCGATGCTTTTCGGCCAGCGCCTGATCCCTGGAGACCTCGCCGGCGCTGACGGCGCGCTGCAACAGCAGCCACGAGGCGAGCTGCATCAGGCGGGTGGTGAGCCGCATGCTCTCGGTGGCATAGGCAATCGCCCCGTGCCGGTCGAGCCCGCGGGCATCCTGCCTGCCAGGCCCGTCGAGATAATTGGCCGTCTCTTCGACCAGCGACATGCCCTCCTGGAACACGCGCTGGAACTGTTCCGAGGCCGCGAAATGCGCCATGAAGTCGATCAGCCGTTCGTCTTCGCTCTGCTGTTGCCGCCTGTCCCTGTCACTCATCGAACTCAAACCCTTCATTTGCCCGCGCCACCGGGCGGGCCGGCGGCGGAATGATGATCGCTCAGGCCCGGCCGGTCAATATGGTGCAGATCGACCGGGCGCTCGATCGGGCCGCAGCAAGTTCGATGCCAAAAAAAGAGCCGCGGAAAGCCGCGGCTCTGAAGTCTAACAGGGAGGCGTCAAACAGAGTGGACAGGAGCCACTCGAAGAATCCAGATGACTGGATTACGTTAATGAACATACAGGGAGAGTCGTTACCGAATGGTTAACGTAGACAAGCCGGACTCACTTTTTTCACCATGACCGGCAAGGACCGGTACAAACCTCCCCCTCTCCCGCTCACAACTTGAACACCGAATCGGCCGCAGCGCGGCTCGAGTGCTTGGCGGCAAGACCGGCCTCGATACGGGCGATCTCCGCCTTGAGAACGGCGATACGTTCCTCCAGCTCCTTCACGGAAAGTTTCGACAGGTCGGCGCCAACAACGATCTCCTGCTGCTTTGGCCTGGTCTCCTCGCCTTCGTCCTTCATGCCATCCCTCACCACCGTTGCATCCCGACCCCTTGCAACCGCAGTTGCCAGTGTGCAACAGCCCGTATAAGCCATGCAACCACGCCCAAAGGCGTATATTCTCCAAAGGACGAGCCCCATGCCCGACGCCCCGACCATGACCGCCATCGCCATCAGCGAATTCGGCCCGCCCGAGGTGCTGAAGCCGGTCAGCCTGCCGCGGCCCGAGCCGGGCGAAGGCGAGATCCTGGTCAAAATTTCGGCCGCCGGGGTCAACCGGCCCGACGTCCTGCAAAGGCAGGGCGGCTACCCGCCCCCGCCCGGCGCCCCGGAAACCCCGGGGCTCGAAATCGCCGGCACCGTGGCCGCCTTGGGCAAGGGGGCCAAGCGATATGCGATCGGTGATGTGGTGTGCGCCCTGGTGCCGGGCGGCGGCTATGCCGAATACTGTGCCGTCGCCGAAGCCAACGCCCTGCCGGTGCCCGACGGGATCAGCATGCAAGAGGCCGCCGCCATCCCCGAGACTTTTTTCACCGTTTGGACCAATGTCTTCGAGCGCGGCGCTCTCAAACCCGGCGAGGTCTTCCTGGTGCATGGCGGCTCGTCCGGCATCGGCACCACCGCCATCATGATGGCCAGGGTGTGGGGCGCGCGCACCTTCGCCACCGCCGGCTCCGACGACAAATGCCGGGCCTGCGAGAAGCTGGGTGCCGAGGCCGGCATCAACTACCGCGAGAGCGACTTCGTCGAGGCGGTGAAAGCGGCAACCGACGGCCATGGCGCCGACGTCATCCTCGACATGGTAGGCGGCGACTATATCGCCCGCAACATCAAGCTGGCGGCAAAGGACGGGCGCATCGTCAACATCGCTTTCCTCAAGGGTTCCAAGGCGGAGGTGGATTTCCTGCCCGTGATGCTGAAGCGCCTGACCCTCACGGGCTCGACCCTGCGCATCCGCCCGGTTGCGGAAAAGGCAAAGATCGCCGCAGCTCTCGAAGAGCACATCTGGCCGCATCTCGCCTCCGGCGCCATCCGCCCGCAGGTTTTTGCCACCTTCCCGCTCAGCGAGGCGGCCAAGGCGCATGCGCTGATGGAATCGAGCGCCCATATCGGCAAAATCGTGCTCACAACTGGCGCGTGAGGGCTTCAGAACAATTGCATCGGTTCGCACCCGGGCTTATATAACCGCCAGTTTCCCGTCATCCTTGTTATGACAGAGGCAGAACCAGTTGAACGGTTCTGAAGGAGAAAGCCCATGTCCGATGCTCCGTTGATGCCCAAGGCCACCGCCGTCTGGCTCATCGACAACACCCGTCTCACCTTCCGCCAGATCGCCGATTTCTGCCACCTGCACGAACTGGAGGTCAAAGGCGTCGCTGACGGCGACGTGGCGCAAGGCATCAAGGGGCTCGATCCCATCGCCAGCGGCCAGCTTTCGCGCGAGGAGCTGGAAAAGGGCGAGGCCGACGAGAATTATCGCCTGAAGCTGTCGGTATCGACGACCGGAATTCCTGTGACCAAGGGGCGCAAGGGCCCGCGCTACACCCCCGTCTCGCGCCGCCAGGACCGGCCGGACGCCATCTTCTGGCTGCTGCGCCATCATCCCGAACTGCCCGATTCGCAGATCATGAAGCTGGTCGGCACCACCAAGACCACCATTCAGGCCATCCGCGAGGGCACCCATTGGAATTCAAAGAACCTCAAGCCTGTCGATCCGGTGACGCTCGGCCTGTGCTCGCAGCTCGATCTCGATTTTGCGGTGGAAAAGGCCGCCCGCCGCCGCGGCAAGGCGGTCGAGGAGGCGCGGCCCGCCCAGACCCTCCTGCCGGCGAGCGAAACCACCACCGAGGAGCCGGCCGCCCCGGAGCCGGAAGCGGTGCCCGAGCGCGAGGAAGACAAGACCTACGATGCCGATTCCGTCTTCGCCAAGCTCAAGGGCCTGAAGACCGAGCCGGCCGAGAGCGAGGAATAACGGCGAGGCGCAGCACCACGTCGCCGTCGTCCCTCATGCCGTCCGGCTGCCAGCCCCTGGCGAGATAGAAACGCTCCGCGCGCGTACCCGGCGCCGTCGTCAGCCAGGCGCCGCAGTGTCCCCGCTGCGACAGCCAGCCGAGGGCGGCATCGAGCAGCCGGCCACCATGGCCCCTGCCCTCCTTGCCCGGCGCAACGAAGAGGCCAAAGACCTGCCCATCGCGCCGATCCGACATGGGAAAGCCGGCAATCCCGTCTGCATCCTCGGCCACGAAGCAGCACAGATCGCCCGCCGCGACCGAGGCGAGTACGCCTTCGGGCGTGATGCCCCGCTGAGCCATCTCGGCCACGCTGAGATGGTTCTCCACCACCGACGTCCTGATCGCCGTCAGCGCCCCCATGTCCTCTGGCCGCCCTTGCCGGATCATGAGCGTGGCACCGCCGTGGAGTCGAGCGGCAGCCGGCCGCTCGCCGACATCGAAGCGGAAGGCGTCTTCGGGGCGAAGCCGCGTTCCGGTGTAGTGCTCCGCCCCACCTCGGAAAACAGTGGGTAGGGCGGCGGCAACAGTTGCGCTTGCTGACCGAAGCGATCAAAAATCTGGCGCAGGATGAGCTCGGAACCGGCGTTGATGTGAATAAGGCGCTCCGGCACGTCCAGCTTGTCGGCAAGGAGTTGGCGCAACGGCGCCGAGTGGGCTTCGGTATAATAGTTGCTGCGCGGCACTTCGGCCTGGGCCGCCGCAATGGCCTCATCGAGCGGCGGCAAAGGGTTCTCGCACAACGGCAGCTTGATCCCCTTGAAAGCGCCGCCGCCCTTTTCCAGCTTCGATGTCATCTTGCCAATCTCCCGACGATGGTCAGCCTTTGCTGAGGATGATCCCCAGCGTCACCAGGACTCCTGCCCCCAGCGCCACCAGACTATAGCGGCGTGGCTCGCGTTCGGCTTCCCGCCCATGCAACCGGGCGCGAGCTTCAACCTCCCAGAGGTCAAGAGGAAGATCGAGAAGGCGATGGCCAATCGAGCCGGCCAGTAGCGGCTTGATACGACACCCAAGAACGGTCCCGGAGGTATCCTCCGGGGCCCTCCGTAACCCAACCTATTCGCGAGGGACTGACAATGTCCGGAATAGTCATCCACAGGCGCGCGGTTCTGGCTGGGCTGCTTGCTTCAGCCGCTGCTTCAATGCCGCTTTCGGTGCTTCCGGCGTTGGCGCAGGGTGATCCTTTGCCGACCTGGAACGATGGCCCGGCGAAGAAGGCCATCACCGAATTCGTCGCCAAAGTCACGCGTGAAGACGGGCCGGACTTCGTCCCCGTGCCACAGCGCATTGCCACCTTCGGCAACGACGGCACGCTCTGGTGCGAGCAGCCGATGTATGTGCAGCTCGCCTTTGCGCTCGACCGGGTGAAGGCGCTCTCCAACCAGCATCCGGAGTGGAAAGACACCCAGCCCCTCAAGGCCGTGCTCGACAACGACATGCCTACGACCGGAAATCCCATATCGGCAAGCTGGATCGCGGCCTCGATGAAGCGCCGAAGCGTGGCTGGACCCTCATCAGCATGAAGGACGAGTGGAAACAGATTCTCCCAAATCGGTAGGTAGCCGCGTCGTCATCGAATGCCGCCAGCCGATGAGCCTTGGGTTTGATCCAAATCAATGACGCGAGTTGCTACGGCGCGCATTTCTTGACGTAGCGTCCGATTGAGAGCAGAGCAATTCAACTATCAACCGAGCATGGCGCGTAGAAGATGGTTCGGTTGAAGGAGAAACATCGTGGATTGTGCCCGTTTCCGGCATCCGGCACCCCTGATCGACGCCACCATGCCTCCGAGCGGCCGTCATCTTGATGCAACTGCGCCGATGCGTGCTTGCAACGTCAAGAACGCGACGAAGGCATCTCTGCCAGTGCAGGTCATTGCAACAATGCACGTGATTGCGGTTGCCTTTGCGCTTTCGATGGCTTCTTGGCTCACCCAGGCGATAGCCCAGGAGAACAGCAACGACCTCGCCGTCGTCGCTGACCAGATCCGCAGCCAGGGTTTCGCCTGCGACAAACCGGTTTCCGTCGGACGCATCGAGGCCGAGGCATCTGCAGGTGAGCCCATCTACTTGTTGATATGCGAAGGCGTGACCTATCAGGTTCGCCTGATACCCGATCAGGTGG
>Ga0307436_1000895_pt1 | contig 13748 bp, 12 predicted proteins | sample SalMarWE160440MG_FD_202513 | JGI IMG/M metagenome (GOLD analysis project Ga0307436, IMG submission 202513) | Salt marsh sediment microbial communities from the Plum Island Ecosystem LTER, Massachusetts, United States - WE1604-40 | ecosystem: Environmental > Aquatic > Marine > Intertidal zone >...
TTCCTCCAGCAGGGGATTAAAAAAGATGCCGAAAACGATGTAGAGGCCCTGGGCAAGCACCATAATGATAAACGAAGCCGCCACGACGATGTAACCGTAATAGAGGCGGGGTTTGGGAGTGGGGGTCTGAAAGCTATTATTATCGGTCAAAATATACCTGTTCCCGATTAATACGTCATGCTATTTTAGCACAATCCGGGGAAAACGCCGAAAGGCTGCGAAAACGGATGATGAGGGCGGCCGGGATTGCCACGCTTGATAAGCAGGTGTTATAATTTTCCTGTCGGTAAGGGGCAACCACTTGGAAGATAGGCAGATATTCATCGGGGTTATCGGCGGGGGCGATGTCTCCCCCAGGGTCGCCGGAGTGGCCGAGGCAGTCGGCCGGGAGATTGCCCGCCGCGGGGCGGTGCTGGTCTGCGGGGGGCTGGGAGGCGTCATGGAGGCCGCCTGCCGCGGGGCCGCCGCCGAAGGGGGGCTTACCATCGGCATCCTCCCCGGGGAAGACCGCCGCGCCGCCAATCCCTACGTAAAAATACCCATCGCCACCGGCCTCGGCTACGCCCGCAACCTGGCGGTGGTGCGCTCCTGCCAGGCGGTTATCGCCGTCGACGGCTCATACGGCACGCTCTCGGAAATTGCCTTCGCCCTCCAGGCGGGCACGCCCGTCATCGGCCTTAATACCTGGGAGTTGTCCAAGAAAGGCCGGGCCGGCAGCGGCATCATCGCCGCCGCAGGCCCCGCCGACGCCGTGGCCAAGGCTATTGAACTGATTGATACTTAAGATAAACCTGATAATTCCACTTACGGAGAGTTAAATGTCAACGATTGAGGACATCAGGGCCCGGGAAATCCTGGACTCGCGCGGCAACCCCACGCTGGAGGTGGAGGTGGAGCTCTACGACGGCACGCTGGGGCGGGCGGCCGTGCCTTCCGGGGCCAGCACCGGCCAGCACGAGGCTCTGGAGCTACGCGACGGCGATAAGAGGCGCTACGGCGGCAAGGGCGTGCTCAAGGCGGTGGCCAACGTCAACCAGAGTATCGCCGGGGTGCTCATCGGGATGAAGGCCGCCGAACAGGCCATCATCGACCAGGCCCTCATCGAGCTCGACGGCACGCCCGACAAGTCGCGCCTGGGGGCCAACGCCGTCCTGGGGGCATCGCTGGCGGTGGCCCACGCCGCCGCCAACCAGCAAGAAGAGCCGCTCTACCGCTACCTGGGCGGGGTGGATACCTACACCCTGCCTGTACCGATGCTGAATATCTTAAACGGCGGCCGTCACGCCGCCGCATCCACCGACCTGCAGGAGTTCATGGTGGTGCCGGCGGGGGCGGCCACTTTCGCCCTGGCCATGCAGATGGGGGCCGAGGTCTATCAGGCACTGAAGAATGTGCTCCGGGGCCGCGGGCTCAATACCAACGTCGGCGACGAGGGGGGATTCGCCCCCTCACTGCCCTCCAACCAGGACGCCGTCGAGGCCATCCTGGCCGCCATCGAGAGTGCGGGGTATAAGCCCGGCCAGGACTGCTTCATCGCCCTCGACCCGGCCTCCAGCGAGTTCTACGAAGACGGCCAATACGTGCTGGCCCGCGAGGGCAAGACCCTCAGCCCCGCCGGGATGGTTGATTATTATGTCAAATGGGCCGCCGACTACCCTATCATCTCAATCGAGGACGGCCTGGCCGAGGACGACTGGGAGGGCTGGCAGCTCCTCACCGAGAAGCTGGGCGATAAAATCCAGCTCGTCGGCGACGACCTCTACGTCACCAATGTCGGCCGGCTCGGGCACGGCATCAGCCGCCGGGCGTCCAACTCCATCCTCATCAAGCTCAACCAGGTGGGTACCCTTACCGAGACCATCGACGCTATCCGCATGGCGCAGCAGGCCGGCTGGACGGCCGTGGTCAGCCACCGCTCCGGCGAGACCGAGGACACCACCATCGCCGACCTGGCCGTGGGTCTGGCCACCGGGCAAATCAAGACCGGGGCACCCTGCCGCTCGGAGCGCACCGCCAAGTACAACCGCCTCCTCCGCATCGAGGACGAGCTCGGCGAGAACGCCACCTACGCCGGTATGAAGGCCTTCGCCCACCTCAAGGGGACGGCTTGAACGAGGTCTACCCCGGCATCTACTGGCTGAAAATGCCGATACCCATGGCGGAATCGACGCTGACGCACGTCAATATCTACCTGGTACGCGGCGGCGACGGCCTGCTCCTGGTGGATACCGGCTGGAACACGGCGGAGTCCTTCGCCGCGCTGGAGCAGGGCCTCGAAGAGGCGGGGGCCAGCGTCCGGGACATCACGCAGATAATGGTCACTCACGTACACCCCGACCACTACGGCCTGGCCGGGCATATCATGAAGCTATCCGGCGCCAGGCTCCTCATGCACGAAATCGAGCGCGGCTTCATCGAGCCGATGTACGTCCGCACGGAAGACCTCCTCCGGCAGACCAACGCCATGCTCGCGGCCAACGGCGTCCCCCACGACGACATGGTGAGCATGCAGGACGCCACCCCGGGCCTGGAGAACTACGTCGTCCCCACCTACCCCGATGTTATCCTGCACGGCGGGGAAACGATTACCGCCGGGGATTTTACTTTTCGGGTAATCTGGACGCCGGGGCATTCCTCGGGGCATATCTGCCTCTACGAGCCGGAGCGGAAAATCCTGCTTTCCGGCGACCATATCCTCCCCACCATCACCCCCAATATCAGCGTGCACCCCCTCTCCATCGCCAACCCCCTGGGGAAGTACATCGCCTCGCTGGAGGAGATTGGCAAGCTCGACGCGCGCCTCGTCCTGCCCGGCCACGACGCGCCCTTCACGCACCTGGCCGACCGCACCGAAGCGATTATCCGCCACCACCACGCGCGCAACGGGGAGATTCTGGCGGCCCTGGGCGGCGGGGCCAAGACCGCCTGTGAAATTGCGCTCGATGTAATCTGGGGCACCAATGCCTCGTGGCTGGACCTGCCCTTCTTCCACCGCCGCATGGCCATCTTCGAAACCATGGCCCACCTGGAGATGATGCTGGCCGAAGGCCGGGTGGCTAAAGAGACTAGAAACGGCGTTATATATTACCGGCGGGCGTGATATAATAAACTACGGATGAGAAAAATCGGCATTACCACCACCGTCCCCACCGAGGTGCTGCTGGCGGCCGGTTACCAGCCCGTCGACCTCAATAACTGCCTCGTCACCGACCCCGACCCCAACCGGCTCATCACCATCGCCGAGCGGGCGGGCTTCCCCCTCAACTGCTGCGCCTGGATAAAGGGCCTCTACGGGGCCTGCCTGGACAGGGGCCTGGAAGACATCCTCTGCGTCACCGGCGGCGACTGCTCCAACACCATCATGCTCATGGAGACGCTCCGGCTCAAAGGCATCAACGCCGTCCCCTTCGCCTACCCCGACCGCCCCGACCCCGGGCTCATGCGGGCCGCCCTGGAGGCACTGGCCGCTGAACTGGGCACCACGCTGGCGGCCGCCGCGAGGATGAGAAGCGAGCTTCAACCCGCCCGCGACCTGGCCATGAAACTGGACGAGCTTACCTGGCAGGCGAACCAGGCCAGCGGTGCGGAGAACTACCTCTGGCTGGTCACCGCCTCGGACTTCAACGGGGATTATCGTAAATACGCCGGCGACATAGGCGCTTTAGTCAAGGAGTGCGCCCGGCGTAAGCCCTACCCGCCCGACGAGCTGCGGCTGGGCTATATCGGCGTCCCGGCGGTCTACGCCGGCGAGCTTTACCCCTTCATCGAGCGCTCCGGCGGGCGGGTGGTCTTCAACGAGGTGCCGCGCCAGTTCGCCATGCCGGAACCCGGCACCTCGCTGGCCGAGCAGTACACGCGCTACACCTATCCTTACTCCATTCAGGAACGGATTAAGGACATCCATACCCAGATAGCCAGGCGTAAAATCGACGGCATTATCCACTACGTGCAGGCCTTCTGCCACCGCGGCATCGGCGATATTATCTTCCGCGACGCCTTCGAGCTTCCCATGCTCACCCTGGAGGGCAACGACGACTTCTTTCTTAATAACCACATCAAGACCCGTATCGAGGCCTTTCTGGACGTGCTCCAGAGACGCAAGCTACTGGCCGGTTCCCGCCGGCAGGCGATAAAGAAATAATTATCTTCAGGAGGCGAAATGAAAACGCGAATCGGCATCAACGGCTTCGGGCGCATCGGGCGGCTTACCCTGCGGGCGATGAAGAAATACCACGCCGACGACCTGGAAGTGGTCGCCGTCAACGACCTGGCCGATGCCAGAACCAATGCCCACCTGCTGAAATGGGACAGCGTCTTCGGCCCCTACCCCGGCGAAGTGACCGCCAGGGGCGATAAGGCCATCGCGGTGGACGGCCAGGAGATTAAGGTATTCTCCGAGCGCGACCCCGGCGCCATACCCTGGCAGGACTGCGGCGCCGATATCGTCATCGAGTCCACCGGCCTCTTTGCCGACGCCACCAGGGCCGCCGCGCACCGCCAGGGCGGGGCGAAAAAGGTGGTAATTTCGGCCCCGGCCAAGAACGAGGACTTCACCATCGTCCTCGGCGTCAACGAGAAAGACTACGACCCCAAGCAGCACCATATTATCTCCAACGCCTCCTGCACCACCAACGGCATCGCCCCGGCGGTCAAGGTGCTCCACGAAAGCTTCGGCGTGGCCAAGGGCCTGATGACCACCGTCCACTCCTATACCAACGACCAGGTCTTGCTGGACACATATCATAAGGACCTGAGGCGGGCGCGCGCCGCCGGCCTCAACATGATACCCACCACCACCGGGGCCGCCAAGCTGGTGGGCCGCCTGGTCAAAGGGCTGGAGGGCAAGATTCACGGCTTCTCCCTGCGCGTGCCCACGCCCACCGTTTCCGTTATCGACTTCGTCTGCAATACGGAAAAAGAGGTTACCGTGGAGCAGGTGAACAAGGCCTTTCAGACCGCCGCCAAGGGGCCGCTTTACGGCATCCTCCAGTTCTGCGAGGAGGAGCTGGTGAGTCTGGACTTCAAGGGCAATCCGCACTCGTCCATCATCGACGGGCCCGGCACCATGGTCATCGGCGGCAACATGGTCAAGATACTCGCCTGGTACGATAACGAGTGGGGCTACTCCTGCCGCCTCGGCGACCTGGCGGTCTTTCTGGCCTCCAAGGGGCTCTAGCGATAAACCGGGCCGGAGGTGATTTTTCGCCATTTGGTATGGTTTTTCCAAATCTGGCTTGATTTTCACTGGCTTGCGATTGACTTTGATTGCGGAATTGCGTAAAATGGGGACGTAGCCTGACAGGGTGGTAAAGGGTGGTTTATGAGATTAGTTGTGGTTGGCTTCGGGCAGTGCGGCGGCAGAATCGCCGACGAGTTCGCCCGGCTTAACGGAAGGGCCCGCGGCCTGCGCGGTCTGAATATCATTACCGGTGCCTACGCCGTCAATACCGATATCGCCGACCTGAGCGGTCTGACCACCATACGCTCCGACTTCGACCACCGCATCCTCATCGGCAACAAGAAGACGGGCGGTCACGGCGTAGGCAAAATCAACGAGCTCGGCGCGGAGATAGCCCGCGAAGACGCCGATAAGGTCGTCGAGACCATCAAGAACTCCCGGTATTTCGCCGAGACGGACGCCTTCCTGCTGGCCGCCAGCGCCGCCGGCGGCACCGGCTCCGGCGCCATATCCGTCATGACGCAGCAGATAAAGGAGCGTTATGTGGATAAGCCGGTCTATAACCTCATCGTGCTGCCCTTCGACCACGAAGTCGCCACCGAAGACCGGACGGTCTATAACGTGGCCACCTGCCTCAAGTCCAGCTACCTGGTGGCCGACGCCATCTTCCTCGTCGATAACCAGCGCTACGTCATGAAGGACTCGTCGCTGTCCCAGAACCTGGCCAAGATAAACACCACCATCGTCCAGCCGTTTTTCAACCTGCTCTGCGCCGGCGAGGAGAAGAAGTCGCGCTACATCGGCGCCAAGATACTCGACGCCGGCGACATCATCCAGACGCTGGTGGGCTGGACGACCTTGGGCTACGGCCGCGCCCGCAAGTCGGCGTTTAAATCGTTCTTCTCCGGCGGCAAGGACTTCCGCAGCAAGGCCTCGGAGACCCAGAAGGGCGTGCAGGCCCTGGACGAGGCCGTCAGCGGCCTCTCCATCAAGTGCAATCCCCTGGACTCCAAGCGCGCCCTCTACCTGGTCTCGGCCCCGGCCAAGGAGATAAACGTAGACCTCATCAAGGAGCTGGGTACCTACATCAAAAACATGGCCCCGGAGGCGATTATCCGCAGCGGCGACTACCCCCGGGAAAAGGGCAACATGGACGTTACGGTGATACTCTCCGAGATGAGCGACATGGAGAAGGTGAGGAGCTATTTCACCAAGGCCATTAACCTCATGACCGAGCTCAAGAAGCGCCAGGAAGGTCTGGTAAGCACACAGCGAGGGATTGATATCACGATAAAGGACATCCCCTCGCTGCTGTAATTCGGTTTTATTGCCGGGCCTGCCGCCTGTTATATACCCCAGCCCATCTTCAGTTCATACCTTTTTGTGAAGGCGGCTTCCGTTTTTATATATATCTACCCGCTACTAGCTACCCCTGATGCCTATCTGGCTATCTTGGAATAGATCTGCCAGGCCTGCTCGATGGTCTCGTCGTGGGCCCTCCAGGCCTTCTCGGTGTTGTTATCGCGGATGCGGGCGGCGTTGGTAACGGCCGCTTCGTAGGCCTGATTGGCGGTCTCAACGGCGCTCTTGTAGGACTCTTCAGCCCGCTGCAGGACACCCTCGCGCGACCGGGCGGCCTTGGCCAGGGCCTCATCGCGGTCTTTCTGCGCCTGGGTGGCGGCGGCTTCGTAGTTCCTCACGGCCTGCGCCTCGGCCCGCTTGTAGGCCTTGGCCACCTGGGTCTCGTTCTCGTGGTAGGCCTTGGCTACCTGCCGCTCGGCGTCCATATAGGCCGCATACGCCCGTTCGGCCTGGCTCATAACCTCGTCAAGAGGGCTCTTGGGCTTTTCCTCGGCGGCCGGTGGGCCTGCCTTGGGAGGTTCGGCCGGTTTTTCCTGTTTTATCTCCGCAGGGTTAACGGGCTTGTTGGTTTGATCTTTCTGGTCAGACACCAGACACCTCCTTAAAAACTCTTATTTGATTAAAATATTAACTCGTTTCGGTAATATGCCGGGGGGAAACTCCATTTTACTTAGTGCCAAGTATATTGCGAACCCCCTTAAAAGTCAAGCAAGATAACCCTCAAAAGGCCTATGTATTTCATAAACTTATATTAAGATTTTGTATGGCTCCGGACGGGTGTCCGGAGGCGTCCGGCTAGTCTTCTTCCGCCCCGGTATCCTCGTCTTCTTCTTCCGGCCCGGCGCGGCGGGAGCGCTTGGACTCATACATCCTGGCCAGGGACTCCAGCCGCTCGGCCATCCTGGTTTTGTTCTCTTTTTTACCGGGCGGTTCTTCATCTTTCGGCGACTTTTTAGCAGCAGCCTTTTTCTTGCCTGCCGGGGTCTTCTTGGGTGCCGACTCTTTTTCCTCTTCCTCCTCCAAAACCTCTTCCGGCCCGGCTACTTCGGCATCGGCCGGTTCGAGCTCGGCGGCCTCCTCCTCGATTTCCTCCGGCGCGGCTGCCTCTAACACCACCGGCTCTGCCTCTTCGGCTACCGGTTCCTCTATCTTCTCTTCCTTCTCTGCCGGCGGCGGTGCTTCCTCGGCCTTCGGCTCTCTGGTCTTTTTAGCCCTGGGCGTGGGCTCTGTCCCGGCGGTTCCCGCCTCTGCGGCCTCCCCGGTATCCCAGGCCTGGGTGAGGGACTCCTCGTACTCCCGCAGCGACGCCTCGGCCTTTTCACGGGCCGTCTGGCCGCTCGTCTCCGCCTGGCCTATCGCCTCCCTGACGGCCTTTATCGTCCGCGCTGCATTCTCCCTGGCGGCCTTGACCATGGCATCCGTAATTTCGCGGGCCGCCTTCACGGCGGCGTCTACCGCCTCCCGGGTCTCCTGGTTCACCCCCTCGGCCCGGGCTATGGCCGCCTGGATTTCCTTCTCCGATTGGGCAGCTATCTCCCCGGCCGTGGCCACCGCGCTGTCGATGGCCTGCTGCACCGTCTGCGTCGATGTCTCGGCCGCTTCCTTGGCCGCCCGGCTGATTTCGTTGGCCCTGGCCAAGGCCTGCTCGGCGGACTTTTCCGAGGCCGCCATGGCCTCCCTGACCTCCTTGAGCGATGACTCGGTGTTCGCGGTGGTGCTCTGGCTGATTTCCTCCATGCGGGCAATAGCTTCCTGGAACTCCTTGGAGGCCGCCTCGTAGGCCCCTTTGGATGCCTTGATGGCCGCTTCCGTGGCGGCGCGCGTCTCCCCGGCCACCTCTTCCGCCTTTTTAATGGTATCCTGGGCGGCCATCTGCGAGGCCTCGCCGGCCTTCTTGGCCTCCTGGCTGATGACTTCAATCTGGGCTATCGTCTCCTGGGAGAGCCGCCGCGAGTTTTCGGCGACGTCACGGGCGACCTTGCTTATCGTTTCCGCCCGGCTGGCGGCTTCCTCGGCGGCCCTGGAGGCGACCTCGGCGGTATCGCGCGTGGATTTCGTGGACTTCTCCACCTTTTCGACGGCCTCACGGACCACCCGGCCGCTGGACTCGGCCACGACGCGGGCCTCCCTGGCCAGCTTGTCCGCCCGGCTGGTGGCATCCTTGGCGTTCCTGATAGCCTCGCTGGCCGCTTCCCGGGCCATCTTGACGGCCGTCTCGGCCATGTTGATGGCCTCCGCCGAGGACTCCTTGGCGGACGAAGCCACCTTCCGCGCCTCATGGCTGATTTCATCAACGCGGCCCAGCCCCTCCTGGGAGAGCATCAGGGCCGATTCCGCGGCGTGCATGGCCTCGGTGCTTATCTTTTCTGCCCGGGCGATGGCGTCCTGGAAGGCCTTGGCGATAGACTGCGCCGTGTCCTGGGGGCGCCGGGCGCTTTCTTCCGCCTTGCGGATGGCCTCGTTGGCGGCGCTGATGGCCGCCTCGGCCGCGGCGCGGGACTCGCTACTCACCCGCTCCGCCCAGTCCACCGCCTCTTTGGCCGCCTTGGCGGCGGCCTCGGCGGCCTCCTTGGCCTCCTGCCCGACCTGCTCGGCCCGGCGGGCGGCATCCACGGCAACCTGGGTGGACTTGCCGGCCGCCGCCCTGGCCACCCGGCTCAGCTCTTCGGCCCGGGCGACTGTCTTTTCGAAGTCCTCAATGCTGTTATGAATCAACTCAGGCGCCACTTAACAACCCCACTGGTATCACTTAACCTATTGACAGGCATAAGCTATTATATTATCGAATGGCTATTTTTTCAATAAACAGGCGTAAATCCGCGAGAGACCAACTGCGGCAGCTTAAAAAACGTTGCGCAATTGCGGTAAAATAGATTGACATTCTCCTGCCGTTGTGCCAAAATAGCATGATTCTATATCGTTGAGGTGTGACATGAAATTAGTTGTTGTCGGCCTAGGGCAATGTGGTGGCAGAATCGCTGATGAGTTCTCCCAGCTAAACCGAAGGGCCCGCAGCCGGCGCGGCATGACCATAGTTACCGGCTGCTTCGCCGTGAATACGGATGCCGCCGACTTGAGCGGGCTATCCAACATCAGCAACGACCACCGACACCGCATCCTCATCGGCGGCCGTAAGACCGGCGGCCACGGCGTGGGCAAAATCAACGAGCTGGGCGCCGAAATCGCCCGGGAAGACGCCGATAAAATCATCGACGCCGTCAGGACTACCAAGAGATTTTTTGAAACGGATGCCTTCCTCCTCATCGCCGGCGCGGCCGGCGGCACCGGCTCCGGCGCCATCTCCATCATCACGCAACACCTCAAGGAGCGCTATATCGATAAGCCCATCTGGAACCTGCTGGTGCTCCCCTTCGAGCACGAGGAGTCTACCGAGGAGAGGACGGTATTCAACGTGGCCACCTGCCTCAAGTCCTGCTATTCGGTGGCGGACGCCGTCTTCCTGGTGGATAACCAGCGCTACGTGCGCAAAGACTCCTCCATCCAGACCAACATCTCCAAGATAAACGGGATGATTGCCGAGCCGTTCTACAACATGCTCTGCGCCGGCGAGGAGAAGAAGTCAAAGTACATCGGGGCCAAGCTCCTCGACGCCGGTGATATCATCCAGACGGTGGTCGGCTGGACGGTCATCGGCTACGGCAAGACCTCGGCCCCCATCTTCAAATGGCCCACCGAATGGAAGAGCGACTTCCGCAAGAAGGGCACCGAGATTCAGAAGGGCATCCAGGCCATGGACGAGGCCATCAGCGAGCTTTCGCTCAAGTGCAACCCCGCCGATTCCCGGCGCGCCCTCTACCTGGTCTCCGGCCCCGCCAAAGAGATGAACATGGACATGGTCAAGGAAATCGGCGATTACATGAGGGATATCGCCCCCGAGGCCATCATCCGCAACGGCGATTACCCCCACGAGAGGGGGATGGTGGACGTGACCGTGCTCCTCTCCGAGCTGAGCGACGTGGACAAGGTACGCGACTACTACCTGCGCTCCACCGACCTCATCCCCGAGTTCAAGAAGCGCCAGGAGGAGACCGAGGACAAGCTAAAGGCCCTCGACGACGTTTCCAAGGATATTCCCTCGCTGCTGTAGGCGATAAATTAAACCAACGTGAAAAAGGGGGGCTTACGGGCCCCCCTCCCCTTTTGCCCCCCGTTTCCATGTCATCTTTTCCCACCCTAGCCGCCCTCATCATCCGCGGCTTAGCCCGTAAAATTACCCCAACACACCGCGGGGAGGGGAAGAAAAACCGCCGGGATAAGCCGGTAATGCACCGGGGCAGGCCGGGTAGGAAAATAATACCCCGGCGGGGCGGGGTGAACTCCGGGATAATCCGGCAATGCCCGGAGGGCGGGCCGGGTGGGAAAGTAAAACAAAGTGGGGCGGGGACAAAGGTAGAGAGGCTAAAACAATTAAAAAATAGGCCGCAATCACTCCTGAGCAAACTTTGGTAATCACCCGTTTTGGGTTATAATAGAGGGTATGGCATCCCAGGTCTTCTATCGCAAATGGCGCCCCCAGCTTCTCGCCGAGGTTGTCGGGCAGGAGCACGTCACCCGGACCCTCCTCAACGCCCTGGCCAAGGAGCGCGTCTCCCACGCCTATCTCTTCTGCGGCCCGCGCGGCACCGGCAAGACCTCCACCGCCCGCAACCTGGCCAAGGCCATCAACTGCCTCTCGGGCGGCCAGGGCGAGCCGTGCAACACCTGCGATATGTGCCTGGCCATCACCGAGGGGCGGGCCCTGGACGTCATCGAAATCGATGCCGCCAGCAACCGCCGCATCGACGAAATCCGCGACCTTCGCGAGCGGGTGAACTATGCCCCCAACCAGGCGCGCCGCAAGGTCTACATCATCGACGAAGTCCACATGCTCACCAACGAGGCCTCCAACGCCCTCCTCAAGACCCTGGAGGAGCCGCCACCCCACGTCATCTTCATCCTGGCCACCACAGAGACACATAAAATTATTCCCACGATACTATCGCGCTGCCAGCGTTTCGATTTCCACCGCCTCACCCAGAAGGATGTTATCGAAAAGCTTACGCGTATCGCCGGGAGCGAGGGCATCACCATCGAGGACGAGGCTATGCGGCTCATCGCCCGCGCCGCCACCGGCAGCCTGCGCGACGCCGAAAACCTCCTCCAGCAGATGATGACCTACTACGGCAACGAAGTCAGCCTCAAGCAGGCGCAGGCCCTGCTGGGAATCTCCGGCGACGAGCGCGCCCGCGAGTTGGCCGGGCACATCGTCGGGGGGGATGTCGCCGCCGGCATCGCCACCATCAATAACGTCAACAGCGACGGGCTCGACCTGCGCCAGTTCAACCGCGACCTGGTGGAGTACCTGAGGCTGCTGCTCCTCGTCAAGACCGGCTCCGCCGCCTCGCTGGAGCTTACCGCCGAGGACGTCAAGGAGCTTAAAGAGCTGGCGGATAAGGCCACGCTGGGCCGCATCCTCAGGGCCGTCAAGCGCTTCGGCCAGCTCGACCTGGGGCTGGACAACTACTCCACCCTGCCCCTGGAGCTGGCCCTGGTGGACTGCACCCTGCCGGAGACGGAGGTCAGGCCTGCCCCCGCCCGGCGTGCCGAGCCGGAAAAGGCCGCCAGCAACCCGGCTCCGAAGGCGGCACCCGCATCGACGCTAAAACCGCCACCGCCGCCGCCCGAAGCGAAAAACGAGCCCGCCGCACCAACCCGGGCCACCCAGCCGGCACCGGCCGCGGAGAAACCGGCCCCCGCCGCAGAGGCCCCTCCACCCACACCCACCACCAGCCCCCTGGCCGCCGGCAACGCCATCGAGCAGCTGCAGCAGCGGTGGAGCAAGATTATCAACGAGGCGCCCGACGGCCTGGGCAAGACCCCCGCCGCCGCCCTGCTGCGGAGCGCCCGGCCCATGTCGCTCGAAGACGATACCATTACCGTCGCCTTCAAGTACTCCTACCACAAGGAAAAGATGGACAGCATCGATAACCAGAAGACCGCCGATAAAATCGTCAGCAGCTTTCTGGGACGCCCCTGCAAGGTGCGCTGCGTCTTCGAGCACGAGAACAATCACCTCGTCAAGGCGGCGCTGCAGATGGGCGCCCAGTACGATAACGGGGAGGAAAAATGAACAAGTTTATGATGCAGCAGGCCCAGAAGCTCCAGGCGCAGCTGGCCAAGGCCCAGGAAGAGCTGGCCAGCCTCACCGTCGAGGCCAGCTCCGGCGGCGGCGCCGTCACCGTGACGATGAACGGCCAGCAGCAGATACAGTCGGTCACAATCTCACCGGAGGTGGTCGACCCGGAGGACGTCGAGATGCTCCAGGACATGGTGCTCACCGCCGTCCGCGAGGCCCAGGCCAGGGCCCAGGAAGCCGCCGCCCAGAAAATGGGCGGGCTCACCGGCGGGCTGAAAATACCGGGCTTGACGTAGGAGTAAAACTTGAAGCAAGACCCCACCCCCGCTCAAGACGCCATCGGCCGGCTGGCCCAGGAGTTCGCGAAATTGCCCGGCATCGGGCCCAAGAGCGCCCAGCGCATCACCTTCCACCTGCTGCGCTCGCCGGAGGAAACGGCCCGGGCGCTCGCCGAGGCGCTCTCGAACCTCAAACAGCGAATCACCCTCTGCTCCACCTGCTGCAATGTCACCGAGGACGACCCCTGCCCCATCTGTCGCAATCCCTCCCGTGATACCAGCCAGGTCTGCATCGTCGAGCAGCCGCAGGACATCCTGGCGCTGGAACACACCGGCGTCTACAAGGGGCAATACCACGTCCTCCACGGGGCCATCTCGCCCACCGAGGGCGTCGGCGCCGACGACATCCGCATCCGCGAGCTGCTGGCCCGCCTCCAGAACGGCACCGTCAGCGAGGTCATCCTGGCCACCAACACCAACCTGGAAGGCGAGCAGACGGCCATGTACTTAAGCCGCGTTATTTCTCCCCTCGGCATCCGGGTCACCCGGCTGGCGCGGGGGCTGCCCTACGGCACCGAATTAGAGTACGCCGACGACGTGACTTTGACCCGCGCCCTGGAGGGAAGGTCGGAGTTTTAGAGAATAAGCTGTAGCCCATCCCCCTGACCCCCCCCTCTCCTCCATACCAAGAGCCAGCCGGCTATGCTATACTGGCAACTGTGAATGCGATTCTGGAAGTCATCCTCTATTCCTTCGCCTCGGGTATAACCGTCATCATCGGCGGCCTGCTTGC
>Ga0307436_1000896_pt1 | contig 13746 bp, 12 predicted proteins | sample SalMarWE160440MG_FD_202513 | JGI IMG/M metagenome (GOLD analysis project Ga0307436, IMG submission 202513) | Salt marsh sediment microbial communities from the Plum Island Ecosystem LTER, Massachusetts, United States - WE1604-40 | ecosystem: Environmental > Aquatic > Marine > Intertidal zone >...
CACAATTGCCAGCACCGGTACGACGGCCGCGAGCACCGTGTGCGAAGCGAGGATCGAGAGATAGATGGACCTGACCGGTCCGGTGCCTGGGAACCTGTTGACTCCGGCGTGGGCGTGATAGGTCAGGTAGCTGGCCAGAAAGAGAACGGAGCTGGAAAAAGCGCCGAGCATGAAGGCGCGGTGGCGCCGCACCCGCCGGGACCGAATCGACCCGTACCCGAGCGCCAGGAGAACAGCGCTCAGCCCGTTCAGGCAAGCATTGACGGACGGCAGCAGATCCCAGGGCATGGAGAAGGCAATGCTATCGGGAATGCCGGGCCAGCGTGCGATGCCGAGGCGGCCAAGAGAGAGGCTGCCCACTACCCGCTGCCCGCTACCCGCTGCCCGCTACCCGCTGCCCGCTACCCGCTACCCGAGGGATTTACTGCGCACATCGAGCGTAAATGGACAGCCTCATTCCGGCGCAACGACCGGAAGGGAGGGGGGCCGGAAGCGGGTAGCGGGCGGCTCTACTCCCGACTGATCGCCCGTGCGTCCTCGATCAGCCGCTGATTGTCACCCTTCTCGAGCCCGTCGTAATAGCCGCGGATGTTGTTTTCGGCATCGATCAGCACGAAGCGCGTCGAGTGTGCAATCGGCTGATCGGCCCGCGGGGGCGGATTGCGGTCGATCGTCAGCAGAAAGGTCTTGCGCGCGATTTGATCGATTGCGTCCTTCTCGCCGGTGAGAAAGAGCCAGTCGTCGCCCTCGATGTCATGACGCCGCATGTATGCCCGCAGAACCGGTGGACGGTCGTATTCCGGATCGACCGAGATCGAGACGAAACGCACCGGAATCCGTGCCGGCCAGTGGGCGCGCAATCGCTTCATCGCCGCCGTCATGAGCGGGCAGCTCGAGGTGCAGCGGGTGAAGATGAAATCCGCCACCCAGACACGCCCGGCCAGCTGGTCCGCGGTGACGATGGCTCCATCCTGGTCGATCAACGCAAAACCGCCGATCGCCCTTATCTTCGGCGGCGCCGTCGACACCATGGTCGGCGGCGCATAATGCAGCACCGCCGCCACCAGGACCGTCAGCACCACGGCGGCCAATACGGCCCAGACGATCCAGTGCAGCGCTCCAGTTGCACCATCCTTACTCACGCCCTTCCTCCTCCTCGCGACCGGGCGACCACGGCCGCCAATGAAAACGCCGCGACGGCCACCAGGGCGAGAATCACGATCGACAGGTCGCCGGGCGGCAGCCCCTCGCCGAGCGCCGCCCCCGGCCCGTAGAGCACGCGACGAAATGCCGCCACGCCGTAGGTCATGGGATCGATCTCCATCAAGAGGGCGAGCCAACGGGGTGCTCCGGTCAACGGGAAGAGGGCTCCCGACAGGAGCCACAGTGGCCACAGCAGCATGTTCATCACGGCATGGAAGCCCTGTGTCGAATCGACCTTCCAGGCGATGGCAAAGCCTAGCGCGGTCAGGGCGATCGAGAGCAGCGCCAGAATTCCCGTCGCTCCCAGGCCCCCGAGCCAGGACATGGGCACGCCGACCAGCGGCGCCAACGGCAGCAGCAGCGCCGCCGGCAGCAGGGACTGCAACGAACCGCCGAGGACCTTGCCCGCAACCAGGCTGGACCGTCCGATCGGCGCCACCAGCACGCCCTGCAGGAATCCTTCGTGACGATCCTCGATCACCGAGATGGTGGAGAAGATCGAGCCGAACAACACCAGCAGCACGACGGTCCCGGGGTAGAAATACTCCAGAAAACTCATCGACCGGCCGCCGCCCGGCATGTGAAACGAGCTCGATAACCCGGTGCCGATGAGCACCCAGAAGAGCAACGGCGAAGCGACCGCCGAGCCAATTCGACTCGGCTGGCGAACGAATCGTACCCACTCACGCGCCGCCAGGCTCCACACGGCGAGCGGATTCATGCGTCCTCCCAGAGGCCGTGCCCGGTGCGCCGAACGAAGACATCCTCGAGCGTCGGCCTGGCCACCCGAACCGCTTCGATGCGCCCGGGAAAGGCCTCCGCGAGGCGGGCAACCGAGAGGTGGGCCTCCGGGTGCTCATAGCGAATCTGACCGTCGAGCAGTGAAGCCTCGACCCCCAGCCGAGACTCCAGGTCGGCGATGAAAGCATCGGGCTCGGCGACCCGCACCTGCACCACCTCGCCGCCGATCTCCGACTTCAGCGCCTCCGGCGTCCCCTCCGCCACCAGACGCCCCAGATCGAGGAGCCCCAAGCGGTCACAACGATCCCCCTCCTCCATGAAATGAGTGGTCAATAGAACGGTCACGCCCTCCTCGTCGCGCAGGCTCTCCAAAGTGTCCCAGAGTTCCCGCCGAGCACCAGGATCCAGTCCCGTCGACGGCTCGTCGAGCAGCAGCAACTCGGGCTGAGGCAGCAACGCCTTCGCCAGCTCGACTCGACGGCGCAGCCCACCGGACAGAGCCGCGGCCTTGTCACGCCGCCTCGAGGTCAGTCCGAAGCGCTCCAACTGCCGATCGATGCGACGCCCGAGCTCGCCGCCGCGCAGTCCGTAGAGCTGGCCGTGGTGCGCCAGGTTCTCTTCCACTCGCAGCTGCAGGTCGAGGCTCGGGGTCTGGAAGACGACGCCGATGTGCCGGCGCACCCGGGCCGCCTCGTCGGGCAACGACCAACCGAGGATCTCGACCTCCCCGTCCTGCGGTGGGGTCAGTGTCGCGAGGATCCGGAACAGCGTGCTCTTGCCGCCCCCGTTCGGTCCGAGGAAACCGAAGATCTCACCCTTTTCCACCGCAAAGCTCAGGTCGAGCAAAGCGGTCCGCTTGCGGTAGGCGAAGCTGAGGCCTCGCACCCGCACGGCCGATTCCGGCGATATATCGGACACCGCGGAGACCTCCATCGAATCAGACCAGATAGTCCACCACCAGCACGGCCAGAACCGCTGGCAGATAGACCAGAGAATAGAGCATCAGCCGCCGCGCCTGGTCGCGCTCCGGCCGCCGTGCGAATTCGATACAGAAGTACAGATAGGCAAGTCCCAGACTCAGAGCTCCCACCAAATAGGCGAGCCCGGTCAATCCCAGGGGCGTGGGCAACAGACTGACCGGCAGGAGCGGCAGGCAGTACAAGAGGGCCTGCCGGCCGGTCCTCCAACCGCTGCCGTCCAGAACCGACAGCATCGGAAAGCCGGCTGCAGCATAGTCCTCGCGACAAAGCCAGGCGATGGCCAGGAAGTGTGGCAGCTGCCAGAAGAACAAGATGCCGAAGAGAACCCACGCCGGCAGCTCGATGGCGTTTCGCATCGCCGTCCAGCCCATCATCGGGGGCAGCGCGCCCGGGATCGCGCCGATCAGAGTCGACAGTGAGCTGATTCGCTTCATGGGGGTGTAGATGAAGACGTAGCCGGCCAATGCCAACGCGCCGAGCCCGGCAGTCAACAGATTCACCGCCGTGGCGAGCTCGAGCAGTCCGAGCAGCGCCACCACGACCCCAAACAGCAGCGCCGCGTCGGGGTGCATTCGACCCGACGGCAATGGCCGGCCGGCCGTCCGACGCATCCTGGCATCTGTGTCGCGCTCCCAAACGTGGTTCAAGGCCGACGCGCCGCCGGCGACCAGGCCGGTGCCCAAGAGAGTGTGGATCCAAAGCCGGAGTGGCGCGCTGGAACCGCCGGCGAGAAGCAGGCCGATTGCGGCCGTGACGACGACCATCAGGCTGATACCTGGCTTGGTCAGCTCGGTCAGGTCGGCCAGCGGACGCACCGTCGGAACGTCGGCGCGACGTACGCTGGTGGTCACGGTTCCGCCCCGCTGGGCAAGGCGTCGCGCATCGATTGCGAAGGCGCGACGCCCGCTGCACCCTCCCGTCGCCAGGCGCGAAGGGTCAGGATCGTCGATAAGGCCAGAATCGTCGCCCCGGTAGCCACGTGTGCCGTATTGATCGGCACCGATCGCCGCGACAGGACGACCGCGCCGCCAAGCGCGATCTGCACCAGGACGAGAACTTCGAGGATGAGCGCCGGGAGCGTCAGCAATCGCTCCCCGCGGTAGCGCCGGAGCGCCCTCCCGGCAGTCCAAAAGATGAGCCCCGCGACCACGAGCGCCCAGACCCGATGCGCGAAGTGGATGCCGATTCGAAAGTCGAAATGCGGTGGGACGAGCCCGCCGAAAACCAGCGGAAAATCCGGTATCGCCAGACCCGCGCCGACGTGCCGCATAACCGCTCCCAGCAGGATCTGGACATAGATCGCACCGCTGGTGGCAAGGGCCAGGGATCTGAGCGCGCGCCCCTCCGAGACCGTGCTCACGCGCCGATCCAGACGCCTCCAGGAGGGAGCGCTGACCACCGCGAGGCAGACGATGAGGCAGAGAAAGATCTCGGCCAACCCCGCATGCGCCACCGACACCGCCGGTGGCAGAAAGAAGAGCACGGTCAGGCCGCCGAGCAATGCCTGACACAGCACCGCCAGGACGGCCGCCCACGCCAGGCGGCGAACCCACCGACGGGCCTCGACTCGCCAGAAGGCGACAGCCAACCCCACGGTGAGCAACGCGACAGTGCCGGCGAAGAGGCGATGACCATGCTCGGCACGCACGGTGGAGATCCGCCACCAGTTCGGTGGGTCGAGGGTGCCGAAGGAGAGGGGCCAATCCGGCACCGAGAGGCCTGCACCCTTGCTGGTGACCAACGCGCCGGCGGTGATCAGACCGACGACCAGACAGGCCATCGCAACAGCCCAGCGATGCAGCCAGACTGGAGTGAAGAAAGAGGGATCGCGCTCTTCCGTGTCGTCGCTCACTGAGAGAGTCTACCGCGCTCGAATCGGCGCACCGGCGCCCGCAATGCCTGGCTCCACCACCTCGCCGACGCTTGCCGACCTCATGGCGCAGCCGAGAATGCGAAGTCGACTTCCGCCGCCTGGCCCGGTTTGATCGTCACCTTCGCGGTGCGACTGCCGAGTGATTCGTGAATCGCCTCCAGGAGGTAATCTCCCGGCGGGATCTTGTCGATGGCGTACGATCCATCCGGTTTGCTCACCGCGAAGAGCGGGCTGTCCACGACGTTCACGTAGGCCTTCATCCACGGATGCACGTCGCAGGTGATGGGGATCATCAGTTCGGTCTCGGTGAAGGTCCGCGTCATCTCCATACCCTGGAACGGCTGGCCCTGATTGAATTCCCGATTGTCTTTCGGCTGCGCATGCACGTTGTGCAGCGTCGGATCGTCGTTGTGCACGATCAGCTCTTGCCCCAGCATCATCCCCGAGACGTGAGGCACGTACATGCAGCCTTTCTGCTCGAGCAGGCTCGGTTCACTCGGCACCGGGAAGTGCTCGCCCTCGAGTCCTTGCTTGACGTAGATGAAGACGTTGCCCAGATGACCGGCTCCGTCGCCGACCACGGTCTCTGTCTCCACCGGCTGATCGTGTAGTTCCTGACAGGTGGGATCGGCGCTCATGTCGATGACCGTGTCCGGATCCGCGCCCGAATAGGTGACGAGACCGTGCACGGAGCCCGCATTCGACAGGTCGACCGGCGGTGCGGGGTCCGGCGCGGCACGTCGAGCCGGCTCGGAGCTGCCGCAGGCCGCCATCAACAAGGGCATCAGCAGCGGCACAACGAGAGCGGCTCTGTGGAGCATCGATCTTCCTCCCCCAATCCAGGACAACAAAACGGTGGCGCGGCGACGGGCGCCTGGCCGCCCGGGCATTATGCCACGTGCGCTCCACCTCGATCTCGACTCAGTGGTTGCCCGATCCAGCCGCAAGTCGTCGCTCGGCTAGTCCTCGTCTCCAGGCTCGACCAGGCGATTGCGCAGCGCGAAGCCGACCACCTGCGCGCGGTTGTTCAGATGAAGCTTGTCCAGGATGTTGCGGACGTGGAACTTGACCGTGTTCTCGCTCACTCCCAAGCTCTCCGCGAGCCTACGGTTGGAGGTCACGCCGTTTACCATCTGTTCCAGGACCTCGGTCTCCCGGTCGGTCAGCGCATCCGGATCACGATCCGCCCCTTGCCGCCCCGCCGGCCTGGCAAACTCCTCGAGTAGCTTCTTCGCCAGCGTCGGCGTCAAGGCAGGCTCCCCGCGGCCGACCCCTTCGAGCAGCGAGAAGAAAGTCTCCGACTCGAGGTTCTTCAACAGATAGCCCTTGGCGCCAGACTTGATCGCCTCGAACAGATCGGCGTCGTCGTCGGACGCGGTCAAGATGACGACTCGCACCTCCGGCAGCTCCGCAACCACCTGCCGAGTCGCTTCGAGCCCGGTCTTCTCCGGCATGCCGAGATCCATCAGCAGGACGTCCGGCTTGTGCTTCCAGGCGAGCTCGACCGCCTCCCGGCCATTCTCGGCTTCACCCACCACTTCATAGTCTCTGGCCTCGAGCAGGCTCCGCAAGCTGTCCCTGAAGAGGGCGTGATCGTCCGCAATCAAGATTCGCATCGTCGTCTCCTCAGGACGCGGGAACCCGAACCTGCACGGTCGTGCCGCGGCCGAGCCCGGTGTCAATAGTGAACTGGCCTCCGACGCTCTCCACCCGCTCACGCATGATCGAGAGTCCAAAGCGCGGCCGACCGCGCCGTTCCGTGGCCTCAGGGTCGAACCCGTTTCCGTCGTCTCGCACCAGCGCTTCGACAAGCGTACCGTCGCGCTTCATGACCAGCTCCACGAATTTGGCCCCGGAATGCTTCCTCACGTTCGACAGAGCCTCTTGCACGACACGCAGCAGCTGGATCTCCACGGCGGGCTGCAGATCGATGCGCTCGTCGATTCTCGCATGAACCTTCACCCCGGCCTGCTCCTGCCATCGCTCGACGAACGCCATCAGGGCCTTGGGCATCGATTGACCCGGGCCGGGCGAGGTCCGCAGGGCCAGGATGCCCTCGCGCACTTCGGTGTAGACCTCACGTGCGGCCCCCGAGAGCTCCTCCAACTGGTGTGCCGCGCGATCCAGTCGACCCCTGCGCAGATGCTCCTCCGCAGCCTGCGCCTTGGTGTTCACATAGGCGAGTACCTGCGCCATCCCGTCGTGCATCTCCCGCGCAATGCGCGCGCGCTCTTCGGCGACCGCCAACGAACGCAGTTGTTCGTGGAGGTGGGCGCTGTCGATCGCCAAGGCCGCCTGAGCCGCGAAGCGAACGAGCGTCTCTTCGTCTTCGGACGAAAACACCGATACGCCCCGTTTCTCCGACACGTAGAGATTGCCCCGGAAGGGGCTCTTGCACAGGATCGGAACGGCCAGCAACGAGTGCATCTCCGGGTGATGCTCGGGGAAGCCGCAGGATCGTGGATCGCGTTGGAGATCGACCAGGCGCAGCCTTTCGCCGCCGAGCAGCACGACGCCGAGCAGGCCGTGTCCGACCGGCGGATCGCCGATCGCTTCGGCCGTTTCTTCATCCATGCCACTGTGACGAAACTCGAGCAACCTGTCCGCCTCGTCGATCACCGTAACGGCACCGTAGCGAGCATCCAGGAGATGACGTGCCTGCTCCACGACCTGGTGGAGGATCGCTTCCAACCCGAGCTCACCGTGAATGTCGACCGTGGCCTGATGCAACGCCAACAGCTCCCGATTCTGCCGCTCCAGCCGCTGGTGCATTGCGCCCACCGCAGAGAAGACCGCTCCGAAGAAGAATAGGAAGACGAGCAGCGTGAAGGCCGCCATCAACAGCCGGCCGGGCCAGGAGAGCAACTGCGGATAGAGTGCCCAGACAGCGTACTCAAACGCCGCTACGAAGAAGGCCGGACCGAGAATCGCAATCCACTTGAGCTGAGCCAAGCTGACCCTGGAACGCATCCGGCGCCAGGCTCCATGTTCCGTCACGAAGTGAATACTAGCAGCCTTGAGCGAGGGAGACGTGGATCCCGGAAAGGGAACCGCGGGGCACGCGCGCCGTTGCAGAATCGCGACTCAGTCGGGAAAACCAGTCCGCGCCGTGCTGATTCCGAGCAGTGCGTAGACGGGATCCCATCCGAGCAGCGCCGTCAGCACTCCCGGCAGCGCGAAGATCTGCAGCGCCGCGCTCCATGGTTGAGGCAGATACCCCTCCCAGCCGACGGCAAACATCGTCAAACAGACGACTGCCCTGATCACTCGATCGACAGTGCCAACATTGCGCCAGGTCGTCACCCGGCGCCTCCGGAGCCGGGCGGGCTCGAACTGTTGGCTCGGGCTATTGCAGCGTACGGAGATACGCCACGATGTTGTGGATGTCCTGATCCGAGAGCGTCGGATCGCCTCCTCGGGGAGGCATGTCGACCCCACGGGTATTGGCGGGATCCCAGGCAGGACGGCCGGTCTGGATGAACTTCACCAGCTCGTCGTTCGTCTTGGAGCGGATGAACTCGTCGCCGTGCAAGTTCTTGCCGCGCCTCGGCATTCCCTCCGCGTCTCTGCCGTGGCAAGGTCCACAAGTGCTTTGAAATCTGGCTCTTCCCGCAGCCACCTGTCGTTGCTTGGCCCCGTTCTCGAAGCCACCGCACGCCGCCATGAAGGTAAATAGCAGTGCCAATGCGGCCGCACAGGCACCCCCGGCCAGGCGCTGGCTGAACGCCGGCCATCGCTTCGAGTTGCTCCGCTCGATCCACATGATCTTCGCACCCTCGGATCAGCGAGTGTATCGGATCCGACTCTGCTTCGCCGCGCAGACAGCTGCCTCCACCCGCCCGGTCCGGGGTTCCAACTCGTCTGCACTTCATGCGACTGACCTCCCGGCGCTCACTCTCCCCGATTCGCCCGGGTAGCGCGACACTCAAAGTGATGGGACACGCCGCTCACCCACAGGCAGGGGGGCCGCCCCACCCTGGCGGGTGGGATCGTCACTCAACTGGTTTGAATGGAGAGCGTTACGTCCGCCTCAACAAGCCATCGCCGCGACTCGCTTGACAGCCCTCCCGATTCCGCTATGCTCCGCCGACAGCTTGTGAAAAACATCACAAGCTACAGATCCGATCGTCTTGCTTCGCCCTGACGCTTTCGGTAGGGTGACGAACTCGGACACAAGCAGAGTGAGCGGTTGCGGCGATGCCTCAGATCTTCCATCGCAGTACGAATGCCCTGGCCCGATTCACGATCTACGGCGCCCTCTTCTTCCTCGCCGGCCTGACCTGGATCTGGTCGTCCCTGAACACGACGTACTCGACACGCCAGGACGTGGTCATCCAGCAGCCGGTTCCGTTCAGCCATGAGCATCACGTAGAGGCGATGGGCATCCATTGCCTCTACTGCCACACCACGGTCGAGGACTCCAAGTTCGCAGGCATCCCCCCCACGGCGACCTGCATGAACTGTCACAAGCTGATCTGGAAGGACAGTCCCACGCTGGCCCCGATCCGGGCCAGTTTCGCGAATGGGACACCGATCCAGTGGCGGCGGGTCAACGACCTACCCGATTTCGTCTACTTCAACCACTCGATCCACATCAAGAAAGGGATCGGATGCGCGACCTGTCACGGACGGGTCGACAAGATGCCGCTGATGCGGCAGGTGGCGAGCCTGGAGATGTCGTGGTGTCTCGACTGCCATCGCGATCCGGCAAAATATGTCCGCCCCAGAGACCAGATCTTCAACATGGCCTGGAAGGCTGACGACCAGGAGACGCTGGGCCGGGAGCTGGTGCAGAAGTATCACATCCGCAGCCTGACCAACTGCTCGACTTGTCATCGGTGAGCGAACCGAGAGACCGACCATGAAACCGCACGATCCGAAGCACGTCGAGCCTGCCGCCTCCCCGCGAGAGAGCGCTACAGCCGTGGATCGGCTCGAACTGGCGGAGGTGCGGGAACATCTCGCGAACCGCCGCGGTCGCGAGTACTGGCGCAGCCTCGAGGAGCTGGCCGAGACCCCCGGATTCGAAGAGCTGCTCGAGCGCGAGTTCCCCCGCATGGCCTCGGAGTGGCCGAGCGGGCTGAGCCGCCGCCGCTTCCTGCAGCTGATGGGAGCCTCCGTGGCCCTGGGCGGGTTGACCGCCTGCACCCGGCAACCGCCGGAAAAGATCGTCCCCTACGTCAATCAGCCCCCCGAGCTCACGCCGGGCAGGCCGCTCTTCTTCGCCACTTCGATGCCCTTCGACGGCTTCGCGACGGGGCTGTTGGTCGAGAGCCACGAAGGACGACCAACCAAGGTGGAGGGCAACCCGGAGCACCCGGCCAGCCTCGGGGGCACGGACCTGTTCGCCCAGGCCTCGGTGCTCGAGATGTACGACCCCGAGCGCGCCCAGGTGGTCAAGAATCTGACCCGCATCCGTACCTGGGACGCCTTCTTCGAAGACATCCGTCAGACCCTGGCGAGCCAGCGTGCGTCCGGTGGGGCGGGCATCCGCCTGCTCACGCCGTCGATCAGCTCCCCGTCGATCCTGCAGCAGATCCGCGACATGCAGGCTCGATTCCCACAGGCTCGATGGATCACTTGGGACTCCGTCACTCACGACGCCGAGCGCGAAGGCTCCCGTCTGGCATTCAATCGGACGCTCACACCGCGTTATGACCTCGCCCAGGCGGACGTCGTTCTCACCCTCGATTCCGACTTTCTGACCCAGGGTCCGGGCAGCCTCCGCTACGCCCGCCAGTTCGCCGAACGGCGCCGGCCCCGGCCGGGCGCGACCGACATGGCACGGCTGTACTCCGCGGAGAGCACGCCCACCAACACGGGAACGCTGGCCGATCATCGGCTCTCGGTCTCCTCGCGGCGCGTCGCCATGGCCTTGCTCGAGGTCGCGCGACAGGTCGGAATCGCCGGCATCCCGGCTTCGCCACAGGCCGCGACCGAATCCGACACCAGGGTGCGGCAGTGGGCTTCCAGCGTCGCACAAGACCTGCTTGCACACCGGCGCCGCAGCCTGGTGGTCGCCGGCACCGCATGTCCAGCGGAGCTTCACGCCGTCGTACTTGCCGTCAACGCCGCGCTGGAGAATATCGGCCACACAGTGACCTACAGCGAGCGGGTCGAGGCCGGGAGCGAGGCTCAGAGAGACGATCTGCGCCGCCTCGTCGCCGACATGGAAGCCGGGACGGTCGAGCTGCTCATCGTCATCGACGCCAATCCGGTATTCGACGCCCCTGCCGATCTGGCCTTCGCCGATGCCATGCGCAAGGTCTCGCACTCCGTCCGCCTCGGACTCTACGAGGACGAGACCTCAGAGCTCTGTCACTGGAATCTTCCGCGCTCCCATTATCTCGAGAGCTGGGGCGACGGCCGAGCCTTTGACGGCACGGTCACCATGGTCCAGCCACTCATCGAACCGCTCTACGACAGCCTCTCGAGCCTCGAGCTGCTCGCTGCGCTGAATGCCGAGAACGGCATTCCGGACGGTCACGACCTGGTGCAGAAGCAGTGGAGCGGCAAGCTCCCAGGCGCCGACCCCAAGAAGGCCTGGCGACGACTCCTGCACGACGGGTTCATCGCCCAATCGAAGTTTCCCCCGGTGCAGCCGACGCTCGATGCCGAGCAGGTCGGACTGGCGGCGACCCGCCTGCAACGCGCCACGGAAGCCGCGGCGCAACGGACCGAGCTGGTGTTCCGCCCGGATCCGACCATCTGGGACGGTCGTTTCGCCAATCTCGGCTGGCTGCAGGAGTGTCCAAAGCCGATCAGCAAGCTGACCTGGGACAACGCCCTCATCGTGGGGCCGACGCTGGCAGAACGGCTCGGCTTGAAGACCGAGCAAGTGGTGCGTGTCAGCACAGGAGACCGGTCGGTCGAGCTACCGGTCTGGGTGCAGCCCGGGCAACCCGACGACGCGGTTGCGGTGCACTTCGGCAGCGGACGCCGCCGCGTCGGCAGAGTCGGTGCAGGTGCCGGCTTCGACGTCTACCCGCTGCGGACCAGCGAAAACCTCTGGTCCTTGCCCGACGTGACGATCGACAAGATCGGCCGCACCTACACCCTGGTCAGCACCCAGATGCACAACAACATGAAGCTGGACTCCGAGCAGGAGGAGGCGCGTCACGTGCTCCGGGTGGGTACCCTCACCGAATACAGCAGCAACCCGGACTTCATCGAGCAAATGGGCGAGGTCCCGGCTCGGGACATGACCCTCTACAAGAACGCGGACCACCCCTACAACGGCCACGCCTGGGGCCTTTCGGTCGATCTCAATGCCTGCACCGGCTGCAACGCCTGTGTCATCGCCTGCCAGAGCGAGAACAACATCCCCGTGGTCGGCAAGGAGCAGGTGCGCATGGGGCGTGAAATGCAGTGGATTCGGATCGACCGATATTTCCAGGGCGACTTCGAGGATCCGCGTATCCACAATCAGCCGGTCATGTGCATGCAGTGCGAGAACGCGCCGTGCGAGGTCGTCTGCCCGGTCGGCGCCACCGTGCACAGCGACGAGGGGCTGAACGACATGATCTACAACCGCTGCGTCGGCACCCGCTACTGCTCGAACAACTGCCCCTACAAGGTGCGGCGCTTCAACTTCTTCCTCTACAGCGACTTCGACACCTCGGTTCTGAAGCTGATGCGCAATCCCGACGTCACGATCCGCTCGCGCGGCGTGATGGAAAAGTGCACTTACTGCGTGCAGCGGATCGAGGAGGCCAAGATCACCGCCCAGGTGGAAGACCGCGAGGTGCGCGACGGCGAGATCCAGACCGCTTGCCAGCAGGCCTGCCCGAGTCGCGCGATCACCTTCGGCGACATCAACCGGAAGGACTCAGCGGTCTCCGCAACCAAGGCGGAGCCACGCAACTACGGGTTGCTGGCCGATCTCAACACGCGACCCAGAACCTCCTATCTGGCCAAGATCGAGAACCCCAACCAGGGCATGGAGAAGAGCTGACGTGAGCCCGACTGAAACGCCTCCGGGCGAGCGTCCGATGCCCCGCAAGCCGGCGATGATCGGCCCCGGCCACACGGCCGGTTCGGTCACCGACAAGATCTCCTCCATTGTTCTGCAGCGCACCCCGAAGTGGTGGTGGGGCGCCTTCGGCGTCTCCTTCGCCATCGTGATGATGCTGCAGTACGCCTTGACCAAGCTCTTCCTGAAGGGCGTCGGCATCTGGGGTGTGAACATCCCGGTCGGCTGGGGGTTCGCCATCATCAATTTCGTCTGGTGGATCGGGATCGGACACGCCGGAACGCTGATCTCGGCGATTCTGTTGCTGCTCCGCCAGCGCTGGCGTACTTCGATCAATCGGTTCGCCGAGGCGATGACCCTGTTCGCCGTCGCCTGCGCGGGCATGTTCCCGCTCATCCACATGGGGCGGCCGTGGCTGGGCTACTGGCTACTGCCCTACCCCAACACGATGGGCGTCTGGCCGCAGTTCCGCAGTCCACTGATCTGGGACGTGTTCGCGGTCTCGACCTACGCCATCGTCTCGGCCATGTTCTGGTTCGTCGGCCTGATCCCCGATCTCGCGACGCTTCGGGACGGCTCCAAGAGCAAAGTGAAGCAGATCGTCTACGGCATGCTGGCGATGGGCTGGCGTGGATCGGCCAGGCACTGGCACAACTACGAGACCGCCTACCTGCTTCTCGCCGGCCTGGCGACTCCGTTGGTGCTCTCCGTGCACTCGGTGGTGAGCTTCGACTTCGCGATTGGAATCGTGCCGGGCTGGCACACCACGATCTTCCCGCCCTACTTCGTCGCCGGCGCGATCTTCGCCGGCTTCGCCATGGTGCTCACCCTGGCGATTCCGCTGCGCCATCTGTTCGGCCTGCAGGACTTCATCACCGCCCGCCATATCCAGAACATGGCCAAGGTGATGCTCGCAACCGGCCTGATGGTGGCCTACGGCTACATCATGGAGGGGTTCACCACCTGGTACGGCGGCA
>Ga0307436_1000898_pt1 | contig 13729 bp, 11 predicted proteins | sample SalMarWE160440MG_FD_202513 | JGI IMG/M metagenome (GOLD analysis project Ga0307436, IMG submission 202513) | Salt marsh sediment microbial communities from the Plum Island Ecosystem LTER, Massachusetts, United States - WE1604-40 | ecosystem: Environmental > Aquatic > Marine > Intertidal zone >...
CTTGCCGAGGCTTTCGGCGAGCTCGAACGGGCCGGCGCGCTCGACGTCACCGCCGCCGACTATGCCGAGCTGTTCCACGCCGCCATCGCCGACAAAAAGATTTACCAAGCCGAGGCCGGCGCGCGCGCCCGCATTTTCGGCCTGCTCGAAGCGCGCCTTCAATCGGTCGACCGGCTGGTGCTGGGCGGTTTGGTCGAGGGGGTGTGGCCGCCGGAGACCAACGGCGACCCCTGGCTCAGCCGCCCAATGCGCCACGAGCTCAACCTCGATATGCCGGAGCGGCGCATCGGCCTCTCGGCGCACGATTTCGCGCAAGGCTTGGGCGCTCCCGATGTCATCCTGAGCCGGCCGGCCAAGCTTGGCGGCGCGCCGACCGTGCCGTCGCGCTTCGTGCAGCGGCTCGCCGCCGTTGCCGGCAAGGACCGCTGGGACGCGGCGCTGGCGCGCGGCGCGCGCTACGCCGCGCTCGCCCGCCGGCTCGACGAGACCGCAGCGCCCGCGCCCGCCAAGCGGCCCGCGCCGATGCCGCCGCTCGAAGCGCGGCCGCGCCGGCTCAGCGTCACCGAGATCGAAGATCTGTTGCGCGACCCTTACACGATCTACGCCAACCACGTGCTCCGGCTCACGCCGCTCGACGAGATCGATGCTGCCCTGGGCGCGGCCGAGCGCGGCACGGTCATCCACAACGCCATCGGCGAATTCGGCAAGACTTATCCCGGCGATCTGCCCGACCACCCGGCGCAAGCGCTGACCGAGATCGGCCGTGAGTGTTTCAAGCCGCTGTCGGAATATCCCGAGGCGCGCGCCTTCTGGTGGCCGCGCTTCCAGCGCATCGCGGAATGGTTCGCCGGCTTCGAGCGCGCCCGCCGCGCCAACCTGAAGAAGCTCGACGTGGAGATCGGCGGACGCATCGAGATTCCGTTCGGCAACGAAACCTTCACGCTGACGGTGCGCGCCGACCGCGTCGAGTGCCTGGCGGACGGGCGCTACGCCATCCTCGACTACAAGACCGGCGCGCCGCCGACCGAACCGCAGGTGCGCACCGGCTTGGCGCCGCAGCTCACGCTGGAAGCCGCCATCCTGCGCCAGGGCGGGTTCGAGGATATTCCGGCCGGCGCCTCGGTGGCCGAGCTGCTTTACGTGCGGCTGCGGGGCGGCGCCATCGCCGGCGAACAAAAGCCCATCGCGTTCAAGGAGGGCACGCCCGACGCGCAGGCCGATCGCGCGCTGGCCGAGCTCTGCAAAGTCCTCCAGCAATTCGCCGATCCGGCCAAGCCCTACTACTCGCTGCTGCATCCGATGTGGGCGACGCATTACGGCACTTACGATCACCTCGCCCGCGTGCAGGAATGGTCGCCCACCGGCGGCGCCAAAGACGACGGGGGCGGCGAATGATCGCGCCGCGCGAGATCCCGCCCGTCGTCATCGAGCGGCAGACGACGGCGTCCAACCCGGACACTTCGGCCTGGGTTTCCGCCAATGCCGGCTCCGGCAAGACGCATGTTCTCGCCCAGCGCGTGATCCGGCTGCTGCTGTCGGGCGTCGATCCCGCGCGCATCCTCTGCATCACCTTCACCAAGGCCGCCGCCGCCAACATGGCGAACAGGGTGTTTCAGGACTTGCGGGCCTGGACGATGCTGGACGACGCCGCGCTCGACCAGGCGATGAAGGCCGCCGGCGTCAAGAAGATCGATGCCGGCTTGAGGTCGCGCGCGCGGCAATTGTTCGCGCGCGCGCTGGAAACGCCGGGCGGGCTGAAAGTGCAGACCATCCACGCCTTCTGCACGCAGTTGCTGCATCTGTTTCCCTTCGAGGCCAATGTCGCGGCGCGTTTCGAGGTGCTCGACGAGATCGCCGAGACGCAGATGCTCGGCAAGCTCAGCCTCGACATCTTGCTGCAGGCCGCGGAAGCGCCCGAAAGTCCGCTCGGGCGCGCGCTCGCGCAAGCCGTGCTCGCCGCCGCCGACCTGACGTTCCAGGACATGGTGCGCGAGGCGATCCGCGCGCGCGACGCGCTGACGCGCTGGGTCGATGACGCCGGCGGCGTGACGCCGGCGATGGCGCAGCTTTCGCAGGCGCTCGGCGTCAGGCCTGATGAAACCGTAGCCGAGGTGGACGCGGCCGTTTTCAAGGACAGCCTCATCGCCAATTCGGAATGGGCCGCCGTCGCCGCCACGATGATGCAAGGATCGAAGACCGACAAGGAGCAAGGCGCGCGATTTAACGCACTCGTCGCCTTGAACGGCACCGAGCTGCTCGACACCTATCTCGATCTTTTCTGTACCAAGAAACGCGACAAGACCAAGGACCGCATCGCCACCGGCGCCATTGAGAAAACCGACCCCGAACTGTGCCGACGCCTCAACGACGAGCGCGAACGCGTCTGGGCTCTGGTCCAGCGCAAACGCGCGATCGAGGCGCGCGACCGCAGCAGCGCGCTGTTCACCATCGCCCACGCGGTCATTGCCCGGTTCCGCGCCGAGAAAGACCGGCGCGGGCTGCTCGGTTATGACGACCTGATCGACAAGACGCTCGACCTGCTCAAGGAGCAGCGCGCGGCATGGGTGCATTACAAGCTCGACCGCGGCATCCATCACGTGCTGATCGACGAGGCACAGGATACCAGCCAGAAGCAATGGGAGATCGTGAAGTCCTTGGTGAGCGAATTCTTCGCCGGACTTGGCGCGCATGAGCGGCAACGCACGATTTTCGCCGTCGGCGACGAGAAGCAGTCGATATTTTCGTTTCAGGGCGCCTCGCCACGCGAATTCGCCGCGATGCGCGCGCATTTCGAGCTGGCACACCAACGCGCCAGCCTGGAATTCGTCGCCACCGAGTTCAAGCACTCTTTCCGCTCCGGCCTGAACGTGCTGGGCGCGGTGGACACGGTATTTGCCCACGCTGAAGCCCATGTCGGCCTCACCGCCGACCCCGTCGCGCCGGTGCACGAGGCGCTGCCGGCGAAAGCGCCCGGCTTGGTGGAAATCTGGGAGCTGGAGAAATCCGACGCGCGCGACAAGATAGAAGGCTGGGCGGCGCCCTTCGACGTGCAGAGCGTCACCAGCGGCGTGGCGAAGCTTGCAAACCGCATCGCCGGCACCGTCGCCGCCTGGCGACGGCAGGGCCGGCGGCCGAAGGAGGTGCTGATCCTGCTGCGCCGCCGCGGCGCGCTGTTCGAGGCGATCATTCGCGCACTCAAGCGCGAGAGCATCCCGGTCGCGGGCGCCGACCGGTTGACGCTTACCGACCATATCGCGGTGATGGACCTGATGGTGCTGGCCGACGCGATCCTTTTGCCGGAAGACGATCTGGCGCTGGCGACGGTGCTCAAGAGTCCGCTGTTCGGCCTCGACGACCAGGCGCTGTTCGACCTCGCCTGGAACCGCAAGGGCAGCCTGCACGCCGCGCTGCGCGCCCGCCAGCCCGCGCTGGCGGCCCGCTTCGACGCCATGCGCGAGGCCGCCCGCGCCAAGTCGCCATTTGCATTCTACGCCTGGCTGCTCGGCGCCGAGCAGGGCCGGCGAAGAATCTTGGCGCGGCTCGGGCACGAAGCCGCCGACGCGCTCGATGAATTTCTCAATCTCGCGCTCGATTACGAGCGCGCCGAGACGCCGTCGCTGCAAGGCTTCGTCGCCTGGCTGCGCGCGGCGGAGGCCGAGGTCAAGCGCGACATGGAAATGGATCGCGACGAGGTACGGGTGATGACCGTGCACGGCGCCAAGGGCCTGGAAGCGCCGATCGTCATCCTACCCGATACCACGACGCCACCGCAGGGCTGGCATCCGCCGCGTCTTCTGTCGCTGCCGCCGGCCAAGGCAGTGCCAGGCGCGGCCAACCGGCTGATTTGGGCCGGAGCGAAAGACAACGATGTCGGCCCGATGGCGGCGGCGCGCGCGGCCGCGCTCGCGGCGGCGGGCGACGAATACCGCCGCCTGCTCTATGTCGCGATGACGCGCGCGATCGAGCGGCTGGTGGTGTGCGGCGTCGACAACGGCAAGAAGCTTCCGGAGGGGTGCTGGTATCGTCTCGTGCGCGGAGCGCTCGAGCAGCAATGCAAGCTGGAACCGGCCGACGACGGCGCCGGCGAGGTGTTGCGTTTCCGCAAAACCCCGGACCTGGCAGCGACCGCCAAGGCAGGAACGAGCGAAGCCGTCGCTTCCGAACCCGCGCCCGCGTGGCTGCACGCGCCGGTCGCCGCCGCTGCGCCACGCAGCGCGCCGATCACGCCGTCGGCCGCCAGCGGCGACGGCGCCGCCGCCGAGCGCTCCACGCCGGCCCGGCACAGCGCACGCCTGCGCGGCAGCCTCGCACACCGGCTGCTGCAAGCGCTGCCCGATATTCCGCCCGCGCGCCGCGCCAAGGCGGCCGAGGATTACCTGGCCCGTGCCGGCGCCAGCCTGCCCGCCGAGGAACGCGAGATCATCGCCGAGCAAGTCATGGTCGTGCTCGACGATAAGCGCTTCTACGAGCTTTACGGCGCGAATAGTCGGGCCGAGGTTCCCATCGTCGGGCGCATTCAAATCGGCGGAAAGACGGTGCGGGTGTCTGGCCAAATCGACCGCCTCGCCGTCACCCAAGATGCTGTTCTGATTGCCGATTTCAAAACGAATCGCCCCGCGCCGCGGCGAATCGAAGACGTGCCGCGCCCTTACCTCACCCAGCTCGCGCTCTACCGCGCCGTGCTCGCAAAATTGTACCCTGACAAGCCCGTGCGCTGCGCCCTGATCTGGACGGAAGTACCTGATCTTATGGAGCTTTCCGCCGGGGCCCTGGATGCCGCGCTGGCGCAAGTCACCTCCGCGTGAGAGCGCCTTGACGCTACGCAGGCGCATTCTTAGGTTCAGCGCCTCCCATTCATGGCGCCTTGCGCGCGCTCAACCACAACAAGAGGTATCTGCCATGGCCGTCGGCAAAGTGTCGGACGCGAGTTTCGAATCGGATGTGCTGAAATCGGCCGCGCCGGTGGTGGTCGACTTCTGGGCGGAATGGTGCGGCCCCTGCCGCATGATCGCGCCGGCGCTGGAGGAGATCGCCGCACAGCTCGGCGACAAGGTCAAGATCGTCAAGCTCAACGTCGACGAGAACCCGAACGTCGCCGCCAAATACGGCATCATGTCGATCCCGACGCTGATGATGTTCAAGAACGGCGAGATCGCCTCGCGCCAGGTCGGCGCCGCGCCCAAGCAGAAGCTGCATCAGTGGATCAGCGGCGCGGTGTGACTGCGCGATTTGCGAATGATGCGATGGCCGGGCCTGTCCCGGCCATTTTGTTTCCGGGCACGTCGTAACTTCCTCCGCTCCGCGCAAGCGGGCGTCCAGCGCTTAATTCCCGCTTTTGCGGGAATGGGCGGGTGAGGTGATTCAAATTTCAAACAGCCAAGCGCCAGCGCCCCTGTTCTTTGCGGCGCGGGGTGCGCCGTCTTCTCCCGCGCAGGCGGCGGGGCCTTCTTCTTTCCCCGGCACCAGGGGTGCGGGGGAGTCGACCCCCGACAAATGCCGAGGGGACGGAGCGCCGCAAGGCGCCCTTTCAGTCCGCGCCGCGCAAACAAGTGTACGCAGTTTGCGCCACTCATTTGCGCTTCGAAGCGCGGGCGCGTCCTTGCGAAGACGCGCGCGCCCCGCGGCGCTCCATCGCGGCTTTTCTGTCCCAGGCGCCGTTCTTCCCGGCGCGGAACAAGGGGCGCTCGTTAAGCGCCCCCGGTCCGAGCGGCTTCCGCCGCCCTGCGTTCCCGCCACGTCCAGCCATTCAAGGCAGCCGGTCTTAGTGCCGGCGGACGGCTGGCCAGGGCCTCCCGAGCGCGAGGTTACGAGCCTCGCCCGCGGGCGCCGCGCCCTGCTCCATCATCGAGACGTCTCGCGACGACGCCCTCAGCCGAGCAGGACGCGCTCATGATAATTGGATTTGGCCGGGCGGGGATAAGTTTTCGATTATTATTTGCCTAAGCTGTGGCGGCGCGGACACAGGGGACGAGTCGCGGTCTTTCCCCGCCTCATCTTGAGGAGCCCGCATAGCGGGCGTCTCGAAGGATGGGGCGGCCGCATGCACCGATCTCGGGTAAACCCGAGATCGGAACAAAAGTGCGCAAGTCGGCAATAGCCGACTTGCGATGACGCGCACTTCGTGCGCTCCTCAGCATGAGGCCGCGAGAGGCTGACGCTTACCGGGTCCCCCGCTTTCGCGGGGGACGACAGCCGTGCCTACTGCGGCAAGGCCCCGTTCTCCCGCAGCACCTCGCCGGCCAGATAAAGCGAGCCGGTGATCAAAATGCGCGGCGGCGGATCGAGGTCGAGTTTGCGCGCGACTTCGAGCGCTTCAGAAAGATTGTCGCGGCTGGTGGCCGGCAGACCGATGGCGCGGGCGGCATCGGCCACCGCTTCCGCGCTCATACTTTTTTCCACATGGGGCACTGGCACCGCGATCATGCGCCGCGCCAACCCGGTGAAATTGCTTAAGAAACCTTCGCAATCCTTGCTCGCCAGCATGCCGACGATCAGCACCAGCGGCCGCGACACGCGCTCCTCCAGATCGGCGAGCGCGGCAGCGATGGCGCGGCCGCCTTCCGGATTGTGACCGCCGTCGAGCCAGACTTCGCTGCCCTCGGGCGCCTGCGCGACCAGCGGCCCTTGCCCGAGCCGGTGCAGCCGCGCCGGCCAGTCGGCCTTGACCATGCCGGCTTCGTATGCGGCCGGCGTCAGCTTGAATGCTGCGAGCGTGCGCAGCGTGGCGATGGCGAGGCCGGCATTCTCGAATTGGTGGCGACCGTAGAGCTTGGGCGGCGGCAGGTCGAGCAGCCCGGCCTCGTCTTGATAGACCAGCCGCCCGCGCTCTTCGGTGGCGGTCCAGTCCTCGCCGGCGATCTTGAGCGGCGCGCCGATCTTGGCCGCCTGCCGCTCGATGACAGCGAGCGCGTCGCGGTGTTGCGCGGCGACGATGGCCGGCGTGCCGCGCTTGAGAATGCCGGCCTTCTCGGTGGCGATCTTTTCCAGGGTGTCGCCCAGAAACTCCGTATGGTCGATCGAGATCGGCGTGATGACGGTGGCGAGCGGATGCTCGATCACGTTGGTGGCGTCGAGCCGTCCGCCGAGGCCGACTTCCATCAGCAGCACGTCGGCCGGATGGCGCGCGAACAACATCAAACCGACCGCGGTGGTGATCTCGAACACGGTAATGGGCGCGTCGCCGTTGGCGCCTTCGCATTCGGTCATTACCGCCGCCAGCTCGTCGTCGGAAACGAGCTGTCCTTCTCCCGCCGCGCCGAGCCGGTAGCGCTCGTTGATGCGCACCAGATGCGGCGAGGTGTAGACGTGCACGCGCTGGCCGGCGGCTTCCAGCATGGCGCGTAGGAAGGCAATAACCGAGCCCTTGCCGTTGGTGCCGGCGATATGGATGACCGGCGGCAGTTTGCGTTCCGGGTGATCGAGCGCCGCCAGCAGCCGCTCGATGCGCTCGAGCGACAGATCGATGCGCTTGGGATGCAGCGCGGTCAGCCGGGCGACGATGGAGTCGATGGGGGTCATCTTATCGCGTTCACAAACTCTCAACTGTCATCACCGGGCCGGCGCACCCGGATCGGCGCTTCGCGCCATCCGGGCACAGGCTCCGCGCCGTGTCCCGGTGATCCCGATATATGTGGCACAGTCCAACCCGCCTAAGCGAGATGGCCGGGACAAGCCCGGCCATGACAAATGCTAGGCACCCGCTGGAACCGGCAGTTGCTCAGGCGGCGCGGCGGGCGCAGCAAGCGTGCCGGTATTGGCCGGCGCTCTGGTCAGCAGCCGGCACAGCTGCGCCAAGGTCGCGCGCAGCTGATGACGGTGCACGACCATGTCCACCATGCCGTGCTCGGCGAGATATTCGGCGCGCTGGAAGCCTTCCGGCAATTTCTCGCGGATGGTTTGCTCGATCACGCGCGGGCCGGCGAAGCCGATAAGCGCACCCGGCTCCGCGATGTGCACGTCGCCGAGCATGGCGTAGGAGGCGGTGACGCCGCCGGTGGTCGGATTGGTGAGCACCACGATGTAGGGCCGCCTCGCCTCGCGCAGCATCTGCACCGCCACCGTGGTGCGCGGCAACTGCATCAGCGCCAGGATGCCTTCCTGCATGCGGGCGCCGCCGGAAGCGGCGAACATGATGAACGGCGTTCCCCGCTGCACGGCGGTCTCCATTCCCTTGATCACCGCCTCGCCCGCCGCCATGCCGAGCGAGCCGCCCATGAAATCGAAATCCTGCACGCCGATCGTCACCATCAAGCCGTCGAGGCGGCCGATGCCGAGCTTGATCGCGTCCTGCAAGCCGGTCTTGGTGCGCGCGTCCTTGAGGCGGTCGGCATAGCGGCGCTCGTCGCGGAACTTGAGCGGATCGAGCGGCACCTCCGGCAGGGCGATGTCCTCGTATTCGCCCTGGTCGAACATGGCCTTCAGCCGCAGCGGCGCGCTGATGCGCATGTGATAGTTCGAGCTCGGGATGACGAACTGGTTGGCCTCGACGTCCTTGTAGAAGACGAGCTGGCCCGTCTCCGGGCATTTGATCCAGAGGTTTTCCGGCGTCTCGCGGCGCAGGAAGCTGCGAATCTTGGGCCGGACAACGTTGGAGATCCAGTTCATGATTTGCCTATATAGGTCCGTTTTGACGGCATGATAACCGCCGTCCCAGCGGAATGGTTATTCCGCCGCCACGCGGCGGGCGGCCCGCACGCCTTGCGCCAATTGCGACACCAGATCGGCGACCCCCTTGACCGTGCCGGCACCGGCCTTTCCTTTCTTGTCGAGGCTCGCGCGCAAGGCCTCGACCAGCGCCGAGCCGACCACCACGCCGTCGGCGCCTTCGGCCATGGCACGGGCGCTTTCCGCATTCTTCACGCCGAAGCCGACGGCGACCGGCAGATCGGTGTGGCGCTTGATGCGCGCCACCGCGGCGGCAACCTTGCCCGTGTCAGGCGCCGCCGAGCCGGTGATGCCGGTGATCGAGACGTAATAAACGAAGCCCGAGGTATTGTTGAGCACCGCCGGCAGGCGCTGGTCGTCGGTGGTGGGGGTGGCGAGGCGGATAAAGTTGAGGCCGGCTTTCAAGGCCGGCAGGCAGAGCTCCTCGTCTTCCTCCGGCGGCAGATCCACCACGATGAGCCCGTCGACGCCGGCCGACTTGGCGTCGGCGAGAAACTTGTCGACGCCGTAGATGTAGATCGGGTTGTAGTAGCCCATCAGTACGATGGGGGTGGCGTCGTCGCTTTTGCGGAATTCGCGCACCAGGGCAAGCGTCTTCTTCATGTTCTGGCCGGCGCGCAGCGCGCGCAGGCCGGCGGCCTGGATCGCCGGCCCGTCGGCCATGGGATCGGTGAATGGCATGCCGAGCTCGATCACGTCGGCGCCGGCTTTCGGCAAAGCCTTGGCAATCGCCAGCGACGTGTCGTAATCCGGGTCGCCGGCCATGGTGAAGGTCACCAGCGCGGCGCGGCCTTTCTCCTTGAGCGCAGCGAAGCGCTTTTCGATACGCGTGCTCATGCGGTGCCGCGACCTCTGCTATACCTCTCCCCGTTGCGGAGAGGTCGGCTGCGAAGCAGCCGGGTGAGGGGGATGGAGCGATTCAGGCAGCGTGCGCGCAAGCTGCGCGCGGCGCAAACCAGTGCCGAAGCGCGGCTGTAGCATGCGTTACGCGGCCGTCGACTCGCTCGCTGGAAGTTTCGTCGGCAGCACCCAATCGATAGATATGTCGTCGATTTCGTCACGATGGAAGGCAAGCTGATCGTCGAGGTCGATGGCGTCACCCATGGCCCCGCACGCGAGATCACGCGCGACTCAGCGAGGACCAAATTGCTCGAAGCTTTCGGCTTCCATGTCGTGCGCGTTTCGAACATCGACGTGTATGAGAATCTTGGCGGTGTGCTGGACATGATCGACCAGACGCTACGCCCACATTGAGGGCTCAGCCCCCTCACCCGCTCGCTTCGCTCGCGACCTCTCCCCGATGGGGAGAGGTGAAGGAGAGGCACTGCGCTCATTTCTTTTTGCTTTCCAAAAAGGCTTGCACGCTCGCCAGATCCTTGTCGCCGCGGCCGGAGAGATTGACCACCATCAGGTGATCTTTCGGCTTGGCCGGCGCCAGGTCGAACACGCGCGCCAGCGCATGCGCCGGCTCCAGCGCCGGGATGATGCCTTCCAGCTTGCTGCACAGTTGGAACGCCACCACCGCCTCGTCGTCGGTCGCCGACAAAAATTTCACCCGGCCCTGGTCGTTGAGCCAGGCATGCTCGGGACCGATGCCGGGATAATCGAGGCCGGCACTGATCGAATGCGCCTCCTCGATCTGGCCGTCGTCGTCCATCAGCAAATAGGTGCGGTTGCCGTGCAGCACGCCCGGCCGGCCGCCGGCGATGGAGGCGGCGTGCTTGCCGCTGTTGAGGCCGAGCCCGGCGGCTTCGACGCCGTAGATCTCAATCGCGCGCTCGTCGAGGAACGGGTGGAACAGGCCCATGGCGTTGGAGCCGCCGCCGATGCAGGCGATCAGCGAATCCGGCAGACGACCTTCGGCCGCCATCATCTGTTCGCGCGTCTCGCGCCCGATGATCGACTGGAAATCGCGCACCATGGCGGGATAAGGATGCGGGCCGGCCACGGTGCCGATGCAGTAGAACGTATCGGTGACATTGGTCACCCAGTCGCGCAGCGCCTCGTTCATGGCATCCTTGAGCGTGCGCGCGCCGCTCTCGACCGCGCGCACCTCGGCGCCGAGGATCTTCATGCGCAGCACGTTGGGCTTTTGCCGCTCGACGTCGACCGCGCCGATATAGACGACGCAGGGCAGGCCGAATTTGGCGCAAAGCGTGGCGGTGGCAACCCCGTGCATGCCGGCGCCGGTCTCGGCGATGATGCGGGTCTTGCCCATGCGCTTGGCCAGCATGATCTGGCCGAGCACGTTGTTCACCTTGTGCGCGCCGGTATGGTTGAGCTCCTCGCGCTTGAAATAGATTTTCGCCCCCATAAGGCTGGAGGCCGTCTTGACGCTTCTGCAGTGTTCGGTCAGCCGCTCGGCGAAATAGAGCGGCGACGGACGGCCCACGTAAGTCGCGAGATAGCCGTCCATCTCAGCCTGAAATTTGGGATCGGCCTTGGCCTGCTCGTAAGCCTTTTCCAGCTCGAGGATCAGCGGCATCAGCGTCTCGGCGACGAAGCGGCCGCCATAGATGCCGAAATGCCCGCGCTCGTCCGGGCCGCTGCGAAAGGTATTGGGCTGCGGCACGCTCATGTGCCGCTCACGATGTCCGATACGCGGAGGATCAAGGGGTCGGCCGCGCGCGCGGCGCGCACGAAGGCGCGGATCTTGTCCAGGTCCTTGACGCCTGGTGCGCGCTCCACGCCCGAGGAGACGTCAACGCCCGGCGCGCCGGTGATGGCAAGCGCCTCCCCCACGTTTTCGGCGTCGAGCCCGCCCGAGAGCATGAACGGGACGCCTGGATTGACGTCTTTGAGCAGCGTCCAGTCGAACGGCGTGCCGAGGCCGCCGGGGCGGGTGGCTTCCTTGGGCGCGCGCGCGTCGAACAGCAGCCAGTCGACGACCTGCGCGTAGAGCCGGATCGGCGACAGGTCGGCGCGCTCGGCGATCGGCAGCGCCTTCATCACCGGCAGGCCGAAGCGGGTGCGTACCTGCACAACGCGGTCGGGCGTCTCCTTGCCGTGCAGTTGCAGCATGTCGGGTTTGAGCGCCGCCACGATATCGAGCAGCGTATCGTCGGTGGCATCGACCGTGAGCGCGACCTTGCCGGCGCGTCCCTGCACGCGGTCACCGAGCGCGCGCGCGGCCTCCAGCCCGAGATGGCGCGGGCTCGGCGGGAAGAACACGAAGCCGGCCAGGTCGGCCCCGGATTCCAGCGCCACATCAAGCGCTTCCGGGGTCTTGAGGCCGCAAATTTTGACCGTCAAAGGCATAACGGGCGCCTTCTACCGCCTTCTCCGTGCCGCCGCAAAGCGGGGAAACGGAGCCTCAAGGACCCGGCGGCGGGATGACCGGCGTGGTCCTGTCTTCCGGCTGCACCGGCGGCGCTTGGGTTCCGAAGCGGCGGCGGATGGCCTCAAGCTCGTCGTGCAGGGCGCGCACGTCGGCATCCAATTTGCGGGCGGTGCGCCGCCACGGGCTCTGGCGCAGCCAGGCGGCGATGCCGCCGATGATCACGCCGAGGATCAGTAGGATGAAAATGAGCACGAACAGCGGCAGTGGCACGGCATAAGCTGGATTTGTTGACGATGTCGGGTCGAAAGACACCGTCACCATCTGCCGGTTGGCCACCGCAAAGGCGATGATGATCCCGGCAAGCGGGACGACGATGAGCGCGGTGACGATCTTGCGGAACAACGGTGGTGCTCCAAAAACGTCGAAGGCCGGGCAGAGCGCCCGGCCATGACAATAGCACCCTTAGCAGGCGGCGAAACCGGCCGTCCCTACGCCGGCCCTTGCCTGTTCAGGCGCTCGCGCATTTCCTTGCCGGTCTTGAAGAACGGCACCGACTTCTCGTCGACCGCGACATGGGCGCCGGTGCGCGGGTTGCGCCCGGTGCGGGCCGGCCGGTGCTTGACCGAGAAGGCGCCGAAGCCGCGCAATTCGACGCGGTCGCCTTTGGCCATGGCGTTGGTGATCTCGCCGAGGATGGAGTTGACGATGTTCTCGACGTCGCGCTGGTAGAGGTGCGGGTTCTGGGCAGCGATACGCTGGACAAGCTCAGACTTGATCATGGCGCCGCCACACCCCTGTCAGTTGGAACCGGGAGGGTGCCAAAGCGCCAACAGACCGTCAAGGTTGAGTCTTTCGACCGCTTGCACCGCACCCCAATCCTCGATGCGCTGCGCAATGGCCGAAAGGCCCACCGCCTGGAAGGTCCAGGCCGCGACGTGGAGGAATGAAAGCTCGCTGAACCGCGGCTGCAGCGAGTAATCGCGCACCGGGGTGTCGGCCGGCACGTTCTTTTCGCGTGCCAGCCAGGCTCGCGCGGTCTGCTCGTTGCCAAGGCCGTCGACCAGCTTGAGGCCGACGCCCTGGCGGCCGGTGAAGACGCGGCCGTCGTCCACCGCGGCGAGCTGGGCGTCGTCCATCCGGCGACGGTCTTTCACCAGATTTTTGAACCAGGCGTAGGAGTCGAGAATGATCGCTTTCACGGCGGCGCGCGCCTCCGGGCTGGTGGGCTCGAAGCCGCTGGGCGCAGCCTTGAGCGGGGAGGATTTGATCGATTCGACCTTGATGCCGAGCGTCTTCAGCGCGTCGGTGAAGTTCGGATACTCGAACAACACCCCGATCGAGCCGACCAGCGACGTGTCGTGCGCGATGATGTGATCGCACGACAGCGCGGCGATATAGGCGCCGGAGGCGGCGAGCCCGTCGACCACCACCACCATGGGCTTTTTGGCCTGCAAGGCGCGCAGCGAATCATAAAGCTGCTGGGAGCCGGCCGTGGTGCCGCCGGGGCTGTCGATGTGCACGATGACCGCGCGGGCGCGCGACTTCGAAAGCTTCTCGATCGCCTCGACGCGATCGCGATTGTTGCGAATCAGGCCCTGCACCGTGATGCGGGCGATATAGGCGCCGGGAAGGAACCAGCGGTTGCCGGGGATCAGCGCAAAGGCAAGGCCGGCGACCGCCAGCACGGCGATTACGATCGCGCTGACGCGCCAGAAGGTGAGCTTGCGCCGCATGCGGCGGCGATCGACGATTGCATCGGCATCGAGCGACATGGCGAGGTACCTC
>Ga0307436_1000901_pt1 | contig 13721 bp, 15 predicted proteins | sample SalMarWE160440MG_FD_202513 | JGI IMG/M metagenome (GOLD analysis project Ga0307436, IMG submission 202513) | Salt marsh sediment microbial communities from the Plum Island Ecosystem LTER, Massachusetts, United States - WE1604-40 | ecosystem: Environmental > Aquatic > Marine > Intertidal zone >...
TCGGCTTCTCCCCTTCAGGAAGCCCAACGACTGTTGTGTGATCTTTGTTAAATAGGACCTGGACTTTGTCTGTCTCATCGAGAATTTGTGCAAAGATATTGGTCCCCATTGCTCGGAATAGGACAATCCTCCCTGCAACCGTTACGAGATCGGTGTTTCCTGTTTGAGCTTCTTCGAAATTCCCTATAGCATCTCCTTCATATTTTGAAATGAGATCGCGCACGGAGTGGGTCGGATGAAACGTCGGTGGGTAGGGATCCATCCCCATCGCCTCGATCTCTTCGAGTTTTCCTTTTCGAGTCAAAAAGGCTTCGTGCTTGTGATAATCAGGCTTTGGAATGTCAAACGGAATCTCTCGATTTTCAAGGAGCGACGCCTCCCCAATCTCTCGAACGTCGGCGTCGAGGAGGTACATCTCAAAATGCCCTCCGAGGTGAGTTTCTACAAGTTGTTTCAACTCTTTTAATGCCGAGGCGATTTCTCCGAGATTCGTATGTTCGAGTCCTTCGATTACAAGGGCTGCATTTTTCGTCTCTTCTGTGATTTTGGTCTTGTCGCATTCGCGAAAGTTCCATGCCCTGCACGTCACTTCTTTGTCATCGCGGTAGATGACCTCTCCTTCAAGAGCGAGTTCAGCAGCTTCTGCTCCAATAGCGGTAAAGGGCTCGTCCCCTTTGGCAATAGTGAGGCGCACTGTTCCCTCAACGCGGTCGAGGTCATCAGCTCCTGCGGGAAGAGTGTACTTGAGAGAAATGGCATTGTATAAATTGACAAGGGGAGAAATGGAGGGAAGTTCTTTGTCTTTGACCGCTCGTCTGAGAAGAGCCTCGACAGAGCATCTCGCTTTAGATGGTTTATACCCAAAGGAGCGGTAGGCCTCTCTCCAGTCGATGAGTTTATCGACGAGGTTCAAATCTTTGTTTCCATATTGCTGTTTAGCACTCTTTTCGGCCTTTCGCACAATCTCCGTTGAGGCATCTCTATCTCGCTTATTATCGAGATCGCGCGCAATGAGTACGCCAACTTTCAATTTCGGAAAGAGATTCCAAACTTGGGCATCAATTTTGATAGGCATGGTTAAATTCCAATTTGAGTCGTGTATCCATCATACCCGATCTCCTAGAGGGGATCAAGGTGCGAAGGAATTTTGATGTCGCTTATCCTCTATCTCACATCTCTAACTCTTTTACAAAGTGGATCCCTCTCTCTGTGAGGTAGACATTACTCCCCTCCCCTCTCTTGAGAAAGCCATTTTTCACGAGCATTTGAACCGTGTTGTCGGCCCCCTTTTCATGTTCACCGACGAGCTTGCCAACTGCGTACCGATCAACATCGTTTTCCACATCGCCGCTTTGCTTTGCGAGTTCATAGAGCTTTTTGAGAAAGAGTTCTTCTTTACTTTTCTTTTTTTGACTCATTTTTTCTTAAGTCGAGATCCCGAAGGAGAGTCTTCGATGAGATATCCTGCTGCTTGAATTAAATCGCGCTGAGCATCGGCCTCGGCCCAGTCTTTCTCTTTGCGAGCGATTTCTCTCTTTTTCAGAGCTTCGACGAGGTGCTCGGGAATATCGAGTTTTTTTTCCTCAAAGGGAATGAGACCTAAAACCCTGTCGAGCTCTCTCAAAAAATCAAGGACTTTTTTTGCCCCCTCCTTTCCAATCTTGTGATCATCGCAAAGATGGTTGGCATGACGGACAAATTCAAATAGGGCAGCCAATGCTTGAGAGATATTGAGATCATCAAAAAGGGCCTTTCGAAAAGCTTTTCGGGTTTTGAGAATTTCTTCATCGATTTCATCCGCTATTTCCGCTTTAGCGCTGCGCAAACGATGAACAAAATCTGCGAGGCGCATCAGCGATGCGCGAGATGCATCCAGGCCCTCAAAAGTGAAGTTGAGTTGGGTCTTGTAATGTCCGGATAAGAGCATGAGGCGCACCTCGGGACCGGTATATCCCTTTGCGAGGAGGTCGCGCAGTGTGTAGAAATTTCCCAGGCTTTTGGACATCTTCTTGTTCTCTACGAGCAAATGCTCTGAATGGAGCCACAGGTTCACAAAAGGTTGCCCCGTGCAAGCCTCTGACTGGGCAATTTCGTTCTCATGGTGGGGAAAGAGGTTATCCACTCCACCGACGTGGATGTCGACCGTATTTCCAAGGAGACTGATTGCCATCGCAGAGCATTCAATATGCCAACCTGGTCTCCCCTTGCCAAATGGACTTTCCCAGTAGATTTTCCCATCTCGTTTGGGATCGTAAGCCTTCCAAAGGGTAAAATCAGCGACATTCTCCTTGTCGTACTCATCTGTCCCCACTCTCTTTGAAGCACCGGCTTTGAGCTCATCGAGCTTGAGATGGGAAAGACATCCATAATGGGGAAATTTCCGGATCGAAAAGTAGATGCTCTCATCAGCTCCGCGATAGGCAACCCCCTTTTCGATGAGTGTTTGAATCATTTTGACCATTTGAGGGATGTAATCAGTCGCATGGGGATATGCGTCAGCAGGCTCGATATTGAGGGTCTTGAGATCTTCGAAAAAAGCTTCGGTGTAGGGTTTTGTGTAGGCCTCGACTGTTTGATTTTCGTGAAGCGCTCCTGCAATGGTTTTGTCATCGATATCCGTAATGTTCATGACATGCTTTACGGTAAAGCCCGCATATTTGAGCACTCTCTTGAGCAGATCTTCGAAAACATACGTGCGGAAATTTCCAATATGGGCAAAATTGTAGACCGTGGGACCACAAGTGTAGAGGGTGAGCACACTTTCGCTCAGGGGTCGGACTTCTTCCTTTTGTCTGGTCTTTGTGTTGTACAATTTCATGAGGCTATCTCACTATTTTTACAAAATGAGTTTTTGAGGGATTGTATTTGGATAGCCCTTCGACGGACATACTTGAGAAAGTAAGCAAAGAATGGCTGTCCTGTAGTTAGGTGAAAAAAATGGTAAAATAGACTCATAGCATTTCTTCTAACATTCGATATTGAGTTTTCCCCGTGCCTGTCGTGGGGATTTCTTCGATTTTGCGAACCTCGGAGATTTTGATAAGACGCCCATGGCCCATCTCCCTAAGAGCGGTGTTGAGGGCATCTCGATCCAAATCAAAGATGGTGAAGAGGACGAGTTGGGGTTTCTCACTCTCTCGTCCGAGAGTCACAACAGCTAGAGGAATCCCCTCTTTTTTCCCCTGGAAATATCCCTTTTCTCGGCATATTTTCAAAAGATCTTCCTCAAGACCGCCCATGCTGATCATCTCTCCCCCTATTTTCACAAAGCGCTTGAGCCTACCAGTCAAGATGAGGGTTCCATCGGAATCGATTCTTCCCCGATCTCCTGAACGGTACCACTTCTTGCCCTTCCTTTTGATAAAGGGGTTTCGATCCACTCCGATATAGCCTGAAAAGACCGAGGGTCCGTGAATGCAAATCTCTCCGACTGCTCCCTCTTCAAGTACTTCTTCCGTTTCGGGATCGATGACCATGAGCTCTGTTTGCGGCAAGGGATGACCCACACCTTGATGGGGCTCGTTTTCTCTTTCAAGAGTCACAACGGGACTGCACTCAGAAATGCCGTATCCCTCGAGGACGACTTTCCCCTTGGCAATCAGAGTGTGGTAAAGCTCTTCAGGAGCTTTTTCTGCCCCTGTGACGACAAGCCTGAGGCTCTCGAGCTGGCGATCTTCTGCTACACGGAGCATCCCCATAACAAAGCTGGGTGCACAACAAAAGACTGTGGGTTTGTAGTGTTCAATGTCATTTGCCAAAGCCCTACCATCTGTGGGATCGGGAGCGTAGCAGACTCGAATTCCAGACAGAATCGGGAGGATACCTGTTATCGAAAAGCCAAAAGAGTGAAAGGGAGGCAGGACTCCATAGAGCGTGTCGGAAGGATAGAGATGGACAGATGCTAGAGCATTTCTCTGGTTGGAGAGGAGATTTTTGTGGCTCAGGGGAACGCCTTTGGGAAGAGTTTCCGTCCCACTTGTGAAGATCACAACGGCTTGATCATCTGCTTTGGGAACCTTCGGCATTTTTTTCAAAAGACTCTTTGTCGAATAAAAGCTCCGAAGGAGCCCTTTCCATTTCGTGGTGAAGGAGATATCACCGCGGAGTTTTTCCAAAAGGAGGAGAGCATCATCGACCTTTCCGAAGTCTGCGTGTTCGAGCCTACTCAAAAAGCGAAAGGAGCTCAGAACCACTTCGAGTTTGCAAACTTCTTGGGCGTGTTCGAGATTGCGAAAGCCCATAGTCCAGTTGAGCATCACGGGAATTTTTCCAGCGAGAAGAGTGGCAAAAATGGTCACATAGGCTACAACCGAAGAGGGAAGTAAAATTCCGATGTGCTCCCCAGGCATTTTCTCAATTTCGAGCGCCAAAACAAGAGCGGCTCTCTTGAACCGATTGTATGAAAAAGCTCCCGAAAGGCTGTCGGCACACGCGGTGTGATCGGAGAGTCTCTGACAGCTGAGAAGAAATGCCTCCTGAAGAGTCGAGGCCTTGGGAATTTCAATTGAAGGTCTATCTCCTTTGCGAGGCCACTTCGATTTCTTTTTCTCGGGCTTGGGTCTCTCTGATGGTTTGACGACCCCCGCTGCGGCTTGCATCACGTCGTGAATGGTTTGAAGCTGGCCTGGTGCAATTCCCGAAATATCAAACCGATCTTCCAAGAAAGTGTTGATTTGGGAGACATCGAGAGAGTCAAGGCCTAGGTCATTGAAGAGATGGACTTCGGGTTTGAGCTCCGAGGGAATGCGACGGGTCATTTTCGATAGATAACCCAAGATTTGCGCGCGGGTCTCCTCGGGAACCTCCACCTCTTCCTCATGGGAACTGGGAATGTCTTGAGCAGTCACTTCGGGATATTCTTCTTTCCAAAAGGCAAAAGAGACTCGAACAAAGGGTTGAGGGCCCTCTTTATTGTACCAATTCTCAAGAGAGCGATTGATCTCCATCTTTTCGCCTCTTTTGGGAAAATCTTCTGGGGTCTCTTCAATCTCGACCTTGATAGTCCTTTTGGGGGCGAAAAAGATCCCATTTTTGAGTAGGATCTTGAAGCCGTGGAATAGGGTTTTTCCAAAATCAGGGCTGTGTCCTGTGATCGCTCGAGAAAAAGTGCTGCCCCACAGGCCCGTTGTCCGTACGAGAATCACCCGAGTGTCGGGTATTTCGCAGAGGATATCTGAAACGAGAGAGGCCCCTCCGACTTTCTCCTCTGGACCTCTCATGAGACTACCGGAGGGATAGATCAAAAAGTTCTCCCCCTCGGAGAGCTTTTGTATAATCTTCTGTTTCAGCTTCTCAACTTGTTTCACTTTCCACTGGTTCCCCACGTCCATCGATGGTATGGGCAGAACCCGGACCAGATCCATGAAAAAACGAAGCCCTTTTTGATAATAGAAGTGCTCGATAACTAAAGGTCTGAGTTTGAATTTCTTCCAAAAGACGGCAATCATGATGAGGGGATCCATCTCCGCCGGATGATTCGGGCATATGAGCATACCGCGATCGCCTTGCTCGATCTCTTCGAGCCCGGTGACTTCAATCCTGTAGCGGAGAGAAAGGAGAAAGCGGAAGACCCAATAGAAAAGGGAGAGAAACAATTTCCTCATCTCTTCAAAGATACACTCCATTTGACTAAATTACCAATTCTTAAGTAAGTACTTGCTTTATGGCGAAGCAGAATGAAGACCCCTCTTTTTCCCTACATGCACTTGTCGAACAAACGGCTCGGATGCTCCGAGATGCCATCAAGCCGAAACAAAAAACACCGCGCAATGTCTCAAAAGATTCCAATCTTTCCAACAAGAACAAAATCGAGCGAATCGCCTCCATACTTCGCTCTGAGGCTAAAAGAGCCAAAAGATACAAAAAGAAAAAATCAAGGTAGCAAAAATTTTGTTTGTTCTAAAATAAAGGGATAATGAAGATGAGATTATGAATTTCCTCAACCAGGAGATGAGATATGGCAGATATGAGAATTTCAGGTACGCGTGGGGGGGCTGGTATTCCACCAGAAGGTCGGAAGACAACGCTTTCTTCAGAATGCAAAAGCAGCATTGAACATACAAAAGATGTTGCTGAGAGGACTATCCTCAAGCATTTTGAAGGGGTAGAACTCAACATCACGAAAAAGCCGCCCGTGGCCAAAAAAGTAAATCAGATGCTGTTTAAGCATCAATGAAAAAAGGCCCGCTCGATGAGCGGGCCCTTTCTTTAAGACTTAAATCTTTTGAGCAGTTTCGCAGCTAACATCAATTTCAGTAGATCGGTCAAAATGAACGGGTAGAGTCCCAGCTTCAGAGCATTTTGAGCTCCGATCATCAGAGCCAAATGAGGCAGGCCGAAGAGGTAGATGAGAGCATTTCCCACGAGCATCAGAGCAAAGCATTTGATGCCGGTTTTTTCCTCTATTTGCTCAGACAGGGTTCCTACAACATATGAGGCAACTGCAAAACCGATGAGGTAACCTCCAGTCGGTCCCAAGAAATAGGCAATAGAACTACCGCCCCCTGCAAATACGGGAAGGCCCATGAGTCCTTGGCTTAGGTAGACAAGTGTGGCATAGGATCCTCGTTTCCCGAGAAAAACCGAAGCTAGAAGAATGAGCTGGCAAGTAAAGGAAATGGGAACAGGAGTGAAAGGGAAGGGGATCGAAATCCAAGCAGAAAGAGCAAACAAGACACTCATCCCGACGACAAGGAGTATCTCCTTTAGGAAGACATTGGGTTTGCGAAGTGTGAGAGTTTGAGTGATTTCCATCGAGCACCTCCTTAAGGTTCGTGTCGATCATACACTCTTGATTGAATTTGTGTCAGCTTCTCGATTTTTTTGCACAGAGCTTTGGCCTCATTGAAGGTCAAGGTCTGATGGGCCTTTTGAAAAGAGAGCCATTTCCCATCTCGGATCTCCTCGGGTTGCAAGATAAAAGCTCCAGAGACAATGGCGGGATAGTAGTGAACGGTTTTGTCGACTTTTGCTTTGTTTCGATAAAAGGTATACGTCTCTATGATGGGCTGCTCGCAGAGCACCTGCTCAACTTCAAGTCCCGTTTCCTCTTTGAGCTCGCGACGTGCACTTTCCAGTGGGGCTTCACCGGAATTGGCCTTACCTTTGGGGAAGCCCCAGTGATTGCCGTGTTTGTGAAGAATGATAAAAATGCGCCATTCACCTTCGTGACGCATAAGGGGGATCACACCAAAGGAATCCTCTTTCATAAGCCCATCATGGGTGGAAAGGAGCAAAAAGTAAAGAGGAGTTGTGACCGCCAAATCCAAATGAATTGGACAGAGCCACATTGATATTGTGATCTTCCGCTTCACGGGGAATGTCGAGATCTTGCGCCTCTTCGACGATATCTTCGAGATTGATCGTCGGGTGGATTTTGCCCCGCCGGATCGCCTCGATCGTGGCAACGGCTTCAATTCCAGCGGCAGCTCCGAGGCAATGCCCCGTCATTGATTTGGTCGCATTAATTTTGATCTTGGGAGCGTGATCTTGAAAAGCTTCTTTAATGGCGGTGGCCTCGGCGATGTCCCCAACATGAGTCGAAGTGGCATGCGCATTGATGTAGTTGACCTGTTCTTTTTCGATCCCAGCATCTTTTAAGGCATTTTCAATGCTAAGCTTGACTCCGATTCCTTCTCTATGAGGATCGGTCATGTGATAGGCATCGCAAGAGACAGCGCCACCTAGGTACTCAGCTAGAATTGTAGCACCACGAGCTTGCGCATGTTCAAGGGTTTCAAGGACGAGGACACCACATCCTTCTCCCATCACAAACCCATCGCGATTTTTGTCCCAAGGTCGCGAGGCTTTTTCGGGCTGATCATTGCGAGTCGAAAGAGCTTTGATCGAACAGAATCCAGACAGTCCCAAAGGATTGATCGAGGCCTCAGCTCCTCCGCAGAGCATGACGTCAGCTTCGCCTTTGCGAAGGTGCTCAGCAGCTGCATGGATCGAATAGTTGGCTGTTGCACAGGCAGTAGAAATCGAATAGTTCGGCCCCATGAATCCGAGATCTATGGCGAGAAGTGCTCCCCCCATGTTGGTGATAATGTATGGGATGAAAAAGGGAGTGAGCCGCTTGTACCCCTTCTCGATAATGGTTGCCGTTCCATCATATAGGCAATGCATTCCCCCCATTCCAGAACCGATGATAATCCCGCATCTAGTCTTATCGAGCTTATCAAAGGCACTCTCTTTGAGCCCTGCGTCTTCAAGTGCTTTCTTGCCCGCAAAAATGGTGTAACGAATAAAGGGATCGACGCGTCGAGCTTGCTTTTTGTCCATATAATCGCCCACATCGAAATCGGGAACCTCCCCCGCGATCTGGGTCGGGTACTCCTCCGCATTCATTTTTTGGATTTTTTTGATTCCGCTCTTTCCGGCAAGGAGGGAATCATAGAATGTTTTGACGTCTGTTCCGAAGCAGGAGACAACCCCCATTCCGGTGATGACAACCCGTTTTTTCTGATTCATAGACAAGCCTTTACGTTTCCCATCTAGTTTATCAGAAAAAACCTAAATTTGCAATGGACGGGCCCACAACAGTTCCAGAGATTACGAATTCAAATTTAGATTGAGATCCATGATCTTTCCGTCTCGAAAGATCTCCTCTAGGCGGTATTTGTCGCGGAGTCCCGGCATAAAGAGATGGATCATGTAATTGAGGTAGTCAATGACAACCCAATCTCCCGTTTCGAGCCCCTCGACATGGACCGGCTTTTCCCCCTGTTTTTCAAGGGCTTCGATCACTTCATGGGCAAGGGCAATGACATGGCGATCGACATTCCCCTCTGCAATGAGGACATAGTCGGTCAAATTCGATACTCCGTGAACATCTAGAGCGAGAATATTGATTCCCTTTTTATTATAAATTGCTTGCGCAGCTGAAGATAAAGAATTTTTTGTCTTGTCTTCTGGCATAGTCGAATCAGTATAGGCCATGCTGATGAATGTAGTCGAGCACTTTAGCGGGAATCAGGTGGCCGCAATATTTTTTTTGCAAAAGGCGCTCCCTCAATTCTGTGGAGCTGATCTCCATCATGGGCGTGTCGACACGTCCTCGATCAATGAAGGCCAGAAGCTTTGGAGGGAGATGGATGAGCTTGTCAAAAGGGCGCGTTCCCACTAGAGGAGGAGCGAGTTCTAAAAGTACGAGGATATCCTTCCAATTGGGAAGACCAGGAAGGACATCTTCTCCGAGAATCAGATGAAGCTCCCAATTGGGATGCATTTCTTTGAGGTGGCAAATCGTGTCGATCGTGTATGAAGGGCCCTCTCGCTTAAGCTCTAGATCGATCAAGCGGCAGGAGTCGATCTCTTCAATGGCAAGGCGAGTCATCTCCTTCCGATCCTCTCCAGAGGCTAAAGGGGGATTGATGGTCTTCTCGGGAGAAAAATTGGCTGGAGAAAAGAGAATTTCATCGAGCTTTTGCTTTTCTAGTAAATTGATGGCCAGATTGAGGTGACCAAAGTGAATGGGATCGAAAGTGCCTCCGAAAAACCCAATTTTTTTAAGGCTCTTGTTTCCAATCAAATGATACTCCACTGCTTCTGAACCGAGATCGCGCGGAGTTTTTTGTCGGGATTGACGGCTATGGGATTTCCGGCAATTTCCAAAAACTCCAAATCTAAAACGCTATCGGAATAGGCAGTGATTTGCTCGAGGAAGAGCCCTAACTTTTTCGCCATCGTTTTGATGTGATGAGCTTTATCTTTCCCCTCGAGGATCTTTTTAATGCGATTGAACCTGCGATTTTCATCAATGTCGTATTCGGTCGCATGATAGGAATCCACTCCCAAGAAACGAGCAAATTTTTCGACGATGAAGCTCGGTGCGTTGGAGAGAATCATGGTGTAATGACCGAGCTGCTGCGCTCTTTTGAGACGGATGAAGGCCGGCATGTAGAGAGCATCTTGGATATGCTCGCTGACAAACTTTTCTACATACTTTTCAAGGGTTTCGATGGGTTTTCCCAAGAGGAGTTTGTCAAACACACTTTGGTGGAGTTCGCTGAGCGTCATCCCCATAAAGCGGTGACGCAAGGCATATACCACAGAGTGGAAGACAGTTGAAAAAGGGATCACCCCCTGTTTGTAAAGATACCTGCAGAAACTGGCACTGCTGTTCCCGCTGATGAGCGTATTATCGAGATCAAAAGCTGAAAGTTCCACAAATCACTCCTCCACATCGAAGAGCTTTTCCTCTAACTCTTCAATCATGGTTTCAATGGCATCGAGCCGCAACTTTTCTTCTCCTATCATCTCCTGATAGAGAAGCGATTGCTCCAAACTGAGTCCCGATCCCCCGACAATTTTGCGGTGGGTTTCCAGAATTTCCTTCAACTTTCGCCGCGCTTTATGACGGTTGTCGAGGAGAGCATGGAGCTGTTGGATCCCCTCCTCTGATGAGTCTTCACGAAGAGCATGCCACTGCTTATCTTGGACATGGTCATAAACAGCATCGAGAAGGCCGCGGATCCTTTCTCCTTCGAGCCCAGCTGGATTCAGGGTTTTCTCTTCTTTTACGAGAATTTCCCATTTTTCGACAAGTGCATCCAGGGTGAGCGATTCCGCTCGATCGAGGAACTGTGCGAGTCTCTCGATCATAGCCGTTTGGGCTTTTTCACGCTGCTGTTTTTGAAGCTTTTTCCTCTCTTTTTCCCGAGCAAGCTGCTCGGAGCGCTTCTTTTCGAGAGGCTCTAAAGCTTCATTGAGCCCTCTCTTCAGAATCTTGACCTCATTTCTTCCCAAGTTGAGCTGTCGCATCTCTTCGAGGATTTCTCTCTCCCGGGTTTGCGCCTTCTCCCACGTTACGGCTTCCTGTGAGCACTGCCCCTTCAAGAGCTCGATTTGAGGCATGATTTTTTCGAAGCTCTCCCGATATTCTTCCCGCTGTTTGGCCTTTTGCTCATGTCTTTCTTTCTCCTTCTCTTTGAGTTGATCCCAAAAAGAACTCAATTTTTCCCTTACAGTAGAAAATGTCTGCGTGTTGACGGTGATGACTTTGGCAAAAGACTGGAGGGCCTTGATCTCTTCTTTAGACTCATATGTGCGGTTCATGTCGGGCTGGAAGGCTTCAATGTCGGTTGTAAAGCACTCAGAAAGGCTTGCTATGACGGCTTTTCGCCTCGGGAAAATGGCATCCCCGAGTTTTGTAAGCTCGCCAAAGAGGCTGTTTTTGTGGCGAATGCGCATGGGAGTGTGGATCAGTTCTTTCCGGAGAGAATTGAGCCTTCCCGAAAGTGTTCCCAAAAGGTCGAGCTCTTTTTGCGAGTCGATATAAACACTCTGATTGGCTTTGAGCACATGGGCCTCTTTGGGGACTTTAATGGGGTCCATCGCAATCATTAAGGCCTCAATCTGAGACACATCCTTTTTGAGAGCCTCCACAGCCAGCTCAATTTGTTCAGCTGCAAAAGAGGACTGCTCATCTAAAATTTCTTTGATTTTTCGGATTTCCTCCGAAAGAGCGACGAACTCAGCCCAATATACAGTCCTGATGCGAGGGGGTAATTTTTCTTTGAAAAGCTGAAGACAAAGGCTCCTTGTCTCCCAAAAGGTCCGAAATTGTGGAATCTCGCCCTCAGAGAGCAATTTCTTCATAAAATCGAGACAGAGGCGAATCTTTTTTTCGATTTTTTCTGCCTTCTCTAATTCCTCTAGAAACGGAGCTTGCGCAACGGTTAAGGGGGGAACTTCCAAAGATTTTTTCATATAAGGTCTGCGTGGTACAGACCTTTATTTTAACTCCTAAACCTTTAAAAACTCAACTCATAATCCTGGATAATCGTCTCGGCAACGCGGTCTATGGGTAGATTTTCGACGCTGAGCCAGCGAAAGAAAGGTTCTTTTTTAAACCAGGTAAACTGCCTTTTGGCGTATCTTCGCGAAGCTCGCTTAAAAGCTGCGACAAAACTCTCAAAATCCTCTGGGCCGCCCTGACTATCCAAAAAATCGAGACATTGACGGTAGCCAATTGCCTGAGAAGCCGAGCTATTTTTCCTCAGACCATTTTTCTCGAGATTGCGCACCTCTTCGATCAATCCATCAGCAATCATCTCATCGCAGCGCATTTCGATGTTTTGGTAGAGAGTTTGTTTTGAGGTATAGAGAAAAAAACAGCGGTAATCATAGGGAATTTCCCTGTTTCCTCCCTTGGGAAAATCGGAGACTTTTTTGTTTGTCAAAGAGATGATCTCGAGGGCGCGGATAATCTTATGGCGATCAGCTCCTGTGATGGTTTTGGCATACTCGGGATCAGCCTCTTTGAGTCTCTCATAGAGAAATTCGGCTCCCTCTTTTTCCATTTCATCTTCCAAGCGACTCCTCACTTCGGGAACAGAGGGAGGGCCTTGAGGTGGGCCAAAGATCAAAGCATGGATGTAAAAGCCCGTTCCCCCGACGACAATGGGCACTTTGCCCCTTAGCAAGATATCGCGAATGACCTTGTGGGCTTCATTGTAAAAATCCATGACATTAAAGCGTTCATTGAGGTTGCGGATGTCGATCAAATGATGAGGGATCCCATTTTTCTCTTCATCTTTGATTTTTGCCGTTCCGATATCCATCCCCCGATAGACTTGCATCGAATCTGCCGAAATGATCTCCCCTCCCATTGCTTTGGCAATGATCAACGAGATGCGCGTCTTGCCGACAGCAGTTGGACCGGAGAGGACTATGACCTTTTTTTTCTTGGATGCTTGGGGAGATCTCTGCTTTTGAGGGAGGGGAATTTGAGCGAGAAGTTTTTGAAGTTCCTGTTCTTCAGTTGTCCCAGGATTCATTTGAGTGATTTGAGAGCTTCGCTCTTTTTGCTGAAAATGTTGAGAATTCGTTCAAATCCAGCCATCCGGATGATTTCAAGCACTTCATCCGTCATGCCATAAAAGGCAATTTTGCCTCCTTTCGCGCTCATCCGTTTGGACAGAGCAAGGAGAAGGCGCATCCCCGCTGAGCTCAAGTAATCGACTTCAGAAAAATCGATGGCGAGCTTCTCGACAACGTCATATAGCTTTGCCAGTTTTTTTTCGACCGTGGGAGTTGTTGTCGCATCGATTCGACCTTGAATAAGGACGATGTAGACATCCCCTTCCTGTTCGACTTTGAATTCTACTTTGTTCATCATGCTTCAACATAACGGCAAAGCGAATTTCCTTAAACCCTTTGATGCGATCAGGGTTCAAGATTTCCCAAAAGTTCAATCCATGAGCTCGAGACGAACCCGTTTCCCAAAACGAGCGCCCACTGTCATTGCAAGAGTGCGAAGGGAATTGATGATTCTCCCTTTGCGGCCAACTACTTTTGCAACATCATCAGGTGAAACGCGCACTTCGATCAAAGTTCCATTTTCCCCTTCAACGAGTTGAATATCGACAGCATCGGGTTCATCGACAAGATTCTTTACAAGGTAATCAAAAAATTCTTTCATAGTATATTCGCTTAAGTTTTTATTCCCTCAACAAGTTAGCATGCATGCAGAATTTCCCCCTAGCAAAATATCAAGAACTCATGGGCATTAAATCACTCTCGTTTTTGTTGAGATTCAAATGAAATTAAGGTATATATATTCCGATTCAAGGGCTTCGGAATTTGACAAGGAAGCCTTCCAGATTTTTCCTCTGACAGATTTTTCCTCTGACAGATTTTTCCTCTGACAGATTTTTCCTCTGACAGATTTTTCCTCTGACAGATTTTTCCTCTGACAGATTTTTCCTCTGACAGAT
>Ga0307436_1000902_pt1 | contig 13708 bp, 12 predicted proteins | sample SalMarWE160440MG_FD_202513 | JGI IMG/M metagenome (GOLD analysis project Ga0307436, IMG submission 202513) | Salt marsh sediment microbial communities from the Plum Island Ecosystem LTER, Massachusetts, United States - WE1604-40 | ecosystem: Environmental > Aquatic > Marine > Intertidal zone >...
GTCTACGGACGAGGAGTACTCGTAGGTCACGGACGTCTCGAGTTGGGCCTGTACGACCTGGGCGATGGCCGACGATTCCGAGTCTCCGACCACGTCGGGGACCTCAACCATGTTGACGGGAATGGCGATCTGGAGGATGACCCCGGTCCCGAAGTCCACCAGGCCGGCCGACGGACTCTGGCCGATGACGGTTCCCGGCGTGGCGACGCCGTTTTGGACTTCCTCGATCTCGTTCGGAAGCCGAATTCCGTCGAGGAAGGCGATCGCCTGCTCCTCGGTCCGGCCCTTGAGGTCCTGAAGCATGACCTTGCCGCTCGAGACCTTGAGGGTGATTTCCGCTCCCTCCTCGACGGCCATTCCCTTGCCGGGATCGGTGCCCGTGACGTAGCCCTCCGCAATATCCAGGTCTCCGTTGATCTCCATCGTGCCCCCCACCGTCAGCCCGTTGCTTTCGACGAGGGACTGGGCCTCTTCCAGGCTCAGGCCTCGGACGTCTGGCACGGTCAGTTGGTTCGCGTCAACCGAGATGTAGACGGTAATCGTCGAGCCTCGGTCCACTACCGTGCCCTGTTCTGGAGAGGTACGGATGACAGTATCCAACTCGACATCGGGATCGACCTCCCCTTCGGTTGACCCGATGAGGCCGAATTGCGTAAGGCGTTCCAGGGCTTCGCTCTGGGTCATCCCGCTCAGGTTGGGTATCGAGACGGTCGTCGCTCCGTCTCCGTTTCCCGAGCCGGCCAGGGCGAACAACGCGAAGACGGAAGCCACCGCCGCCGCGACGGTCGCGATGAGGATGAAGAAGTGGGTGATCCTCCGGCGGCGCTCGTTGACCTCGACGTACTCGTCCATGGGACTGCTACCCAGCGGAACGTCGGCGCCGTCGAAGGTCTGACCGATGCTCGCGCCGGGATTCGCAGCGGCGGCGGCCTTGACCGCGGCCGCCCCCGCCCCGGTGCTGGCCGAACCGACCGGGTACTGGCCGGTCGTGGGGGAAAGCGGGCGTCCCGCCATGAAGGCGTTGAGGTCTCCGAGAAACTCGTGAGCCGTCGAGTACCGTTTGGCGCGGTCCTTGGCCAGGGCCCGTTGGACGATGAGGTCCAAAGCCTTGGGAACATCGGGGGCGTAGTCCGAAGGGTTCGGAGGGGTTTCCCGTACGTGTTGATAGGCGACGGATACGGGGGAATCCCCAACGAAGGGGGGCCGGCCGCAGAGAAGTTCGAACAGGACGCACCCGGTGGAGTACAGGTCCGACCTCGCGTCGACCTCCTCTCCTCGGGCCTGCTCGGGGGAAAGGTATTGGGCCGTGCCCACGACCGACTGTGCCTGGGTCATCGTCTGGCCGACGTCCGCAAGGGCTCGGGCGATCCCGAAGTCCATGACCTTGACCGCGCCCGTCGGAGTCAACATGATGTTGGCCGGCTTGATGTCTCGGTGGACGAGTCCCGCGGAGTGGGCATACTCGAGCCCGGTCAAGACCCCAGAGATGATCTCGATAGCCTCGTCGATGGGGGCGGCGGCCCCCTCCTTGAGGATGTCGCGGACGGTGTGGCCCTCGACGTATTCCATGACGATGAAGGGGACGACCTGATGTTCGCCCGTCGGGAGGGCGATCGTCTCCTCTCCGGTGTCGTAGACGGCGACGACAGCGGGGTGGTTGAGTCCCGCGGCCGCCTGTGCCTCGCGTCGGAAACGGGTTTGGAAGGACGGGTCTCGGGCGAGGTCGTGACGCAGGATTTTTATAGCGACGGTCCGACCCAGACGAGAGTCGTACCCGATGTAGACCTCGGCCATGCCTCCACGGCCGATGAGTTCGCCCACCTGGTATCGATTGGCGAGCACCCGTTTCGCTTCAGTCATCCCGTCCCTGTCGTGTCGAGGTGTCGAGGCTCATTCTTGCATCCTTAGAACGACTATCTGCGTCTTTACGCGTCAGGCCGAGGACGGCGGTCCTTGGGGGATACCGCCGGCGGCATGGCGCGCCCTGGGGCCCCTCCCTTATGCCGAGGGGCAATCGACTGTGGCGGGGTCCGGTTTCGGAGCCGTCGCTCCGTCGGGGACGGAAGCCGGAGGTTACCGAGGAGCCCGGCGAGACGATCCGCGGAGGTGGGCCGACGCTTGGGGTCCTTGCAGAGGAGGTCGACGACGAGGGCGGCCAACCCAGGAGTGATGGAGTCGGGAAGAGGGGGCACGGGATCGTTGACTTGGGAGACGGCGATCTCGACCGGGGTCGCAGCCGTGAAGGGCCGTTTTCCGACGAGGGCCTCGTAGGCGATGATCCCCAACGCGTAAATGTCCGATTGGGGTGTCGCGGGTCGCCCGAGGGCGAGCTCGGGGGCTAGGTATTGGGCGGTGCCCATAACCATGCCCGTCTGGGTGAGAGTCGTCTGGTCGCGGGCCCGGGATACCCCGAAGTCCGTGATCTTGACCATATCGTCCGGTTGGATGAGCAGGTTTCCGGGTTTGACGTCCCGATGAATGATTCCGGCTTCGTGTGCGGCCTGGAGCCCGTGGCACGTGTGGATGAGGATGGTGACGAGTCGGCGTTCGTCCAAGAACACCTCTCGTTCGAGGATCGACGCGAGGGATTCGCCGTCGACCAGTTCCATGACCATATAGGCGTTGCCCTCGTAGGAACCATAGTCGAGGACCTGGCAGATGTTGCGATGGGACATGGAGGCGGCGTTCCGCGCCTCGATCTCGAATCGCTTGAGAAAGACGACGTTGTCACCGGCGTCCTCCTTGAGAACCTTGATCGCGACGTCGAGGTCGAGTTCCTCGTCGTGGCCCTGCCACACCTGGCCCATGCCCCCCACGGCGAGGAGGGTGATGAGGCGGTATCGTCCGTCGAGAACGGAGCCGATGGCGATCATCCGACGTCCCCCTGTTCTTGTTCGAGCATAAGGGCCTCGAGGATCACCTTCTGGGCGATGGGAGCGGAAACCCGCCCGCCGGTCGCCTCATCCCCGAGGCTTCCGCCGTTCTCGACAAGGACGACGACCACGACGACGGGATCGTCGGCCGGGGCGAAGCCCAGGAACCAGGCGTGAGGAGACGAGTCGGTTCCGGTCTCAGCCGTGCCGGTCTTGCCCGCCACGTCGACCCCTGGGATCTGGGCCGCCGTACCCGTGCCGTTATCGACGACCTCGATCATCATGTCCCGCAGGTGGCCGGCGTTCTCTGGGTCGAGGGGCGTGGCCAGGATCGAGGGTTGGGTCGTATCGAGGATCCGGAAAGCGGAATCCCTGGCACCTGCGACGAGGTACGGCCGCATGAGCACGCCGTCGTTGGCGATCGCTGCACCGACCATGGCCATCTGGAGGGGCGTCGCGCGGACGTCGAACTGCCCGATCGCGGACATGGCCGTCGAGGGTTCATCCGGAGAGCCGGGAAGCCGGGAGGCGGTCACGGGTAGGGGGATCTCGAGGGTCTCTTCCCAGCCGAAGTCCTCGGCCTTCGACTTGATCGGATACCAACCGAGGGAAAGTCCCAGGTAGGCGAACGGGGTGTTGCAGGAGTTCGCCAAGGCATAGGACAGGGTCGAGGACTCGACGTCGCCGCACGGGTGGCCGCCGTAGTTCTCGATGGTCGTATCGGTCAAGGGAAGCTCGAGTTCCGTCGGCGCGTACACGAGGCTGTCCGGGGTCAGGCCGGCTTCGAGCGCCGCGGCCGCCGTGACGAGTTTGAAGAGCGACCCGGGCGGGTAGGTGTCGCCGGAGATGGCACGGTTGACGAGCGGCTTCGCGGGATCGGCCTCGAGGGCCCCGTATTCCTCCATTACCGCGGCGCTGGAGTGGCCGGCGAGGACCGATGGGTCGTAGCTGGGAGTGGAGACCATCGCGAGGATCTCGCCGGTCCGGGGGTCGAGGGCCACGACCGCCCCGGATTGGCCCTCCAGGGCGTCGAAGGCGACGCGTTGAAGCGAGGATCGTATCGTCAACTCGACCGACGCTCCCTGTTGGTCTTTTCCGGAAAGGAGGTCCCCAAGCCTCGACCAGAAGAGAGAATCGGAGGTCCCGTTGAGGAGGTCGTTTTCGAATTCCTCGATGCCCGTGCGGCCGTAGACGATGGAGTAGAAGCCCGTGACGGGGGCATACAGCGGGCCGTCGACGTACATCCGCTGGTAGTGGAAGGCGTCGTCGACGGCAACCGAATACGCGATCGCCTCCCCGTCGACCACGATCGGACCCCGGAAGGTCCCGTATTCCCGATACAGGGTCCGGTTATTTCGGGGGTCCGAGTTCAACGACTCCGCTTGAGCGAATTGGATCCAGGTGGTCGCGACCATGAGGGCGAGGAACATGACGAGGGTGAGCACTGCGAGGCGGCGGATGGGCAGGTTCATGTCTAGAGCGCCTCCGATCGCCGGGCTCCGTCGGATACCCGTAGAAGGAGCGCGATGACGATCCAGTTCGCCAGCAGGGAGGAGCCGCCATAGGCGAGGAAGGGAGTGGTCAGACCTGTCAGGGGGACGATCCGGGTCACCCCGCCGACCACGACGAAGACCTGAAGCGCCATCGTGAATCCAAGGCCGGCCGCCAGAAGCTTGCCGAACCCGTCTCGCACTCCCAGGGCGGTCCGGAGTGCCCTCTCGATGAGGATGAGGTACAAGCAGAGGATCGCGAGCAGCCCGACGAGGCCAAGCTCCTCCCCCAAAGACGCGATGATGAAATCGGATTCCGCGAAGGGGACCTGGGTTGGCATGCCCTCACCCAACCCGGTGCCGAAGAGTCCCCCGTTGGCGAGGCCGAAGAACCCACGGACGAGTTGCTCCGATCCTCCGGGGCTGCGGGAGTAGACTTCGGGATCGAGGGCGTGAAACCAAATGTCGTATCGGTTGGACACATGCTCGAACACGACCCCGGCGACGACGGCCCCGGCGAGGAAGAGGGCAAGGCCCAGAACGACCCAACTGGCCCGGGCCGTCGCCACGTACAGCATTGCCAGGAATAGCCCGAAGAATAGGAGGGAGGTACCCAGGTCGCGTTGGTAGATGAGCACGGCAAGGGAGGCGAGCCAGGCCACCGCGAGCGGGCCGAGATCTCGGCCGCGGGGGAACCGAAGGCCGAGGAATCGGGGACCCGCGAGGGCGAGGGAGTGTCGGTTGGAGACGAGGTATCCGGCGAAGAAGACGGCGAGGAGGATCTTGGCGAGCTCCGCCGGTTGGAAGGAAAGGCCGGCGATGTCGATCCACAGGCGAGCCCCTCTCCGCTCGACCCCCAGGCCCGGGACGAGCGGCAGCAGGAGGAGCCCGAGTCCAAGGATCATGGCGGTGTAGGTGAATCGGCGGATCAGCCTGTGGTCCCTCAGCCAGATCACCACGGCGACGGCCACCGCGACGGACAGGACGGTCCATAAGCACTGGCGGGCGGCGAACGAGGTGGGGTCGGCGGTGCCTTCCCGCGCCAGGTCTAGGCGGTAGATCATGGCAAGGCCGAGCCCATTGAGCGTGAGCGTCACGGGAAGAAGCACCGGGTCCGCGGTTGGCGCCCAACGTCGGAGGGCGAGGTGGAAGCCACTTGCCACGACGAGCGTTCCGATACCGAAGAGGTAGACCTCCGGGCGAAGGCTTCCCGTGGCCCCGAGTCCGACGAGGGCATAGGCCGAGGTCACGAGAACGACTGCGACGGACAGGAGGATGGCCTCGGACCGACGACTACCCCGCACCTTGACGTCGGCGATGATCGCCACTAGCCGAAGCCTCCGAGATCATGGACGATCTCCCACGCCTCCTCGAGCGACGAGCTTCGGATCGTTTCGAGGATGCTGTCCTGTTCGAAGGGTTCGAGATCGTCGAGATCGAGACCCGTATCGTCGGTCACAAGGGAGGACAGGTGGAGCGGGCCGACGCTTTGGGGGATGCCCCGATAGATCGCCACCTGGCCCTCGTGTTCACCCACGTAGTACTGGCCTTGGGTCCAGGTGTAGGCGGCGAAGGTACCGAGGAAGACAACGAGGAAGGCTATACCGGGGATGACCCACGGCCGGGTCCGAAGCCACGCGAGGGACAGAGGACGGGCGTCATGGTCGTCGTCGGATTCGTCCTCCTGTTTCGATGCCTTGGCGGCCGGGGTTCTGGAGGAGCGCTCGCGGGCCGAGGGGGCCTTCTTCCGTCCGATCGAGGCGGCACCGACGACCTCGGCGGTGGTGGAGGACAACGAAGACGACGAGTCCACGTCGACCACGTCCGCGACGATGCAGGTGACGTTATCCGGGGCTCCCGCGGTCAGGGCAAGGGCGACGAGTTGATCCGCGCATGCACCCGGATCCTCGATGTCCTTGAGGGTCTTCGACAGGGTCGGCCGGCTGACGAGGGAGCTCAGCCCGTCCGTGCACAGAAGCCATCGATCCCCGGATCGGGTTTCCCGCGCCGAGATGTCGATTGGCACATCGGCGTCGACGTCTCCGAGGACCCGGAGGAGCATGGACCGTTTGGGGTGATTCTCGGCGTCGGCGGCGCTGATCCGACCGGTGTCGACGAGGTGCTGGACGAAGGAATGGTCGGTCGTCACCTGGTCCAGGGTTCCGTCCCGGAGGAGGTAGGCGCGCGAGTCGCCGATATGGGCCAGGGCGACCGTGCTGTCCGAACGCAGGATGGCCGTCACCGTGGTTCCGAGGCCGCTGAGCTCAGGATCGTTCTGGGCCCTCGCGACGATCTCGGTGTGCGCGTTGGAGAGGGCCTCCTTGAGGGCTTCGACGGCTTCGTCTTGACCGATGGCCTCGTCGTCCAGGCCCGCGAGGGCGCCGACGGCCAAGGAGGAAGCGATATCCCCCCCGGCTGCCCCTCCCATGCCGTCGGCCACCACGAGGAGTTGAGGGCCCGCATAGGCCGAATCCTGGTTGACGTTCCGGAGAAGCCCGATGTCGGAGCGGGTGGCGAAGGAGAAGGTCAGGTACATCTACTCCCTCACCTCCACTTCCGTTGCGCCCAGGCGAATCCTCGTCCCGGGCGTGGCCTCGACGGGGTCATACACCCGGGCGTCCTCGATGTAGGTCCCATTCGTCGAGCCCAGGTCTTCAATCCACCAGGACTCACCCTCACGATAGACCCGGGCGTGCCGTGCGGAGCAGTAATCGTCGTCGATGACGAGTGTCGATGTGGGGGCACGGCCGATGGTGACGGGGGCCTCTCCCAAAGGAATGGTCGTTCCTTCGAGCGGGCCCTCCGTCACCGTCAGAAGCAGTTTTCGGCCCGGGGGTTTGGCCCGGGGGCCCGAGCCCTTGACGCCGGTGGACTGGCGGGTGGGGGCGGCTGTCCGTCCCCGAGTCCTGCCGATGGAGGAAAGCCCCCGCCCCCGTCGGATGATCCGGGTCCCGTAGATGTCCGCCCTCAAGACGGCAACCGCCATCAGGACCAGGGACCACAGGAGAACCAGGAATCCGAGCCTCACGATCGTGAGCGAGAGTTGGCTCATTGCGCATCGCCCTGCGAGGGAAGCCCGTCCCAGTACATGATGGTCGTCCGACCGATGGTGATGGCGTTCCCGTCGAGGAGGGTGACCTCCTTGACCCGTTGGTCCTCGACGAAGGTTCCGTTCGTCGATCCGAGGTCCGTCAGGATGGTTCCGTATTCCGTCACCTCGAGTTTGACGTGTTTCCTGCTGACGCCCGTGTCGGGGACGACGATGTCGGCTTCGCTTCCTCGCCCGATGATCGTCACCTCCCCGGTCAGGTGGTATCGCTGCCCCCCGATGTCAATAAGGGGGTGGCGGGAGTCTTGGGTCGTCGGGACGGCCGGGGCGGCAGATCCCCGGCTCGTCCGGGACGAGACCACGAACCGGCCCGTGGAAAGGGCTTCGTCGATGAAGAACCGGACGAGTACCGCGCCGACGAAGGAATACCTTTGGAAGGTGGCGTGATCGCGTAGGGCGTCCTCGAACTCCTTTCGCAGGGCGTCCTCGCCGAAGGCGACGATGGAGGCATGGTCGGTCGAGCTGAGGCGGATGTCGTATTCGTTGGGGATGACCGTCCGGTTGAGGTCCACGTCCGCGGCCTTGGCATCCGCCTCTTTTCGCAAGGCGGCGGAGAGTTCGACCGGCTTGACCCCGGACTTGAAGGTCTTCGCGAAGGCCGTCGACATGACGTTTTCGACGCCCTTTTCGAATCGGTTGAGCAGTCCCATAGGGGAATCGTATCCGGAGGGCCTTCCGTGTTAGAGTCTTGCGGCACGCGCGAGTGGCGGAATTGGCAGACGCGCACGGTTCAGATCCGTGTACCCGCAAGGGTGTGGGGGTTCAACTCCCCCCTCGCGCACCACTCGTTCCCGGCGGTCCGAGCCGCCCCTTACCCTGGGCGATTCCCTTCCCCTCGGGCCTACTCCCAGCGGCTTCGCTTGAGGCCGGGGACGGGACCATCATCCCTCCGCCGAAGATAGTCGCTCGCGAGTTCTTCCCAACGGTCGGTCTCGTTTCCGTGGACGCGGGCCAACGTCGCGGTGATCAGCGTCATGAGCCCGAATAGGAGGCACAGCCACATGAAGGATTCCATCAGGCCCTCTTGGTGGGGGACGAAGCCCTCGCACACGTCGTCCACGCAGGTGTATCCCCCTGCGAACACCCTCCAGCAGGCCGCCCATAGCACGGTGACGATGAGGAGACCCGTCCGCGTGGTCTCCAGCCGAACCTGACGTCGACGCCGGGAGGCCAGGATCTCCGTCCCGGTGTTCTTGGAGAAGAAGAGTCGGTCGGAACGGTCGGCCCGGGAGTACAAGAAAGAGCCGATCGTGAGGAGGGACGTGCCGGTGGCCAGAAGAACGACGGCGGTGATGGCGCCACTCGGGGGATGGACGGAACCCAACTCCTTGAAGGTGACGACGAATAAGCCGATCCCGAATCCCAATACCCAGCCTCCGACGACCCTCATCACCTGAGGCGGGGTGGTATCGACGTATCCCGCTCGCCCATTTTTCACGGTTTCACTGTATTCCGTCGGCGCTACGCTGGGGCACTATGGTCGACCGTGCGTTTCCCGAGCCGAGAGTCGACATCGTCGTGGTGACCTACAAGTCGGGAGACGTTCTGGAGGGATTTCTCGATTCCATCGGAGACAGCCCCGAGAGGGCATCCGTGACGGTGGTCGATTCGGCTTCGGGGGACAGATCGGCCAAGACCATCGCCAAGAGACGACGGGCACGGTTCATCGGCCTACCCGATAATCGGGGCTACGGGGCCGCCGCCAATGCCGGGGCGGCGTCGGGGGCCGCCCCCTGGATCGCCCTGTGCAATCCCGACATCGTCTTCTCTCCCGGCGCGATCGAGGCCTTGGTCGGTGCCGGGGAGGACAGCGACGATATCGGAGCGGTCGGACCGCTCATCCGGGACGAGAAGGGCGAGATCTATCCCTCGGCACGACCCCTGCCGTCGTTGGGGATGGGGATCGGACACGCGACCCTGGGTCGGATTTGGCCCCGCAACCCCTGGACTCGGAGGTACCGACATGGCTTGGATCCCGAGTCCGGCCCGGTCGACGTCGGTTGGCTGTCGGGTTCCTGTCTGGTCGTGAGAAGGACGGCCTTCGAGGAGGTCGACGGTTTCGACGAGGGTTTCTTCATGTTCATGGAGGACGTCGACCTGGGCAGGCGGCTCGGCGAAGCCGGGTACCGGAGCAGGTGGATACCGGACGCGAGCGTTGTCCACATCGGCGGGCACAGTTGGAAGTCCGACCCGGAACCGATGATCCGGGCCCACCACGATTCCGTTAGCCGGTTTCTTTCAGTCGCGTACCCGGGGCCGCTGTACGCCCCGTTCAGGGGCATCGCGAAGGTCGGCCTGAGGATACGCGAGGCGATCGAGGTGGCGACAAGCCGCCGGGCTAAGGCAGACTAGCCGCGTGCGAGGCATCATCTTGGCCGGCGGCGCCGGCACCCGGCTCCACCCCGTCACCCTGGGGGTGAGCAAACAGTTGGTTCCGGTGTACGACAAGCCGATGGTCTACTACCCCTTGTCCACGCTCATCCTCGCGGGGATCCGGGACGTCTTCGTCATCACGACCCCGCACGAGTCGGAGGTGTTCCAGCGGTTGCTCGGGGACGGGACGCAGTTCGGGATCTCCATCTCGTACGGCATTCAGCCCGAGCCGAAGGGCCTCGCCCAGGCCTTCACCGTCGGGGCGGACTTCGTGGGGTCGGACCCATGCGCACTCATCCTCGGGGACAACATCTTCTACGGCCCGGGGCTGGGACAGACACTCGACAGATTCACCGACCTTCAGGGGGCGGTCGTCTTCGCCTATCGGGTCGCGGACCCGACCGCGTACGGCGTGGTGGAATTCGACGAGTCCGGCACGGCGGTCTCCCTCGAGGAGAAGCCCGCGAAGCCGCGGTCGAATTACGCCGTTCCCGGCCTGTATTTCTACGACAACGAAGTCCTCGACATCGCCCGAGGCCTGACGCCGTCGGCCCGGGGGGAGTATGAGATCACGGACGTCAACCGGAACTACCTCGACCGGGGTCGGCTCAAGGTTGAGGTGCTCCCCAGGGGAACCGCGTGGCTGGATACGGGGACGTTCGACTCCCTCATCGACGCCGCACAGTTCGTCCAGACCGTCGAGCACCGCCAGGGCATGAGCATCGGGTCTCCCGAGGAGGTTGCCTGGCGGAGGGGGTTCTTGTCGGACGACGATCTCAGGATGCGAGCGGAAGGCCTGTCGAAATCCAGTTACGGGGCCTATCTGATGCGACTGCTCGAACGGGACTGACGGCGAGCCTAAACGGAGTCGAGGAGGGGGCGGGCGGCCTCTCGCCATCGTTCCAGCCAGTTCCCGATGGGCGCCACCCCGATGTCCTCGAGGGCCGAGTGGGAGAGGACCGAATACGAGGGTCGGCGGGCGGGCCTGGGGAAGGTCGCGGAGTCGCACGGAGTGACGACATCGGGCAGCCCGGCCGACGAGACGACTTCCCGGGCGAAACCGAACCAGGACGTCTGCCCCGAGGATGTACCGTGGTAGACGCCCGCGGGGGCGTCCGCCTCGATCAAGCGCAGGATAAGGTCGGCCAGGTCCATCGTCCACGTCGGCTGGCCGACCTGGTCGTCGACCACCCGCACCTTCCCCTGATCACGGGCAATCCGGACGATGGTGGTGGGGAAACACGGGCCGTGCGCCCCGTACAGCCACGAGGTCCGCACGATGAGGGCGTCGGCCCCGGAGTCGAGCACCTCGACCTCCCCCGCGGCCTTCGTCCTTCCGTAGGCGTTGATCGGGTCTCGTTCGGCGGATTCGGGGTAGGGCTCGGAGGCGTCGCCCATGAACACATAGTCCGTCGAGATGTGGACGAAGCGGGCGCCGGTCCGGGCGCACTCCCGGGCCAGGACGCCAACGCCGTGACCGTTGACCTTGAGCGCCTCGTCTTCCCGCCCTTCGGCGGCGTCGACGGCGGCGAAGGCGGCGCAGTTGACGACCACCTCTGCACCGGCGAGGCCGTCTCGGACGGCCGACGGGTCGGTGATGTCCAGGGTGTCCTGGTCGGAAACGACGACGGAGGCTCCCCGACCACGAAGAGTGTCGACGAGGTCGGTGCCGAGCATGCCGTAGGCCCCGGTGACATGCCAGGCGGCGGTGTCGATCTGCACACGGCAAGCGTAGCCGCCCGGGCGGGTAGGCTGGAGCGGACCGAAGGAGGACGTGGTGCAGTACAGGGCCCTCGAGATCGAAGGGGCTTGGGAAATCACCCCCCGCCAATATCCCGACGAGAGGGGACTCTTCCTCGAGTGGTTCAAAGCGGAGACGTTCGTGGGTGAGATCGGCAGAGGTCTCGCGTTGGCGCAGGCCAACCTTTCCGTATCCGCCGTCGGGGTGATCCGGGGGATCCATTTCGCCGACGTCCCCCCCGGACAAGCGAAGTACATCACGTGCCCGAAGGGGGCCGTGTACGACGTCGTCGTCGACATCCGGGTGGGTTCCCCGACCTTCGGAGCGTGGGACGCCATCATCCTCGACGACAAGGATCGGCGGGCGGCGTTCCTGAGCGAAGGGCTCGGGCACGTGTTCATGTCGCTCGAGGACGGATCGACCGTCGCCTACCTGTGCTCCACCCCGTACAACCCCTCCGGCGAGCACGGGATCGATCCGTTCGACCCCGCGATTGGGATCGACTGGCCCGGGGAGGCTCGCGACGGTTCCCCGCTTCCTCGCCTTTTGTCAGACAAGGACGCGGGGGCGCCGACGCTCGCCGAGGCGCGGATGTCGGGTCTCCTTCCGACCATCGAGGCGACGCGAGAATTCAGGAGGTCGTTGTGAAGGTCCTGGTCACCGGGGGCGCCGGATTCATCGGATCGAACTTCGTCCGTTTGACCCTCGATACCCGTCCCGAGGACTCGGTTACGGTCCTGGATGCCCTGACCTACGCCGGAAATGCCGAGTCCCTCCCCGATGACAAGCGGGTGTCCTTGGTCGAGGGGAACATCGCCGATCCCGACGTGGTAGACGACCTCGTACGCGACGCGGACGTCGTGGTCCATTTCGCCGCGGAGTCGCACAACGACAACTCTCTCGAGGCTCCCTGGCCCTTCGTGCACACCAATCTCGTCGGGACCTTCACCTTGGTGGAGGCGGCCCGTCGGCACAAGGTGAGGTTCCATCACATCTCCACGGACGAGGTGTACGGGGACCTCGAACTCGACGACCCCGCCAAATTCACGCCCACGACGCCTTATAGCCCGTCCAGCCCCTACTCGGCCACAAAGGCCGGCTCCGACCACTTGGTTCGGGCGTGGGTGAGGTCCTTCGGGATCGAGGCGACCATATCCAATTGCTCGAACAACTATGGCCCTTTCCAGCACCCGGAGAAATTCATCCCCAGGCAGATCACCAACGTCATCGACGGGGTGCGGCCGAAGCTGTACGGGTCTGGCCTCAACGTCCGGGATTGGATCCACGTGGACGACCACAACTCGGCCGTCTGGACCATCATCGACCAAGGCAAGGTCGGGGAAACCTACCTCATCGGAGCCGACGGCGAAATCGACAACAAGACCGTCATCGAGATGATCCTCGACGAGATGGGTCAGCCCAAGGACGCCTACGATCATGTCGCCGACCGTCCGGGCCATGACCTCCGATACGCCATCGACGCCACCAAACTACGTGAGGAACTCGGGTGGAGTCCGCGCTACCAGGACTTCGCCTCCGGGCTGGCGGACACCGTCTCCTGGTACCGGGAGAACGAGGCCTGGTGGAGGAAGAAGAAGGCGGAAGCCGAAGCCAGGTACGACCGCTTGGGACGCTAGCCGCCTCGAGCGACCCGCTCGATGACGTCGATTTGTTCGAGGGCCTTCGCTCGAACCCCCGGAAGGCGCGCCCGGATCTGCCGTCGAATCGCGACCTTGGTCCGGTCGAGTTCCGTGAGCCTCTCACGGAACACCTCCGGCGTCACCTCGTCACTCGCCACGGCCCAGTCCGCCAGCCCGAACATGTCGAGAACCTCGCGGTACTTGTGGCTCCACCCGATGACGAGGGTCGGGATCCCCGTCGCGAGCGATGACACCATGGCGTGGAAGCGGGAGGCGACGAACATGTCGCACCTTCCGATGAGGTGCCTGAGGATCTGAGGGCTCAATTCGGCGTCGGGAAACAACACCCTGCCGGGTGAGGCGACCCGGGAGAAGATGTCGCGGCACACGGGCAGGTCGTTGTTGTGGGGTTTCGTGGACGCGCCTTTCGCGCTGTGGGGGATGAGGAGCACCGGGCGCCCCAGGGTCTCGGTGATGAAGTC
>Ga0307436_1000903_pt1 | contig 13705 bp, 14 predicted proteins | sample SalMarWE160440MG_FD_202513 | JGI IMG/M metagenome (GOLD analysis project Ga0307436, IMG submission 202513) | Salt marsh sediment microbial communities from the Plum Island Ecosystem LTER, Massachusetts, United States - WE1604-40 | ecosystem: Environmental > Aquatic > Marine > Intertidal zone >...
ATGCAGAGCAAGAAACAGATCGCCAAGGATCTGGCGGGGATACAGGATAAAAAATAACAGGAATTATACAGGCGAGCTGGTCAATGAACTCGCAAAGAAGGGGCCTTTCTGGCAATTAGGAAAACAATAAATCCCGGTTCATGATCGCATAGGTCAAGTAATTTCTTTCGACTTTTCAGTTCATGTAACGTTGCTCATGAGGCATTGAGCATTTCGCCCGCCGAATACTCAATCGCTTCCAGGGGGTTGTTAGCTTTCTAGCTTACTTCTAAGGGGCTTTGTTCAGCTGCATTCCAATTATTGCCTGTCCATTCGTATCTCTTCCAATGTGAACTTGCAGCTAATATTCCCTCCCAATCAGTGTAGTATACTTTTATTGTTCCTTCTTTTTCGAATTCGACTTTGAACGAAAATGAGAAGCCGTCTCTATATCCTACTGGATGTCCCTTGTTATCTTTTACTACCAATCGATCGGGAATTTCTTCCTTTCGGGAATATACGGTATATTTCTCCTTCAGCTGCCTGATCACTTCGTCTTGGAGAGCTCGTGGGTTTTCTTTGATCGTTGGCGAAAGTACAACCCAGGAGAAAGTCGTTCCTTCCGCGAAATGTATGTGCTCAGGAGTGTTTTCTAGTATTCTGCTCGCCAAAAGCTTAATTTGTATTTCGGTGAGTTTATTAGCATTCGTTGCTTTTCCCCAGGCTTGAGAACAGCTAGTCGGTCCCAAGAGTGTCAAAAGTACCACAGTGAGGCTCCATATGGTGCGTCTCGTATTATTAATCATGCGTACTATCTCTATCTCCTTCAAACGAGACTAGCTTGAGTTATGCCTCGTATGATAATCGTTTGTTCTGCGTGGTGACGGTGTTTCTCTATATAAATAGAACAACAAATTGCAGCTTTCTACTCACACCATGGTAACCATCGTGGTGTGTGTTAGCGAATACGGCACACTGCCGTATATCATACCGTTCACCCTCCGCCGAAGCCGATCTTGACCTCGCCGTCAGTAACGAGAACGGGGACTATCTTATGTGCGCCCGCCAGGCGCATCCATTCCTTTTCCGCCTCCGGGTTGTCTGCGATGCTGATCTCCTTATAGGGGACGCCGCGCTCTTCAAGGTCACGCTTGGCCTCCTCGCAAAAACGACAATCCGGTTTCGTATAGATAATCACCTCTTTTTCTTCAGCGGGGATTTCACGTCGTTGATCGAAACCGTAAAACCGCTCAACAACAAACTGGACATACCGCAGACATTTATCCTGCCAAATCCCTGATTCCAGAAAGTTGCGGTATTCCCCTGGTTCGGAAAAATCGATCCCTATGAGCTGGCGGCACGAGATGGCGCCGAACTCATCCTTAAAGCCTCTCACCAGCTCATCGGCATCAAGGCGGGCCTGGTGACGAGCCTGTTTCGAGCTCTTCTTGTCCGACAGGGGCGTTCGGTGCAACAATCCCAGACATACCGCCGCCGCGCTCAGGGCGCCGCAGGGCGCCTCCTGCTGACCGCTGATACCTCCCATGAAGTTGATGCTCGTCCAGAGGATATCCTCATTACCCAGATCAAATAACTCCCACAGTACCTGCAGGACACCTGGTCCTCAATGATAGCCCCGTGTCACCAGATCACGAGCTTTCGCCTGTGCCTCTTCCAACGATATCGTGCCTGCCATGCCCGAGCCTCCAATAGATCATATACTAGATTTTGGGTACCACAAAAAAGAGGAGGGTGTCAACAAGAACCCTGAATTCCACGGGGATCTTCAAAAGAGGTACCCTGTAGTCGGGCTCTTTGTTGAATGGTCCACATTGCTCTATTTAATCGCCGCCCTCTTTGTGATAGCACTGGGTGTCCTTATCATCGTGGGCAAAGGCCTTAAAATACACCTCGCAGATAAGATATTGCATAAGGGGTCGGAGAGTATGTTTGTAATGGGCTTTTTAATGGGCATTGCCCCCTGCGTCCCCTATGTGGCAATCCTCACCTATATTGCATGAATAGCGGAAAATGCTGTCCTCACAGGAATACTGTACGGGGCTTTGTTCGCTTTAGGCACAGCAGTTGCCCCCCCCACTATTTGGGCACGTTGATGGGTCTCATTCCAGGCCAGCTGTTGAAGAAAGATAAATTATATAAGGCCTTTCAGGTAATCTGCGGAATAACCCTTATACTTTTTGGAGGCCAGCTTATCTATTATGTGCTCAATGTGATTGCGTAATCAGTAGGTGCCTAAGATAAAACTGCCCTCCCCAGGCACGGGAGGGCAGTCTGTTTCACGTCTCAACTAAGATTTTATCTAGCGCCTCAGGTACTGGAAGCTCGGATCCGGCCTGCCAACAAAACACGATTGGTTAAAACCGTACTTCTTAATAATGGCAAAGGCCTGGCGGGCTTCGGCCTTCTTATCTCCAAAGTCGAACATCCAGTGGCTCCCATCCACAATCTTCCAGCGCCCGTTGATACGCTTCACCTCGATGTTATTAGGATTGAAGCCGATGCAGTCCTCTCCCCCGAGGCTGCCGGAAGGTGCATTGCCCGAAACCAGCAGATACTGAAAGGAAGGATCGGGGCGGCCCACGAAGCAGGACTGATTCATCCCATAGTGCTTAATGACCCTCAGCGCCTGGCGGGCTTCGGCCTCCTTATCTCCAAAGTCGAACATCCAGTGGCTCCCATCTACGACTTTCCAGCGCCCATCGATACGCTTCACCTGGGTATTGGCCGGATTAAAACCTATGCAGTCCTCTTTCACAACCAAGGTAGCCTGCACAGATGGGGTCGCCTGCGCAACGGGGGTAGAGGGCGCAGAGGTATAGCCGGCGCGGACCCAACGCGAGCCGCCGAAACCGCCTGTCTTGAGAGTGGCTACCAGGACGTTGTCGTGCTCCTTGATCTGAAGACGAAGCTCACCCCTGCTGTTGGTACGGCCCTTGGGTACATCAGCCCAACTGCCCCTAACCCCGTCACCCTGAATGCGTCCATGATAGACATTTGACCAGGTGGGATTGGTGACGCTGTGCTCGCCGTACCAATATAGCGTGTTACCGACTTGCCTCAGGTAGTACCGCCCCCCGTCATCACAGGTCCACTCGCCCGATAGGTCTGCGAAGGCCACTGTGGGCAAAAGCAGGGCCACGGCACAAAACACAAGAACCTTTCTCAGCATCTTCTTCCTCCTCTCTGCGCCTTTATTGGAACACCGGCGCACTAACGTATTAACATCAGATTCTTCAGACACTTATTATACTAGATTCAAGACATTAAATCATGATTTGAACCCTTTTAAAACCTTTTTTCGGTATCCTAACTCACTGACGATATAAAGATACCCCCCTTCCGCCGGTGGAAGGGGGAAAAGTGGAAACTATTTCAACGCAATGGCGATCGGCACCCCCGTCTATCTTCTCACAACTTCTCCACCTTCACCGCGCACACCTTGAACTCGGGAATCTTGCCGATGGGATCTAATACCGGATTGGTAAGCCGGTTGGCCGCCGCCTCGTAGAAGTGAAAGGGGATAAAGACCGTCCCCTGGGGTGAGCGCGGGGTCACCCGCACCGGTATCTCGATGTGCCCCCTGCGTGATTTGACCCGTACCTTCTCTCCATCTTCAACCCCCAACTCATAGGCATCGACGGGATGCACCTCCACATGACCCTCTGGATAGCGGAAGTTCAGCCCCTTATCCCGGCGCGTCATACTCCCGGTATGAAAATGATAGAGGACCCGCCCGGTGCTGAGGATGAAGGGATATTCCTTGTCCGGCAGCTCCGCCGGGGGGATGAACTCGATGGCGTGGAAGAGCCCCTTGCCCCTGACGAACTTGTCTTTGTGGAGATAGGGGGTGCCGGGGTGTTTGGGGGTGGGGCACGGCCACTGGATGCCACCTTCTTTGTCCAACCGCTTATAGCTGATGCCGGCGTAGCTGGGGGTAAGCTGAATGATCTCACCGAAGATCTCCTCGGCCGAGCGGTATCGCATCTCATACCCCATGCGTGCGGCGAGATCGGCGACGATCTCCCAGTCCGTCCGCGCCTGACCCGGCGGCTCTACCCCCTTGCGCACCCGCTGGACCCTGCGCTCCGTGTTGGTAAAGGTCCCGTCCTTCTCAGCGAAGGAGGTGGCCGGCAAGATCATATCGGCCATCTGGGCCGTCTCGGTCAGAAAGATGTCCTGGACCACGAGGAAATCGAGGTTTGCGAGACTCTCCTCCACGTGTTTGAGATCGGGGTCGCTCACCATGGGGTTTTCGCCCATGATATAGAGGGCCTTGAGATCGCCCCTCGCAGCGGCCGGTATCATCTCCGTCGCTGTGAGGCCTGCCTTAGCGGGGAGTTCCTGAACACCCCAGGCCTTCGCGAATTTCTCGCGGGCCGCTTCATCGGTCACCCGCTGATAGCCGGTAAAGACGTTGGGGAGGGCCCCGAGGTCACACGCCCCCTGTACGTTGCTCTGCCCCCTGAGGGGGTTTACACCCCCTCCCTCAATCCCTACATTACCGCAGAGCATGGCCAGATTGGCCAGGGACTTGACGTTGTCGGTGCCGGTGATGTGCTGGGTGATCCCCATGGCATAAAAGATGGATGCCCGCTTGGCACCCGCATAGAGGCGGGCGGCCTTGCGCAGATCCTCCTGCAACACTCCGGTAATCCCCTCCACAAACTCCGGGGTATAGCGCTCCACTACTGTCCGCAACTCTTCAAAACCCTCGGTCCGGGTCTTCACATATTCTTTGTCGTAGAGTTCTTCCTCGATGATCACGTGCATCAGACCGTTGATGAGGGCGACATCGGTCCCCGGGGTCTGGCGGAGCCAGATATCGGCAAACCGGGTCATATCAATCTCACGGGGATCGGCCACGATCAGCTTTGCCCCGCGTTGTGTCACCGCCTGCTTCATCTTGGTGGCGACTACGGGGTGGTTCTCCGTGGTATTGGTCCCGATCAAAAACAATACATCACTCTTATAGATATCCTCGAGAGAATTGGTCATGGCACCACTGCCGAATGCGGCGGCAAGACCTGCCACCGTGACCGAGTGTCAGAGACGGGCGCAGTGATCGATGTTGTTGGTACCGACCACCGCTCGCATGAATTTCTGCATCAGGTAGTTTTCTTCATTGGTGCAGCGGGCCGAACTGAAGCCCCCGATGGCATCCGGACCATGCTGGGCCTTGATCTGGCCGAGTTTCTCAGCCGTAAGGTCCAGCGCCTCTGCCCACGTGGCCTCCCGGAACGTGCCGTTTTCTTTGATCAGGGGCGTGGTCAGTCTATCTGGGTGATGAATAAACTCATAGCCGAACCTCCCCTTGACACAGAGGCTCCCCTGATTCGTCACACCATCCTCGTTGCCCGTGATTTTGACCACCCGCCCATCGACGATATTAAGATCGATGGTACATCCCGTCCCGCAGTAGGTGCAGGTGGTGGGGACTTTTTTGACGTCCCACGGCCTGCCGGCAAACCGGGCCTTGTTCTCCACGAGTGCCCCGACCGGGCAGACCTGTACGCACTCACCGCAAAAGACGCAATTGGAATCACCGTAACTCCGGTCCTCTGCGGTGACGATCTTGGTCCGCCCACCCCGATAACCGAAATCGATCACCTGGTTGACCTGGACCTCATTGCACGCCCTGACACAGCGCCCGCACAGGATGCACTTGTTCAGATCCCGGAAGATCATGGGATTGGAATCATCGATGAAATGTCCGGGTGACTCGGCGGGAAATCGGGGGCGCTCGATCTTGAGTTCGTAGACCAGATCCTGGAGCTCACAATGCCCGTTGGACTCGCACAGCAGGCAGTTGTGGTCGCCGCTGGCGAGGAGCAGCTCCACGGCCATACGTCTGGCCGCTGTAACCCGCTCAGTGTTCGTCTTGATCACCATGCCCTCTTGCTCGATGGGAAAGACGCACGATGCCACGAGGGCCCGCGCCCGCTCCACCTCCACTACGCAGACCCGACACGCCCCGGCTAGGGGCAGACGGGGGTGATAGCAGAGGGTGGGGATATGGATTCCCTGCCTGGTGGCGAGTTCTAATATGGTCTCACCCTTGCGGGCCTTAGCCTCCATCCCGTCGATGGTGACTGTCACAGTATTGCTCATCTCAACCTCCCTCACAATAACTGTATGACCCTGCTAGAGTTCCATGTCACAGCGAAGACAGCGCATCGATTCCCGCAGGGCCTCCTCTTCGGTATAACCCAGCTCCACCTCGGCAAAGGAGCCTACCCGCTCGCTCCCCTCCATCTCGGACATCCTCGTCTGGGGCTGCTCCTGGACCTCCTCGTCGATGACCTGGGGGATATCGATCCGCTCCTCCTCAACCCCCTGGTAGGGGGGCTCTCCGTTTCGTTCCCGCATAGCGGCATCGATCTCACCGGCGGCCTTCATGCCGGCGGCGATGGCCCAAATGACCGTAGCCGGTCCGCTCACCGCATCCCCCCCTGCGAAGACCCCCGCTGCAGGGGTCTGCGTCTCACCACCTCCGTTGACCTCGATAGTACTCCATTTGGTGACGGGGATATCCTTGGGGAGGAACGATACATCGGGGACCTGGCCGATGGCGGCAATGACCATATCCACATCGAGCACGAACTCCGATCCCTCAATAGGCTCGGGGCGGCGTCTCCCGCTGGCATCGAATGCGCCCAGCCTCATCCGCTGACACCTCACGCCGACGACCTTCCCCTTGACGCCGATGACCTCGAGAGGGGCCACGAGGAAGTGTATGGTGACTCCCTCGTGTTCGGCCGCCGCCACTTCATCTGCCTGGGCGGGCATGTCCTGTCTTGTCCTCCGATAAAGGAGGACCACCTCCTGGGCGCCCTTTCGCAGGGCGGACCGGGCGGCGTCGATGGCGGAGTTTCCACCCCCCACAACGGCCACCCTGCTGCCCACCTCGACCCCATCCCCAAGGTTGATCTGCCGCAAGAACTCCACCCCGCCGTAGACCCCTGTGAGGTCTTCACCGGCGATCCTCAGGCGTTGGCTCTGGTGGGCGCCGACGGCCAGATAGAGCGCATCATACTCCTTGCGTATATCCTTAAAAGGGATGTCTTTGCCCACCCTGGTGTTGGTCCTGAACTGGACCCCCAGGGCGCGGATATCGTCGATCTCCCGCTCCAGGACTGCACGGGGAAGCCGATATTCGGGTATCCCGTAGCGCAGCATACCCCCCAGGTGAGGAAGCTCTTCGAACACCGTCACGCTGTACCCTCGGCGGGCGAGGTCCCTGGCCGCGGTGAGGCCCGCTGGGCCACCCCCCACCACCGCGATCCGCTCCCTTCTGGTCACGGGCACGGCTTCGATCGCGGGTCTTACGGCGTTATCGGTGATGTAGCGCTTGAGGAATTTGATGGCTATCGGCTCATCGAGCTGCCCCCGGCGGCACTTAGTCTGACACTGGTGGTCGCACACCCTCCCGCAGATGCTGGGGAAGGGATTGGTCTTGAGCAGCACCTTATAGGCATCGTCGAGGCGGTTCGCCCTGATGAGGGCGATGTAGGCGGGGACATCCATCCCCACCGGACAGGTGTTCTGACAGGGGGATGTAAAGAGTGCCGAGCATACCGAAGCCGGACAGCGCTTATCCCTGATGTGGGCCTCATACTCATGCCGAAAATAACGAATCGTAGAGAGGACCGGATTGGGTGCCGTCTGCCCCAATCCGCACAGGGCCGAGTCCTTGATTATGACTGCCAACTCCTCCAGGAGCTCGATATCCCCCTCCTTGCCCCTCCCTTCACAAATGTCTGTAAGAATATCCAACATCTTCTTCGTCCCCACCCGGCAGGGGACGCACTTGCCGCAGGACTCATCCTGACAAAAATCCATAAAGAAACGGGCCACGTCCACCATGCAGGTATCTTCGTCCATGACAATAAGACCCCCGGACCCCATGATGGCCCCGACCTGGGTGATGGCCTCGTAATCGGTGGGGATATTGAGGTGTTGGACCGGGATGCACCCCCCTGATGGCCCGCCGAGCTGGGCGGCCTTGAACCGTTTGCCCTTCGGGATGCCGCCGCCGATATCGAAGATAATGGTCCCGATAGTGGTCCCCATGGGGACCTCCACCAGCCCGATGTTGTTGACGTCTCCGGTGAGGGCGAAGACCTTGGTACCCTTGCTACCCTCGGTCCCGATGCTCGCGTACCAGTCCCCCCCCTGCACAATGATCTGGGAAATATTGGCGTAGGTCTCCACGTTATTGAGGATCGTAGGCCTTCGCCAGAGGCCCTGCTGGGCCGGGAAGGGAGGACGGGGACGAGGCATGCCGCGTCTGCCCTCAATAGAGGCCATGAGCGCCGTCTCCTCGCCGCAGACAAAGGCCCCTGCCCCCTGATAGACCTCCAAATCGAAGGAGAAACCCGAACCGAGGATGTCATCGCCCAGCAGGCCGTATTCCCGTGCCTGGTTGATGGCGATGTTGAGCCGATGGACCGCCAGGGGATACTCGGCACGGCAGTAGATATATCCCTGATGGGCCCCGATGGCCTTGGCCGCGATGAGCATCCCCTCTAAGACGGCATGGGGGTCCGCCTCCAGCACGCTGCGATCCATAAAGGCCCCGGGGTCCCCTTCATCGGCGTTGCACAGGACATACTTCACCTCTCCCGTCGATTGGGAGGCGAACTGCCACTTCATGCCCGTGGGGAATCCTCCTCCCCCTCTCCCCCTGAGCCCTGACTTTTTCACCTCTTCGATGATCCCCTCCGGCGTCATCTCCAGGAGGGCCTTGGCAGCCCCCTGGTATCCATCGCGGGCAATATACTCCTCGATCCGCTCGGCATCGATGAGGCCTCGGTTGCGCAGCACCCGCAGCTCTTGAAGGCCGAAGAAGGGGATGTCGTTCATGTAGGGGATGACCTCTTCGGTAATGGGCTCCCGATACAAGAGGCGCTCCACCGGCCTCCCCTTGAGGATATGCTCCTCAATGATCTCAGCGGCATCCTCAGGCGCAACCTGCATGTAGATGATCCCCTCGGGGTAGATCACCACGATGGGTCCGAGGGCGCAAAAGCCGTTGCACCCCGTCTCCACGATCTGGACCTCGCCTTTGAGCCCCCGTTTTTCAACTTCAAACGCAAAGGCCTTTATCACCTCCGCGCTTCCCGATGAGTGACAACCGGTGCCGCCGCACACCAAAATATGAGAGCGAAATATCTTCATGCAGCCCTTTCCTCCCTCTGCTCTATGCTATTCCAGTCCCTTGGCCAGGGCGAACTGTCGCTGCACCTCACCACCGATGATATGCCGCTTACAGACCTGCCGCATCTTGTTCTCATCCATCTCAGAGTAGGTGATCGGTTCTTCCCCCAGTACCTCCACGGTCACCAGGGGCTCCTTGCTGCAAATCCCGATGCACCCCGAGGTGGTCACCATGACGTCCTGAACCCCCTCCTCCTCGATGGCGCTGACCAGGGCGTTGAGGACCTTCCGGGCCCCGGAGGCGATCCCGCAGGTCCCCATGTGAACGGTGGCCTTCACCCGCTTCCCCCCCTCTCGCAGGGAGGTGGTCTTTTGTACTTCCTCTTTTATCCTTTTAAGATCCTCAACCTTTATCTTCGCCATTGCTCCCTCCTTGCCTGATAGGCGATGGCCTAGTCATATCGTTCCACTATTTCGTGCACCTTACGCTCTTTCACCTGCTTATAGGTATCCTCGTCCACCACGATCACCGGGGCGAGGCCGCAGGCCCCCAGACAGCGGATGGTCTCGAGGGAAAATCTCCGATCCGGCGTGGTATCCCCTGCCTCGATGCCCAGCTCCTGCGTCAAGCGGTCGAGATTCTTCTTCCCCCCCCGCACATAACAGGCGGTCCCCAGGCAGAGGCGAATGGTGTGCCTCCCGCGGGGGACCATGGTAAAAAATGAATAAAAGGTCACCACGCCGAAGACCCGGCTCTGAGGGAGGTTGAGCCCCTGGGCAACGCGGCGCTGGATCTCGTGGGGGAGATACCCCAAAACACCCTGGACCTCCTCCAAGGCGGGGATGAGGGACCCGGGTTTCCCCTTATAGTTCTCTATGACGGCATCTACCTGCTGGAGCTGCTCCCGGGAAAATTCCTCGAGCAATTTATCCGAGACTATTGGCTCATGAAAACCCATTGTCTTCCTCCTTACGTAGGATGATTCGAATTGACAACCGGAGAGGAGAAATGGTGAGGGATTCACTCTGAACGTAACAAGATGCAGTTGTAGATGTAGCTGTCGCTTTTTCTCCTCCCCTTTTTATTCCCTTTATAACTACTTACAAAAAAGTGAAATTTATCTCATTTTTGAGATAAGATCAAGGTAAAATCAAGGTAAAATAAGGGGGCGATAGCTTCTCACCATTCACCTGGGGGCCACTGTTAAACAATGCACCCCAGTTCCTCTAATCCCTTCTTGATCTCATCCCTGATAAACGGGACCACCTTTGGATGATCTATGGGGACATCTTCCAGCTCCCCCTTGAGCTCCACCGTATCGAAGCAAAAGGCCTTATCCCCTTTGCGGTGCATATACTGAAAGTCCATAGAGGGATTCCCCAGGATGAGGGTTACCAGCGTACTTGCCATGTCCCCCAGGGGTTTGCGGTCGATATGCGTGTAGCGGAATTCCGCCCGAACCAGGGTCCCTTTACCGTACTCGGATTTGACCTGGAGGTCCCCCTCGCACGCCCGGGCCGCCTGCTGCAGCAGGGACAACCCGAGGCCGACTCGACGGGTCGTGCGGGTGGTAAAAAAGGGGTCAAGCACCTTCTCTACAAGATGGGCGGGGATCCCCGCACCATCATCCTCAATCTCCAGGGTCATTTGGTCCTTTTCCGGGTCCTCGGTAATCCGTATCGCCACCTGCGATGCCTTGGAGGCGATGGCGTTCTCCACGATATCGAGTATGTGCAAGGAGAGGTCCTGCATACACAATTACGAGAGCCTTTTGACCCGGCGCCCCCCCTCACCCCGAAGCCCCTGCTGGATCTCCGCTATCGTAGGGGCCTCCAGCAGAAAGAGGGTCCTTTTTCTCCCAATATCTCGCAAAAAATGGGCGTCAGAGGCGGTCACCACCGTATATCCTTCCGGCACCTCCCCCCCCTGACTTCCGGTAATCTCCACGGCGGCAATGGGGAGCTCCGGCGGGATATACCCGAGTTGACCGATAATACTGAAGGCCTCCCGATCCACATGGGCGGGGATACAGATCCCCCCCCGATCTCCGACACCCCTCACGACCTCCTCCACAGAGAGGTCGAGGGAGTTGATCAACAAGCGCTCCTCAAAACGCAGGACATACCCTTCCGTATCAACGATCGGTTGATGGCCGAAGATTGCGGGGTCGTTGCGCACATCGGGGAGATACTCATAGATATAGGCATCCCACTCCTCGAGGGCCTCCAGGCTTCCAAAAAGGGCGAGGAGGTGTACCTCCTCCCTGCATTGAACCTCCATCCCGGGGATGACGGTAAGCGGATCATCAGCGGCCGCCTCCATCACCGCGGATACGTTCTTGCCCGAATTGTGATCGGTAATGGCGATGATATCCAGCGCTGCCTCCGCCGCCGCCCGCACGATGCTCCTCGGCGACATCTCCTCGTCCGCACAGGGAGAAAGACAGGTGTGGACATGGAGATCTGAGGCATAGACCCTCGTCATCACCCACGGCCATGGATGCCTAAGCGATAGAGTCTACCCACAACCTCAAAGGTCGGCAAGGAGGTACACAGAAGGGGCATCGCTTCTTCCTCGGCGCGCTGAAGGGTCTCCGCATCGGGCTGCCGACCATTGGCCAAAATGATCCCCGCCAGATCCCGCAGTGTCGCCACCGCCACGATGTTCGGATGCCCCTGGATGGTCACCCATACATCCCCCTCCTGGCTGTTGGCCATGACATCGCTGAGCAGGTCGCTGGCATACCCGCCTTTCACCTCTCTCCCAAGCCCCTTCTGGGCCGTCTGGACCTTCAGCGCAAGTTCCTCGACCAGTGTTGTGAGCTTCATCTCCCCCTCTTGGACAGGGAATGGGGTCTCTTCTCAGCCCACTGCATGACCTCCTTGGCGAGGTCCTTGACCCCTTCCCGCCACTTAAAGATACAATCGGTCACCTCCGCCTTCCCCTGCACCACGTCATCGGCTAGGGCGCGGCAATGGGGGGCGCCACAGGCCCCACAGTCCAGGCCGGGCAGGGAGGCGTGGATCTCATCCCGCAGCTTCATCTTCTCCACGGCCTTGAGAGGATCGGGGTCCAAACGGTTGGCAAAGGGCTTCGGCTGCAGCCCCTTCTCGAAGAAATAATACCCCTCCTTGAAACGCCTCGCCACCGCCGCACGGTCTATTGCCGATTCCTTTTCATCTTCGAGCATCAGCTTCCTGATCCGCCCCCTCGACACGTAACGGTCGGCAACCGTCAGGGCTCCCCCTACACACCCCTCAGGGCAGGCCCTGGCCTCGATGAATTCGACGTTGCGCAGCTTGCCGTTTTCGATCTCATCGAGGACATTGATGACGTTCTTGATCCCGTCCACCACGATGCTCTCTTTGTCGTCCCGCAGGCACCGCTGCCGCTCCAGCTCTCTGATCTCCCCCCCCTTCACCGCCCATCCGATACCTGCCCCGGTGGCCTTCTGGAGATCCTCCTCTGCCCTCACCTCTCGCAAGGCGGATAATAACTCTCCGTATATGTCGGAGATGGATATAGCCCCGTCGATATATGACCGCTCTTTTGTCTCCGTCTTGGCGACCGCCACCATCTTGGCCGGGCAGGGCACCAGGTAGAAGATGCCCAATTCCTCCTCCTTGATCCCCAAATCCTTCGCCTTCGATTGTCTGATACCCTTGGCCACGATCTCGGCGGGGAGGTCAATGGGGTTGATCTGATCGACGAAATTGGGGAACCTGATCTGGATCAGCCTGATGATGGCGGGGCAAAGGGAGGAGATGAGGGGATACGGGCCCCGATACCCCTTGAGGTATTCTTGGGTGGCGATACTCGCCTCTTCGGCTCCCACCGCCTCCTCACAAACCGCGTCAAAACCGAGGGCCTTGAGGGCGCAGAGGATCCTGTTGGGCGCACTTTCCCCGGGGAATTGGGAATAGATGGTGGAGCTTGGAATGCAGATGGTGCGTTTATACTTCCTCAGGTCTTCAAGACTATGGGTACTGGCGGTGATGGCGTGCTCAGGGCAGTCGCGAAAGCACTTGCCGCAGTAGATGCATCGATTGGTGACGATCCTGGCCTTGCCCTCAAAGATCCTGATGGCCTCGGTGCGGCAGGACATCATGCAGTTGACGCAGCCCTGGCACTTTTCCTCATCGATGGTGATGATCCTATACGACCGCTTCACCCTGATCCCTCTCCGACGAGCGGGGATCTCATGACCATCTCCACCACCGTCCCCTTACCCACCGTGGAGCATATATTCAATTCATCGGTGTTCTTCTTCATGTTGGGAAGGCCCATTCCCGCCCCAAATCCCATCTCCCTAATCTCGAGGGGGGCGGTAGAATATCCCTCCTGCATGGCCAAATCAATATCAGGTATTCCCGGCCCGGTGTCCTCTACCACGATCCGCAACGCCTCGGGGAGGACGGTGAAGTGCAACGTCCCCTTCTCTGCATGACAGACCACATTCATCTCCGCTTCGTAGGAGGCAACAGCCACCCCTCGCACGAAGTCGGGATCGAACCCCAGTTCTTTCAGGATCTCCTTGATCTTGCTCGA
>Ga0307436_1000905_pt1 | contig 13682 bp, 12 predicted proteins | sample SalMarWE160440MG_FD_202513 | JGI IMG/M metagenome (GOLD analysis project Ga0307436, IMG submission 202513) | Salt marsh sediment microbial communities from the Plum Island Ecosystem LTER, Massachusetts, United States - WE1604-40 | ecosystem: Environmental > Aquatic > Marine > Intertidal zone >...
GGCGCCGGGGTCCGGCGCCGCCGGTCGGCCGGCGTTAGCTGGTCAGGTAGTTGAGCGGGTTGACGGGCTTGGCGCCCTTGCGCAGCTCGAAGTGGACCTGCGGCGAGGTCACCGACCCGCTCATGCCAGCGTGGGCGATGACCTGGCCGCGCTTGACGTTGTCGCCGCGCTTGACGAGCAGGTCCTCGTTGTGGGCATAGGCCGAGACCCAGCCGTCGGCGTGGCGGATGAGGATGAGGTTGCCGTAGCCTTCGAGCTCGTTGCCGGCGTAGATGACGGTGCCCGCCTCGGCCGCCTTGACCGAGGTGCCTTCCGGCACCGCCAGATTGATGCCGTCGTTGCGCTCGCCGTTCGGCTTGCTGCCGAAGCCGGAGATGATGCGCCCGCGCACCGGCCAGCGGAACGAGGTGCCATCGGCCGAGGCGGGGTCGGCGGTCTCTGCGATCGCCGCGGCGGCGACGGCCGTCGTCGGCACCGCGGTCGTCTCCTGCGGCATGGCCGGAACGGGCGGCGCCTTGAGCTTGCCGCTGTCGGCGACCGGTGAGCCGGTTGCGGCGGTTTCGGCCGGCGACTTCAACTTGATCATCGGTTCGGCCGAGGCGATGCGGGTCGGCTTCGGCTTGGCCGGCGCGTAGGCCAGCGCCGCCGAGGAAGCGCCGGCCGGCAGCTTCAGGGCCTGACCGATGCGAATCTGGTCGGCGGAGGTAAGCCCGTTGAGCGCCACCAGATCGTTCACGTTGGCCCCGGAACGACGGGCGATCGAATAGAGCGTGTCGCCGGAACGGACGACATAGGTCCCCGTCCCGGCCGTGATCGCCGGTGCGGGTGCGATGCGTGCCGGCGGAGCAGCCGGCGCGCTCGGCGCGGCTTCGGCCATCCGTGTGACCCGGTGCGGGATGACCAGAATACGGCCCGGCACGATCTGGTTCGCGCTGCTCAACTGGTTGGCGTTGAGCAGTTGCATCGGCGGCACGCCGTATCTGGCGGTGAGGCTGGCGAGCGTGTCGCCGGGAGCGACGGTGATCACCTGGCCGCCGACGGCGGACCAGGCGTAGGTGTCGCCGAGGCTGTCGCTCGGCAACGCCGCCGGTTGCTCGTTGGCGGCAACGTAGGTCGTGGCCGGCGGCGGCAGGGCGACCCGGCTGACCGAAGCGTTGGCGACCGGCGCCGGCATCGGTTGATCGGTCGAGCCGATGATCTCGCGCTGGTTGGCGGTCGACCCGGTGAACAGACCGCTGTGGAAACGGGAAGAGCTGCAGGAGGCTGCCGTGGCGGCAAGCACGGCGACGGTCAAGACCTTGCACGCGGTCGCCGACCGGAACGCAAATACGGGATTACGCATCGCTCAACTCACGCCAAACTCAGGATACTGGCGCGAGTTAACACCGGTAACGTTGACAAACGCTTAAGCGGCGCGCGTCACAGGTGTTCGGCGACGCCGGCGATCAGCGGCACGAAGCGCACGTCGGCAAGCGTCGTCGCGGTGAATCCCTCTTCGTCGCGCTCCAGCCGGGTGAGCTTCTGCACCTCCTCGCCCGGCCCGATCGGCATGACGATGACGCCGCCGACCTGCACCTGCTCCATGAGCGCCGCAGGCACCTCCTCGCCGGCGGCGGTGACGATGATGCGGTCGAACGGCGCCTCATCCGGCCAGCCGGCCATGCCGTCGCCCACGGCGGTGACGACGTTGGCCAGCCGCAGCGTCTTGAAGCGCGACTCGGCGGCGGCGACGAGCGTGCGGAAGCGGTCGATGGTGTAGACGCGCCGCGCCAGCCCGGCGAGCACGGCGGTCTGGTAACCGGTGCCGGTGCCGACCTCGAGCACGCGGTCATGGTCGCCGACGTCGAGCGCCGCCGTCATCATGGCGACGATCACGGGCGCGGTCAGCATCTGGCCGCAATCGATGGGCAGCGCCCGCTCGGCGTAGGCTTCGGCGCGCCAGTCGGCAGGGACGAAAACGTCGCGCGGCACCGACTCGATCGCCGCCACCACACGCTGGTCGGTGATGCCGGCCTGTCTGAGCCGCAGGATGAGGTCGGCGATCCGGACCCGACGCTGCTCTTGCCTGGTGGAATGGTCGGCCACGGCTCAGCTTCCCGCGAAGTGGCGCCCGAGCGCCTCGCCGACATCGCGGGCGGTCATGTCGAGGCGGAGCGGCGTGATGGAAATCGCCCCCCTGTCGAGCGCCTCGATGTCGGTGCCGGCCCCGCCCACCGTCGGCCGCGGTTCGTAGGTCAGCCAGAAATAGGGCATGCCGCGGCCGTCGCGGCGCTCCTCGATGTGCATGCGGTGGGCAAGCCGGCCGAGCTCGGTGACGGAGATGCCGGTGACGGCGTCGGCCGGGCGGCTGGGAAAGTTGACGTTGTAGAGGATGCCGGGCGGGAAGCCGAAGGCCATCAGCTTGTCGACCACCTCGGCGCCGAGGGCGACGGCGGTCTCCCATGGCACCACGCGCTCGCCGTCGTCGTAGCCGCCGGCCTGGCTGAGCGCCAGCGACGGGATGCCGAGCAGCGTGCCCTCGATGGCGCCGGCGACGGTGCCGGAATAGGTGACGTCGTCGGCGACGTTGAGCCCGGCGTTGACGCCGGACAGGATGAGGTCGGGCCGGCTGTCGCGGATGAGGCGACGGACCCCCATGATGACGGCGTCGCTCGGGGTGCCGCGCACGGCGAACTTGCGCTCCGACACCTGACGCAGGCGCAGCGGGTCGTTGAGCGAGAGCGAATGGGAAAGCCCGCTCTGGTCGAACTCGGGCGCCACCACCCACACCTCGTCGGCGAGTGCGGTGGCGATCCGCTCGAGGGCGGTGAGCCCCGGCGAATGGATGCCGTCGTCGTTGGTGAGGAGGATGCGCATTCAGCCGATCTTATCGACCCCGCCCATGTAGGGCCTGAGCACGTCGGGAACGGTGAGCGAGCCGTCCGGGTTCTGGTAGGTCTCCATCACCGCGATCAGGGCACGGCCGACGGCGACGCCGGAGCCGTTGAGGGTGTGGAGAAGCCGCGTGCCCTTGGCCTCCTTCGGCCGGTAGCGGGCGGCCATGCGGCGCGCCTGGAAATCGGTGCAAAGCGAGCAGGAGGAAATCTCGCGATAGGTGCCCTGCCCCGGCAGCCACACCTCGATGTCCCAGGTCTTGGCGGCGGAAAAGCCCATGTCGCCGGTCGCCAGCGTCATGACGCGATAGTGCAGGTCGAGCCGCTTCATCACCTCCTCGGCGCACACCAGCATGCGCTCGTGCTCCTCGACCGACTGTTCGGGCGTGGTGATCGACACCAGCTCGACCTTGTCGAACTGGTGCTGGCGCAGCATGCCGCGGGTGTCCTTGCCGGCGGAGCCGGCCTCGGAGCGGAAGCAGGGCGTCAGCGCGGTGACCCGTCGCGGTAACTCGTCCTCACTAAGGATCGACTCGCGCACGAGGTTGGTCAGCGGCACCTCGGCCGTCGGGATGAGCCAGAGGCGATCGTATGCGTCCGCCACATCGTACCCTGCGACAAGGTCGTTCAGGTCTCTCCGAATCGGCGAATCGATCGGTGCCTCGTCGAGCAGGTCCTTGAAGAGATTTGTCTTTGTCTGACGATCAAGTAGACGAACTGCCGTGAATTGATCCTCGGCAAACTTCGGCAGCTGCCCCGTCCCGAACAGCACCTCGTCGCGCACCAAGAGCGGCGGAGCGACCTCGGTGTAGCCGTGCTCGGTGGTGTGCAGATCGAGCATGAACTGGCCGAGCGCCCGCTCCAGCCGCGCCAGTTGCCCCTTCAACACCACGAAGCGGGCGCCCGACAGCTTCGCCGCCGTCTCGAAGTCCATGCCGAGCGTCTCGCCCAGCTGAAAGTGCTCCTTGGGGTCGGGCAAGACGCGCTTCTTGCCCCACTCGCGGTAGAGCGCGTTGGCGCGCTCGTCGGCGCCGACCGGCACGTCGGCGGCGGGAATGTTGGGGATATAGGCGAGCGCGTCGTTGAACGACTGCTCGTACTTGCGCCGGGTCTGCTCGTGCTCCTGCAGGGCGACCTTGCGGGTCGAGACCTCGGCCATGAGCTGGGCCGCGGCCAGCTCATCGCCGTCGGCCTTGGCCTTGCCGATCATCCGCGACGCGGCATTCGCCTCCTGCTGGGCCGCCTCGACCCGGCCGATCAGCTCGCGGCGGTCGTAGTCGGCCTGGCGCAGCGCCGCGATGACCTTGGCGCGCTTGTCCTCGGGGCTCGCTGCCGCGGCGATTTCGGCCACCGCCGCCGGCCACGCCTCGCCGAGCTTCGCCAGGAAACCGGCGTCGGGCATCCAGCCGCGGTCGGCGAGCGCCGCCATGAGCGCGTCGGAGGTCTCGCGGATCCATCTGATGTCGAGCATGAAAGAGCCCTGAGCGGCCGACAAACGCGCTCCTCTCCAGGACGGAGAGTCCGGCGCGACCTCAATAAACGCTGAACGGACGCGATGGAAGGGCTGGCCCTAGACCGCCTCCTCGGCGGCGCGCGCCGCTTCCGCCTCGGCGCGCTTGCGCTCGACGTAGCGGACGGCCAGGATCGAGCCCTCGTAGAGCAACAGCGTCGGCACCGCCAGACCGAGCTGCGAGATCATGTCGGGCGGGGTGAGCACCGCCGCGACGATGAAGATCAGCACGACGGCGTAGCGCCGGCCCTTCTTCAGGGTGTCGCTGGTGATGATGCCGACGCGGGCGAGCAGCGTCAGCACCACCGGCAGCTGGAAGGTGATGCCGAAGGCGAGAATGAGCATGGTGATCAGGCTCAGGTACTCGTTGACCTTGGGCAACAGCTCGATGGTCGCCTCGCCGGGGCCGTGCTGCTGCAGCGACAGGAAGAAGCGCATCGCCAGCGGCATCAGCACGAAGAACACCGTCATGCCGCCGATGACGAACAGCACCGGGGTGGCGATCAGGTAGGGCAGGAAGGCGCGGCGCTCGTTCTTGTAGAGGCCGGGAGCGACGAACTTGTAGAGCTGGACGGCGATCGCCGGGAAAGCGATGAACAGCGCGCCGAACATGGCAAGCTTGATCTGGGTGATGAAGAATTCCTGCGGCGCGGTGTAGATCAGCTTGACGTTCTGGGTCGAGCCGGCGGCCCACTCGTACGGCATGATCAGGATGTTGTAGAGGTGCCGGGCGAAGAAGAAGCAGACCACGAAAGCGATCAGCACCGCCACGATCGCCTTGATCATCCGGGTGCGCAGCTCGATGAGATGATCGAGCAGCGGCGCCCGGCTCGCTTCGAGGTCTTCCTCGCGGCCGTCGCTCACGGGTTGGCGTCCCCGGCGGCCGCCGTCGGCGGCGCTACCGGCGCCGCCGGCGCGGTCGCTTCCTCGGCCGCGGGGGCGGGAGGTGCCGACACGGGCTGCGCCTCCGGCTTGCTGTCGAGGCCCTTGCGGATCTCGTCGCCGGTCCTGGTCATCTCGTTGCGGAGGTCGGCCATCGGATCGCTCTTGGCGAGCGCCTCGACGTCCTTCTTGACATCCTCAAGCTCGGCCTCGCGCAGCGCCTCGTTGAACTGGCGCTGAAAGTCGCGGCCCATGTTCCTGGCCTTGGCCGTCCATTGGCCGACCAGCCGCATCACCCTCGGCAAATCCTTGGGGCCGATCACGACGATCGCCACCACCGCGATGAGGAGCAGTTCGGTCCAGCCGATGTCGAGCATTTAATCAGCACTCACTGACCGCCCGCTGCCGGCGCGGCGGGACGGTCGCCCGCGCTCGCCGGCGCGGGGTCAGCTAACCTTGGTCTTCTCTTCCGGAGCCTTGCTCTCGATCGGCTTGGCGGGCGCGTCTTCGTCGTCGGCCAGGCCCTTCTTGAAGCTCTTGACGCCCTTGGCGACGTCACCCATCAGATCGGAAATCTTGCCGCGGCCGCCGAACAACACGGCGATGACGGCAATGACCACCAGCCAATGCCATATGCTGAGAGAACCCATTGGCCTTTCTCCACAGTCCGTTGGTCGCGGCCAGGCCGCGCGTTCGTGTCCATTGATGTAGGCGCAATCGGCCGCCTTGGCAAACTTTTCGGCTTGATCGGCCGGCGAAAAGCGGCACTAGCCAGGCTGTTCCGCGCCGCTTCCATCGCCTGCCGCCATCCCTTCGTCGTCCTCGAGAGGATCCTCGTCGGCGGCGAGTGCGTCACCGGAGGCGGGCTCGGGAATGGTTAAATTCGCCGGAACCCGGGAATCGAGCAGTCCGGCCGCCTTCAGCTCGTCGACACCGGGCAGGTCGGCGACGCTGTCGAGGCCGAAATGGGACAGAAAGGCCTCGCTGGTGCCGTAGGTGACCGGCCGGCCCGGGGCGCGGCGGCGACCGCGCATCCTGATCCAGCCCGTCTCAAGCAGCACGTCGAGAGTGCCGCGGCTCACCACCACCCCCCTGATCTCCTCGATGTCGGCGCGGGTGACCGGCTGGTGGTAAGCGATGATGGCGAGGGTCTCCAGCGCGGCGCGCGACAGGCGCCGCTGCTCGACCGCTTCGCGGGAAAGCAGGAACGAGAGATCGCCGGCGGTGCGCAACGACCATTTGCCGGCGACCTGGACGAGGTTGACGCCGCGGTCGGCGTACAGCGCCTGCAGCTCGGCCAGCAGGCCGGCGACATCGGTGCCGGGCGGCAGACGGCCGGCGATCTCCTCCGCCGACAGCGGCTCGCTCGAGGCGAATACCAGCGCCTCGACCATGCGCAGGCTGTGACGGCGGTCGTCCGGCGACTGGCCGGCAGCGGTGGCATCGTTGTCGACGGCGATCATGACCGCCGCGTTGGCGTTAGGCATTTGTGGCCTCCTGGTTGGCCGCGGCGACGACGGGACGGTCACGAACGTAAAGCGGGGCGAACGGTTCGATCTGGCGGAGCTCGATCTTGCCCTCGCGGACAAGCTCCAGGCTGGCGCCGAAGGCGCTGGCGGTGACGCTCCGCCGCAGCTCGGTCGCCAGATACGGCGCCAGCAGTCGCGCCAGGGGCGTCCACTCGGCGAGCCGGCCGACGACCCGGGTCAGCGCATCGCGGGCTTCCTGCAACGACCACACGGCGCGCCGGCGCACATGGACGACCGCCACGGCGCGCGCCTGCCGCTGGGCGGCGTAGGCGGAGAGAAGATCGTACAGGGTTGCGGTGTAGCGGTTGGTGCGGGCGACGGTGGTCGGCTCGGGCCGGCCGCGGGCGAAGACATCGCGGCCGAGACGATTGCGGTTGACCAGCCGTGTCGCCGCCTCGCGCATCGCCTCCAGCCGCCGCAGCCGGAAAGCCAGTTCGGCGGCGAGTTCCTCGCCGGAGGGCTCGTCGCCGCTTTCGACCTCGGGCAGCAGCAGGCGCGACTTGAGGTAGGCCAGCCACGCCGCCATGACCAGATAGTCGGCGGCGACCTCGAGGCGCAGGCTGCGGATCCGTTCGATGTAGGCGAGGTACTGCTCGGCCAGTGCCAGGATCGAGATGCGGGTGATGTCGACCTTCTGGGTGCGGGCGAGCGCCAACAGGAGATCGAGCGGGCCTTCGAAACCGTCGACGTCGACCACCAGCGCCGGCTCGTCGCCGTCGCGGGCGGCGGCGGCCTCGTAGACCTCCCAGATCTTCTCCTGATCGCGCTCGTCCATCGGCCGGTCCGCTCAGCTCGTCGCCGGCCAGCCGACGTGCGCCAGCAGCGCCAGGAACTCCTCGCCGCCGGCCTGGCGATCGAAGGGAACCGGACGACCTTTCATGGCGAGCGCCCGGGCAGCCCGCTCGCCGGAGGTACCGGCGAGCTGGGGCGCCGCACCGGCCACCGCGCGCATCTCCTCGGTCCGGCCGTTGCAGTGAAGCACGAGATCGCAGCCGGCGGCATAAATTGCGCGGGCGCGGGCGCCGTAATCCCCAGAAAGTGCGTGCATCGACACGTCGTCGCTGATCAACAGGCCGTTGAAGTTGATTCGCCCGCGGATGATATCGCGGATCACCGTCGACGAAAGGCTCGCCGGGCGGTCGCGATCGATGGCGGCGTAGGCGACATGGGCGGTGATGGCAAGCGGCAGGTCGGCGAGCGCCGCGAACGGCGCGAAGTCGGCGGCCGCCAGCGCGTCGATGGCGGCGGTTACCACCGGCAGAACGGCATGGCTGTCGCCCGTCGCCCGGCCCTGCCCCGGCAGATGCTTCATCACCGGCAGCACGCCGCCGGCAAGAAGCCCGCCGGCGACTTCGCGGCCGAGCGCGGTGACCGCGGCCGGCTCGTCGGCGAAGGCGCGGTCGCCGATGGCGTCGCTCGCCCCGGCGGCGATCACGTCGAGCACCGGCGCACAGTCGATGTCGACGCCGATCTCGGCGAGGTCGGCGGCGATCAGCCGCCCGTGCAGCCAGGCAGCGCGGCGACCGGCGCGCTCGTCGGCGGCGAACAACCGGCCGAGCGACCGCGCCGGCGGGTAGGCCGGCCACACCGGCGGGCGCAGGCGCTGGACGCGACCGCCTTCCTGGTCGATCAGCACGGGGGCGTCGCTCCGACCGACCGCCTGACGGAAGGCGGCAATCAGGGTCGCGACCTGGTCGCGATCGCGGCAGTTGCGCTGAAACAGAATCAGGCCGAACGGCTGTTCCGCCGCAAAGAAGTCGGCTTCCTCGCCCGTCAGCCGCAGGCCGGCACAACCGGAAACGAAGGCCTTGACCGCCATCTTTTGCCGGATCCGGTCAGACGCCGATGCGGGTCATCCTAGTTGCGCGCCAGAATGCAGTCGCCGCCGGCCGCCTTGAGGTCGTTGCACAGGTGCTGGGCGTCGGCCGGCGAGAACGGACCGACACGGGCGCGGTAGAAGATGCCGCGGTCGCCGAGGTCGGCGCGCTGGACGTTGAGCTGATAGTTGCCAAGGATGCCGGGATAACGCGACTGCAGGTCTTTGAACGTGGCCTGGGCGGCCGCCTCGGACCGTTGCGATGATACCTGCACCATCATTCCCCCGCTGGCGGTGGTGGCAAGCGCGGTCTGCGCGGGTGCCGAGGAACGAGTCGCCGGCCGGCCGGGGGTGATGTCGATCGGCTCGTTGTTGCCGCGACCGGCGACCACCGTCGGCGCCGCCTTGGGCGCCGGCGGCGTCGGGGCGGGCGGCGTCGGGGCCGGCGTCGGCACGGCCGCGGGCTGGTCGGCGGCATTGGCGCTGCCTCCACCGGTCGCGGCCGGAACCGGGGTGATCGCCAACTCGCCATTTGAATTCAGCCCGCCGTTGGTGCCGGCAATGGCGGTCGTATCGTTATCGGTGGCGGTCGCCGCCGGGACCGCCGGCGTCACCGGCGTCTGCTCGGCCGTGGTCGCAGCACCGGTGGCCGGGGGCTGGTTGTCGATCGGCGCCGTCGCAGGGCCGGCAGCGGCCGTGCCGGTGTCGGAGCCGGCGTCGGCTGACTCACTGCTGACGATGGTGCCGTCCGGCCGGACCACGACGGTGCGCACCTTGCGCGGTCCGATCGGCTCGATGACGTCGCTGTCGTCGGTCGTCGCGGGAGCGGCCGACGCGGATTGCTCGGCGCCGGGCTGGTCGTAGCCGGGACCGCCGGGGGCGATCACGCGCGAGATCGGGTTGTTGTTGTCGGCACCGGTGGTGGGCACCGCGCTCACCGGCTGGTCGTTCGGCGTCACCAGCGTGGTATCGGCGGTGCCGTCGGCGCCGCTGTCGGCGGATGCGACGCGATCGTAGATCAGCTTGTTCTGATCGCTTTGGGTGGTCGGCGCGGCTGGCGGCGTGATCTTGGTGGGCGAGCTGTCGGCGGTGATGATCGGCGGCGGCGCAGTGGCCTCACCGCCGCCGCGGAACATGATGAACGACACCCCGGCAATGAGCACCACGGCAACGGCTGCCGCTAAGATCAGCGGGCGACGGCCGAGGTGCCGCTTGGCCACGGGAGCGAGGTCTTCATCCGGGTAGGGCAACTGATCGTCGTCGCCGTAGCCGGGGACCATGTCGAAGTCGCCGAACGGCAGCTCCTCCTCGATATCGGCGTCGTCGGCGGCGAAGGGCGGCCCCTCGGAGAACGGTTCCTCCTCGGTGGCCTCGAAGTCGACCGGCGGTGGCGCGACCGGCGCGTCGGCCCGCGGCGGGGCGAAGCGACTGGGAGCGGCGGCCGGTTGCTCGGGCTTCTCCCAGCGGGGATGCGCCTGCGGCGGGGCCGGCTGCGGCGGACCCGGCGCCGCCGTCGTGCGCAGGTGCAGGTTCGGGATCTCGGTGCGATCGGACGGCGGCGTCCGCAAATTCGCCGGCGGTCGCTCGGACGCGGGCGGCGGCTCGGCGGCTGGCCGCGGTGGCGGAGGCGCCGCTGCCGGCTCGTCTCGCTCAAGCGGCGTCCGTTCGTCGGCTGCTCGCCCCACCGCAGCCGGACCCGCTGGCCTATCGGCAACGCGCGCCGCTTCCGACCAGGCCCGCGGCGAAGCCTGGACGGGCCTGCTCTCGGGTTGCGGCGGCGGAGGCGTGAGGGGCCTTGCCGGTCTTGGCGGAGGCTGGGCAGGCACGCTCTCGGGTTGACGCGGCGGCGTGGCGGACCGCGCCCGCGCCTCGGGAACCGGCGCTTCGGCCGGCCGCGCGGCGCGCGGCTTCGCCTCTTCAGCCCTCCCGGCCGGTTGGGCCGTCGAGGGCGGTGGCGCGGTGAAGGTGTCCTTGATCGCCGAGAACGAGGCCTGGAGGTCGCTGAGCAGCTCCGCTTCCAGGTCGGCGAGGATGTCCGGCTCGGCCGGCCTGGCCGGGGCCGGCGCCGCCGGCACGGTGCGACCGCGCGGCGAGGAGCCGGCGCCGCCATGCGTTGAGCGGCCGGAAACGATCTTGGCCAGTTCGACCAGGGGATCGTCCTCGGCGGGCTTTGCCCTGTGGGCGTCGGCGGTGTTGCGGTCGCTCGGCGGGCGTACGGATAGTTTGGGATCGTAGCGGTCGGGCATGCCGATCTATTTCCCGCTGGTTGGTCGACTCAGCGCATTTCTTCGGGAGCACTTACCCCGAGCATAGCCAGTCCGGACGACAACACCAATTTTACCGCCCATACCAGGGCAAGCCGTGCGGTCGTCACGCTCAAATCTGTTCCATTGATAAATCGCAATTGCGGCAACTCCTTGCCACGATTCCATTGAGCATGGAACTCGGAGGCGAGGTCGTGCAGGTAGAAGGCGACGCGGTGGGGCTCGCGCGCCTGCGCCGCCGCCTCGATCACCCGCGGGTACTCAGCCAAACGGCGGATCAGCGCGATTTCGCCGGGATCAACGAGCCGGGCGAGCGGCGCGGCGGCAAGCGCACCAGCATCCTTCGCCAGCGCCGGCACTTCCGTGTCGGTCTGCCGGAAGATCGATGCGGTGCGGGCGTGCGCGTATTGAACATAGAAGACCGGATTGTCTTTCGACTGCTCGGTCACCTTCTGAAAGTCGAAATCGAGAGGCGCGTCGTTCTTACGAAAAATCATCATGAAACGGATGGGGTCGCGGCCGACTTCCTCGACCACCTCGCGCAGGGTGGCGAATTCCCCTGCCCGCTTCGACATCTTGACCGACTCGCCTGCTCGCAACAGCCGCACAAGCTGACACAGCTTCACGTCGAGCCTGCCCTTGCCGCCGGTGACCGCCGTCACCGCCGCCTGCATTCGCCGCACGTAGCCGCCGTGATCGGCGCCCCACACGTCGACCATGTCGTGGAAGCCGCGCAGGTACTTGTCGTAGTGGTAGGCGATGTCGGAGGCGAAATACGTGTAGGTCCCGTCGGACTTCCTGAGCGGCCGGTCGACGTCGTCGCCGAAGGCGGTGGAGCGGAAGAGAGTCTGCTCACGATCCTCCCAGTCGGGAGGGAGCTGTCCCTTGGGCGGCGGCAGCTTGCCCTGGTAGATCAGGCCGTTGGCGGCGAGCCAGCCGATCGCCTCGGCGACGCGGTCGACCGCGCCACTGATCAGCGAGCGCTCCGAAAAGAAGACGTCGTGGTGAACGTCGAGCAACGCCAGATCGGCGCGGATCGCGTCCATCATCATTTCGATGACCACCTCGCGCACGACCGGGAGCCAGTCGTCCTCCTCCTCCATCTCCTTGAGCGTCTCGCCGAAGCGCTCGGCGAGCGCGTCACCGACCGGAATCAGATAATCGCCGGGGTAATAGCCCTGCGGGATCTCGCCGATCTCGTCGCCCAGCGACTGCAGGTAGCGCAGGTAGGCCGAGCGCGCGAGCTGATCGACCTGAGTGCCGGCGTCGTTGATGTAGTACTCGCGCGTGACCGAATAGCCGGCGGCGGCGAGCAGACTGGCGAGCGCGTCACCGAACACGGCGCCGCGGCAGTGACCGACGTGCATCGGGCCGGTCGGATTGGCGGAGACGTATTCGACGTTCACCCTGGCGGCGCGACCGAGGTCGCTCTCGCCGTAGGTGGCGCTGGCTTCGACGATGCCGCGCAGCACCCGCTGCCAGTAGGCCGCCCGCAGCCGCAGATTGAGAAAGCCCGGGCCGGCCACCTCGGCGGCGTCGACGTCGTCATCGGCGGCCAGCTTGGCGGCAAGCCGGGTAGCCAGATCGCGCGGCGCCAGGCCGACGGGCTTGGCCAGCACCATGGCGGCGTTGGTGGCGAGGTCGCCGTGGGCGGCGTCGCGGGGGGGCTCCACCACGATCCGCCCCAGCAGCTCGGCATCAACATTCTCGATAACGGCTTGCGTCGCCTTCTTCACCCGATCCGTGAAGTCATGGAAGATGTTCATTCGATCGGATGCCCGGCCGCCCAAAAGCGGGCGCGGCCTAGCCCAAATCGGGGGTCTCGTCAAACAGGCGGCGGTATTCGGCGATGGCATAGCGGTCGGTCATGCCGGCGAGGAAATCGGCGATCCGGCGCGCCCTGGCGTCGTCATCGTCGCCGGCGGCAGGCCGCCAGCCCTCGGGCAATGCCTGCGGGTCGAGCCGGTAGCGCTCGAACAGCCGCGCGACCGCCGCTTCGGCCTTGGCCATCACCTCCATCACCCGCTGGCTGCGGTAAACCTCGCGGCCGAGCTTGGCCTTGATGGCCGCATCGGCCCTCGCCACGGCGGCGGAGAAGGCGACCACCGGGCGGCCGGCGCGACGCACGGCATCGGCCGACTGCGGCGCCAGCGCGGCGAGACGGGCCTCGCTCTCGGCGACAACGTCGGCGATCATCGCCGCGATCGTGCGCCGGATCAGCTCGGCGCGCACGCGTTCCTCGGCAAGGCCCGGATACTCGCTGGCGATGTCGGCGAGGATGCGGTCGACGAGGTCGGTCCCGGAGAGACCGGCAAGATCGATCAGGCCGGCACGCAGCCCGTCGTCGATGTCGTGCGCGTCGTAGGCGATGTCGTCGGCGATGGCCGCCGCCTGCGCTTCGGCCGCCGGATAGGTCGCCAGCCACAGGTCCTGCAGGCGCGCGTAGGCGGCAATGGCAAACGGCAGACCATCGGCACCGGGGCGCAGCGGGCGGCCGCTGCCGTCGGTGAGCGGCCCGTTGTGCTTGACCAGGCCCTCGAGGCTCTCCCAGGTGAGGTTGAGCCCATCGAAGCGCGGGTAGCGCCGCTCGAGCCGGGTGACCACCCGCAGGCTCTGGGCGTTGTGGTCGAAGCCGCCGTGGGCCGCCATGGCGGCGTCGAGGGCGCGCTCGCCGGCGTGACCGAACGGCGGGTGGCCGAGGTCATGGGCAAGCGCCAGCGCTTCGGTGAGGTCCTCGTCGAGCCGCAGCGAGCGCGCCAGGGCGCGGGCGATCTGGGCCACTTCGAGTGTGTGGGTGAGACGGGTGCG
>Ga0307436_1000907_pt1 | contig 13657 bp, 17 predicted proteins | sample SalMarWE160440MG_FD_202513 | JGI IMG/M metagenome (GOLD analysis project Ga0307436, IMG submission 202513) | Salt marsh sediment microbial communities from the Plum Island Ecosystem LTER, Massachusetts, United States - WE1604-40 | ecosystem: Environmental > Aquatic > Marine > Intertidal zone >...
CCCAGCCGCTCGCGCCATTCCGGCGCAATGGTGTTGGCGTAGTCCTGCAGCAGATTGACGTAGTCCGGCAGCCGCCGCACCAGTCCCACGATCTGCTCGACGAACGGCGGCACCAGAAACAGGAACGCGGTCACGAACACCGCCACCGCCGACACGAGGATCAGGAGCGTCGCCAGCAGGCGCGACATGCCCCGGCGGCCCAGCCAGCCGACGACCGGATCGAGAAGGTAGGCGAGGAGCAACCCCACCACGAACGGCAGCAGGATCCCGCGAAAAACCCACAGGAACAGGATCAGCGTCGCCGCCAACACGAGCCAGATCGTCACCTGCGTCCGGAGGGTCATTTGAGGCCCCTTGCGCCCGTGGAGGCGAACCTATATCAGCGCTGATACCGTCAGAAGCGGCCATATTCAACCGCTCGACGGTCTTTCCGGGTGCGGGCGCCAGCCCGCCCGCCGCCGAGCGAAATGCTGCCGATGCTTCCTTCCGCCGGCCCGAGCGCCTTGTGACCGCCAAAAAGCGCACCGCGATTCTCATCTCCGGGCGCGGCTCCAACATGCGGGCGCTGATCGAGGCGGCCGGCGCCTCCGACTACCCGGCCGAAATCGTCGGCGTATTCTCCAGCCGCGCCGACGCCCCGGGCCTTCAGACCGCCGCCGAAGCCGGCCTGCCTGCCGAGACCCTGGCGCCGGCCGACTATCCCGACCGCCCCGCATACGATGCCGCGGTGCAGGAGATCCTCGAAGGCTGGCGCGCCGAACTGGTTTGCCTGGCCGGCTACATGCGGCTTTTGTCGGATCGGTTCGTGGTCGGCTGGCCGGGGCGGATTGTCAACGTCCACCCGTCGCTCCTGCCCGCCTTCAAGGGCCTCAACGTGCACCAAAGGGTCCTCGAGGCGTGCGTTCCGATCACCGGCGCCACGGTGCATTTCGTCACCCCCGAGCTGGACGCCGGCCCGCCGCTCATCCAGGCGGCGGTGCCGGTGCTGGCCGGCGATACGCCCGATACCCTCGCCGCCAGGGTGCTCGCAGCCGAACACCGCATTTATCCCAAGGCCCTCGAGTGGCTGGCGTCCGGAACCGTGCGGCTGGAGGGCGGTCGGGTCGTTCGGGACGGCGCCGCCGGCACGCCGCCCGCGCCGCTCTTCTGGCCGCCGCTCGAAGGCTGATCCCGGCCCCTCCCGCCGCCAAATGCCTTGTCATTTTCGGTTCGACACGCCGCCGCCCGACCATTAGCTTGCCCCGCTCTGCGAAAGGTGACGCCATGTCGTTGCGCGACTGGGCGTGGATCGTGCTTCTGGGCGCGATCTGGGGCGCCTCGTTTCTGTTCAACGAATACCTGATCCGCGAGCTCGGCCCGCTGTGGGTCTCGGCCGGTCGCGTCGGCATCGGGGCGGCCGGCTGCTGGGCGTTTCTGGCCGTGCTCAGGCGCCGGCGCCGATTGCCGACCTCGCCCGTCCTCTACCTGCACTTTTTCGTGCTCGGGACCGTCACCTATGCGGTCCCCTTCGCGCTCTTCCCGACCGGCCAAGCCTATCTGACCTCGGGCGTCACCGCGATCATCAACGCCATGACCCCGATCACCACCGTCATTGTCAGTCACTTCTGGCCCGGCGGCGAACGCGCCACGTGGCTGAAATCCCTCGGCGTGTTGGCCGGGCTCGCCGGGGTCGCGATCCTCGCCGCCCCGGAGATCGGCGGCGGCGGCATCACGCATCTGTGGGCCGTCGGGGCATGCCTGCTGGCCACCCTCGGCTACGCGATAGGGCTCAACTACACCCGCGTCTTCGCCAAGGTCGATCCTTCGGTCATCGCCGCCTGCGCGCTGAGCGGCGCGACCGTCTCCGCCGTCGCCGCCGCGCTCGCCTTCGAGGGCACGCCCACCGTCACCCGACCGGAGACCTTCGGCGCGCTGGCCGGGATCGGGCTGATCTCCACCGCCTTCGCCTTTCAGATCATGTATCGGCTGCTGCCGCGGGTGGGCGCCACCAATTTCACCACCGTCACCTTCATCGCCCCGCTGTCGGCGATCGCGCTCGGCGCCGTGATGCTGGGCGAGACGGTGCTGCCCGCGCACCTGATGGGCATGGCCGCGATCTTCGCCGGGCTCCTGCTGATCGACGGCAGGATCGTGACGCGCTGGCGCCGGGCGCGGACGTGAGCGAACCGTCCATGCCGATCCCGGAGATCGCCATCGCCGACACCCCGGTCGTCTCCCGCGAGCAGATGGTCGAAATCGACCGGGTGATGATCGAGGAGCTCGGCATCACCCTGATCCAGATGATGGAAAATGCCGGCCGCGCGCTGGCCGCGCTCGCCGAGCGCCTCGTTTCGGGCTATCCGGCGCGGGTCGCGATTGTCGCCGGCCGCGGCAACAATGGCGGCGGGGCGCTCACCGGCGGCCGGCGCCTGGCGGCACGGGGCCACGGCGTTTCGGTCTTCGCCACCGCGCCCCGCGAGCGATTCGAGGGCGTCCCGCGCCAGCAGCTCGACATCTGCGCCGCCCTGTCGGTGCCGATCGCCGATCGCCTGCCCGATGACCCCGACGCCTTCGACCTGATCCTCGACGGGGTGATCGGCTATTCGCTGACCGGCGCGCCAGGGGGCGCCGCCGCCGACGCCATCGACTGGATCGACGCGAGGCGGACCGCGACCTGCATCAGCCTCGACGTGCCGTCCGGGTTCGACGCGGCTGCCGGCAAACCGAGCGCACGCATGGTTCGCCCGGACGCGATCCTCACCCTGGCCGCCCTCAAGACGGGCCTTGCCGAAGCCGCCGCGGGCGCGCCCCTTTATCTCGCCGACATCTCCGTGCCGGCCAAGCTCATGACCTCGGTCGCCGGCAGGCCGGTGGCGTCCCGCGCCGACCTGGTCCGGCTGGTGTGACGCCCGCAGGACTGCATTTCTGACAATCGATCGGTTTGCGCCGAATGCAACCTGCCATTGACCTTTTGCGCCCAAACGCCCATATGGGGCGAAGTTCGAAATTTCGCCTGCCTTGCTGCATTGGCCACTCACGGCCCTTCCGAGACAACGCTGAATTCGAATGAGAACGCGCGCACGGTGCGCGCGGAAACGCTTCATGCGTTATCAAAGGAGGCCCAATTGGCCACAGGAACTGTCAAATTCTTCAATCACAACCGTGGTTTCGGTTTCATCGAACGCGAGGATGGCGGCGCTGACGTATTCGTGCACGCCACCGCAGTCGAGAAAGCCGGCCTGCCGCCCCTCAACGAGGGCCAGAAGGTGAGCTTCGAGGTCGAAGCCGACCCGCGCTCCGGCAAGTCCGCCGCGACCAACCTGCAAATAGCGGACTAGCTCCGTCAAACTACCCCGTCCCGGCGTCGCCAACGGCGCCGGGCACTTTGTTTGCCCCGCCGGCGTATCGTTCCGGCACCGCCCAGTGACCGAGATCAAGGAGAAGAGCCCTGCAAGTCATCGTCCGTGACAACAATGTCGACCAGGCCATCAAGGTCCTGAAGAAGAAGCTGCAGCGCGAAGGCCTCTTCCGCGAGATGAAGCGCCGCCGCGCCTATGAAAAACCCTCCGAAAAGCGCGCCCGCAAGGCCGGTGAGGCCGTCCGCAGGGCCCGCAAGCTGGCCCGCAAGCAGGCTCAGCGCGAGGGACTGCTCCCCAAACCCGCTCGCCGCACGTCCCGCTAGGACAGCACTGTCAGTGGCAACCGTCGACCGGCGGTGGCCGGCCGCCGATCTTGCACGCCCGGTTCAGGCCGGGACGCGATGCGTCGGGGCGCGGGCGATCATAAACCCGAACAGGCCCACCCCCAGCACCATACCGACGCCCGCCAGCAGCACCGGCTGGCCCGCCCAAAACCCAATCGAGAAGCCGCTGGCGCCGCAAATCACCGCCGCCACGCAGGCGCGCACCAGCGCCCGCCGCCAGGCCGGGTCCTCTTCCGGCCCGTCGGTCTGACGACCCTCGGCCCGCCTGAGCGCGACCAGCAGTCCAATCAACACCGCCGGTTTGACGAGGTTGGCGAACGCCGGCACCAGATTGCCCGGCGCCAGATTGCCGGCGCCGAAGATCTCCGCAAAATGCACGATCGAGGCGCCGACGCCGAAAACCGTTACCGCCGTGACCGCCGCCTCGCGGAACCCGTCCGAGCGTTCGGCGGCCACCGCGCCGAGAATGCCGAGCGCCAGATTGGCAAACGCCACCTCGAGCTGGAACGGGTTGCCCGCCGGCCAGCCGATGGCCCCGGCGACGTAGTCGGACAGGAACGTGTGGGCGAAGAAGGCCGAAAGCCCGCCGCCGGCCACCCCGACGATGAACATCGGCACCACAAAGGCCTCGAGCCGCCGCGCCGCGCCGAACGCGCTCCTGTCGAAGAGCACCACACCGGCCCCGAGCGCCAGCGGCAGCGCGGTGTAGAGCATCGTTCTGACAAGGAAGTCTTCCATGCGTCTCCCGCGCCGCTGGGGCGAAGGCGCGCACCCAATGCCATCAAGCAGGCACGGTCAAGCGCCAGGCTCCTCCCCGGGCACCCTGCCCAATTTCGGCAATCGCCAGCGGATCGCGACCAACCCAACCCCGACGACCGCCGCCAGCCCGGCGCCGACCAGGAACGGCGCCCCCGGGCCGGCCAGGTCCCACAGAAGCCCGGCCAGCAGGCTCGCCGCGAGCAGCACCAAGCCGGTGAGCATGTTGAACAGGCCGAAGGCCGTTCCCCGCAGCCCGGCCGGTGCGGTGTCGGCCACCAGGCTCGACAGCAGCCCCTGCGTGAAGCCCATGTGCAGCCCCCACAGCAGCACGCCCAGCCCCACCCCGACCAGATCGCTTGAAAGCCCCAGCGCCAGATCGCCGGCAATCAGCAGCGCCAGACCGATGCCGAGCACGCCCAGCCGGTTGACCCGGTCCGACAGCGCCCCGGCCGGGTAGGCCGCCAGCGCGTAGGCGAGGTTCATCACCACCAGCGCCAGCGGCACCAGCATCACCGCCAACCCGACCGATTGCGCCCTGAGCAGCAGGAACGCCTCCGAGAAGCGCGCCAGCGTGTAGACCCCCGCGACGGCGGTCACCAGCCAGAACGGCCAGCCGAACCGGCGCAGTTCGCCCAGGCCAAGCGGCGGCGTGGCCGCGCTCCGGCCGCCGGTGCGGCGCGGCTCCTTCACCGCCACGATCAGCACCCCCACCGAGATGATGGCCGGGATGACCGCGACCCAAAAAACGGCGCGGAAATTGTCGGCGGTCGCCCACATCAGGGCAATCGCCAGCGCCGGCCCCAGGAAGGCGCCGACCGTGTCGAGGGCCTGTCGGAGCCCAAAACTCGCGCCACGCGCCGCGGGCGGCGCCAGATCGGCGACCAGGGCGTCCCGCGGGGCGCCGCGAATTCCCTTGCCGACGCGGTCGATGAACCGCGCCGCCACCAGCCAGCCGACGCTGGTCGCCAGGGGAAAAATCGGTTTGGTCAGGGCCGCCAGCCCGTAGCCGGCGATCGCCAACAACTTGCGCCGCCCCAGCCAGTCGCTGAGCGCCCCCGAAAAGACCTTGGTGATCGCCGCCGTCGCCTCGGCGATCCCCTCGATCACCCCCACCGTCAGCGCCGAGGTCCCCAGGGCCGTGACCAGATAGACCGGCAGCAGGGAGTGGATCATCTCCGAGGAGACGTCCATGAACAGCGACACGAACCCCAGCGCCCAGATGCCGGAAGGAACCGCCCTCAGCCCGCTCGGCGCAACCCCCGGCCCCTGGCGCACCCGCTCAAACCCCCAGCTTGCCCTTCAGGATCTCGTTGACCGCCTGCGGGTTGGCCTTGCCCTGGGTCTCGCGCATCACCTGCCCGACGAACCAGCCGATGAGCGTCGGCTTGGCTTTGGCTTGCTCGACCTTGTCGGGGTTGGCGGCGATGATCTCGTCGACGATCGCCTCGATGGCGCCGGTGTCGGTGAGCTGCGTCATCGAACGCGCCTTGACGATCTGAGCCGGGTCGCCGCCCTCGTCCCAGACGATCTCGAAGAGCTCCTTGGCGATCTTGCCGGAAATCTCCCCGGACCCCATCAGGTCGAGGATCGTGCCGAGCTGGCCGGCGGTGATCGGGCTGTCGGAAATGTCGTGCTCCTCTTTGTTGAGGCGCCCGAACAACTCGTTGATCACCCAGTTGGCGGCCAGCTTGCCGTCGCGGCCCTTGGCCACCGCCTCGAAATAATCGGCCGATGCCCGGTCCGCGACCAGCACGCCGGCGTCGTAGGGCGTCAGCGCGAAGTCGGCGACCAACCGCGCCTGCCGCTCATCGGGCAGCTCCGGCAGGGCGGCGCGGATCTCCTCGACGAAGGCCTCATCGAGGTCCAGCGGCAACAGGTCGGGGTCGGGGAAATAGCGGTAGTCGTGCGCCTCCTCCTTGGTCCGCATCGGGCGCGTGTGGCCGTGCTTGGGATCGAACAGCAGCGTCTCCTGCTCGACCGTGCCGCCGTCCTCGATCAGATCGACCTGCCGCCGCGCCTCGTACTCGATCGCCTGGCCGGCGAAGCGCACCGAATTGATGTTCTTGATCTCGCAGCGGGTATTGAACGCGCCGCCCGGACGGCGCACCGAGACGTTGATGTCGGCGCGCATGGAGCCCTCCTCCATGTTGCCGTCGCAGGTCCCAAGATACCTCAGGATCGTGCGGAGCTTGCTCAGATACGCTTTGGCCTCGTCGGCCGACCGCAAATCCGGCTTGCTCACGATCTCCATCAGCCCCACCCCGGCGCGGTTGAGATCGACGTAGGAGTTTTCCGGGTGCTGGTCGTGGATCGACTTGCCGGTGTCCTGCTCCAGATGCAGCCGTTCGATCCCGATTTCGATCTCGCCGTCCTCGCCCATGTCGACGATGACGGTGCCCTCCCCGACGATCGGCTCGAGATACTGCGAGATCTGATAGCCCTGCGGCAGGTCGGGATAGAAGTAGTTCTTGCGGTCGAACACCGAATGCAGGTTGATCTTGGCCTTCAGCCCCAGCCCGGTCCGGACCACCTGGCGCAGGCATTCCTCGTTGATGACTGGCAGCATCCCCGGCATCGCCGCGTCGACGAAGCTGACATTTTCGTTCGGCGGCTTGCCGAACGCGGTCGACGCCCCCGAGAACAGCTTGGCGGCGGAAATGACCTGGGCGTGCACCTCCATGCCGATGACGACTTCCCAGTCGCCGCTCGCGCCCTGGACGAAGGTCTTCGGATTGGGCGTTCGGGCATCGACGAGACTCATCGGTGGCCGGATCCCGAATACCGGCGAAAGGTCGCGAAAGATCGGCGCATTTCGCGCGACATTCGGCGAAGATTCCGTGGAGATTCCGCGGAGATTCGTGGATGTTTCGTGGCTATAGCCGGGCCTCCTTGGGCACCAGCGCCAGGGGTTTGACCATCCGGACCTTTTCGACGCTCATCTGCCCGGTGCGCGTAAAGGACTGGCCCCGTTGGGTGATTTCGTATCCGGCCCGTTCGTAGAAGCGGATCGCGTCGGCATGCGCGGCGATCGTGTCGAGAACGGCGCGCCGGTGCCCGGAGGCACACATGTCCGCCTCGAGCTGCCGCAGCAGGGTGGAGCCGATGCCCTCGCCCTGCGTCGACGGGGCCACCCAGATATACGGAACGTAGTTCGCCTCGCGCGCCGCCCAGCCGGCCAGGTCGCCGTCCTTTTCGGCGACGGTCAGCCGATCCAGGGCGCCGATGCAGTACAGCACCAGTTCGGCCTTCATCTTCTCGCGCCTCAGGCGCCCGTCCCGGAAGAAGTGCATGAGCGAGGCTTCCCAGGCGTCGAAAGCCAGCATGCCCAGCCGTGCGGTTTCTGCGATGTGAGCAGGTCTTAGTGTGAGCTGCGCAACCATTGTCCTTCAGCCCTCTGCATGTCGTGCGGCGATGATGCCCTTTTCGTAATTGACGTTCCAGTCGATCAGCGTACGCCAGACAAGTTCGGCCTGATCGGGATCGAGGCGGCCGGCGCGCGCGCGTTCGCGCACCCTGGCGATGATCCGCTCCACCCGTTCGGGGTCGTAGGCCTCGTCCTCCTGGTCCTTGAGATCGGCGATGCGGTGCACATAGGCATGGCGCTCGGCGAGCAGCGTAATGAGCGCCTGGTCGATGCGATCGATTTCCGCCCTGACCTCGGCCTTGGTCTGGCACTGGCCGGGCGGTTTGGCGCTGACGGTGGAGGGTTGTGGCCGGTTCATGGAAATCCAGATTAGGCCGGCCGATGGCCGCCGCCTAGCCCCCTATCGGCGTCCGCCGCCGGACTGTGGCGTTTGCGCACCGGGTGCGGCGATCAGTCGCCGCCGCCGGTCAGCTTCTCGGCGATGAACTGCCACTCCTCACCCACCGAGGCGGTCTGCCGCCGCTCCCCGCAGCGCCGGTACCAGTAGTCGGAATTGCCGAAGTCCGCCTCGATCCAGTGCGCGAGCGCGTGCACCCAGTCGAAGTCGTGCCTGCCCTCCTCGAGTTGGCACAACCGATGCGCCTCCTCCCATTCCGGCCCCATCTTCAGCCCCCCCTTTTTGAGCCACCACAGGGCTTGCAGCGGGGCGGCGAGCCCGTCCGGCGGGCGCGACTGGTCGAAGGCGTTCAAACGGTCGTCCATCGGTTCATATCCACCACTTTGTCGGCGCGAAGTCCATGCCGCGCGAGGTCTCGATCACCCGGGCGGCGGCGAACAGCGTCTCCTCGTCCCAGGGCCGGCCGATCACCTGCAGCCCCAGCGGCAGCCCCTCGGCGCTCCGCCCCGCCGGCACCGATATTCCCGGCAGCCCCGCCATGTTGACGGTCACCGTGAAGATGTCGTTGAGGTACATCTTGACCGGGTCGGCATGCATGTCCTGCTCGGCGATCCCGAACGCCGCCGACGGCGTCGCGGGGGTGACGATGGCGTCGACGCCGTCCGCGAACGCTTCCTCGAAGTCCCGCTTGATCAGGGTCCTGACACGCTGCGCCCGCTTGTAGTAGGCGTCGTAGTAGCCGGCGCTGAGCACATACGTCCCGATCATCACCCGCCGCTTGACCTCGCGGCCGAACCCTTCGGCCCGGGTCAGCTCGTACATGTCGAGAAGATCCTCGCCGGTGACCCTGAGCCCGTATTTGACCCCGTCGTAGCGGGCCAGGTTCGACGACGCCTCCGCGGGCGCCACGATGTAGTAGGCGGGCAGCGCGTATTTGGTGTGCGGCAGCGAGATGTCCCTGATGGTGGCGCCCGCCGCCTCGAGCCATTTCAGCCCCTCGGCCCACAGCGCCTCGATCTCCGCCGGCATCCCCTCCATGCGGTATTCGGCCGGCACCCCGATGGTCAGCCCCCTGACGCCCCGTTCGACGGCGGCGGCGAAATCCGGCACCTCAAGATCGGCGCTCGTCGAATCCATCGGGTCGAACCCCGCCATCGAGGTCAGCAGGATCGCCGCGTCCTCGACCGAGCGGGCGATCGGCCCGGCCTGGTCGAGCGAGGAGGCGAAGGCGACGATCCCCCAGCGCGAGCAGCGCCCGTAGGTCGGCTTGATCCCCACCGTCCCGGTGAAGGCCGCGGGCTGACGGATCGAGCCGCCCGTATCGGTCGCCGTCGCGCCGGCGCAAAGCCATGCCGCCACGGCCGCCGCCGAGCCCCCCGAGGAGCCGCCCGGCACCAGATCCTTGTTGGAACCCGCCGCCCGCCACGGGTTGACCGCCGGGCCGTAGTACGAGGTCTCGTTGGACGAGCCCATGGCGAACTCGTCCATATTGAGTTTGCCGAGCATCACCGCCCCGTCCGCCCACAGACGGGCGGTGACGAAGGACTCGTACTCGGGCTTGAAGCCGTCGAGGATGTGGCTGCCGGCCTGGGTGTGCACGCCCTGGGTCGCGAAGAGGTCCTTGACCCCGATCGGCACCCCCTCGAGCGCCCCGCCTTCGCCCTTGGCGAGCTTTTCGTCGCTCGCCTTCGCCATTTCGCGTGCCTGCTCCTGGGTCACCGCCACATAGGCGTTGAGCGCCGGCGCCTGCTCGATGGCATCGAGATAGGCGTCGGCCACTTCGCGGGCCGAGAACGACTTCGCCCGCAACCCGTCGCGGGTCGCCGCCAGGCTCAGTTGCGTTAGATCGTTCATTGCCTTGCTCCGCCCGCGCGCTTCACAGCGTTCGCTCGTAGAAGATCGAGCTTGCGTCTTCGGGATAGTCCAGCACCGGCCCGCAGCGCTGAAACCCGCCGCGTTCGAACAGGCGCCAGGCCTCCGGATGGTGGCGGCCCGTCTTGAGCACGATGCGAGAGAGCCCCTCGGCCCGGGCCTGATGCACGATGGCGTCGAGGATCGCCCGTCCGGCGCCCTGCCCCCGCACATGCGGCCGCGCATAGACCGCCTTGATTTCGCCGACCGGCCCGTGCCGCTTCATCGCGCCCAGCCCCACCGGGGCCCCCTCGGCGTCGCGGGCGACGAACACCGTGCTCGTGATGTCGGCAAGCTCCTCGGGCGTGAGGCCGGCGATCGCCTCGCCCGGCGCGTGCTCAGCGAGATAGGTCTCGAATTCGTCAAGCATCTCGCGCACCTGCCCGCCCCGCGCCGACTCCTGAGCCACCGTGAGGTCCATCGACGCCTATTCCACAACCTTCGGCACCACGAAGAAATTGTCTTCGCTCTGCGGGGCGTTGGCGACGATCTTGTCGGCGTGGCCGCCGGCGGTGACCTTGTCGGCACGCCGGCGCAGCTTCATCGGCGTGACCGAATTCATCGGCTCGACACCCTCGATATCGACCTCGTTGAGCTGCTCGACGAAGCCCAGGATGCCGTTGAGCTCGTCGGCCAGCCCCTCGATGTCGTTGGTGTCGATGCGGATGCGGGCCAGCCGCCCGATGCGGCGCACGGTGTCGGCGTCAACCGCCATTCATCGCTCCCAAGGCCTCATGGAAATGCCGGAGCGCTTGTACCAGCGGCCCCCCGCTTCCACAACCGCGCCGGCCCCGATCAGGCTTCGAGCGCCAGCCCGGCTTCGAGCACCTGCACCGGGCTCGCCCCGGCGGCGCTGGCGGTGGTCGCAAACTGATCGTCGGTGAGGCCCTCGGCGGCGAGCGCGATCAGCTTGGGCCGCGCCACCATGGCCAGCGCGTTGACGCCCCTGGCCACCATTTCCGGCGCCCCGTAGACGACCACAACCGCGTCGTCGGCGAACCGGCCCCACCCCTTGAGCCCCGCCGGTGCAATGATGACCGGGCCTTCCTCCGCCTCGTCGACGATGAGCCCCTCATCGCCGACCGCGAGCAGTTCGACGATCGTCTCCCCGCTCTGGTCGACCAGCCGCTCGGGCATCCGGGATTGCCAGCTTTGAGGATCGATGACCGGATACTCCGAAATCCCGTCCTCGAGATCGACCAGGTGGTCGGCGGCGGCGACGAGCTCGGCATGGTCGACGCCGGCCGGCGCCCGGTCCGGGCTGGTCACGATGATCCGCCCGCCGAGATAAAGCCGGAAGGTCGAGCCGCCGAACCAGGTCAGCCGCATCGTTCCTGTCCGCCCGCGATTGCCTCGCCTGCCGCTTTCGTCCTATGCGATGCCACCGCCCGCTCCGCTCACCTCATTTTCCGTGCACGATAGTCCCAGATGGCCCAACCACCAAAGCCCAATCCCGCCCCGAACGTGACCGACAAGCTGCCGGCGGTGGGTCGGGTGATGGGGCTGGACCTGGGGACCCGCACCATCGGCGTCGCCCTCTCCGACACCCGCCAGACGACCGCCACGCCGCTGGAGACGATTGCGCGCACCAAATTCACCGCCGACGCGGCGCGCCTGCTCGACCTCGCCGCCGCTCACGAAGTCGCCGGGTTCGTCCTCGGCCTGCCGCTCAACATGGACGGCTCCGAAGGCCCGCGCGCCCAGTCGGTTCGCGCCTTCGCCCGCAACCTCGCGCAACGCTCGGAACTGCCGATCGCCTTCTGGGACGAGCGGCTTTCCACCCAGGCGGTCACGCGCACGCTTCTGGAAGCCGATCTCAGCCGCGCCCGCCGCGCCGCGCTCGTCGACAAGCTGGCCGCCGCCTACATCCTGCAGGGTGCGCTCGACCATCGCGCGCAGGCCCGGGCCAAAGGAAACGCCGAGGGACAGGCCAAGCGAAATCAGGGCCCGTCTTCACGCTGATCGAGCTTTTTTCTTGAGCCGCCCGGTCGGTTGGGCTACATCGCGCCCGATCCGCCTCGGAACGAGGTTCATGGCAGCCCGCAAGCCGCGCACCCGCACTTCCGCCGCCTCGGGCGCTTCGGCGCCGGCCCCGCCGCCTTTCAATCACCGGCATCTTCTGGGAATCGGCCAGCTCGACCGCGCCGAAATCACCGGCCTGCTCGACCGTGCCGAGGCGATGGTCGAGGTCTCCCGACGGCCCAACAAGCACCTCGAACGCCACGCCGGGCGGACCCAGATCAACCTCTTCTTCGAAGCCTCGACGCGCACCCAGGCGAGTTTCGAGATCGCCGGCAAGCGGCTGGGATGCGACGTGGTCAACATGGCCGTGCGCACCTCCTCGATGAACAAGGGCGAGACCCTGATCGACACCGTGGCGACGCTGAACGCGATGCAGCCGGACGTCATCGTGGTGCGCCACTCGGCGGCCGGGGCGGTCGAGCTGTTGTCGCAGAAGGTCGGCTGTTCGGTGGTCAACGGCGGCGACGGGGCGCACGAGCATCCCACCCAGGCGCTGCTGGATGCGCTGACCATTCGCCGCCACAAGGGGCGCCTGGACGGGCTCACCGTCGCCATTTGCGGCGATATCGCCAATTCCCGCGTCGCCCGTTCGAACCTCCTGCTGCTGGGCGCCATGCAGGCGCGGACCCGGGTCGTCGCCCCGGCGACGCTCCTGCCCCGCGGCATCGAGACGTTGGCCGGCGAGGTTTTCACCGACATGGCGGCGGGGCTCGCCGGCGCCGACGTGGTGATGATGCTGCGCCTTCAGTCCGAGCGGGCGACCGGCAAGCTCGTTCCCTCGGTTCGCGAGTACTATCGCTTCTACGGGCTCGACGAGGAGAAACTGGCGGCCGCCAAACCGGACGCGATCGTGATGCATCCGGCGCCCATGAACCGCGGCGTGGAAATCGACCCGATGGTCGCCGACGGACCGCGCTCGGTGATCGAGGAGCAGGTGGAGATGGGAGTGGCGGTCAGGATGGCGGTGCTGGACGCGCTTCTGACCCGGCGGGAAGAACATGGATAGCCCGCGCGTCATCGAGAACGCCCGTCTCATCGACCCGGCCAGCGGCCGCGACGAGCCCGGCGCGGTGCTCATCGAGAACAAGCGCATCGCCGAAATCGCCACCGGCGCAGCCCCGGGCGTTCCCGAAGGCGCCGAACGGATCGACGCCGGCGGACTTGTCCTGGCCCCCGGTCTCGTCGATCTGAGGGTGTTCACCGGCGAGCCGGGACACGAATACCGCGAAACCCTGGCCTCGGCGGCCGATGCCGCCGCCGCCGGCGGAGTCACGACGTTCCTCTTGATGCCCGACACCGACCCGGTGATCGACGAGACGGCGCTTGTCGACTACGTCATCCGCCGGGCCCGCGGCATCTCGAAGATCCGCATCTATCCCGCCGCCGCCCTGACCAAGGGTCTCAGGGGCGAGGAAATCACCGAATTCGGGCTCCTCAAGGAAGCCGGCGCCCGGGCGCTGACCGAAGGCCGCACCAGCCTCGCCGATGCGGGGCTTCTCCGCGCCGCCCTCACCTACGCGAA
>Ga0307436_1000908_pt1 | contig 13654 bp, 15 predicted proteins | sample SalMarWE160440MG_FD_202513 | JGI IMG/M metagenome (GOLD analysis project Ga0307436, IMG submission 202513) | Salt marsh sediment microbial communities from the Plum Island Ecosystem LTER, Massachusetts, United States - WE1604-40 | ecosystem: Environmental > Aquatic > Marine > Intertidal zone >...
ATAAGCCTCCAGCATGCGCGCCATCTCGTCGATATCCTTCTTCATCGCCTCTACTTCCGGCGAGTCGCCGATCAGGGCGAGCTCGAGCTTGAAGCGCGTGAGCACGGTGCGCAGGTCGTGGCTGACGCCGGCCAGCATCGCCGTGCGCTGTTCAAGCGAGCGCTCGACGCGGGTCTTCATCTCGATGAAGGCGTTCGCCGCGCGCCGCACCTCACGCGCGCCGCGCGGGCGGAAGTTCGGCACTTCGCGGCCCTTGCCGAAGCTTTCGGCCGCGTCGGCCAGCCGCAGGATCGGCTTGATCTGGTTGCGCAGGAAGATGATGGCGACGAACAGCAGCACGCCTGAGGTGCCCACCATCCAGAACAGAAAGATCTGCGCGTTCGAGGCATAGGCCGCGCTGCGGCGCGCAAACACCCGCATCACCGTGTCGTCGAGCTGGATGCGGATCTCGACCAGCGCCGACTTGCCGACGGTATCGATCCAGAACGGCCTGCCGATTTGCTTGCGCAATTGGTTGGACAGCGCGGAATCGAGCAGCGAAAAGAACGGCTTCGGTCCCGGCGGCGGCAGGTCGCCGAGTGGGAGGAAATCGACCACTAGGCCGAGGCGTTCCTGCGCGATGCGCTTGATTTGGGCGCGGTCGACGTCCTGCGGATAGCCGCGGTAGACATCGATCAGCGCGGCGATATCCTGCACCACGCCGGCCGACAGCCGCTGCGTGACCTCGTTCCATTGACGCTCCACGAACACGAAGGCGAGCACCGATTGCAGGATCACCATCGGCACGATGATGATGAGCAGCGCGCGCGCGTAGAGACCCTTCGGCATCACGCTGTTGAGCCAGCGGCTCATCCGCCGCCAGCCGTCGTGGACCTGGCCGAACCCTCTGCGCACGACGCGCACTGCGGCAATGCCGCCGAGGCGCAATAGCGCCGTCCGGACCGCAGCGATGCTGGTGTCGAGGCTGGTCATATCACCAGCCGGTAGCCGATGCCGCGCACGGTCTGCACGTAAAGCGGATTGGCGGGATTGCGCTCGATCTTGCGCCGCAGCCGGTTGACCAGCACGTCGACGGCGCGCTCGCTCACCGTGCCGCCGTTGCCGGCGAGGTCCATGCGCGAAACGGTTTCTCCCGGCGTGGCGGCAAGGATGCGCAGCATCTCGCGCTCGCGGTCGGTGAGTTTGATGGTCTTCTCGCCCTTGCGCAATTCGCCGCGCGCCAGATGATAGACGAACGGGCCGAAGCGCACCGATTCCGCCGGGCTTGCCGCGGCCGGTTGCGCGCGCTTGAGGATGTTGGCGATGCGCAGCGACAATTCGCGCGGCTCGAACGGTTTGGACAGGTAATCGTCGGCACCCATCTCAAGACCCTTGATGCGGCTCTCGGCGGCATCGCGCGCGGTGAGCATCAGGATCGGCACGGTGGAGGTGCCGCGCAGCGCCTTGGCGAAATCGAAGCCGGATTCACCCGGCATCATCACGTCGAGAATGAGCAGGTCGAAGCTCAGGCTTTTCAACTTGGCACGCGCGTCCGCCGCTGTATCGGCGGTGGTCACGCGATAGCCCTCGCCGGTGAGGAAGCGCGACAGCAGGTCGCGAATGCGGCGGTCATCGTCGACGATCAAGAGATGCGGCGCATCATCCGCGAGCGTGTCTGGTAGTGCCATCGCGCGTTAACCCCGCGGTTTGGCGGCGCGATCGGCACGCGCGATCAGCCGCAGCACGCCCTCGCGATTGTCGGCATCGATCATGGCGGTGAGGAAACGGCGCGCCGCTTCGTGCGCGCCGTGGCCGAGCTCGCCGAAGGCGCGGTTGATGCGCTCGGTCTGTAGCCCCGCCAGCTTGAGCGCCAGCGCCTCGCCTTTCGGCGTCACATAGAGCAGGCGTTGGCGGCGGTCCTGCGCACCCTCCTTCTGCACCACGTAGCCCTGGTCGACCAGCTGCTTGAGCACTCGGCCGAGCGACTGCTTGGTAATGTTGAGGATGTCGAGCAGGTCGGCGACTTTCATGCCGGGATTGCGGTTGACGAAATGCAGAACCCGGTGATGGGCGCGGCCGAAGCCGAGCTTGCTCAGCACCTCGTCCGGATCGCCGACGAAATCGCGGTAGGCGAAGAACAACAGCTCGATAATGTCCCACACCGGTTCTGCCGGGGCTGGCGACGTCATCGGGCGCTCGGCCGGGCCGCTGGCCGTCTCAGCGGTTTTGGCGCTCAGTTTTATGTCAGCCATATTGACATATTTTGGTCTTATGTTACAAAAACGCTGCCGAGGACGAAAGGATCGTGCCGAAACGGCCCTTTCTTTGCGCAATGTGCCTGCGGGGCGGTGATAGGGCCGGTCCGGACCCATTCATACCGGGTGTTGCCCCCGGACGCAAAGTGTTGGAATAGGCACGGAAAATACGCCATCAAGGCGGCAAGCCGGCTGCCAAGGCCGAGGGGCAGAAGGAGGCAAGGAGGAAGCCATGGCTGCGCAGTCCTATGACCGGCTCGAAGGAGTCATCTGGTACGACGGCAAGCTGGTGCCGTGGGATCACGCCACCCTGCACGTGCTCAGCCACGGCCTGCACTATGGCAGCTGCGTGTTCGAGGGCGAGCGCGCCTATGGCGGCCAGATCTTCAAGTGCACCGAGCATTCGGAGCGGCTCAAGCGCTCGGCCAATATCCTCGACTTCGAGATCCCCTATTCGGTCGCCGAGATCGACGCCGCCAAGAAGCTGGTGCTGGAGAAGAACGGCAAGAAGGAAGCCTATGTGCGCCCGGTGGCCTGGCGCGGCTCCGAAATGATGGGCGTCTCGGCCCAGAACAACACCATCCACCTCGCTATCGCGACTTGGGAATGGCCGAGCTATTTCGATCCCGAGCAGCGGCTGAAAGGCATCCGGCTCGACCTCGCCGACTACCGCCGGCCTGATCCGAAGACCGCGCCGGTCAAGGCCAAAGCGGCCGGCCTCTATATGATTTGCACCATCTCCAAGCACGCCGCCGAGCGCAAAGGCTATGCCGACGCCATGATGCTGGATTGGCAGGGCCGCGTCGCCGAATGCACCGGGGCCAATATCTTCTTTATCAAGGACGGCAAGATCCACACGCCGATCGCCGACTGCTTCCTCGACGGCATCACGCGGCAGACGGTGATCGGGCTGGCGCGCAAGCGCGGCATCGAGGTGGTCGAGCGCCGCATCCTGCCCGACGAGCTCAACGATTTCTCCGAGTGCTTCATCACCGGTTCGGCGGCGGAGGTGACCCCGGTGTCGGAGATCGCCCAGTGGAACTTCAACCCGGGCGGCGTCACCAAGACCTTGATGGACGACTACACGGCGGAAGTGAAGCCGAAGGCTCACGCGGCGTGACGCTCACTCCGCCCGCTTCGGCTCCTGCGGCCGCAACACCGTCACGTAGCGCACGCGATAACGCGCGACGAAGCGGTCCATACGTTCATCGACAACCCGGTGATGGCTTTCGGAGGCGTGCCGCAACAGCAGCGCGCCATTGCGCGCGAAGGCGACGAAGCCGGCGTGGAAATAATCCAAATCCGGCTGATGGCTGACAAAGCCGACGATGTCGCCGCGATCCAGCATCGGCTTGTTGGCAATGAAAGCGGCGCGCGGGATGACGGTCATTACGAAACGCCGCCGGCTCAGGCCCTTTTGTGAATCGACGGTTTTCTTGATCTCGACCGCGCCGGGCATGGTGATCCAGCGGCAGATTCCATTATCGACATTGTGCTGGCACCATTCGAAAAAATAATGATTGCGCTCGCGCCACTCGACCACGCCGTTGTGGTAGCGGATTTTCTTGAGCACGGTCTCGAAGTCGCCGAGGTTGCGGGCGATGGCTGCGGCCAGCACCGTTTCGCAAAAAGTGACGCAATCGAAACCGTCATCGCGCACCACGAATTTCTCCGGCCGACGCGGGCCGCCAATCAGCGTGTAGCCGAGATAGCGCGTGCCGCGCAGCGCGGCGGAGATGAAATCGATCCGCTGCGAAATCTGCTGGTAGGCCCTCGCCTGATAGATCAGCCGCTCGATATGCGTTTCGCGGGCCGCGGCCTGCCGCGCGCCGGCCGCCACGGCGGCGCCCGCAGCGAGCAGGCGCAACACGTCCCGGCGGCTGGCAAATGAATCGCGCGTCATGCATGCATCCTGCCGCGGCCGGCTGTGCGGTCAATCCCGTATCACCACCAGGCGATCGGCGCCGGATTCCGCGCCCCATACTTCGCCCGGGCGGCCGTTGAGCTGGCGCACGTCGGCGCGCCGCCGGTTGCTCGGAAAGCTCTCGAACTTCTCGCTCGCCGGATCGAAACGCACCACCGCGTTGGCGGACCAATCGCTGAGCCAAACCTTGTCCTTGTCGTCGACATAGACCGCGTAGCAGCCTTGTTTGCTCTTCGGCAGGCTCCACACTTTCCAGACCTTGGCGATCGGATCGTAGCGGCCGACATCGCCGGTGTTCCAGAAGCTCACCCACAGCTGACCCTTGGAGTCGGACCAGATGCGGCGCGGGCCGACGCCGGGCTTGGGCGGCGGCACCATTAGCGCATCGCCGCTCACGGTATCGATCTTGGCGACGTAGTCGCCGGCGAGCGAGGCGTACCAGACTTCGCCGTTCGGCGTGGTGGCGATGCCGTAGGGGCCGACGCCCTTGGGCGCCTTCCAGGCGTCGACCTTGCCGGTCGCTGGATCGACGCGGCCATAGACGCCGTTCTGGCCGGTGAACCAGAGCACGCCTTTGCGGTCGAAGGTCGCGGTGTTGAGATTGGCGTCGGGGAAATTTTTCGGCAGCGGATAAAGCTTCACGGCCTTGGTCGCCGGATCGACGCGCGCGATCGCGTTCTGCCCGCTGTCGGTTACCCAGGCGGCGCGGTCGGGTCCGATGATCACGCCGTGCGGCGCGGAGTTGGTCCCGAGCGCGAACTGGGTTGCCTTGCCGGTCTTGGGATCGAGTACGCCGATCGCGCCCTGATGCTGCGCGGTATACCAGACACTGCCGTCGGGCGCCGGCGCCACGTCGTGCGGATGGGCGCCGCGCGGCACCGGGTAATAGGAAACATCGGCGGCTGCCGCGCGGCCGAACGCAAGCGCCAGCAGCGCCGCCGCGAAGATTATGGTTGTGCGGGCGCTCATTCCACCGCTTGCTTACGGCGCGGTGTGCGCCAACGCTCGGCTGCCGCGTCGTCGGTTGCCTTCGCGTCAACCCAAGTCTTGGTGATTGTTTTTCCGCTCGCCTTTTCGACCTGCTTCCAGAACGGCGCGCGGGTCTTCAGATAGTCCATCAGAAATTCGGCCGCGGCAAAGGCCGCCTGGCGGTGGGCGGAGGCGGTGACCACCATCACGATGTCCTCGCCGGGCTCGATGCGGCCGTAGCGGTGAATCACGGTGACGCCGGCCAGCGGCCAGCGCCCGATGGCCTCGGCAACGTGACGCTCGATCTCGGCTTCCGCCATGCCGGGATAGTGCTCCAGCGTCAGCGCGGCAATCGGCTCGCCCGCTTCGTCGCCGCGGCAGATGCCGGTAAAGGTGACCACGGCGCCGACGTCGGCGCGGCCGCGCGACAACTTCGCCGCTTCCACGGCGACGTCGAACGGCTCGCGCTGCAGAAGCACGGTCGATTTGGCGTTCATGGCCATTAATCTAGTGCAGTTTTGGCCCGGTTGGAATTGCGGCCGTCTTTGACCCTACCCGCCCGTCATCGGCGGGAAAAAGGCGATTTCGGAGGCGGCCCGGACCGGGGCGCCGGGCTGAACATGGTTGCGGTCGATGGCGACGCGGATCACCTTGGGGTTTTCGAAGGCGTGGGCATATTCTTCGCCGCGCCCGGCCAGCCATGCCATCAGCTCACCCACGGTGGCAACGCCGGCCGGAATCTCGACGTCTTCCTCCGGCTTGCCGACCCGCTCGCGCACCCAGGCGAAATAGCGAAGCTTAATGGTCATTCTTCAATCATATAGCGCAGGCCGGCGCGCATATAGTCATAACCGGTGTAGAGCGTGAGCAGCGCCGACAGCCACAGCAGCAAGATGCCGGCCTGGGTGATGCCCGGCACCAGGCGGTCGCCGGCCTCGCCGGCGATCAGGAAGCCGATGGCCACCATCTGCCCGGTGGTTTTCCACTTGGCGAGCCGCGTCACCGGCACGCTGACGTGCAACTCGGCGAGATATTCGCGCAGGCCCGACACCAGGATCTCGCGGCAGAGGATGACGACGGCGGCAAGCAGCGTCCAGCCGCGGATGGTCTCCTCGGCCGCCAGCATCAACAGGCACGAGGCCACCAACAGCTTGTCGGCGATCGGATCGAGCATGCGGCCGAGCGAGGAATGCTGCTCCCACATGCGGGCGAAATAGCCGTCGAGGACGTCGGTGACGCCGGCGGCGATGAAGATCGCGAGCGCCACCCAGCGCAGCCACAGGGCGCCGCCGATGATGCTCTGCCAATACAACAGCGCCACCACCACCGGCACGGCAGCGATGCGGCCGTAGGTCAAAATGTTCGGCAACGCCAGCGGGCGCGCCGGCAGCCGCGTGGAACTTAGGGTGTTCATGAGGGGACAAGGAACACCCCGGCTGCGGCAAGGTCAACCGCCGGCCGTTCCCAACTCCCGCTGATTATTGGATCGGCGGCTTGGGCAAGCGGCTTTTGCCCGGTTCCACGACGAAAGTCTGATCGAGTGAATACCATTCCCCTTGAACGTCCGGCGCCGGCGCCGCCCCGTCGTGGCGGACATAGTTCCCGACCAGCGCGCGGGTGACGCCGAACTGCACGTCGCTGTCGAGCCGCGCGTCGTCATTAACGTAGACCTGCGAGATCAGGGTCTTGAAGCCGTGCTTGAAGATGAGGAAGTGCAGGTGGGCGGGACGGTAGTGGTGGCGCCCGGTGGCGCGCACCAGGTCGCCGACCGGGCCGTCGATCGGGATCGGATAGCCGGCCGGCTTCACGCTGCGGAAGCTGAAATGCCCTCGCGCGTCCGTCATAAACTTGCCGCGCAGGTTCATCTCCGCCTGCTTGGGGTCCTGCTGCTCGTAGAAGCCCTCCGGCGATGAATGCCAGACGTCGACCTCGGCGCCTTCGATCGGCTTGCCGTGGGTATCCTTGATCCAGCAATCGACGAACAGCGCCGGGCCCGGCGTGGGCGAGCGCACGATCGAGGCGCCGCTTTCGGTGCGCGACGAGTTCATGCGCCAGAACGGGCCGAGCAGATTGGCGGTGGTTTCGGTCTGGCCTTTGTTGCCGTTGTTGAGCAGGCAGATCAGCGTCGAGAAGCCGAGCGAGCCCGACATCAGCACGGCTTCGTTGTGGGTGTCGGTGGTCTTTTGCCCAAGCCCGACGACGTATTGCACCGCCTGCTCGAACTCCTCCTCGGTGAGATGCACCTCGCGCGCAAACGCATGCAGATGCTTGACCAGCGCGGTGAGGATTTCGCGCAGGCGCGGATCCGCCGCATTCTTGAAGGCGTCCAGCACTGCGTCGGTGACATCTTCCTGCCGCTGGATGATCATTCGTTTCTCCTCGCTCATTCTTCCCGCTGTCATGCGCGGGCTTGACCCGCGCGTCCATGATGAGTTTCGGCTCGGCTAAGCCTTACGTCAGTCTGAGTTCGCCGCAAAGCTTCATGGATTGCATCAGAACTCGGGCTTGCCCGAGTTCTGCACTGTTTAATGCCGCAAGTCGGGTAAACCCGACTTGCGGTGTCAAGCCCGGCAATGACCGCGAGGAGATGTCACTGGGCCTGTTCGTGGAAGAACTCATATATCTTTCGCGCGGTCTCCGCGTTAATTCCAGGCACCTGGGCGAGGTCGGGCAGACTCGCCCGCTCGATCGCTTTCAGGGTGCCGAAATGGCGCAATAGCGCGCGCTTGCGGGTGGGGCCTATCCCGGTAATTTCCTGCAAGCCGGCCTCACGGATATCCTTTTTGCGCCGCGTGCGGTGCGAGCCGATGGCAAAGCGGTGTGCCTCGTCCCGCAAGCGCTCGATGAAATAGAGCAAGGGATCGCGCGGCGGCAGCTTGAAGGGCGCGCGACCGGCCATAAAGAAGGTCTCGCGCCCGGCGTCGCGGTCCGGTCCCTTGGCGACCGCAATGAGCGGCACGTCGGTGACGCCCAGGCCGGCCAGCGTCTCCTGCGCAGCGCCGAGCTGCCCCTGCCCGCCGTCGATCAGCACCAGATCGGGCCAGGGTTGCTCGTCGTCTGGATGCACCTCGCCGCTCTGCTCGGCGGCAATCGCATCGTCGAGGCTCGGCCGCGGCGCCTCCGCCAGCAGCCGCTTGAACCGGCGCTGAAGTACCTCGCGCATCATGCCGAAATCGTCGCCGGGCGCGAGCTCCTCGGAGCGGATGTTGAACTTGCGGTACTGATTCTTGCGGAAGCCCTCCGGCCCGGCAACGATCATGGCGCCGACCGGATTGCTGCCGGCGATGTGGCTGTTGTCGTAGACCTCGATGCGGCGCGGCGCCCGTAGCAGTCCAAAAGTCTCGGTCAGCCCGCTCAACAATTTCTGTTGCGATGAGGTGTCGGCGAGCTTGCGCGCGAGCGCCTCGCGCGCATTGGCGAGTGCGTGCGCAACCAGTTCCTTGCGCTCGCCGCGCTGCGGCACGCCAACCTCGACCTTGCGCCCGCTCTTGGCGCTGAGCGCTTCGGCCAGCAGCGCGCGTTCCGCGAAATCGTGCGACACCAGAATGAGGCGCGGCGGCGGCTTGTCGTCATAGAACTGCGCCAGGAATGCGCTCAGCACCTCGCCGGGACTGAATGCGCGGTCGGCTTTCGGAAAATAGGCGCGGTTGCCCCAGTTCTGCCCGGTGCGGAAGAAAAACACCTCGACGCAGGAATAGCCGCCGGCCTGATGCACGGCGAACACGTCGGCTTCCTCGATGCTGCGCGGATTGATGCCCTGGTGCGACTGGATCGCCGACAACGCCGACAGCCGGTCGCGATAGACCGCCGCGTGTTCGAAATCCATTGCCGCCGAGGCCCTGTCCATTTCGCGGCCCAGGTCCTTTTGCACTGACCGGCTGCGGCCGGAGAGGAATTCATTGGCCTCGCGCACCAGCTGCGAATAGCCGGCAAAGTCGATCTCGCCGGTGCAAGGCGCCGAGCAGCGCTTGATCTGATAGAGCAGGCACGGCCGCGTGCGCGCCTCGAAGAAACTGTCCGAGCAGGAGCGCAGCAGAAACGCGCGCTGCAACGCATTGATGGTGCGGTTGACCGCGCCGGCCGAAGCGAACGGGCCGTAATAGTGCCCTGCCCGCGTGCGCGCGCCGCGATGCTTGAGGATTTGCGGCGCCCAGTGGTCCGAGGTGATCAAGATATAGGGAAACGACTTGTCGTCGCGCAGCAGCACGTTGAAGCGCGGGCGCAGGCGCTTGATCAGGTTGGCTTCCAGCAGCAGCGCCTCGGTCTCGGTCTTGGTGGTGACGAATTCCATCGTCACCGTAGCCGCGATCATGCGCGCGATGCGGGCGTCGTAGGCGGTTGGCCGCGCGTAATTGGTGACGCGCTTCTTGATGTTCTTGGCCTTGCCGACATAGAGCACCGCGCCCTTGCCGTCGATCATGCGATAGACGCCGGGCGACGACGGCGCATGCTTGACGGCACGCGCGATCGCCGCGCGGCCGGCTTTGAGCGTGCCGGGGGCCGCTTCCTCCGCATCCTGCTCGGGCAGCGAGGAGTCTTCATCCTCCTCGCGCAGCTCGCTTTCTGGATCGATGTCTTTTTGAGTGCCGTTCATGGGGCAAACATAATCAGTATGCGCGCCCGCGCTACTCGGCCACGTCGCTGTCGAGGGTACGCCAGGCCAGATGCTGGCCGCCGTCGACCGCAATGGTGACGCCGGTGACACTTGTTGCCTGCGCGAGATAAAGCACCGCCGCCGCGACGTCCTCCGGGCCCGGCCCCTTTCCCAGCGGCAGGCTTGCCGCCTGCCCGGCGAACTGTGCCTCCGTCTGCCGCGGACTCGGCAACGTCGGGCCCGGCGCCACCGCATTGACCCGCAGTTTCGGCGCCAGCGCCTGCGCCAAGGTGGTGGTCGCGGTCATCAGCGCGCTCTTGCTCAATGTGTAAGAGAAAAACCGCGGCGTCAGCTTGAACACGCGTTGATCGATGAGGTTGACAATCGAGGCGTCGATCCCGTCCGGCGCTTGGCGGGCGAAAGCCTGCGCCAGGAACAGGGGCGCCGCCAGGTTTACGGCAAGAGTGCGCTCGAAGCGCGCGCGCTCGAGCGTGTCGATTTCGTCGGGCTCGAAGACGCCGGCATTGTTGACCAGCAGCGTGAGCGGACCGAAGGCGGCGGCGGCCGGGACCAGCCCGCGCACTGCCGCGTGTTCGGACAGATCCGCCAGCACCACCGAGGCGCGGCCACCCGCCGCCACGATCTCGCCCGCCAGTCTTTCGGCATCGGTGCGCGAGCGATGGGCGTGCAGCACCACGGCATAGCCTGCGCGCGACAGCGCGAGCGCGATTGCCGCGCCGATCCGGCGGCCCGCCCCGGTGATCAGGGCCGCACCTGGCGTTGATTGCTTGCTTTCGTCGGGCATCCCGAGTTCCCCGGCGGCTTGTCATACGCCGCGCCACCGGCCACCGCCACCCGTCGGTGCCCAGCATGGGGCAGTATTGCGGCGGCCAGAGAACGGCCCGCAGCCCGTTATGGTCAATAAAGGCTGAAGCGGTGTCGTAACTGCGGCCACGGAGCGGCGCGTTGATAAGACTCCCTTAGGGATAACGCCTGCTGATAGTTACCGATTCACAACCGCTTAACCTAAAATACCCGATAAATCTTCCACGAAAATGTCGAACTTCCGCCGGTTCGCCGGCCCGGCCGCACCTTTTTTGCGCATTCAAGTCGCGCAAACAAAAGCGGCAGCCTGCCACGGCGAAGCGCGACAGCGGGTTCCGTCAGGCGCGTCAGCGGCGCGCCGGGCGGGAGCGAGTGGAGGGTGTGATGAAAAATACAATGCGGGCGATGACCCTGGCGGCCATGGCGGTCTTCTCCGGCGCGGCCGTAGCAGCCGACATCCAAGGCGGTCCGAGCCCCTATTATTCTCCGCCGCCGCCTGCCTACAATTGGCGCGGTTTCTATGCCGGTCTCAACGCCGGCTACGAATGGGGCGACATCACCAACAACGGCGCGGCACCTTCCGGCATCATGGGTGGCTTGCAGGGGGGCTATAACTGGCAGGCCGGTCAATTCGTCTTCGGCGCTGAAACCGACATCCAGGGCTCCGGCGCGGACGACACCTTTGCGCCCTGGAAGTTCTCCAACCCCTGGTTCGGCACCCTGCGCGGGCGCGTGGGCTTCGCGCTCAACAACATCCTGTTTTACGGCACCGCCGGCCTTGCCTATGGCGACATCACCGGCGAGATCGCCGGGCTTGACGAGACTAGGACCCATATCGGTTGGGCCGGCGGCCTCGGCGCGGAGGTCGGCTTCAACCCGAACTGGTCGGCCAAGGTCGAATACCTCTACATGGACCTGAGCGACCGCGCCTATTCGATCACCGGCGTGAACAATGGGCTCGAGGCCAACATGCTTCGCTTCGGTATCAACTACCACTTCTGAGCGGCGCACTCGCGCGTGGCGGAAAATCCCGGGCTTCGCAGCCCGGGGTTTTCTTTTGCGGCGCCTATCTCGTAGAAGTTCCATCTTCAACTTAAGTTCAAGTATTCATTTTGGACGTTTCTAGTCTTTCTCGCGGCGAAAGCGTGGCAATTCATCGTCGTAATTAAGATATACATTTCAATAACTTGATCGACGGTGTGGCTTCTTTACACTAGACGCAGCGTTATTTCCGAATACTTTGCCGCCATCAATCCGGGCTGGGGCCTTGGGTTCACGGAGGTACGACGATGAAGCGCGTGGTTCTGGCGGGCGTGGGTGCGCTCGCCATGGTGACGATGATGGGCGCGGCGAACGCGGCCGACTTGCCGCGCCGGCATGGCATGCCGACGAAGGCCCCGGTCTATGTGGAGCCCGGCTACAACTGGACCGGCTTCTACGCCGGCATCAATGGCGGCTACGGCTTCGGCCATTCCGAGTGGAGCAACCCTGCCGGTACGAGCGGCTTCAACATCGACGGCGGCCTGGTCGGCGGCACGCTCGGCTACAACTATCAGGTCGGCAAGGTGGTGTACGGCCTCGAAGGCGACATCGACTGGAGCGGCATCAAGGGCCAGACCAATACCGGCATCTGCGCCGGCGGCACCTGCGAGACCAGCAATAACTGGCTCTCCACCGCGCGCGGCCGCATCGGCTACGCCTTCAACCGCATCATGCCTTACGTCACCGCGGGCGCCGCTTTCGGCGACGTCAAGATGAACCTGCCCGGGATCGGCAGCGAGACCGAAACCCGCGTCGGCTGGACCGCCGGCGGCGGCGTCGAGTTTGCACTCACTGGTCCGTGGACGGCCAAGGTCGAATATCTATATGCCGACCTCGGCAAGGCCACGTGCAGCGCGGCCACCTGCGGCGTTTCGACCAATGTGGATTTCAACACCAGCCTGGTGCGGGCCGGATTCAACTACCGCTTTTGACCGACGCCAACGAAAGCAAAAAGCCCCGGAGCGAAAGTCCCGGGGCTTTTTCATTTTGGAAGGTCAGGCTTCGACCTTGGTTTCGGCGAATGCCGGCACCTGCGCGGCAAAGCGGTCGAGCCAGGCGACCAGCTTCGGATGATCTTTGCGCCACGCGCCTTCGAAACGCAGATCGCGATAACCGAGCAAGCAGGCGAGCGCGATCTGTCCGACATTGGGCAGCGCATCGAGCGGCGGGGGCGCTGCTTCCAGCGTGTCGAGCGCGCGTTTGATCTTGTCGGCCTGGCGGTCGACCCAGGCCTGCACGCGCTGGTCCTTCCTACGGTAGCGGCTCTCGTAGATGATCAGGACGCTGGCATCGATCGCGCCGTCGCACAGCGCCTGAAGGCGCAGCGCCTCGAACCGCGCCGGCGCGTCGCGCGGAACGATGCGGCCGCCGCCGGCAAGATGATCTAGATAGTCCAGGATGACGCGCGAGTCATACAACGTGGTGCCGTCGTCGAGCACCAGCGCCGGGATCTTGCCCAGCGGATTCTGCTGGCGGATCGAGTCGGCAGGATCGTTGAGATTGGTTTCCTGCACCGCGATCTTGTCCGCCATGCCGAGCAGCCCGATCGCGATGCGGACCTTGCGCGCGAACGGCGAGGAGGGTGTGGAGCGCAGAATCATGGGGAAAATGTTGTGCCCCCGCAGGGGCGAGGTGTTGATGCCCGCATCAGGTAAATGGCGAAGTTTCGCTCACGCGCGGCGGCCGCCAGCCGCGCCCTCGATCAGCCGGTGACCACAAGGTTGACGGCTTTCGGGCCCTTGCCCTTCTTGTCGGGCTCGACGTCGAAGCTGATGCGTTGCCCTTCGTTCAGGCCTTTGAGCCCCGCCTGTTCCACGGCCGTGATATGAACGAACACGTCGCGTCCGCCATCGTCCGGCTTGATGAAGCCATAGCCTCGCTCGCCATTAAAAAATTTCACGACACCGGTTTGTGCCATCGGGAACACTCCCCCTCCCCGCACTGCTCCGCCGCCAGCCCCCACGGCGGCGGCTCGGCCGGACATCCACATTCGGGGAAAGCATCGGCCGCAAACCCTGACGCGACCTCAGTCACTCCGCCGGCCCCCCACCTAAGGAAGGCGGAACG
>Ga0307436_1000909_pt1 | contig 13634 bp, 15 predicted proteins | sample SalMarWE160440MG_FD_202513 | JGI IMG/M metagenome (GOLD analysis project Ga0307436, IMG submission 202513) | Salt marsh sediment microbial communities from the Plum Island Ecosystem LTER, Massachusetts, United States - WE1604-40 | ecosystem: Environmental > Aquatic > Marine > Intertidal zone >...
CGGCGATGACCCAGGAGACCTCCAACACCCAGGTGAGCCGGTCATAGGGGGTTATTCCGGACCACACCAGCAAAGCGGCGGTGGCGGCGAACAGCACGAAGGGCTCGCGCCGCGCCGCCGCGATTACCTCGCCACCCACTTGTCCCCCGATTTTCGATATTTCTTTTTCACCGCCGCCCAAGCGGTGCGGTGGGCGATTTCCTCCCGGCGCGGGTCTTTCCCATACGTCTTCCAGGCGTGATTGAAGGCCTCGCGGTAGATGGTTTGCGCGGCCGCGGGCAGATGCGCGCGCACGGCGGGCGGCAGGGTTTTGTTGGTCCGGTAGGGCATGGCGCGTCGCTTCCCCTTGCCGGTCAGGTTAGCGCGCCGCGCGCCGCCGCGCCAAGACGCCCGTCCGCGCCCTAGATTTTCTGGATGACCTCGAATCCTTCGAAATTGGGATGGCCGAGATAAAGCCCCTTTTTGCCGCCGGCGCCCTCATGCGCCTTGCGGAACGCCTCGGACCGGGTCCAATCCTCGAATTGCGCCCGCGACGCCCAAACCGTGTGCGAGGCATAGAGCGTGTGGTCGTCGTTTTCCGGCCCGCGCAGAAGATGAAACTCGACGAAGCCGGGCACCTCGCGGAGATGGGTGTCCCGCTCCGTCCAGACCTTCTCGAAGGCCGTCTCCTGACCGGGGACCACCTGAAATCGGTTCATGGCGATGAACATGCATGACTCTCCCGCTGCTTCTTTCCCAGTGTGGTTGCCGGTCCCCGGCCGCGCAATGCTCCGTTGCCGGTTTGCTGCGGCGACGCCCCGCAAGGGACCTCACGGCGAAATCTCGCTCGATTACGCGATACGCAGATTTTACTCCAGGCGGGGTTGAGGCGGGCTAATTCGGCGCGGCGGCCTTTTGGCCGCCGCCGTTCTCCAGCACATCCTTGATGGCGGTGCCCGCCGCCAGATTGATTTGGCGCGCCGTGTAGCCGTTGAGCTGGATATCGCCGAAGACGAGCCGCTTGTTCTTGGCGACGTCGCCGAGCTCGTATTTGAGGGACACGGTCCGGCTGTTTACGCGGCTCAAAGCGCTGGTCAGCACCAGCGCCGCTCCTTGGTCATTCGCTATTTTCAAGATGCAATCGGGGCAGGACAGATCGTAAGGGTCCGCGTCCTTCTTGGGCGTGACGATCTGATAGCGCCCGGCCAATTCCTTGCGGAACGCGTCGGAGACTATTTTGGCGCGCGAGACGTCTTCGGCGGTCGTAAAGGATTCGCCGGTGCCCGAAACCATGAGGTCGAGAAATTCCGTGTCGAACACCATCAGCTTCGGCAAATCCGCCGCGCGCGCGGCCGGTGCCGCCGCCAGTGCGAGAATCGCGGCGGCGAAGATGGCGGCCGCAAAAGCCCGGACGGTCTGGCGTGCGGTCCGCGTGTTCATTCGTCGGCGCCGATGGCCTCGTACAAGCGATGGTCCCCGAGCGCCGGAAAGGAGAGAGTCTTCACTTCTTTGGTTCCGCTCACCCGCATCAACCGCGCGTGGGGAATGGGTCCGGCGTTCTGCAAAATTTGTATGACCTCCCAAATGTCCCGCGGTGCCGTGACTTGCCGGAACTGCTGCCCGACTTCGACTGACATGATGTCGCCTCTGTTGCGGCCGTGGCGGCGGCCTGTTGTTGTCGTTGTTTTCACGTCTCGCCCGGTCCCAACCCATAACCGGACGGCCCTTCCGGCGCAAGGGGGCCCGGATGAAGCGGCGTTCGCGTGTCATTCGGCCGCACGCCGGTCACGAATCGGCCACAATCCAGCGTCGTGTCACGCGGCCCGCCAAAATCTATGTGTTGATTTGAGGCGCCGCCATGCCTTCGTCAAGGCACGATCGCGTGAGGGCCGGTTTGCGGCGTGGTATCCGGCCACTAGCCCCGCGGCGCGGGCGGCGCCGGCGTCATGGCCGCTGGCGACGACAAGCGCATCGAGCTCCCCGCCCAAACCGGCGATATCGTTCATGATGCCGAGCGCGCTTTGCACCTTCGCGAGCGCCCGCGCGTAGCGGCGGCTCGCCTTGCCGGGAAACACCCCGGCCATGATCTCCGCGGCATAGCGCTGCTTTTTTGCGGCAATGCGCAGCCGGTGCCGTTCGGCCGCACTCATGTGCTTCAGATGCTTTCCCGCCTTGGAGAGCTTCTTGTGGCGGCGCCTCAAGGCGTGGCGGGCGAAATCGGCGGCGGGAATCGATCGCGCGTGCTCACCGTCGCGCAAGTCGCGCGCCAATGCGCGCAAGCCATCCAAGAGATGGCCAAAGTCGGGGCCCGCGATCTCGGCGCGCGCCGCATCCCAGCGCCGGGCGCATTGCGCTTCGGCCGCCGCGCCCAGTTGCGCGAGATCGGCGTTGTTGGGAATGGCGTCGCGCACCGGATCCAAGAGATCGGAAATGAACACATCGGCCTCGCGCGCGGGGCCCAGCGCGCGATTGACGGCGCGCGCCAGATCGCGCAAATGCTTGAGACGCTCCGCGGGCGCCAGATCGCGGGCGAGCGAGAAGATGGCGCGCACCCGGCGCAACGCCACTCGCAGCTGGTGAATCGACTCGGGGTCCGAACCCGAGAGCGCCAGCGATCCGTTCCAAGACAAATCTTCCGACGCGCGCATGAGATTGGCGGCGAGCAGCATCCCGGCGCTCGCATGGGGCGAAATCGCCGCGGGCCGCGATTTGCGCGGGCGGGAATCGGGGTCCGGCCGGTGCGCATGGGCGAGCGGCACCACCTCGGCGCCCGCCGCTGCGGCCTCGTGAAACGGCGACGGTCCCGGATCGGTCATGGCTTAGGGTCCCCTGAGCGCCGCGATGTTGCCGGCGTAATCCGCGCCTTTGAAAACGGCGGAACCGGCCACCAGCACGTCGGCGCCCGCCGCCACCACCTCTTTGGCGGTGGCGGGCGTGATGCCGCCGTCCACCTCGAGCTCGATGGGGCGGTTGCCGATCATGCGCCGGATGTTCTTGATCTTCTCAAGCTGCGATTCGAGAAACGTCTGGCCGCCGAAGCCGGGATTGACGGTCATGACGAGAATCAAATCCACCTTGTCGAGGACGTAGGCGATCTCGCTTTCCGGCGTCGCCGGGTTGAGCGAAATCCCCGCCTTCTTGCCGAGGCCGCGGATGAGCTGCAGCGTGCGGTCGGCGTGCCGGCCGGCCTCGACATGCACGGTGATGATGTCGCTTCCGGCGGCGGCGAAGGCCTCGACGAACGGGTCCACCGGCTCGATCATCAGATGCACGTCGAGGATTTTCTTGGTGTGCGGGCGGATGGCTTTGACCACGCCCGGGCCGATGGTGATGTTGGGCACGAAATGCCCGTCCATCACGTCCACATGGACGTAATCGCAGCCGGCCGCGTCAATGGCGCGCACCTCCTCGCCCAATCTGGCGAAATCCGCCGACAGAATCGACGGGGCGATCTTGATGGTCCGGGTGGTGTCGCGGGGCATTGCGGTTAGGCCTTGCTGTCGCTTCCGTCAGTGAATCTTCGGGTCGAGCTCGCCTTTTTTATAGCGCGCCGCAATGTCGCGGAGCGGCGTCGGCTTGATCTTCGGCGCCCATCCTGCCGTGCCGAACTGCTCGAAGCGCTCCTTGCACAGCTTCTCCATCGCCGCATAGGCGGGCCGGTTGAAGTTGCGCGGATCGAACTCGGTCTTCTTTTCCGCCGCCAGCTTGCGGTACTGGCCGGTGATGGCCATGCGGCAGTCGGTGTCGATATTGATCTTGCGCACCCCGTGCTTGATGCCGGTGACGATCTCCTCCACCGGCACGCCGTAGGTTTGCGGCATCTCGCCGCCGTACTGGTTGATGATGTCTTGGAGCTCCTGGGGCACCGAGCTCGACCCGTGCATGACCAGATGCGTGTCGGGCAGCCGCGCATGGATCGCCTTGACCCGGTCCATGGCCAGAATCTCGCCGGTGGGTTTGCGCGAAAATTTATAAGCGCCGTGCGAGGTGCCGATCGCCACCGCCAGCGCGTCCACCTTGGTCTTGGCGACGAAATCCGCGGCCTCGTCGGGATCGGTCAGCAGCATTTCTTTGGTGAGCGTCCCTTCGTGGCCGTGGCCGTCTTCCTTGTCGCCCTTGCCGGTCTCGAGGGAGCCGAGGCACCCCAACTCCCCTTCCACCGAAACGCCGATCAGATGCGCGATCTCCGTCACCTTGGCGGTCACGCCGACGTTGTAGTCGTAACTCGCCGGCGTCTTGGCGTCGGTCTCGAGCGAGCCGTCCATCATCACCGACGTGTAACCGTTGGCCATGGCGGAGACGCAGGTTTCGGGGCTGTTGCCGTGGTCCTGATGAACGACGAGGGGAATATCCGGATACATCTCCACCGCGGCGTTGACCATGTGCCGCAAAAAGGCGTCCCCGGCGTAGGAGCGCGCCCCGCGGCTGATCTGCACGATGACCGGCGACTGGGTGGCCTGGGCTGCCCGCATAATAGCCTGCAACTGCTCCATGTTGTTGATATTGAATGCCGGCACGCCGTAGCCGTGCGCCGCCGCGTGGTCCAAAAGCTCCCGCAAGGAAATCAACGCCATGCCCTCACTCCCTCAGGACCGGCCCGCCAGCGCGGCGATTCCGGGCAGTTCCTTGCCCTCCAGCCATTCCAAGAACGCGCCGCCCGCCGTCGACACATAGCTAAGATCGTTCATCACGCCGGCTTTTGCCAGGGCCGCGACGGTGTCGCCGCCGCCCGCCACGCTCAACAAATTCCCGGCCTTGGTGGCGCGGGCCACGGCTTTCGCCACCGCCAGGGTGCCGGCGTCGAAGGGCGGCGTCTCGAACGCCCCCAAAGGCCCGTTCCACACCAGGCTGCGGCTGGCGGCAATGCGCTTCTCGATCTCTTTGACCGTCTCCGGCCCGATATCCAGGATCATCGCCCGCTGCGGCACCTTGGTGACCGGCACGGTCTCCGCAGCTGCGTTGCGCGCCAGCTCCGCCGCGATCACCGCATCGACGGGGAGCACGATCTCGCAACCCTTGGCCTTGGCGCTTTCCATGATCTCGCGGGCGGTGTCCGCCATGCGGTGCTCGGCCAGCGATTTGCCGGTCTCGAGGCCCGCCGCGAACAGAAACGTATTGGCCATGCCGCCGCCCATCACCAGCTTATCCACCTTGTGCAGCAGATTGGTGAGCAACTCCAGCTTGGTGGAGATCTTAGCGCCGCCGACGATCGCGGTGAGCGGCCGTTCGGGATCGTCCAGCACACGCGTCAGAGTCTTGACCTCGGTTTCCATCAGCCGCCCGGCGTAGCTGGGCAAGAACTGGGTGATGGCGCAGACCGAGGCATGGGCCCGGTGCGCGGCGGCGAAGGCATCGTCGACATACACTTGCCCGCTGGCGGCGAGTGCGCGCGCAAACACAGGGTCGTTGCGTTCCTCGCCGCCGTGAAAACGAAGGTTCTCGAACAGCGCGACGTCGCCGTCCTTCAGGCGGTTGGAGACCATGAGGGCGGGCGGGCCGATGCAATCGTCGGCGAAGGCGACCTGTCCGCCGCCGAGCAGGCCCTGCAACGCCCTGACCACGTTGCGCAGCGACATTTCGCGAACGATCTTTCCTCTCGGCCGTCCAAAATGCGAGATGACGATGACGCGGGCTTTCTTTTCCCGCAGCTCGCGGATGGTGGGGACGATCCGTTCGATGCGCGTGGTGTCCGTCACCTGTCCGGCCCGCACCGGCACGTTCAAATCCACGCGCACCATCACGCGCTTGCCGGCGACGTCCGCGTCGTCCAGGGTTTTGAACGGGAGTCCCATGGTCGTTAGAGCTCCGCCATCGCCGCCGCCGTATCCACCAGCCGGTTGGAAAATCCCCATTCATTGTCGTACCAGGCGAGAACCCGACCGAGCGATTTGTCCACCACCTGAGTTTCCATCAAATCCACGGTGGCCGAAGCCGCGCTGTGATTGAAGTCGGCGGATACCAGCGGCTCGTTGGAAACGGCGAGAATCCCGGCGAGCGGTCCCTTCGTCGCTTTCGTCAATGCGGTGTTGATCTCGTCCACCGAGGTGTCCCGCGGCGCCTGGAAAACGAGATCGATCAGCGACACGTTCAGCACCGGCACCCGGATCGAGCAGCCGTTGAGCTTCCCGTCCAAATCCGGGAGCACCAGGCCCAAGGCCTTCGCCGCACCCGTCGAGGTCGGGATCATCGAATGCGCCGCCGCCCGGGCGCGGCGCAGATCCTTGTGCAGCGTGTCCACCAGCTGCTGGTCGCCGGTATAGGCGTGCACCGTCGTCATGTAGCCGCGTTCGATCCCGATCTCGCGGTTGATGACAGAGGCGACGGCCGCCAGGCAATTGGTGGTGCAGGAGGCGTTGGAGACCACCGTGTGAGCGGCGGACAAAAGCTGATGATTGACGCCGTAGACGACGGTGAGATCGGCGCCGGTCGCCGGCGCCGAAATCAGCACCCTTTTCGCCCCGGCCTTGAGATGTTTCTCCGCGTCGGCGCGCTTGGTGAAGCGTCCGGTGCATTCCAGCACCAGCTCGACGCCGAGTTCCTTCCACGGCAGCTTTTCCGGCTCGCGCTCGGCCAAAATCTTGATCGGCCCATTGCCCACGTCGATGGTATCGGGCCCGGTCGTCACGGTGCCGGGAAAGGCCCCGTGGGTGGAATCGTGGCGCAGCAAATGGGCGTTGGTCGCAACCGGCCCCAGATCGTTGATGGCGGCGACCGTCACCGCGCTTTCCTTGCGCTCATACAACGCGCGGAAAACCATACGCCCGATCCGTCCGAAGCCGTTGATCGCCACTTTCACCGCCATCCGATCCCTCCGGTTCTTGTTGTCACAAACGGTCTTTGGCAGCGGCCGCCACCGCTTCCGCGGTGATGCCGAAATGCCGGTACAAATCGCCCGCCGGGGCCGACGCCCCGAAGCTCGTCATCCCGATCATGGCCCCGTTGGGGCCGATGTAACGGTCCCAACCGAACGGGCTCGCCGCTTCGACGGCGACGCGCACGACGTCTTGCCCCAGCACGTTCGTGCGGTAGGCCTCGCTTTGTCCGTCGAACAGCTCGAAACACGGCAGCGACACCACCGCGGCAGCGATGCCGTCCGCCTCCAGCAGTTTGGCCGCCGCCACCGCGACGGCGACTTCCGAGCCGGTGGCGAGCAGATGCACCCGCGCCTGTCCTTTCGCCGCGCGCAAGACGTAACCGCCCCGCGTGCACAGATTCTCGGATTCGTCTCCCGCCCGCAAAGACGGCACGCCCTGGCGCGACAGCGCCAGGACCGACGGCCCGGTCTTGCATTCGAGCGCGGCTTGCCAACATTCCGCGGTCTCCACCGCGTCCGCGGGGCGGAAGACGCGCAGATTCGGCATGGCGCGGAGCGAGGCCAGATGCTCGACGGGCTGATGCGTCGGGCCGTCCTCGCCGAGCCCGATCGAATCGTGGGTCATGACGTAAATCACCCGGAGCCCCATCAGCGCCGCGAGCCGGATGGCGGGGCGGCAATAATCCGTGAAGACGAGAAACGTGCCGCCGTAGGGGATGAATCCCTTGTGCAAAGCGATGCCGCTCAAGGCCGCGGCCATGCCGTGCTCGCGCACGCCGAAATGGATATAGCTCCCGGAATAATCGCCGGCACGCACCACCGTCTGCCCCTTGGCGTGGGTCAGATTCGATCCGGTCAAATCGCCGGAGCCGCCGACCAGCTCCGGCATGATCTGGGTCAAGACCTGCAACACTTCGCCGGAGGCCTTGCGCGTCGCCCATTTCGGCGCCTCCTTGCCGGCGCGCGTCTTCAAATCGGCAATGACGCCATCCAGATTTTGCGGCAGATCGCCGTTGATGCGCCGCTGCCATTCCGCCCGCACGTCTTTCGGAACGGCCGCGAGCTTGGCCTCCCAGTCCTTGTGCGCGGCCGCACCCTTCCTGCCGATAGCCCGCCATGCGTTCAAGATCGGCTCCGGCACCACGAAAGCCGGATGCGGCCAGCCGAGCTTCACCCGCGCCGCCGCCACTTCCTCGGCGCCCAGCGCCGCGCCGTGGGTGGCCGCCGTTCCTTGCAGGTTGGGGGCGCCGAATCCGATCACGGTGCGGCAGGCGATCAAGCTGGGCTTGTCGCTGTTTCGTGCGCGGGCGATGGCCTCGCGCACCTGCTCGGGGGCGTGGCCGTCCACCGCCTGCACGTTCCAGCCGCAGGAGACGAACCGCGTCAGCACGTCGTCGCTGTAGGAAAGCTCCGTCGGCCCGTCGATGGAGACGTGATTGTCGTCGTAGAGGACGATCAGCCGGTTCAGCGCCAGGTGGCCTGCGAGCGAGGCCGCTTCCTGGCTCACCCCTTCCATCAGATCGCCGTCGCTGGCGACGACATAGGTGCGGTGATCCACGAGATCCGGAAACCGCGCCGCCAGCATGCGTTCGGCAAGCGCCATGCCGACCGCCGTCGAAATGCCCTGGCCCAGAGGGCCGGTGGTCGTCTCGATCCCCGGCGCATGGCCGTATTCCGGATGGCCCGGCGTCTTGCTGCCGAGCTGGCGGAAGTTCTTCATCTCCTCGACGGTCATGCCCGGATAGCCGGTCAAATAGAGAATCGCGTAGAGCAGCATCGAGCCGTGTCCGGCCGAAAGCACGAAGCGGTCGCGGTCGGGCCAGTCCGGATCGGCGGCGTCGAATTTCAGGAACTCGCCGAACAACACGGTCGCCACGTCGGCCATGCCCATGGGCATGCCGGGATGGCCGGAATTGGCTTTTTCCACGGCGTCCATGGCCAGCGCCCGGATGGCGTTAGCCATGTCGCGGGCGGTGACGGTCTTTGCGGTCATGGTTCCTTCGTTCATGTGCCGGTTCCCGATGCCGCCAGTTTCGCCACATGCGGGGCCTTCAGCTTGGCCCTCGCCGGCAGGTCGGCGCCCAACAGCGGACGCAAGTAGTCGCGGAAGGCGTCGGTGATCGTGTTGGCGCGCTCCGAAATGAATTGGTCGGGCATGACCCGGGTCTTGCCGCCCACCGCCTGCAGCGGCACGAGGCCGTAAGTCACGGCGTAATCCGGCCCGGCGGCCCGCGTGATCGCCACGGATCCGTCGCGCCCGGTGTCGAATCCGGCGACCACGCCCTGGCGGCCCACGTCCCGCGCCTCGCGCCGGTCCACCTCCGACACGCAGCCCAGAAACGAGCGCTGCAGATAGCCGAAGGTATCGCCGCGCACCCGCTTGATCTTCAGCCTCTCCTTGATCGTGCCGGTGAGCGCGTCGGCCAAGGCGCCTGTGCCCGACAGCTGGACATTGCCGTGGGCGTCGCGCTCGACCTCTTTCACCAGGTTGGTCGCGATCGGCGTGCCGTCGGCGTCATGGATGCCTTCGCTCACCGCGATCACGCAGCGTCCGAGCTTTTGATAGACGTCTTTTACGTCCGCCAGGAACATCTCCGGGTCGAACAGCCGCTCCGGTACATATATAAGGTGCGGACCGTCCTCTTGCCGGTCCCGAAGCGCCCCCGCGGCCCCCGTCAGAAACCCGGCATGGCGGCCCATCACCACCCCGACATAGACCCCGGGCAGGGCGGCGTTGTCCAAATCCGCCCCGGCGAAGGCCTGGGCCACGAATTTCGCCGCCGAGGGGAAGCCCGGCGTGTGGTCGCTTTCCATCAAATCGTTGTCGATGGTCTTGGGCACGTGGATGGCGCGGAGGTCATATCCGGCGTTCTTCGCTTCCTCGCTGACGATGCGCACGGTGTCGGCGGAATCGTTGCCCCCGATATAAAGCAAAGTGCCGATGCCGTGGGCCCGGCAGACCCGGAAGATCTCCTGGCAGTATTTCAGGTCCGGCTTGTCCCTTGTGGAGCCCAGCGCCGAGCCGGGTGTCGCCGCCACCGCCTCGAGACTGGCTTCCGGCTCCCGCGTCAGATCGACGAAATCCTCGGCGACAATGCCTTTGACGCCGAAGCGCGCGCCGTAAACCGGCAACGCCTTGTCGCGTTCCCGCGCGGCCAAAACCGCGCCCACAAGCGACTGGTTGATCACCGCCGTGGGGCCGCCGCCCTGGGCGATCAGAAGCTTACCGCGCGGCATCGTTCCCTGTGTCCACCCAATCGTCCGCCGCGCCCCCCAAAGCCTCGGCGGTGGCGGGCGGGCTTCACGCCCGGCGCCGGTTCAACCCCTGAATTCGTGCAGAAATCTGCCTCCGAACGGGCCGCGAGAGTACGATAGCTGGCGGGGCAGGCCAAAAGTTTTTTGACCCGCAAAGCCGTCAGCCACAAGCCCTAAAGGGCTATGCCGGACTGTGGATAACTCGGCCCGGCGGCGGCCCGCGAAAACGCCGCGCCGCCCGTATTAGATTCTTGCCTGGCTTCGTGATCCGGGCTCCAATTGCGGGACGATCGCAATACCAACGGGGAGGCCGTCATGCGCTTGCGAATACTCATTGCACTGGGGCTTCTCGCCCTGGGCGCCGCGCCGGCGCTCGCCGACACCGTCTCCACGGCGATCGTCCGCGCCAAGGACATGAACGAGGCCACCGAATATGCCTCGCAGGAATGCGGCAACAAGGGAAAGCGCGCCGTCTTCATGTATTCCGAGCCGGACAAGCAGAACGAAGGCATGTACGTCTATTACTTCGCCTGCAAATAAAAAGCCGCCTGCGCGTCCGCGGCCCAACCCCCTGCGGCAATAAGGTTAGCGGGAAGCGCTTTTTCTCCAACCAAAACATCCTACCTAAGAGCAGTCCCGGAGGATTCCGGCGCCGAGGCGGCGCCACGGAGGAGATCATGAATCCCGCGAATATGTTTACGGTTCTCATTGTTATGTCCGCGATGGCAGGGGCGCCCGGCCTGGCGTTGGCGCAGCAGCCGTCCGGCGAGCCGGACGCCTCGTCCGGTTCGACACAGATGATGGGTCCCGGCATGGGTCCCGGAATGGGGCAGGGCATGGGCCCCGGTATGGGCCAAGGCATGGGCCCGGGCATGGGCCCGGGCGTGATGGGTCCCGGACACATGGGTCCCGGCATGATGGGCCACGGCATGATGGGCCCCCATGGCGGCATGATGGGCGCGAACTGGGGTTACATCCCGCCGCCCATCAATTTGAGCGTCGCCGACGTCAAGAGCTACATGGAGCGTTGGGTCGCGGCGACGGGCAATCCGCGCCTCCAGCTCGGCAAGGTCGCCGAGAAGGATGACGACACCATCACGGCCGACATCGTGACGAAAGACGATTCCCTGGTGCAGGAATTCGAGGTCAACCGCCACACCGGCTTTTTCCAAGCGGCCCAGTGACCCGTTAGCGCGCCCGGCCCGGTTACGCCAAACCGATAATGCCGGCGAGCTTGGCGTCCTCGATGTCAATGCCCTCGAGCTCGGCGCCGGTGAGGTTGGAAGCCGACAGATCGGCGCCGCACATCACGGCGCGGGAGAGATTGGCGCCGCGGAAATCCACATGGCGCGCCTCCGCCCGCTCCAAGGTGCTCACGACCAGACGTCCCCCCGGAAGCGCGAGCGGCCCGAGGTCGCAGTCGCGCAAATCGGCGTTGGTGAGCCGCGCCTCGGTCAAATTGATTCCGCGAAGATCGGCGCGGTTGAAGCGGCAGGAACGGAAATCGGAGCCTTGAAGCTGGGCCCCTTGCAGGCCGATGCCGTCCAAGATCAGCCCGGAAAACACCGCGCCTTTGGCGGTCAGCGCCGGCAGCGCCTTGTTCGCCAGCAACGCCGCGTCGCGCAGATCGTAACCGCTCAAATCGAGCGGCTCGCCCTCCAGGCCGCCGGACGACGACCAGCGCTCGTGGCGCTCGATCAATTCCTCGATCGAGGTGGTCAGCTCGAACAGCTTGTGCCCGGCCGGCATCTTGGTGAGCGCGCCGGTCATGTCGGCGCCGTTGGTTTCGGTGTGATAGAGGATGGCGTTGGTCAAAATGGCGTGGCGCAGATTGGCGCCCTTGAGATTGGCGGCCGACAGATCGGCGCTGGAGAGATCGGCGCCGGTCAGATTGGCGTTGTGCAGGTCGGCGCGCACCAGCTTGCAATGGCGCATGACGGCGTCGGTGAAGTCCGTGTGCGCGGCAATGGACCCCGACAGCTTCGCCTGGGTCAAATTGGCGTTGACCATGCGCGCGCCTTCCATGTCGGCGGCCGAGGTGTCGGCGATCGAAACTTCCTCGATGACGCCGATGCGCACGCGCTGGCCGAGCCGGCCGTCGCGCAAATCGGCGTTGAACAAATCGGCGCCTTCGAGATTGGCGCCGCGCAGCACGGCGCCGCGCAAGTCCGCCCGCACCAGGATCGCCTCGCGCAGGTCGGCGTTGGTCATGTTGGCGCCGAACAGGGTGGCGCCGGTCAGATTGATGCCGGCCATCAGCGTCCCTTCGAGGAAGGCGCCGGTGAAATCGGCGTCGCTCAATTTGCGGCCGGCGAGATTGAGCCTGGAGAGATCGCGGTAGGAGAGCAAAGCGCGCTGCCCGCCGAGCCGCCCGGTGAGATACATGTCGTGGCGGCGCACGGCCTCGTCGAGCTCGGCCTGCGACATCGCCTCGCGCTGACGGACCAGTTTTTTGGGGGCGGTGGACATGGCCGCGATGATCCGGCGGACGCGGTTAACACCCGCTTAACCAAACGGCGAAGGAGCGGCCAAAGCCGCCCGGAAGGCCCGGATTTCAGGCGCGGGCGGCCCCTTCGGGCTCCGCCGCCCGCTCCAAGAGCGCGAGCAGCCCCTTGAGGATCTCGGCGGGCGGGGGCGGACAGCCGGGAATGTGCAGGTCAACCGGCAGCACCGCGCCGACGCCGCCCGCCACCGCGTAACTGCCGGCAAAGCAGCCGCCGTCGCGGGCGCAATCGCCGACCGCGACCACCCATTTGGGATCGGGCGTCGCCCGATAGGTGCGGTCGAGCGCTTCCCGCATGTTCTTCGTGACCGGCCCGGTGACGAGCAGGACGTCGGCGTGGCGCGGCGACGCCACGAAGCGGATGCCGAAACGCTCGATGTCGTAGAAGGCGTTGTTGAGGGCGTGAATTTCCAATTCGCAGCCGTTGCAGGAACCGGCGTCGATCTCGCGGATGGCCAGGCTGCGGCCGAGCCGCCGCCGCGCCGCGCGTTCGACGGCGCCGGCGAGCTCGACGAGCGCGGCCTCGTCCGCGCAAGGCGGCCGTTCGGTGAGCGGCGACCGGATCAGGCTTTCGAAAAGAAGTTTACGCATGACGGCGGGTCCTCACAGGTCGTGGCCCGAATACGAGCAGTTGAACGATTTGTTGCACAGAGGAAAGTCGGCGACGATGTTGCCGTCGATGACGGCCTCGAGCAGCGGCCACTGGAACCACGACGGGTCGCGGAGATGACAGCGCGCCACCGTACCGTCCGCCGCCAGCCGCACCCAAACGAGCACGTCGCCGCGAAAACCCTCGACAAGCGCCATGCCTTCCGCCGGTGCGTTGAGCGCCGGGACGGACGTTCGAATCTCTCCCGCCGGCGCCTGGTCCAATATCTGCTCGATGAGGGAGAGGCAGGAGTCGACTTCGCGGATGCGAATCCACAGCCGGGCGTTGACGTCGCCCGCCGTAAGGACCGGCACCTCGAAGGCGAGGTTTCCGTAAGGCGGATAGCCGGGAGTCTTGCGCGCATCGAAATCGCGCCCCGAGGCCCGGCCGACATAGCCGCCGGCGGCGTATTGCCGCGCGAGCTCCGGTCCGAG
>Ga0307436_1000910_pt1 | contig 13630 bp, 10 predicted proteins | sample SalMarWE160440MG_FD_202513 | JGI IMG/M metagenome (GOLD analysis project Ga0307436, IMG submission 202513) | Salt marsh sediment microbial communities from the Plum Island Ecosystem LTER, Massachusetts, United States - WE1604-40 | ecosystem: Environmental > Aquatic > Marine > Intertidal zone >...
CTTGCAGGTGGAATTGATCGCGCCGATCGCGATGGAGAAGGGCGTGCGGTTTGCGATTCGTGAAGGCGGCCGCACGGTGGGAGCCGGCACCGTCACGGAGATCGTGGAGTAACGGCTGAAGCAAGGCGACGAACAACCCAGGCCAGTAGCTCGAACTGGTAGAGCATCGGTCTCCAAAACCGAGGGTTGGGGGTTCGAATCCCTCCTGGCCTGCCATGCACCGCGAATCTGAGGCGGAGGATGCAGTCAGTCGCAACGGAGTGAGTGATCGCAGAAGATGAAATCGATTGGCGAGACCTGGCGCAACTTCCGGACGTTTCTCGGCGAGACGCGTTCGGAAATGAAGAAAGTGACCTTTCCGTCACGCGGCGAGGTGATCTCCACCACGGTGGTGGTGATCATCGCCAGTTTCATCTTCGCCTTCTTCCTCTGGGCGGCAGACATTCTGATCGTTCACGCGTATCAGAGCATCTTTCACGTGCTCAGTTCCTGAGGTCGGATGAACGTGCAGGAGCAACAAGTGGCAGAGACCGCAGAAGACAAGGGCAGTAGCAAGCAGTGGTACATCGTGCACACCTACTCCGGATTCGAGGAGCGGGTGCGAGAAACACTGCTGCAGCGGGCGGAAGCGCTGGGTATGGCCGATGCGTTCGGAGAGATCCGCATCCCGACCGAGACCGTGGTCGAGTTTCGCAATGGCAAGAAACGCGAGGCGACGCGAAAGTTCTTCCCCGGCTACATCCTGGTGCAGATGACGATGTCCGATGCCGCCTGGCATGTCGTGAAGAACACCCCGAAGGTCACCGGCTTCGTCGGCAGCGGCAAGCGGCCGACCCCGCTGACCCAGGAAGAGGTCGATCAGATCATCGAGCAGGTGACGACGGCCAAGGAGAAGCCGAAACCGAAGTACGTGTTCGAGCGCAGCGAACCGGTCAAGATCATCGATGGGCCGTTCAACAACTTCACCGGCGTGGTGGAGGAGGTGAATCTGGACCGGAACACGTTGAAGGTCATGGTCACCATCTTCGGCCGCCAGACGCCGGTCGAACTCGATTTCGCTCAGGTGCAGAAACTGTAAGAGGGGCTTTGGAGCGCGGATATGGCGAAGAAAGTCGTCGGACAGATCAAGTTGCAGATACCGGCCGGGCAGGCTACACCGGCTCCGCCGGTGGGCCCGGCGCTGGGACAGGCCGGGATCAACATCATGGACTTCTGCAAGGCATTCAACGCCAAGACGCAGGGGCAGCCGGGGATGATCATCCCTGTGGTGATCACGGTCTTCGCCGATCGAAGCTACACCTTCATCACCAAGACGCCGCCGGCGGCAGTCCTGCTGACCAAGGCGGCCGCGGTGCCGAAGGGAAGCGGCGAGCCCAACCGGGAGAAGGTGGGAAAGGTCAGCCGGGCGCAGGTAGAGGAAATTGCAAGGACCAAGATGCCCGACCTCAACACGACGAGCATCGAATCGGCGATGCGCATCGTCGAGGGGACGGCGCGCTCGATGGGCATCGAGGTGAACGGCTGAGGTCCGAGCTCGGCGTACGAGGTAGACCAGAGATGGGTAAACACGGCAAGAAATATCGCAACGCCACGGCCAAGGTGGAGCCACGGCCGTATGCGCTGGATGAGGCGGTGGCGGTCGCCAAGGGCGCCGCCTACGCCGGATTCGACGAGACGGTCGAGATGGCGGTTCGGCTCAGTGTCGATCCGAAGCATGCGGACCAGATGGTTCGGGGCACCGTGGTGCTTCCGCATGGCACGGGGAAACGCATGCGAGTGGCGGTGTTCGCGGCCGGGGAGAAGGCGCGCGAGGCCGAAGAAGCCGGAGCGGACGTGGTCGGAGGCGACGAGCTGGCGAAACAGATCGAAGGTGGCTGGATGGAATTCGACGCCGTCGTCGCCACGCCGGACATGATGAAGGTCGTTGGGCGGCTGGGCCGTGTACTCGGTCCGCGCGGGCTGATGCCCAATCCGAAGACCGGCACCGTGACCTTCGACGTCGCCAAGGCGGTGGGCGACATCAAGGCGGGCAAGGTCGAGTTCCGGGTCGACAAGACCGGGATCATCCACGCGCCGTTCGGCAAGGTTTCGTTCAGCGAAGATCAGTTGCGCGAAAACGCGCAGATTCTCGTGAATGCGATTCTCAAAGCACGTCCGGCGTCGACCAAGGGACGCTACATCCGATCCTTCACGATCTCGACGACGATGGGCCGAGGTGTGCGGGTCGACGAAGGCCAGCTGCAGCTCGCGGAGAACTAGGGAGTAGACGATGCCACTCACAGCCGCGCAGAAGAAAGAGCTCGTAGAGCGCTATGAAGCGGGAATAGCTTCGGCGCCGCATTTGTTTCTACTTGAGTTCCGTGGAATCTCGGTGCCACAGGTGACCGACCTCCGGGACCGGGTGCGGGAGGCTGGCGGCGAGTATCTCGTGGTCAAGAATCGGTTGGCGCTACGGGCGGTAGGTGGCCGGGCGCTCGAGGCCTTGAAGGAGCACTTTCAGGGTCCGACGGCCGCGGCATGGTCGCAAGACGATCCGGTGGCACTCGCCAAGGCCTTGACCGAATTCGCCAAAGAAGCGCCGGTCATCGAATTCAAGGCAGGACTGGTTGATGGCGCGGTCATCTCCGCCGACCAGGTGAAGGAGATCGCCGCGCTGCCGACTCGCGACGAGTTGATCAGTAAGCTGGTCTTCTTGCTGCAATCGCCCATTACCCGTCTGGTGCGAACGCTGGCGGCTCTGCCGCGCGACCTCGTGGTCGTGCTGGATCAGGTCGTGCATAAGAAGGAGCGGGGCTGAGCGCCGTGCGCCGGCAGCCCGGAGAACGAACGGAAGAACGGACGCCGAGGCGGAGCGGCCGCCCCGTCCACTGAACTCAAGGAGAAGAGGAATGGCTGTTTCGACGGAAGAGCTCATCGAACAAATCGACGGCATGACCGTCCTCGAGCTGAACAATCTGGTGAAGGCGCTCGAGGACCACTACGGCGTCTCAGCCGCCGCGGCGGCGATGCCGGTCGCGGCCGCCGCCGCCAGTGGCGGTGAAGCCGGAGAGGCTGAGGAACAGACCGAGTTCACGGTCATGCTCACCGCAGTCGGCGACAAGAAGATCAACGTGATCAAAGCCGTCCGTGAGGTCACGAGCCTCGGGTTGAAAGAGGCCAAGGACCTGGTGGAGGCGGCTCCCTCCCCGATCAAAGAGGGTGTTTCGAAAGACGAAGCCGAAGAGATCAAGAAGAAGTTCGAAGAGGCCGGGGCTCAAGTCGAGGTCAAGTAGACCTGTCTTGCCGGACGACTTCGAACGACACGACACCACTGCCTGCCGGCGGCCTCGAGGGTCACGGCGGTGCCAGACTGGCGAACCACGGACCGTCGAGCTGCCGCTCCGAAGCGGTGACTCTCGCGGTCCGCTTCGGGCTGCTCGGGCGCGTCATCGGTTCGCCGACGCCGTTCCACATGTTTTCGACCGCGACGAATCGCCGACCCGAAGACCGGTAAAGGATTGACATCTATGAATGAGGTCACGCAAACGTCCACTCGCGAGCGCAAGGACTTTTCGACCATTCGCTCGACGCTGCCGATTCCGAACCTGATCGACGTGCAGCGCAAGTCTTACGAGCGCTTCCTGCAGATGAATCTGCTGCCTGAGGAACGGGCCAACACCGGCCTGCAGGCGGTGTTCACGAGCATCTTCCCGTTCTCGGACTTCCGCGACACCTGTTCGCTGGACTTCGTCAGCTACTCGATAGGCGACTGGCGCTGCAAATGCGGTGAGTTGGAGGGCCTGGAGTACCTCCGCATGACCTGCTCCAACTGCGGCGCCAAGATCATGACTGATCACCCGCACGAGGAGACCGTGACCTGCGCCAACTGCGGGGTCGTCAACCGAAACCGGGTGACGCGCTGCGACACTTGCGGCAACCCGGTCGACATGCAGCTCAGCTACTCGATCTCCGAGTGCCAGGAACGGGGAATGACCTACGCCGTGCCGCTCAAGGTCACGTTCCGCCTCTTCGTCTATGACAAGGACCCGGAGACCGGCCAGCGCATGATGCGCGACGCGAAAGAGGAAGAGGTCTACTTCGGCGACATTCCGCTGATGACCGACACCGGGACGTTCATCATCAACGGCACCGAGCGCGTCATCGTCAGCCAATTGCATCGCTCGCCGGGCGTCTTCTTCACCAAGCAGGGGCCCCGCTCGTTCCTCGCCAAGATCATTCCCTATCGGGGCTCCTGGGTTGAGTTCGAGTACAACCAGAAGGAGGTCTTGAACGTCCGCATCGACCGCAAGCGGAAGATCCCCGGGACGGTCTTCTTGCGCGCCCTCGGGTTGGAGAGCGACGAAGCGATCCTGCGCCGCTTCTACGTTGCCGTGCCTCTGGAGGTGAAGGGCAAGGACAAGTTCACGCTCACCGTGCCACCCGCGGTGATGGATCAGGAACGGCTCAAGGACCGCCGTGGTCGCGGCCGACGGGACAGCGTGCCGATCTTCGCCGGCGTCAAGCTGGAGGCCGCTGAGCTGAAGACGCTGGAGGGGGGCGAGAGCGTATCCGCCACGGTCAAGATGGCCGACCTGGAGCGGGCGCATTTCGTCAGCGACGTCGTCGATACGGACACCGGTGAGGTGATCTTCGAGGCCAACGACCTGGTTCCCGAGGACCTGGAGGCGCGGGTCAAGGGTCGCAATCACACCGCGATCGAGATCTTCTTTCCGGACTGGGAGCTGATCGGGAGCATCCTGTCGAACACCTTGACCAAGGACTCGGCGCGCAACCAGAAAGAAGCGCTGATCGAGATTTATCGCCGGATGCGTCCCGGCGATCCGCCGACCATCGAGAGCGCGCGGTCGTTGTTCTACGGCATGTTCTTCGACGCCAAGCGCTATGACTTTTCACGCGTCGGCCGGTTCAAGTTCAACATCAAGCTGGACAGCGACGTGTCGGTGGATCAAAAGACGCTGTCCGAAGAGGACTTCTACCGCGTCGTCGAGTATCTGCTGCGACTTCACAAGGACGTCGGCCAGGTCGACGACATCGACAATCTGGGCAACCGCCGCGTGCGCACTGTGGGCGAGCTGCTGGAGAACCAGTTCCGGATCGGGCTGGTGCGAATGGAGCGCGCCATCAAGGAGAAGATGTCGGTGCATCAGGACATCGACTCCGCGATGCCGCATGACCTGATCAACTCCAAGCCGGTGATTGCCGCGATCAAGGAGTTCTTCGGCGCTTCGCAGCTCTCGCAGTTCATGGACCAGACGAATCCGTTGTCGGAGGTGACCCACAAGCGCCGGCTCTCGGCCCTCGGACCGGGTGGCCTGTCGCGTGAGCGCGCCGGTTTTGAGGTGCGTGACGTGCACGCCTCGCACTACGGCCGGATCTGTCCCATCGAGACGCCCGAAGGACCGAACATCGGTTTGATCTCCTCGCTGGCGACGTATGCCCGCATCAACGAGTACGGGTTCATCGAGAGTCCTTACAAGAAGGTCGACGACGGACGTGTGATCGATCACTTCCGCATCACCCAGGTCGGTGACGGGCCCTTCAAGCTCGGCCAGATCGTTACCGGCGACGAGTTGGAGGCGGCCAACGAGAAGCTGCGCAAGTCGCGCAAGAAGCAGATTCGGGCGGAGGCGCATGCCTGGTACCTGACGGCCTGGGAAGAGGAGCGCTACATCATCGCGCAGGCCAATACCCGCGTCGATGACAAGGGTAACTTTCAGGAGGATCGGGTCATCGCCCGCGCCGGAGGCGACTTCATCACCGTGGAACGCGACCGGGTCGACTACATGGACATCAGTCCGAAGCAGCTGGTCTCGGTGGCCGCCGCGCTGATCCCGTTCCTCGAGCACGACGACGCGAACCGTGCCTTGATGGGCTCCAACATGCAGCGCCAGGCGGTGCCCTTGCTGCGCAGTGAGTCCCCTATCGTCGGCACCGGCCTGGAGGGGACGGTGGCGCGAGATTCAGGCGCGGTCGTCACCTGCAAGCGGGGCGGCATCGTCGACTCCGTGGACTCGGAGCGCATCATCATCCGCGTCGAGGGTGAAGACCCGGAGACCGGCGAGTCGAAGGAGTTCGGCGCCGACATCTATCAGCTGATCAAGTTCCGGCGCTCGAATCAGAACACTTGCGTCAGTCAGCGTCCGGTCGTCCGGCAGGGCCAGCGAGTGAAGAAGGGCGACGTGCTGGCCGACGGCCCGAACACCGATGCCGGCGAGCTGGCCCTCGGCCGCAATGTGCTGGTCGCCTTCATGCCCTGGCGTGGCTACAACTTCGAAGACGCAATTCTGGTGTCGGAGAAGTTGGTGAAAGACGACTACTACACGTCGATCCATATCGAAGAGTTCGAGATCGAGGCACGAGACACCAAACTCGGACCGGAAGAGATCACGCGCGACATCCCGAACGTCTCCGAGGCCGCGCTCAAGGACCTCGACGAGAGCGGCATCATCCGCCTGGGCGCGACCGTCAACCCCGGCGACATCCTGGTTGGCAAAGTCACGCCGAAGGGTGAGACCCAGCTGACGCCGGAGGAGAAGCTGCTGCGAGCCATCTTCGGCGAGAAGGCCGGCGACGTCCGCGATGCCAGCCTGAAAGTCCCACCCGGGATCGAGGGGACCATCGTCGACGTGAAGATCTTCTCGCGCAAGGGCGTCGAGAAGGACATCCGGGCCAAGGAGATCGATTCGCAGGAGGTGGCGCGCCTCAACAAGAACATCAAGGACGAGGTGCGAATCCTCAGCGAGGAACGCAACAAGAAGATCAACGATTTGTTGATCGGCCAGAAGGTCGGTGAAGCGGTCAAGGCGAAGGGTGGCGAGGCCCTGCTGAAGAAGGGCGAGAAGGTCACCCGTGGGGTCCTGCGCCAGCTGACTCGGCAGGAGATCCTTCGTCTCCCGCTGGGCGACAAGAAGCTGCTCGACACGGTCAGTGATGTCTATCGCAAGACGGATTCGCAGATCGACGTGCTGCACAAGGTGAACGAGGAGCGCATCGAGCTCTTCCAGAAGGGCGATGAGCTGCCGCCGGGCGTGATCAAGCTGGTCAAGGTGTTCGTCGCCATGAAGCGCAAGCTGCAGGTGGGCGACAAGATGGCGGGGCGCCACGGGAACAAGGGCGTCATCTCGCGCATCCTGGCGGAAGAGGACATGCCGTACCTGCCGGACGGGACCCCGGTCGAGATCGTGCTGAATCCGCTCGGCGTGCCCAGCCGAATGAACGTCGGACAGATCCTCGAGACCCATCTCGGATGGGCCGGCAAAGTGCTCGGGCTGCACTTTGCCACCCACGTCTTCGACGGCGTCTCCGAGGCGACGATGAAAGAGATGCTGGAGCAGGCTGGTTTGCCCCGCAACGGCAAGACGCACCTCTATGACGGCATGACCGGTGAACGCTTCGAGCAGCTCATTACGGTCGGATTCATCTACATGCTCAAGCTCAGCCATCTGGTCGACGACAAGATTCATGCTCGTTCGATCGGTCCCTACTCGCTGATCACCCAGCAGCCGCTGGGCGGCAAGGCGCAGTTCGGCGGCCAGCGATTCGGCGAGATGGAGGTCTGGGCGCTGGAAGCGTACGGCGCCGCATACACCCTGCAGGAGCTCTTGACCGTCAAGAGCGACGACGTGGAAGGCCGCAGCAAGGTCTATGAGGCCATTGTGAAAGGCGAGGTACCGGAGGATCCGGGTCTGCCCGAATCCTTCAACGTCCTGGTGCGAGAGCTGCAGAGCCTCTGCCTGGACTTTGAACTGGAGAAGGTCTGAACCGGAGCCGACAGGGAACCCAGTCGGAAGGAGGAAGGTCATTGCAACCCCTTCGAAGCATTGATAAGCCACAGTCTTTGAAAGACTTCAACGCTATTCGCATCTCGATCGCGTCGCCGGAGAAGATCCGGTCGTGGAGCCACGGCGAAGTGACGCGGGCAGAGACCATCAACTACCGGACGTTCAAACCGGAGCGTGACGGCCTGTTCTGCGCCAAGATCTTCGGTCCGATCACCGATTGGGAATGCCTGTGCGGCAAGTACAAGCGGATGAAGCACCGCGGCGTGATCTGCGACAAGTGCGGCGTCGAGGTCACGCGCTCGCGGGTGCGCCGTGAACGCATGGGCCACATCGAGCTGGCGGCGCCGGTGTCGCACGTCTGGTTCTTCAAAGGCCTGCCGAGCCGTATCGGGCAGCTGCTCGATCTGTCCTTGCGTGACCTGGAACGCGTGCTCTATTTCGAGAGCTACGTCGTGATCGACTCGGGAGAAACTGAGCTCGAACCCGCCGAGTTGCTGACCGAGGAGCGCTACCGCGAGGTCGTCGCCGAATACGGCCCCGACGCCTTCACGGCCCGCATGGGCGCAGAGGCGATCAAGGAGCTGCTGTCACGTATCGAGCTTGAGGAGCTGGCGGAAGAGCTGCGCATCGTGATGAAGACCGAGACCAGCCAGATCCGCCGGCTGAAGGCCGCCAAGCGGCTGAAGGTCGTGGACGCCTTCCGCAAGTCCGGCCAGCGGCCGGAGTGGATGATCCTGGACGTCATCCCGGTGATTCCGCCCGAGCTCCGTCCTCTGGTGCCGCTCGACGGCGGCCGCTTCGCGACCAGCGATCTGAACGATCTCTATCGTCGCGTGATCAATCGCAACAATCGGCTGCGCAAATTGCTCGAGTTGCGGGCGCCCGAGGTCATCGTACGCAATGAGAAGCGCATGTTGCAGGAGGCAGTGGATGCCCTGTTCGACAACGGCCGGCGTGGCCGTGTGCTAAAGGGCTCGAACAATCGGCCCCTGAAGTCGTTGTCGGACACCCTGAAGGGCAAGCAGGGCCGGTTCCGCCAGAACTTGCTGGGCAAGCGGGTCGACTACTCCGGCCGTTCGGTCATCGTAGTCGGGCCGGAGTTGCAGCTGCATCAATGCGGCTTGCCCAAGAAGATGGCCCTCGAGCTGTTCAAGCCGTTCATCTACAACCGGCTCGAAGAGCGCGGCCTGGTCACCACGATCAAGGCGGCCAAGGAACTCGTCGAGCAAGAGGTGGACGAAGTCTGGGATGCCCTGGAGGAGGTCATCAAGGAGCACCCCGTCCTGCTGAATCGCGCCCCGACGCTGCACCGGCTCGGCATTCAGGCCTTTGAGCCGGTCCTGATCGAGGGCAAGGCGATTAAGATCCATCCGCTGGTCTGCGCCGCCTTCAACGCCGACTTCGACGGCGACCAGATGGCGGTCCATGTTCCGTTGTCTTCGAAGGCGCAGATCGAGAGCCACGTCCTCATGCTGGCTTCGCGCAACATCCTGTCGCCGGCCCACGGCCGCCCGATCGCGGTCCCCAGCCAGGATCTCGTGCTCGGCGGTTACTACCTGACGTATCCCGGCAAGGACACCACCGGTGAAGGCAAGGTGTTTCACGACTTCGACTCTGTGGTGCTGGCACTGCACGAAGGGCTGGTCGAGACCCAGACCCCGATACGGGTCCGCTACAGCGGCCCCTACATCGACCTGGAAGAGCAGCTCGACGATCAGGACGTGATGCACGCCGAGGCCGAGGAGGTGCACAACAAGCTGATCGACACCACGGTCGGCCGGGTGATCTTCAATCAGCACCTGCCGCAGGAGATGCCGTTCATCAACGGCCTGCTCAAGAAGCGTGGACTGCAGGACATGGTGGGCTACTGCAACGTCCGCTTCGGCAACGAGCTCACCGTTCGCATGCTGGATGAGCTCAAGGAAGTCACGTTCTACTACGCCACCAAGGCCGGTATCTCGTTCGGCGTCGACGACATGGTGGTGCCGCAATCGAAGGCGGGGATCATCGACAAGGCGCGGGCCGAGCTGGTGGCCATCGAGAAGCAGCGAGCCGCGGGCGTCATCACCGCCGGCGAACGCAAGAACAAGACCATCGACATCTGGCACCGGGTGACCGAGAAGGTCTCCGAAGAGATGTTCAAGGAGATGGCGGAGGCGGAAGAGCGGCGCGGCGAGCTCAATCCGATCCGGGTCATGGCGGATTCCGGCGCGCGGGGTTCTCGCGAGCAGGTGCGTCAGCTGGCCGGGATGCGTGGTCTGATGTCCAAGCCCTCGGGCGAGGTCATCGAGACGCCGATCACCGCCAACTTCCGGGAAGGCTTGTCGGTGTTGCAGTACTTCATCTCCACTCATGGCGCCCGCAAGGGCCTGGCGGACACGGCCCTCAAGACGGCCGACTCCGGCTACCTGACTCGGCGTCTGGTGGACGTGTCCCAGGACGTGATCGTCACCGAGGAGGACTGCGGGACGATCGACGGCATCGTGGTCACGGCGATCATGGAGGGCGGCGACATCCTCGAGCCGCTGCGCGACCGCATCGTCGGCCGCGTCAGCCAGGAGACGATCTACGACCCGATGACCGAAGAGAAGCTCGTCGAGGTGGGTGAGTTCATCGACGACGAGATCGCTTCGAACATCCAGGCGGCGGGCATCGAGCGGGTCCGCATCCGCTCGGTGCTCACTTGCGAGACCCGGCGCGGCGTCTGTGCCGCCTGCTACGGCCGCAACCTGGCGATGGGCGAACCGGTCGAGATCGGCGAGGCGGTCGGGGTGATCGCTGCCCAGTCGATCGGCGAGCCTGGCACGCAGTTGACCATGCGGACCTTCCACTTCGGTGGAACCGCCAGTCGCGTGTCGGAACAGTCCAAGCACATCGCCTCGAACCCAGGCTGGGTGAAGTTCATCAATGTCAGCACGGTGGAGCGGCGGGGTGAAGGCGAGGATGGCAAGACGCTGGTCGTGGTCAACCGGAACGGCAAGCTCGTCTTGCAGGACGAAAAGGGTCGTGAGCTAGAGCGTTACGCACTCACCTACGGCTCCCGGCTCGCAGTACGCGACGGTGAGGAGGTCGAGCCGGGACAGCAGCTGGTCGAGTGGGATCCGTTCTCCTCGGCCATCCTGACCGAGCTCAAGGGAACGGTCGAGTACCAGGACATCGTCGAAGGCGAGAACGTTCGCGAGGAGACCGATCAGGTGACCGGCCTGACGCAGCGCATCATTCTGGAGGCCTCGGCGCACGAGAAGCGCGTGCCGGCGATCGTGGTGCGGGGCGACGGCGAAAACGAGCGTCGCTACCTGCTGCCCTCCGGATCGCATCTCGTCGCCCAGGACGGACACAAGGTCTATCCCGGCGATGTGTTGGCGAAGATCCCGCGCGAGAGCACCAAGACGAAGGACATCACCGGCGGTCTGCCGCGCGTAGTGGAACTGTTCGAGGCGCGAACGCCGAAGAACGCCGCCATCATCTCGGAGATCGACGGCACGGTTCGTCTCGGGGACATCGTCAAGGGCAACCGGATCGTGAAGGTGGTCTCGGACGATGGCGACGAGCACGAGTACGCGATTCCACGCTCCATTCACGTCAACGTGCAAGAGGGTGAGCGGCTGCGTGCCGGCGATCAGTTGATCGACGGTCCGATCAATCCACACGACATCCTGCAGGCACTCGGCGAGACCGAGTTGCAGCGCTACCTGGTCGACAAGATCCAGGAGGTCTACCGTTCGCAGTCGGTGGCCATCAACGACAAGCACATCGAAGTGATCGTGCGCCAGATGATGCGCTCGCTGAAGATCGAGGAGGTAGGAGACACCGAGTTCCTCGTCGACGAGCAGGTCGATCGCTGGCGCTTCAAGGAGGAAAACGACCGGGTCGAGGCGGCGGGTGGCCGACCGGCGGTGGCGCGACCGCTGCTGCTGGGCATCACCAAGGCCTCCTTGTCCACCGACAGTTTCATCTCGGCCGCCGCCTTCCAGGAGACCACGCGCGTGCTGACCGAGGCCTCCATCAACGGCAAGGTCGATCTGCTGCGTGGACTGAAGGAGAACGTCATCGTGGGTCGGCTGATCCCAGCCGGCACGGGGATGGACTATTATCACGACTTCCACATGGAAGACGACCGGCCGGAACCGGAGCCGGAGAGCGAAGAAGAGCTCTTCTTCGATTTCACCGACGAAGAGCTGCGCGCCCTCCCGCAGGAGGTGGCGGAGACGGAGTAGGGGAAGCCGCCAGCTGCCAGCTCCCAGCCTCCGGTCTCCGGACAGAGCGAGGGACTGGTAGCGAGGAGCGAGGGGCGAGTGGCGTACACGAGTCGTAACTCCCCCCTTGGGGCGGGTGTGCGGGGGGCCTCCTCCCTCGGGGCGGGTTTGCGGGGGGCCTCGCCCCTCGGGTGGGGGCGCGGTGGGGCCTCGCCGGCCTTGGCGAAGTGTCCCGAATGAGCTAGACTCTCGCCTCTGACGGGGCGGTGGGAGAGGAGCCAATTGGGGGGCTGCGGCCGCTTGACGCTAATCGGCCGCTTTGCTACTCTCAGCGGGTTGTGCCACCGAGGGTTCCGCCAGGAACCGGGGTGGGGATTTCTCGTGTCGAGAGAAGAGCCCTGACGGGTGCCACGGCGGTATCCGGACGGGATGGATCACAGCATGGTGGTCGAGCTTGTCACGCGGTCATTCGTGTGCCACTTCGGCGACGATGCTTCAAGGAGTGATTGACGCATGCCGACGATTCAACAGCTGGTGCGCAAAGGAAGGAAGCGCCAGCAGAGCAAGACCAAGAGCCCGGCGCTCCAGGGTTCGCCCCAGAAGCGGGGCGTTTGCGTTCGCGTCTACACGCAGACGCCGAAAAAGCCGAACTCCGCCTTGCGCAAGGTGGCGCGCGTCCGGCTCACCAACGGGATCGAGGTGACGACTTATATCCCCGGTGTGGGCCATAACTTGCAGGAACACTCCATCGTGCTCATTCGGGGAGGCCGCGTGAAGGACCTGCCCGGCGTGCGCTACCACGTGGTGCGCGGGACACTCGACGCGGTCGGAGTCGCGGATCGCCGGCAGAGCCGATCCAAGTACGGCACCAAGCGGCCGAAGGCATAAGGCAGGGGAGCTCGACGCAATGTCCAGACGCCGTGAGATTTCCAAGCGTGAGGTCCTGCCGGACCCGCTCTACAACTCGCAGCTGTTGACCAAGTTCGTCAACGTGATGATGCGTGACGGCAAGAAGACGGTGGCCGAGCGCATCCTCTACGACGCCCTCGAGATGATCCGGGAACGGACGGAAGACGATCCGATGAAAGTCTTCAAGAAAGCGATCGAGAACGTCAAACCAACGGTGGAGGTGAAGTCCCGGCGGGTGGGTGGGTCGACCTACCAGGTGCCGGTCGAGGTGCGGCCGAACCGGCGGCTCGCCCTGTCGTTCCGCTGGTTGATTCAGAGCGCCTCGAGTCGACCCGAAAAGACCATGAAACAGAGGCTCGCGGCCGAACTGCTCGAGGCATCGGAGAACCGTGGCGCAGCCATCAAGAAGAAGGAAGACACGCACCGCATGGCAGATGCGAATAAAGCGTTCGCCCATTACCGTTGGTAGTCCGCCGAGCCGGATCTAGGCTCGGCTCGGACGTGCACGGTCGGGATCAGCGACAGCAAACGTGCTGTCGCTGTTGCGCTGAATAGGGAAACTCACGATGGCACGCAAGGTCCCACTCGAAAAGACTCGCAACATCGGCATCATGGCCCACATTGATGCGGGTAAGACGACGACCACCGAGCGCATCCTCTACTACACCGGCGTCAACTACAAAATCGGTGAGGTGCATGAGGGCACGGCCACGATGGACTGGATGGAGCAGGAACAGGAGCGCG